>UEXQ01000176.1_pt1 | contig 19653 bp, 13 predicted proteins | sample 4301111 | NCBI WGS metagenome assembly UEXQ01 (sample SAMEA4773181, study PRJEB27434) | metagenome | biome: 2259; feature: agricultural soil; material: soil | place: USA | collected 2014-09 | depth 0.25 m
ACTTCCCAGGGAAGCCTCCACTATCTCTGAGCAGAGTTCGAACGTGCTCGCTGTGGCCCCGGATTCGTCGCGCTGGACCTTGGAGGGGAATGCCAAGGTCGCCGAGTATTTGGCTCGAAAATGTTTGTTATTGGATGGCGGAGCAGCGACGCTGAAAGATTTCGTGCCGCGCGACGGGGTTATTGATGTGGACGTTATAACACCTGCGGCCCGTGGATTTTTTGGAATTCAGTTTCGCATCTCGGAAGACGAAAAGAACGCAGAATGGGTGTATCTCCGCCAGCATAAATCGGGACTGCCAGATGCCATGCAATACACGCCCGTCCTAAATACTGGCCTCAACTGGCAAATCTACAATGGGCCGGGCTTCACCGGAGCCGTGGATATTCCAAAAGACGAGTGGTTCCACATGCGGCTGGAAATCACAGGCGCGCAAGCGAAGCTCTGCGTAAAAGACATGCAAAAACCCGCGCTGGTGATGAACGACCTAAAAAGCGGCATCCAAAAAGGACAAGTGGCTTTAGCGGTGCTCACCGGCGAAACATACTTCTCGAATTTCGAAGTGCGAACCACGGCCGACGCTCTGTGGCAGCGCCGCTGGCCCCCCATGCCTGCCGGTACTTTGACGAAATGGAGCATCTCGCCGTCCTACGATGCGCTGTCGCGCAATGTAGAACGGCCATTATCGCCGGCGGAAAGCAGCGCGATTCAATGGCAGGAAATTGAAGCTGAGTCTCCGGGATTTGTGGTGCTCTATCGGTATCGCGAGGCGCCGCACTTGCAGGTGACGTTTGCCAACGACTTTTCCAAGCGGCTCGAGCCGCAACCGGGAACGAAGCTGTTGTACGCGCGGACCAAGCTTGAATGCACTCGTGACCAGCTAAGAAAAATGTACATCGGATACAGCGACGAAGTTAGTGTGTTCTTGAACGACAAAATCCTATTTCGTGGACGGAGCGCACAGAACTTCCGCGACCCCGGATTTCTCGGCATTGTGAATCCGGAAAACGACGCCATCTATTTGCCGCTGAATAAAGGCGCTAACGAGCTGCTACTGGCGATCAGCGAATTGGGTGGCGGATGGGGTTTCATTTGCCGCTTGGCAGATGTGGAGAGCTGACCCGGCGTGCTCCCGTTATTTTCAGCGGAGCAGTTCGTTGGCGTAGCGGACAGGAACAGCGAGGTTGGAGCCGCCGAATCCGTTAAGAATGGCGAAGTTCACTCCGATGACTTTGCCTTTGTGATTGAAGAGCGGACCGCCTGAGCCGCCAGAAGTGGTCGCTGCGTCGTAGACGATTTTGTCTTTCAGGACGTCGCCGATGTGGCCCTGCGTTGTGGTGGGGCGAATCAGGTTTTGCTCAGCGAGGCGTGAAACGATCTGCGGCACGTTGGATGCGCTGCCGGCAATCTGTTGCGCGGCTTCCGGGCCGGCACGCGCCAGAATGCCTTCGATGCCGGTCGGGTAGCCGATCAAGACCACCGATTCACCGGCCACGCTGGCGTCGCCGCGTGCATCGAGATCAAGTAAAGTCGCTTGCGGCGGGATTGCTCCGTCGAGCTGAAGCGTGGCTACGTCAGCTTGTGATGAAATACGATCGAGCTTGGCCGCAAATCCCCGCGACTTGCCCGGAAAATACGCCATGTAAGAAAGCGCGTAGGGCTTGGCGCCATTCTCGACGAGCGGCTTCAGTTCTTCGTTGCTCCACCAAGGTTCGGCGACGTGATGATTGGTCAGCAGCCGTCCGTCTTTTCTAACGAGAAAGCCGGTACCAAAGACATCGAGCTGCAGGTGCGGGCCGTTGCCGTCGAGAACTAGCTGCACCATTCCCTTATCGTCCAGCAAGGGCTTCCCGAGTTGGTCCACGGCGATGAGCAGCGGCTTGCCGGTGCCGCGGTCGAGAAACTCCACCACCACATGAAGCAGGCAAACGCTTGAACCATACGTCTTTACGATGGTTTCGGCTACCTTGCCGTCACTCTCGATGCGATTGAGCCGGTCCTGTGTTTCGGCAAGCTGGCGGCGCAGATCGGTGTCACCGGTGCCTCCGCTCGCCGCCATTTTCTTCTTCAGCTCGTCCGATTGGGCTTGCAAGGTGGCGCGGGCCGCGCTGTCCGAGGAAGCGTTCAATGCCAAGCGCGCCTGCTCTGCGCGGCGAAGCAGGTCTCCTTGTTGCAAAATGCCGGAGTTGAGTCGCGCAATTTCCGACTTCAACTGAAGCGTTTCCTTGCGCGTTTTTCGATAGGAGAAGGACGTAACGAAGGTGGCCGCTACGGTGAGCACGCACAACGCAAAAATGGCCGGCAGTACCCACGCCCGTTTGCGCGTGACCACGCCACCGCTCAGCGTCTCAACGGCAATTTCGGCCAGATGCTCGCGCTGTTCGGCTTCCCTGAGTTTCGCGCGCAGCTCCTCGGCGGGAGCGCGGTCGCGGAATTGCGCTCGGATGCGCGCCGCGAACTCCGCCGGTTCGAATGGAGAAGTAAGCACGTCGTCGGCGCCTAAATCGAGGGCGCGAGCGCGTTCGAGCGCGCTGCCTTGAACGAGCATCAGGATGCGAATTGCTTTTGTCGCTTCGCGTGCTTTCAGTTGGACGATCAAGCCGCAACAGGTTAGGTCGGCCGGACTCGCTTCGGTTACCAGAACTTCCGGCTGCAGCGCTTCGACCTGCTCGACGTCCAGCGCCTGCTGCTCCTGAACTTCAAAGCCCTGTCCCGCGAGGGCTGCGTTGACGCTCTGAGCGGACTGCGGCGAAAGGTTAAGCAGAAGAAGGCGCATCACCCTCCAGTTTAGCAGAAGCGGAACGCGGCTTCGCGCCACGGCGGTCGGCTCGGCTGCCCGGATTGTTGGTACCGGCCGCGCCCGGCGGCCACTCTCAAACCAAAAAGTTCCCCGCCGGACGCGCCGCGTTTATACTGAGGCTCCATGATTTCAGCAAAGGCCCTGGCCAAGCGCAGTGCACGCGTGTTTTTGCGAGTGTTTCCGCCGTGCAGCATGATCTCGCAAGCCATTGCCTACAATTTGTTCCTAGCTTTCTTCCCGACGCTGCTGCTCATTGTGGCTCTGGCCACCAGCCGGTGGGGAAGCCAGACCAACCTGCTCGATCTGGTCACGGACTTCACGAAGTACCTTCCCCCGGGAAGCCGCCAGATCGTTTCGGAATTTCTCATCAAGCGCGCGCCGCAAGCCTGGAAGTGGGCAGTGGTCGGCTGGGCTGGCACGCTAATCGCTGGCTCGCAAGTGATGAAGCTCATCATGGAAGGCATCCACATCATTTATCACGATGTGGAAAAGCCGGGCTTCTGGCACCGGCAGTTACGCGGCTTGCTGCTGCTGGTTGCGACGATTGCTCCGCTGCTGATTGCGGCGGTACTTGGCGTATTCGGGCGTCCGCTGCGGCATTGGGTTGCCCGGCAACTCGGCGAGGCTCATCCGTTCCATGGCTGGTGGCCGCTGTTTTTTCCGGTCGCCGCGTTTCTGCTTTCGCTCTCCGCCTTGATCGCCATCTATCGTGTGGCCCGTCCGCAAGAGACCAGCCTGCGCAACGTCGTTCCCGGAGCCGTCGTAGCCACGTTGTTGTGGTGGCTCGCGGACGTAGTTTTTGGGTTTTACGTTCGTCGGGTGCCATACAGCGTCGTTTACGGTGGATTGGCTGCCGTCATCGGCCTGCTTATCTGGATGCAAATCTCGGCCATCATCGTTTTTCTCGGCGCGGCGTGGAACGCCGAAGCGTACTCTATTCGCAATGGCCGCGCCTAAGCGTGGCTTCTCCGCAATTCGTTGAATTGACAGGGATTTTACGCGCGGCGTATAGTCCCGGTAGTAGTATCGCCTGCAGGGTGCCTTTCAATCTTTGTGCTGACCCGGTCGAGGCGGTTCGGGCGGTTGGAGTTGCATAGTAGACATGCGCCACCAGCCTCTTCGTCGCTCAACAAGTACCGCCAGCGCGTTGCAGCGGCAGCTTTTGCTGGCCTCTGTGCTGCTCCCGGTTTTTTGCGCCGGTGCCCGTGCACAAGAGCCGCCGCCGTCCGAAGCATCCTCAAAGCCCGCCGACAACAGCACTGCACAAGGTGCCAATGTCGAAGCCCGAAGTGGCTATCAAGCCGGGTCAGGGCAGGAAGTTGTTACGCGCGACTCGCCCACTTCGTTCAAGGTTCGCGTCAATTTGGTACTGGTGCGCGTCGTGGTCCGCGACGGGCACGGCAAGATCATTGACAACCTCAAGAAGGAAGACTTCCAGGTCTTCGACAATCGCAAGCCGCAGACCATCTCCTCTTTCAGCGTCGAAACACCACTTAGCCATGCTGTTCCTGTCGTTTCCGTATCGGATAGCGACTCCGCCGATTCCGAAACCCAGCCCGCACCCAACCTCCCGCAGCGTTTTGTTTCTCTTTTTTTTGATGACCTCCACCTTGCGATGGAAGATGCCGTGAACGTCCGCGCCGCTGGCGTGAAGATTCTGGATGCCATGGGGCCCGCAGACCGCGTGGGAATCTATACCTCGTCGGGGCAAGTCACACAGGAATTCACGGGCGACCACCAACTCTTGCAGCGCGCCCTCACCGCGATTACGCCACGTCCTGTGAATTCCACCGCTGGCTTCCACGAATGTCCTGAAGTTACTTACTACCAGGCCGATCTCATCCAAAACCGCAACGACCAGCAGGCTCTTGGTGTGGCCGTGGAAGATGCAGTGCAGTGCGCTTACAACGGTGACGAGTCCAAGGTGGCAATGGCGATGAGCATGGCGCAATCCGCGGCGGCGCGTGTTCTGGCCAGCGGTGATTCGGCTTCGGACTACGCCTACCAGCATTTGTACGATTCCCTACGCAGACTGGCTTCCATGCCCGGCCAGCGCAAGATGGTCTTCATCTCGCCCGGCTTTATCATTTCCACCCTGCTCGCGGAACGCAGTGAAGTGATCGATCGCTCCACCCGCGCAGGCATTGTGATCGATACCTTGGACGCCCGCGGTTTGTATGCGCCCGACGTCGCCGGCGATATCGCCGATCCTCCGGCCGATTCTTTCCGGACCGTTGGCTACAAAGCTTCGTTTCGCGTTTCCGCTCAGTCCGCGCAGAGCGAAATCCTAGCCGACTTTGCCGCTGGCACCGGCGGCACCTACTATCACAATCGCAATGATCTCGACGTTGCGCTGCGCGAATCCATCGCCGCACCGTCCACTTCCTATGTGCTCGGCTTTTCTCCGCAGAATCTCAAGCTTAACGGCAGCTTCCATACGCTCAAGGTCGCCCTAACCGGCAAGCAGAAATTCATTGTGCAGGCACGGCGTGGCTACTACTCTCCTCGCACCAGGAAAACTCCGGAAGAAACGGCAAAGGAAGAAATTCAGGAGGCCATATTCTCCCAGGAAGAAGTGCGGGACTTGCCCGTTGACCTGCAAACCCAATTCTTTCGCCGCGATTCGACGGCAGCCCGCCTTTCCGTTCTGGTCCATGTGGATTTGAAAGGGCTCAAATTCCGCAGGGTTGCAGATCGCAATCACGATGACCTCACACTAGCCACCGTCATATTCGATGAAAACGGCAACTTCGTGGCCGGCGGTCAAAAAATTCTGGAAATGAAGCTGCGCGACGCCACGCTCGAGCGAATGGGCCGCTCGGGAATCAGCGTCAAGTCCAGCTTCGAGGTTAAGCCTGGCAATTATCTGGTTCGTTTGGTAGTGCGTGACAAAGAAGGGGAGCTGATGGCGGCGCGTAACGGCGCCGTGGTCATTCCGTACTAGCCACGGAACTCACATCGACTTTGCCTTCTGACGGAGGACGTCATGATTAGGAAGATTCGAAACGCCGCAAACTGGCGGTTCAGCGTATTGCTGACTGGAGTTTCTCTGCTCGTCTCGGGTGGTAGTTCCGCGCAAGACGCTGCGCCTCCGGCAAAGCCCGCCGACGCGGAGAACGCGCAAAAGCCTGGCATCGAAGCTGCCGCGCCACAGCCTGTTCCTGTCTCGCAGGCCATCAAGAAGGAATCTCGCCTAGTCCTCGTGGATTCAGTGGTGACCGACAAAAAAGGGAACTACATCCACGATCTGACCCAGAACGATTTCAAAGTCTACGAAGACAATAAGGAGCAGCCGATCACCAGCTTTTCTACCGGCGCGAACCCGGCCGGTCCGCAGAGCAATCAGAAGCGCTACCTGGTTCTGTTTTTCGACAACTCTTCCATGGCCCTGCCCGACCAAATTTCCGCTCGCGCCGCTGCCGCCAAGTTCATTGACGCCAACGCCGCGCCCGACCGCCTGATGGCCGTTGTCGAATTCGGCGGCGCTCTGCGCGTTATGCAGAACTTTACCGCCAACGCTGAACTGCTCCAGGCCGCCGCAAAAGGCGTGAAGTCCTCGTATGTCGCCTCAAATTCTGACCCCGGCGGGCCCGGCGCTTCCACTCTTAATATGCCGGGAGTGGGCAGTTTTTCGAGCGTCGAAACGGACTATGGCGCACGCTCCATGTTGCTCGCGGTTCGCACCCTCGCCAAGAATTTGCGCTCTGTACCGGGGCGCAAAGCACTCGTGCTTTTTTCTTCCGGCTTTCAGTTAACGCCGGAGCGGCAGTCTGAACTCACCGCTACCATCGACGCCTGCAACAAATCCAATGTGGCGGTCTATGCGCTGGACGTACGTGGCCTGGTGGCGCCGACTTTGGTAGGGAGATCTTCGTCTCTTCGTTCACCCGACGGAACGCGCACCGAGGCCGTTTCGCAGCATCGCTATTCAACGAAATCACAGAGCAGCGTTCGCCCGCGGCTGGTGCTTGCGTCATTTGGTGAGCCGCAGCGTCCCGGCGGTGGAGGCGCAGGTGGTGGCGCCGGCGGAGGAGCTGGCGGAGGAGCTGGAGGCGGAGCTGGCGGCGGCCGCGGTGGAGGAACGGGTGGTGCAGGCGGAACCGGGGCCGGTGGCGGCCGTGGCCCTAGTGGCGGTACCGGGGGCACGGGCGGCGCAGGCGGCGCAGGTGGGACACGCGGCGGCACAGGAGGCACCACCGGCGGGACGCGCGGTGGCGGTGGCAACACGGGGAGTCGCGGCGGCTTTCCGAGCAATTACTACAACAATCCCAACAATCCTATGAATCAGCCGCGCACGATCGTTCCGCAATTTCCGCCTTCCACTGCCACCAACCAGCAAGTGCTGGCGGCGCTGGCCGAAGGCACCGGCGGTTTCACTATTTTCAACACCAACGATCTCTTTGGCGGACTGCAGCGCATCGCCAGCGAACAAAATGAGTTTTATCTCCTCGGCTACGTTCCATCCGAATCGGCTGAGGGCAGCTGCCACACTCTGAAGGTAAAAATGAATCGCGGCGGCATGAACGTCCGCGCGCGCAGCGGTTACTGCAACGCTCGCAATCCCAGCATTCTTGATGGCACGCCTGTGGAAAAGCAACTTGAACTTCATGCAAGAGAAACGCAGGGCGGTGGTGTGCAGCCTTCCTTCCAGTCGCCCTATTTCTATACGGGACCTGGCGTCGCTCGAGTTAACCTCGCCATGGAAATTCCGCAGGACATGTTCAAGTTCGAAAAAGATAAGGGAAAGTACCACTCGAACCTGAACGTGCTTGGAATTGCCTATCGCGAAGATGGGACGGTCGGAGCCAAATTCAGCGACCAGGTGAAACTCGATCTCGAGAAGGACGATTGGAAAGATTTCGCGAAGACGCCTTTCCGTTATCAAAATCAGTTCGACGCCGCCCCGGGCACTTACAAAATGACCGTCGTGCTTAGCGCCGGCAGCGATACTTATGGGAAATCGAGTTGGCCGCTGAAGATTGACGATTATGACGGCAAGCAGCTGGCCCTTGGCGGCATCGCCCTGACCAACAACGTCCAGCGTGTGGACGATCTTGCAAGCAGCGCCGACCTCGACTCCGTGCTCGTGGAGGATCGCACGCCGCTGGTGGTAAAGGGAATGCAGGTCGTGCCCATGGCCGTCAATCGTTTCAAGAAATCCGACAAGGTGGTTCTCTATTCGGAAATCTACGATTCGTTGCTCACGGAGGAAAAGCCGCCGCGCCTGGTAGTCGGCTATAAAATCCAGGAGCGCACGACCAACAAGGAAGTCTTCTTCACGGGAACCGTTCCAGCTGACGACTTTTTGCAGAAGGGCAGTCCTGTCGTTCCCGTTGGCATGATGGTGATGATCAAGGATCTTACGCCCGGGAGCTATCGCCTCATCTTGATGGCTGCGGACTCTGGCGGCCGCCAGGCGCAGGCGCGCATGGCCGATTTTGACATCGCGCAATAATCAGCTTTTTCAGTTGCTTTCCCTTAGCTTTTTTAGAGCGTCTTGCCAACGCGGTTTGTTTCCGGCCAAATTCTCCGGCACGTTGGCAAGCAATTTTTCCCAATTGGCGATGGCGTTTTTCTTGTCGCCTGTGGCAGTGTAGCCGCGCGCCAGCCCGAGTGAGGTCCAGAAATTTTCCGTAGGATGTTGTTTCCGGTTGGTCTCAAAGATTTTTATGGCCGCCGCATTTCGCTTCTCATTCAGCAGCTGCATTCCATAGCGATAAACATCGACCGGCTCGGTGCCTGGCAGCGTTATTGCACTTTCCATAAGTTTGTCGGCTTCTTGCGTGCGTCCCATCGCGCCCAGCACGGCGGCCTTGGTTTGCAGAGTCGAGAAGTCTTCATGACCCAACACCGCGCCGCGGAAAGGTTCCTTGATGGCTTTGTCCGCCCAGATGAGCGCTTCATCCAAATTGATCTTGTTGTCCGCGCAAAATTGAGCCGCGGCTTGCCAGTTCTGATAGTTAAATCCGGGCCAGGACAACAGGTTTTTTCGCATCTGTTCGACGTAGAGTTCGTTTACGTTTGGAACTTCGATCTTGAGAGGGATGCGTTTTTTCTCCCATTGCAGAAAGGCCGTTGCCGACGCGGGCTGCCGGTCCTCGAATCCATAGGTGAGAAATTCCGTGAACGATGCGTCTTGAGGTGTCACCGGGACGCGCAGGGCGTCATGCTTCGCGTCGTATTGAAAACTTCCCCAGCCGGCCGACTGGTTGGAGAAAATCCACGTCCACGGTCCGTTTTCGGTGACCTCCAGGAACAATCCATATGTGCCCGCTTTCAGGTCTTTGCCCTCGATTTTCACGTCGTGTGACAACGTGATCGTCGTATTTTCGTTCGCGCCGGCACGCCACGGCGTCGCCTTCGACGGACCGAAGCCCTCATCGAAAAATCCATATTTGACCAACTCTCCCCAGATGTGGCCCGTGCGGTCGTTGTTGGCGGGACGGTGGACGCGGGGCGAATGGTACGCAATCGAAATGCGCACCAATCCGATCCACTGCGACACTTCGGCCTTCTCGGCGTCGCCGTTCGGCGGCAACGGAATTTCGGCCAATTCCTGGCAAAGGCTGACGGTGGACAAGAGCAAAAATGCACAAGTGGCGAGTAATGTCTTCACGGGATTCCTCCTGCCGGTTAATCCAACGAGTCGGGTCGGTGAGGCTTTCTCCAGGCGGTTAGACCGCTGCGGAGAGCAAAAGTAAGCGGAGCCCTGTCCCAGCTGCGTCAAGAATCGCCTTCCAAATTGGCCGCTTTTGCTGCTGCGGGGAATCGCTTCGGGTTTGCAGGGTTGTTAGAAAGCAACGATGTTTAGAGGCTACGCCCTCGTTTGTTCCGGCTCGGCGCTCATGATGAATGCCAGTGGAAGAGCTTATGCGTAATCTTCCACTGACCGTCGCACTTGAGGAGAGTGTCTGCCAAAGTCGGCCAATCGATTAGAGCCAGCGAAGCGTCTCTAACCTCTCGCAGAGATGGCGATAAGTGGCCTGTAGCCCTTTTGCACTCCTGGCCAGTTGTCAGTACCTTTTTCTTTCTCCACAACGATTATCTGGGCGACGCAACTTTTTCGCGCCCGGCGGGTTATTCTTGGGGCGGCGCCGAAGCATGTCCCTCACGCGTCCCTGCCTGCCGCAAGCAGGCGTTTCGCGCCATGCAGCTGCTATGAAAACATCGGTCAGCGATCTGACGAATCTGGCAACCACTCATCTCTTCGCACGCAGATTGTTGTCTTGCGCGCTGGCATCTTCGTTGCTCCTAGCTCCCTGTCCCGATGCGGCCAGTTGGGTGCCTGCGTCGAATTTGCTAGGCGACAAGAAAGCAAAACAGAACCCGGCGCTCAAAGGTCTGCCTGTAACAGAACTTAGTGCGGATGAAGCGGTTCTTCACGCGCTGAATCGCCTCGCCTATGGTCCGCGGCCAGGCGATATTGAGCGCGTCAAACAAATGGGATTAGCAAAATGGATTGACCAGCAGCTTAGTCCCAACGCCACGGAAGACAAGCCGCTCGAAGTTAAACTGGAAAGCCTGCCGACGCTGAGGATGAGTACGGCCACTTTGATCGCGGAGTATCCGCAGCCGAAGCAAGCGGCCAAACAAGCCATGACAGTGCAGGCGAGTGCCGATGCCGGAGCAGGAGTCATCCTTCGCGACTCCCAATCCGGATCCGGCGACAATTCTTCGGATTCGACACAGCCTGCGACGCGAAACAGTAAGGATCGCGTCGAAAATAGCGACGTACCCTCACCGATGAAACAGCCTTCCGCCAACGTCGCCACTCAGGGGGCCGGAAAACGCGGTGCGCAGAGCGTTGACCCCAACGCCGTGCCTCGCCCGATTGCCGACGACAGCAAGCGCCCCGCCCGCATCGTCGAAGAACTCGCCATGGCCAAAATGACGCGAGCTATCTACAGCGACCGCCAGTTGCAGCAAATCATGGACGATTTCTGGTTCAATCACTTCAACGTATTCGCGGGCAAGGGGGAAGACCGCTACTACCTTACATCGTATGAACGCGATGTGATTCAGCCGCATGCTCTGGGCAAGTTTAAGGACCTCGTCACGGCTGCAGCGAAAAGCCCGGCCATGCTTTTTTACCTGGACAATTTCTTGAGCGCTGATCCGCTCGCGGCGCAGCGCCTCGCACAGCAGCGCGCCATGCGTCAGCAGACGCGTGGCGGCTTCGGACGCTTCCCTCGTCCCACACGGAATCCGCAAGGCGCCAACAAAAAGAAGCAGGGACGCGGCCTCAATGAAAACTACGGCCGCGAATTGATGGAACTGCACACGCTTGGAGTGGATGGCGGCTACACGCAAAAAGATGTCACCGAAGTAGCCCGCGCTTTTACCGGATGGACCATCGAGAAGCCGCGCGAAAATCCGCAATTCAAATTTGACGAACGCATTCACGATCCCGAGCCAAAAGTCGTTCTTGGCAAGAAAATCCATGCGGGTGGCATGAGGGACGGCGAGCAGGTGATTGATCTGCTGGCCAGGCATCCCAGCACAGCCAGATTCATATCCACCAAGCTGGCGCGACGGTTTGTTTCGGATAATCCGCCGCCGCAGCTCGTTGCACGGATGGCAGAGACTTTCCGCAAGAGCGACGGCGACATCCGCGAAGTCCTCCGCACCATGATCTGTTCGCCGGAGTTCTGGAGTCGCGAAGCCTATCGCGCCAAGATCAAGACTCCCTTTGAGTTTGTTGCCTCCGCCGTTCGCGCTCTCGGCACCGACGTGGACACTACCATGCCGCTGGTGCAGTGGGTCGGGCGCATCGGCGAGCCGCTCTATCAATGCCAGCCGCCGACCGGTTATTCGGATAAAGCCGAAGCCTGGGTCAACACCGGCGCGCTGCTGAACCGTCTGAATTTCTCATTGGCGCTGGCCGGTAACAAAGTACGCGGCTCACGCTCCGATGCGGCCGCGCTGCTCGGTCCCTCGTCTTCCGCCGACGGCAATCAGATTCTCGATCACGCCGTGCAGCTTTTCCTCGGCGGCCAAGCCGCAGCCGCCACCATCGAGACGTTGCAAAAGCAGCTCGACGATCCACAGGTCATGCAAGCGCGCCTCGATGATCCCGCCAAGCCCGCCGATCTCGGCGTGATCACCGGCCTCGTTCTTGGTGCGCCGGAGTTTCAGCGCAGATGAGGCACATGCCAAGCATTCTTCGCCGCGCAAGCGGAACTAGAGTTCCGGTCACCTCTACCTTATGGAAGGGGTACGGCTTCGAGAAGCCTCAAAGCGTTCCCAAAAGGGCCGCATCGCCACGCGACCAGAACTATAGTTCCGGTTACACGCCGCTTTTCGTCAACTCCTTTGTTTTTGATGGCGACTTCGAGAGAGGCGCATCATGAGCGCAGACTGCTGCCAGGGCTCGCGTGCGGTTCCATTTTCTCGCCGCTATTTTCTAACGCGCGGCGGTATTTCGCTGATCGGCCTCAGCACCATGCCTGCGTTTTTACAGCGCGCGATTGCATCAAGTCCCGGCTCCGCGAAAAGACAGCTCGTCGTTCTTTTTCAGCGCGGTGCCGCGGATGGACTGAACATCGTCGTTCCGTTTGGCGAAGCGAATTACTACCGCATGCGGCCTACGATCGCGATTCCACAACCGCGCAGCGGTCAAACCGATGCAGCGCTTGATCTCGACGGTTTTTTTGGATTGCATCCGAGCCTCGCACCACTCGCGCCGCTCTTCGAGAAAAATGAACTCGCCATCGTTCACGCAGCCGGCTCGCCCGATCCCACGCGTTCGCACTTCGACGCACAGGACTTCATGGAATCCGGAACCCCGGGTGTGAAATCCACCGATGATGGCTGGCTGAATCGCGCGCTCGCAACGGTTACCGAAGAAAATGCTTCGCCCTTCCGAGCAGTCGCCATGGGCCCGAGTCTGCCGCGCATGCTGCGCGGTTCTGCTCCCGCAATCGCGCTGCCAGATGTCAAGCAGTTCAAAGTGATGGCGCAGACTCCCGGCGCGGGACAAATCGCCGAAGGTGGCTTTGAAGCGATGTACGCACAAACCGTGGACCACGCTCTGCGCGGCACAGGCACGGAAACATTTGAAGCGATAGACATGCTGCGCAAAGCTGATCCGTCAAAATACAAACCGGAAAATGGCGCGACCTACGGCAACAGCCGCCTCGGGCAAAGTTTGCAGCAAATCGGCCAGCTGCTCAAAGCCAACATCGGCACGGAAGTTTTGTTTGTCGATTGCGGCGGCTGGGACAATCACGTCAACGAAGGCGGCGTGCAGGGCCAGCTCTCAAATTTGTTGAAAGATCTGGGGCAGGGAATGGCCGCGTTTCGCCAGGACATGGGCGACCGTATGGAAGACGTCGTCTTCGTAACCATGAGCGAATTCGGCCGCACGGCGAAGGAAAACGGCAACCGCGGCACCGACCACGGTCACGCCAATTGCATGTTCGTGATGGGCGGCGCGATCAAGGGTGGACAAGTCTACGGGCGCTGGCCGGGATTAAACGAAGGCCAGCTCAACGAGGGCCGCGACCTCGCTCTCACCACAGATTTTCGCAGCGTGCTGGGCGAAGTTCTGCAGAAACATATCGGCGTGCGCGACCTCGCTCCGGTTTTTCCCGGCTTCGACAACAACCCGCGCAAATTCACCGGGCTCATTCGTTCGTAATCGCGTTACGGTCCTGGCCATTGGGAATGGCCTGAAGCGCACCGAAGAATCTCAATCGACTATGCTGACAAGTCCGTACGCTGTGATCCTTCGGCCGATTGCATTCGCCTCAGGACGATAACCTCGCTGGTGCAATCTCTACAAATTGCGCATCCAGATGTTGCGGTAGCGGACTGGATGATTGTGGTCCTGCAACGCGAGCGGGAGCTTGTCTGGCCCTGCGGCGTAGGGCGGGCGGACGTGGTGGCCGGTGGGGCCGGTGAGTTCGACGTTGTCCTGCACGAGCACGCCGTTGTGAATGACCGTGACGTGAGCCGGCCGCGTCACTTTCCCTGACGCATCGAAACGCGGGCCGTGCCAGATGATATCGTAGGTTTGCCATTCGCCAGGCGCGCGCGAAGCGTTCACCAGCGGCGGATACTGGCCATACACTGCGCCGGCCTGGCCGTCGGCATAGGTCTTGCTGTTGTAGGAATCGAGCACCTGAATTTCGTACTGACCCATTAGAAACACGCCGCTGTTTCCGCGATCCTGGTCTTCACCTCTTGGCGGGGACGGTTCGCGAAATTCGACGTGCAGCTGGCAATCGCCAAAACCTTCCTTTGTCTGGATGTCTCCTGTCTTCGGTGCGACTTCCATGTAGCCGTCCGCGACGGTCCATTTCGCGGGGCTGCCATCTTTCTTCGAGACCCAGTGCGAAATATCTTTGCCATCGAAAAGGACGATGGCATCGGAGGGTGGTTTGCCGGGGGCATCCTGTGTGCTCGGCGTTGCCGGAGTTACCACGGCCGGATTTGGGCGGTTACGGTCGTGAATCTCCCATTTGGGATCGACTTGCGCGTTGCAAAATGCTGCGCCGAACAGAAAAGGAAGAACGAAAGCAGCGGATAGGAACTTATTCATGTTGTCCTCGCGAAACGACGCTGAATTCTACATTGCCGACGGGAAAAAGCGAACGCGCAAAGCAGAAACGGCGGAAGCAAGCTCTCGCCGGATACGAGGCGATTCTAAAACCGCATACGGTGCGTAACGCCCGGCTCGCCTGCGCGCGCGGATTACCGTCGCGGCCCTTGGGTGTAATCGTTGGTCTCGTGGTATGCGTTGCAGCGTTGCGGGTCATGCGCAACGTCGTCTTTGCCGTAGGCGTTTTACGATGCTTCGACGCTGTCCGGTGGTGTTGCTGCTGGTCGCTGTGGCGCTGATGGCGACGACTCTCCCCAGGTTAATCGCAAAGATCGATCCTGCCCGGGCCTTGCGCGACGAATCGGCCGTTTGTAATGCTTAGTGGCCTTTGCGGGAGTGGAGGAAGAATTCGAGGTTGCCTTCGGCGCCGGGTAGACGGCTGGGCTTGACTGCAATTGTCTGGAGGAGGAGGGATTCGGCGGCGGATTGGACGGACAGGACGGCGCGTTCATGGAGTTTGGGATTGGAGACGATGCCGCCGGGGCCTATGTTTTCGCGTTGAAGTTCAAACTGAGGCTTGATGAGGATCAGGAAGTCGGCCTTGGGCGCGGCGCAGGCTACGGCGGCGGGGAGGATTTTTGTGACGGAGATGAAGGAGACGTCGGCAACGATCAGGCGGGCGGGTTCTGGCAGGTCTCTTAGTTGAAGTTCACGGGCGTTGTGTTTGATGCGAACTACGCGCTGGTCCTGTTGGAGTTTCCAGTCGAGTTGATCGGTGTTTACGTCGACGGCGAAAACGCGCTCGGCTCCCAGTTGGAGCAGGCAGTCGGTGAAGCCGCCGTTGGAAGAGCCGAGGTCGAGGCAAGTCTTTCCTGAAGGATCAATCGAAAAATCCTGAAGAGCGCCTTCGAGTTTGAAGCCGCCGCGCGACACATATTTTTGGAGACGGCTGCGGATTTCAATTTGCGCATCGTTGGGAACGGAATGACCGGATTTGGCGATGAGGGTGCCGTTCACCAGGACTTCGCCGGCGAGGATCATTGCTTGGGCCTTTTCGCGGGAGACTGCGAGCTCACGATCGACGAGAAGGCGGTCTAAACGTGTTTTATGAGATGCGGGCATGCGAAAGGCAAAACTAAGATTGCCACGTTACGTGCGGCGGTGGAGGAGGAAATGGGCGATTTGGCGGAGGCGGTCGGCACGGTCGGCGTAGTGGCCGAGGTCGGAGATGGCTTGGGTGTAGAGGTCGTTGGCGATCTGGTGGGAGCGCTCGAGGCCGAAGACTGCCGGATAGGTGGCCTTTTGTTGCGCGATGTCCTTGCCTGCGGTCTTGCCTAGAGCGGCGGAAGATTCTTCGACATCGAGAATGTCGTCGGTGACCTGAAACGCCCAGCCTATGGTTTCGCCGAAGTGGCGGAGGCGAGCGACGTCGGAATCGGATGCGCCAGCGCAGATGGCTCCCGCGGTGACAGAGGCGCGGATGAGCGCAGCGGTTTTGCTGCGATGGATATATTCGAGAGCCGCGGGGCCGACGCCTTTCCCTTCAGCTTCAAGATCGGCGACTTGGCCACCGACCATACCATTCACCGTACCGGCAGAGGTTGCAACCTCCGTGAGGATTTTGACTCGCAGATCGGCGTCGACTGGAGTTGCGCCAATGGCTTCAAAAGCGAGAGTCAGGAGAGCGTCGCCGGCGAGGATGGCGATGGCCTCTCCGAATTTCTTGTGGCACGTGGGTTTGCCACGGCGCAGATCGTCGTTGTCGAGCGCGGGAAGATCGTCGTGGATAAGCGAGTAGGTGTGGATGAATTCGATCGCGCAGGCGGGATGAAGCGCGGGCGTTACGTCGGACGCGAAGATGCGCGCGGCTTCGAGGCAGAGAATGGGGCGAATGCGTTTGCCGCCGGCGAAGACGGAGTAGCGCATGGCTTCGTGAATGGAGGGCGGAGGTGTGCCGGCGGCGGGAAGGAAACGTTCGAGAGCCGCGTCCACGAGCTGCAGATCCTGGTCGAAGAAATGCGGAAGCGTCATCGGAGAATTCTGAGGAGAAGCAGGCATCGGGCCAACGTCACGTGGATTCGGCCTCGCCTTCGGGTTCGAAGGGTTCGGCGACGACCCTGCCGTCAGCTTTCTTGAGAAGGATTTCGACTTTGCCTTCAGCTTCCTCGAGTTGCTTCTGGCATTCGGCTGAGAGCGCGACGCCTTCTTCGAAGAGTTTCATCGCATCGTCGAGGGAAAGCTGCGGGCTTTCGAGTTTGCGGACTACTTCTTCAAGGCGCGAGAGGCAGCGCTCGAAGTCGGGCTTTTTGGGCGGGTCGGATTTTTTTGGCGCTGGCGTATTCACGCGGAATTTTCTCTGAGCCCCGGCAAACTGGAAGCTCCGAATCGCACAGACTGAAGTCTCTGCCACTAAGGCACGAACAGTTTACGGTGAGCTGTGTGAGGAAACAAGATCTTGCGGGTGGTTCTGAGTTATCAGTTGTCGGTTTTCCGTGCGAGAAGAGGAGAATAGACGGGGGCATTAGGGTTTGAGGGCGAGGGTGTGTTTGCGGGTGGCGGATTGGGCGGAGTCGGAGAAGGGGGAGATGATCGGAGTGCCTTCATACCAGTAGCGGAATTGGTCGGAGTAGTGGCTGCTGCCGAGCTGGCCGCTCTGGCCACTTGGGATGAGCATGAGGGAATCGTCCCAGTTGCCCGGATTGGCGACAAAACGCATGGCAGGGCCGTGATGACGCGTGGCAGCGCGCGGGCTGAATGCCGTACCGCTTTGGGGTTTGCCCGTGATGCTGAAAAGTTTTTTCAGCCAGCCGTCGCGGCCGAGAGGATGGAGCATTTCGAGGGCGTCAAAGCGTTTCCACGGCCAGTCCTCGATTTTCGGAGAGCCGGAATCCTTTTCCAGGCGCCGGACGGATTCGTCGGCTGCGGCTATAAGGAGTTCGTCGTAACTCTTGTATGCGGAGGGCAGCCATGACGGCGGGCGTTCGGTGAGAACGCGTTGTAGGAATGCGGTGCTACGCCATCGGTAAAGGCTGGTGTCGTCGAGAACCGGCTGAAGGATAAGCTTTAGTGCAGCGCGGCGAGTGCCTTCAAGGAAAGGAACAACTATGGAGTCAGCGTCGGCGATGCCGTTCCAGTCTTTGGCGAGTGCGATGAGCTTTTGCGCGCGCCGGTCTTTCGGAGCGAAAATTTTTGCCGCGGGGGCCAGCTGCTCGGCGAGAAACACGTCGGGATAGCTGTAGGCGTCTGCCTGAACTTTCATCATGTCGGCGGGACGGAGATCGTGCTTTTCGTGGAGAAGATCCCAGATGCGGGCGGTGCGGTACGGCTCTTCCCAATGATCGGTGAGATAGGGTTTGTAGTCAGGGCCGACGACGCGAGCGTTGGCCGTGACGATCAGGCCGTCCTTAGGATTGAGAATTTGCGGTAGCTCGTCGAAGGGGATGTAGCCTTTCCATTCGAACGCATCGGTTTCGCCGGGGATGGGAACTTCGCCGCGGCCTTTCTTACGAATGGGAACGCGCGCGGCCACCAAGAAACCGATGTTGCCGTTGACGTCTGCGTAGACTGCGTTTTGCGCCGGTCCCCAGACGGCCTTCATGACTTCGCGGAATTCCTTCCAGTTGCGGGCTTTGCCGAGGCGGTTATAGGTGTTGGCGAGAGCGCCGGGTTCGGTGGCAGTCCAGCGGAGGGCGTAGCCAGTGTTGCCATCGCGTTTTACTAGCGAACCGTGTCGAGTGACGGTCACGGGAAAATGCCGGTCAGGGCCGCCCTTTACGTGGATGACTTCGTCGAGGATTTGCGCTTTGAGCCATTTGCCGTTGGCTTTGTACTCGTCAGGCTGCGCGGGATTGAAGGTTTCGATGTAGAGGTCCTGCACGTCGGCACCGTTGTTGGTGAAGCCCCACGCGATGCGATCGTTGTGGCCGATGATGACGAGAGGCGCGCCCGGGAGCGTGAAGCCTTTGACGTTCCAGCCGGGGCACGTGAGATGCATTTGATACCAGATCGGAGGCACGGAAAGCTCGAGGTGGGTGTCGTTAGCGAGGAGGGGCTTGCCGGTGGCGGTGTGGTCGCCGGAGACAACCCAATTGTTGCTGCCCAAGGCGTGGCGAATCTCGCGCTGAGATTCATTCAGCCATTGAACGACGGACGGAGCTAACGCGGTGGTCAGATCAATGAAGCCAGGTTGCGTGTTAGGCCCTTGCGCTCCGGCTTTGAGAACGTCGTCCTGCGACATGTCGTCTTCGTCGTCCTCATCGTCGGGATCACCGGAACGCTGTGAGCCGTCACCGGGCGCATCGGGATCGCCGACGACGAACCGATCGAGGGCGGCGTCGACGGAGTAAAGATCCTTGGCTTTTTCCGGGCCGACTCTGCCGGTGACTTGGGCACGATTGAATTTTTCTTCCCAAGTTTCGGTGAGCGTTTCATACATGTAGGCGCCAATGACCAGGCAGTCCGAAGGCTGCCAGGGCTGAGGCTTGTATTTCAGGAGCTTGAACTCTACGGGAAGGTTCTTCTGGTGCTGCTCGATGAATTTGTTCACGCCCCGGGAGTACGCTTCCATGACGGTGCGGGACTCTTCGTCGAGGAGCGTCGCGTCGCGTTCCGCGGCAGGACCGAAACGAAGCGTGCGGAAGTGTTCGTCGACGGGAACGGTGACCGAGCCGAGGATTTCAGAGAGCTGGCCGCGAGCGACTCGGCGAAGGAGATCCATTTGCCAGAGACGATCCTGAGCCATGATGTAGCCTTGGGCTTGTGCCATATCGGCGAGCGAGGAGGCACGGACGTGCGGGACGCCCCAGACGTCGCGGTCAACGGTAACTTGGTTTTGCAGACCGGGGAGAGAGGCGGTACCGTCAACTTGCGGAAGTGGACGGAAGAAAAGCCACCAGATAAGGCCGCCGCCGATGAGAATAAGAAGGGTGAGCAACCAACCGGTGATGCGGAGCGCGATTCGCAATAATAACCCTCGAAAAAGTGTGAAAAGTCAGTGTAGAGGAGGCGTCTAAGAGGCGCAACCGGGCGATTTTTGGTTGATGATGCAAGGCGCAAACGTGAACTTGAGAGTGACGATGGACTGATACAATTTGGGCAGGAGAAAGAGCGAAGCGCATGTTTGCAGTAAAGCTGATTGGCGTGCTGTTTCTCGCCGTGCTGAACGGATTTTTCGCTGCGGCGGAGTTTTCGCTGGTGGCGGTGCGGTTGTCGCGAGTGCGCCAACTGGTGGCACGCGGAAATGTCGCGGCGAAGATTGTGGAGGCGCTGGTCAGCGATTTGAACCGCGTGGTGTCGGGCGTGCAGTTCGGCA
>UEXQ01000001.1_pt1 | contig 19650 bp, 18 predicted proteins | sample 4301111 | NCBI WGS metagenome assembly UEXQ01 (sample SAMEA4773181, study PRJEB27434) | metagenome | biome: 2259; feature: agricultural soil; material: soil | place: USA | collected 2014-09 | depth 0.25 m
TACCCGCACTCACCTGCGCGCGCAATGACGGCGTTTCGCAGCCGGACTTCCTCTGCTACATTTCTCTCCCATGCTTACCGCCATCACGCGCGCCGTCAGCCCGTCGTTCGCTCGGTGCGAGCTCAGTTTCATTTCCCGGCAACCGATCGATCTGGTGAAAGCGCAAGCCCAGCACCACGCCTACGAAAAACTTCTCGCCAATCTCGGCGTCCGCGTCATTTCTCTTCCCGCCGAACCCGACTTGCCCGATTCCATGTTCGTCGAAGATCCCGCGCTCGTTCTCGACGAGCTAGCGATAATTTTTCCACTGGGTGCCGAAAGCCGGCGCCGCGAAGCCCCCAGCCTCGCTGCCGCCCTGCAGCCTTTCCGCAAACTCGAGCAGGTCCGACTTCCGGGCATGGTGGAAGGCGGAGACATTCTCCGCGTGGGGCGCAAACTCTTCGTCGGCCTCACCGCGCGCAGCAACTCGGATGGCATCGCGCAACTCGCGCGCATCACTGCGCCTTACCGCTACGAAGTGGTCGGCGTGCCCGTCACCGGCTGCCTTCATCTGAAATCTGCCGTCACTGCGCTCGACGATCACACCCTGCTCGCCAATCGCGCCTGGTTCGATACCTCGTTTTTTTCTGAATACGATTGGGTGGACGTAGATCCAGCCGAGCCCCCTGCGGGTAACGTTCTCACTGTCGCCGGCGCGGCAATTTTTCCGGCTTCCTTCCCGCGTACGCGCGAGCGCATCGAGGCCCGCGGCTTTCGCGTGACTTTTCTCGACATTTCCGAATTGCAAAAAGCCGAATCCGCCCTTACTTGTTCTAGCTTGATATTTGACGCGCCCTGAAAATGGCTCTTTCGCGTCTTTTCAGTCCGGCTTCTTGATGATCGGGGTATTCTGCTGGATGCTCCCGACTTGCAGCTCCGTCTTCACTTCCGTTTCCTGGTTCGCCAGCAAGTCCACCTCGGTTACAAACGTCCGATAGCCTGGCAGCTCCACGCGGATCTTGTGCTTGCCCGGACTGATTTCCATCGAGCGAAACTTCCCGCCAAACTCGCTCGCATGTCCGACGTATTTCTCATCCAGAAAAACCGCTGCCCGCTTCGGTTTGATGTTGAGCTTCAGCTTTGCCGTAACGTCAGGCACGGTCGCGTGAGGCGCCAGTTGTAGCGTCACGCTCACCAATTTCTTTTCCCCCGGCTGTACTACGACCTTCTGCACATTGTCTAGGTATCCCGACTGGCGCACGATTACCTCATGCTGCCCCGGCAGCAGCATGATCTTTTTCTTGCCTTTCAATTCTTTCAGGTAGCCTACGTAATTTCCGTCTATCCACACGCCAGCGCCTTGCTCAAGTTTCGTCTTCCCTTCAAACTCCAGCTCGCCCATCACTTCATTTTGCGCTTTCGCCAGCTTCGAACCGCACAAAAGCACGACCATACAGCAGAACGCCGTCGTCACTCTTCGCCAGCGCAAATTTGCTCTCATCGGCACGGAAAACATGTCGCCTCCTGCATCCAGGTCTCTTGATACATTCAATGCCCAGCAAAGCTGCATCCGCATCGCCAAAATGCCACGCTAGTCTTCAAGACTAACCCATTTTTCTCTCAATGGCTTACGCAACCAACTGGTTCCGCCCCTACCCGCTCCAAAACGATACGTGCAATTTCTACCGGAAACCAATGATTCATTCGACAAACCGATTCATATCAGCAGAATTTTGAATTTGCTGCAAAACGTCGGGATGTTATCCTTGCGGCGAGTTATGTTGTCTCTCGCCAATTCGATTAGCCCGTCGATCGCTTCGCGGTCGCCAAAGTCAGCGATGTCGTCCCTCCCGGCGACGATGTCCACTAGCATTATTAAGACTAAGACTACGGGCGCTTCCGGCGAGGGCAGAAACTGACGTAAAGCTAGACCAAGTTTCCAAACCCACCGCCTGAAGCGACCTGGCGGTGGGTTTCTTCTTTTAGCCCACACCAGGGACGCAGCCAGGCGGCAAAACTTAAAACGTAATGACCCAGGAGCCGCCATGAGCCCGGAAACGCAACAAGAGGTCCCTGCAGAACCTAGCCAAACTGGAGGCTTCGCTTCAGCGTGTGCAACGCCTTCGCGCACCGCCGCTGGCGAAACTCTTGCTTTCAAATTCGGTGGCAGCTCGCTTCTCGGCGCCGACCGCATGCTCCACGCCGCAGGCCTGGTCCGCCAAGCGGCCACCCAATCAAGTGTGGTGGTGGTTGTCTCTGCCATGAAAGGAATTACCGACAGCCTTTTGGCCATCGCCGCCTCGCTCGAGGCCGGTCGCAGCGACGAGGCTCTTCGCGAAGCGGACCATCTTCTCTACGTCCACTTCGATGTGCTTCGTGAACTGCGCCTCGATCCTTTCGCCGCCGAGCGTGTCGCCCGCGACTTGCGCCTTCTCGGCAGGGATCTTTCTCATGACGTTCTGGAGAGCAGTCGCGCCGCCGCGCTCTCTCATGAGGTGCTGCACGATCGTCTCGCCTCATACGGCGAACGTTTCAGCGCGCGCCTCTTTGCTGCGGCTCTCGAAAAATTGGGAGTTCCATCTGTGCCGGTCAGCTCGTCCGAATTCGTTCTCACTTGTGACACCTTCCGCGATGCCCAGCCGCACATGCAAGAAACCCGCCGGCGCGGCCGAGAAATTCTGCTCCCGCTTTTCGCCGACGGCGTCGTGCCGGTCGTCACCGGCTTCATTGGCTCAACCGCTGACGGCCGCGTCACCACGCTTGGCCGCAATAGCTCCGATTTTTCCGGCGCGCTCGTCGCTCATGTCGTGGAAGCCGACGAACTCGTCATCTGGACTGACGTGGACGGCATCTACACCGCCAATCCCCGTGAATCTGCGGAAGCCCGCCTGCTTCACGAACTGTCTTATGAAGAGGCGCACGCGCTGGCTGCGGCCGGTGCCAAAGTCCTTCACGCCAAGGTTCTGCCGCTTGCCGCTGAAACCGAAATGGTCGTGTGGGTCCGCAACACGTTCAATCCGCGCTTCCGCGGCACTCGCATCGGCCCGCTCCCTGCTGACTCTTCCGTTGTAGCCGAGCCTGCCCTGAATCGTCATTGCGAGCGGAGTGGGTCCGCGTCAGGGGACGAACGCAGTCGATCGAAGATTCCGACCTCGTCGGAAGGAATCTTTCTTCCTCTTTCTTCTAACGATTCTGTTGTATCCGTCCCGCGCGGTTGTCACAATTCCAATCCCAGAGGTGCAGCGTGAGTTCTCAGCCGAATCCCCAGTTCAATCGAAAGTTTCGCGCCGGAGTCCTCGGCGCAACCGGCATTGTCGGCCAACACCTTGTCCAGCTTCTCGCTGGTCATCCTTGGTTTGAACTCACCGAAGTCGCCGCCTCCGAACGTTCTTCCGGAAAAAAATACTCCGAAGCCGCGAAGTGGCACCTCAACGAACCCATCCCCGCCGCTGCCGCCGATCTCGTCGTCAAAGGTCTTGAACCAACCCTCGATTGCGATTTCGTTTTCTCGGCGCTCGACTCTTCCGTTGCCGGTCCTGCCGAGGAAGACTTCGCTCGAGCAGGCTACCCCGTCGTCAGCAACTCCAAAAACCATCGAATGGATCCTGACGTCCCGCTGCTCATTCCCGAAGTCAACGCTTCGCACCTCGAAGCCATTCCGCTTCAGCAAAGAAATCGCGGTTACGCCACCGGCTTCATCGTCACCAATCCGAATTGTTCCACTGCCGGACTCGTCCTCGTGCTCAAGCCGCTCGCCGACGCTTTCGGGCTCGAAAAGCTCTTCGTCGTTACCATGCAGGCCGCTTCCGGCGCAGGCTATCCTGGCGTCCCTTCGCTTGATATTCTCGGCAACGTCGTTCCTTTCATCAGTGGCGAAGAAGAAAAAATGGAAAGCGAGCCGCAAAAGTTGCTCGGCAAATGGGATGGCTCGCGCTTCGTCGAAGCCGGGCTCGGCATCAGCGCGCACTGCAACCGTGTGCCCGTCGAAAACGGCCATCTCGAATCCGTCTCGATGAGCTTGAAAAAAGTTGCCACGCTCGCCGAAGTGCGCGAAGTCCTCCGCGATTTCTCCGTCAGCGACGAACTCGCCGCGCTTCCGACCGCCCTGAAAAATCCCGTCGTCGTCCTCGACGAAGAAAATCGTCCGCAACCGCGCCGCGACCTCAACGCCGGCAATGGCATGGCCGCCGCCGTCGGCCGCATTCGCGAATGCCCTTTGCTCGACGTAAAGCTGACCCTGCTCTCTCACAACCTGCTGCGCGGAGCAGCCGGCGCCGCTCTTCTCAATGCCGAACTCCTCGCGGCTCGCGGCTTCTTTACGCACTCGCGCGTTTCCGCCGCCGACGTTGCGCAACCCCAACCCGTTACGCCATAAGCTCGGAAAGCACCCACTTCCGTTGGCTCGCCTCACTGAGCGGGACCGCGCGGGAAATACTAGAGTTGAGACTCAAACGCCTGGAAGCGGCGTTCGAGCTCCCACTGCTGCTGGGCGCGTCCGCTGGACTTGAGGAAGGCGGTGCAGGCGGCGGAGGGCTTATCGGAGCCGGGTTTGTCGTGAGCGCAGGCGGCTACCGGCGCGCTGAATTTGCCGGGCGCGGCCCACAGGCTGGCACCGGGGACGAAGATATGTTCGATGCCAGTGCGGACCATCTGTTTCAGATCGAGATATTTCAGGTCGTAGGTTTGCACGGCGCGGACGTATTCGTGTGCCATGTCGATGCGGGAGACGCCTTCGTCGTCAGTGGAGAAGGAGACAGGAACGCCGAATTTTCGGTAGACCGGAAATGGATGATCCTTGCCGCTGACGCCGAGGATGACGTCGTTGCTGGAGAGATTGATTTCGACCATGACGTGCTGGGCGGCCATTTCTTTGAGAAGTTCGTGGGGACGCTGCTCATACAGGACGTCGACGCCGTGGCCGATGCGTTCGGCGCCGGCTTCTTCGACGGCGAGGCGGATGTGGCAGCAGAGTCCTTCGTAGGTGACCATCGGCGGCGCGATTTCGCCGGCGTGCAGCGTGATGTGAACGTTGGGATAGAGCTTGTGAAGGAAGCCGACCATGCGCATCTGTTCGGCGTAGTCGTTCATGGAGTGGTAGCCGTCTTCGGGCATGACCATGTTGATGCCGACGTAGCGCGGATCGGCGGAAGCGATTTCAAAGCAGAGAATGGTATGGGCGAAGACCTGTTCCTTGGGAAAGCCGCGCAGGATCTGGCAGAGATAGCGCATTTCTAGGCGGCAGGCAGAGGACGCATCGGGCTGGACGCAGCGTTCGCGTTTGGCGCGGTCGGCTTCGGCGTCGTCGAGTTGCTTTCTGGCGGTGGCGACGTCCTTCGCGACTTCGCCGGTGGCGAGCAGCGCGTCGCGGAATTGGGCGATGTCGTCCTTCCAGCCGATGCCGTAGCCGGCCTTTACGGTGCCGAGGAACGGCGGTGTGTGCATGAGCTCGATGTACTGGACATTCTGGCGGTCGGCGCGGGTTGCGACTTCATCGAGCCATTCGCCGAGATGCTTTTCGGAAATTCCGCCGAAGCGCGCGAAGGTGTTGAAGAAATGATCGTGGGCGGTGACGCCGGGAGTCGGTACAAAGGAGCGGATGGAGAAGGCGTTGATGAGGTCGTCGTAAAGGTGCTGGTCCTTGAAGGCGTCGGAGGCCGGGACTTTTCCGGCGGCGCAGGACACGGGATTGCCATCGCCGCGCGAGTAAACGGGACCGGTGCCGCGTATGGCGCTGAGGTCGAGACACATGTTGTCTTCGGCGGCGTTGCGAATCCAAGTTTCCGCATAGATGGCGCCGTAGAGATGATTGTGCAGGTCGGAGCCCTTGGGCATTTTGAGGAGCAGATTACGAAGTTCGAGCGGGCTGTCGCGGAGGGATTCGATGGAGAGCGTGGCGCGCCTTTCGAGCTGCGTCATTGTCGATACCGACGCAGGCACGGGAGCGGGTGCTGGCCTGGTTTGCGATGAAACGGGAATGGCGATCGTCACAATGGCGAGAACCACGGCGCTAAAGCGAGACATGTTGGGCCAACTCCTCGACTGATGCATCTCAACACTTCTTTGAATCACAGAATTGGTCGGGCGCCGTTTGCAAACGGCAATTTTTTCATACACTAGCTGGCACCAAACCGGCTGCCTGATGGGGGAAAAGGATAACAGGTGCTTTGGCTCACGGAAAAACGAATCTGGATACGTCTGATACAGGGCATTGTGGCGACGATCGCTCTCCCGTTTTGTGCGCTGGCGTGTCCCGCGCAAGAAACGAAGACCAAGCCGCCGATTCCGGTGAAGGTCGTGGTGGTGGCAATGTTCGAACGCGGCGAGGATACAGGCGACACGCCGGGCGAATATCAATATTGGGTGGAGCGGGAGCAACTGGATGAAATTCTGCCGATGCCCGCTGGATTTCATCATGTGCGGATGAACAAGAACGGCGTGCTGGGGATGTTGACGGGCGTGGGAACGGCGCGCGCGGCGGCTTCCGTGATGGCGCTCGGACTTGACCCGCGATTTGACCTGACGAAGGCGTACTGGGTGATTGCCGGGATCGGCGGCGGCGATCCAGCGGACGTTTCGTTGGGCTCGGCTGTTTGGGTGGATCGCGTGATTGATGGCGACCTGGCTTTTGAGATCGACGCGCGGCAAATTCCCGCGGATTGGCCGACGGGCTATGTGCCGTTGGGAAAAAGCGCGCCTTATGAACAGCCGATGAATCCTGCACGCGCGGGAGTCTTTGCGACGAATCCGAAACTGACGGAGTGGGCGTTTGCGTTGACGCGGGATGTGGCGCTGCCGGATACGGAGGACTTGAAGAAGTTCCGCGCACGGTTTGTGGGATTCCCGAACGCGTTGCGGCCGCCGTTTGTGACGCGCGGTGATCAGGTAACGGCGAGCACGTTTTGGCACGGATCGAAGATGGAAGAGTGGGCGAACGAGTGGGCTAAGTATTACAGCGGCGGAAAAGCAAATTATATGGTTTGCGGGATGGAGGATTCCGGTACGCTGCAGGCGCTGACCTTTTTGAACGAGGCGGGTCGCGTGGACCTGAAGCGAGTGTTGGTGCTGCGCGCGGTGAGCAATTACGACCGCGAAGCACCAGGCGTGTCGGTTTCGGAGAGCTTGAAAAACCTGGCGGCCGGAAACTATTCGGCGTATTTGCCGGCGTTGGAGGCGGCGGAAATTGTGGGTGACAAAGTGGTCCGCGATATTGTGGCGCACTGGGGGCAGCGGAGTGTAGAGATTCCTCACGCTCCTTGATCAAGATTCCTTCGCGCTGTTGGATTTTCTTGGGAAAGAGGCGAGCTTGCTCGAGCGCTGGTTTCAGCTAAAAGAAAACGAGACGACAGTACGCCGAGAGCTTTTCGCGGGACTGACCACGTTCATGGCGATAGCGTACGTGGTGGTGGTAAACCCGCGCATTCTTTCCGAAGGCGGAATGCCGGCCGATGGAGTTTTGTTTGCGACGTGTTTGTCGGCTGCGCTGGCGACGCTGGTGATGGGTTTGTGGGCGAACTATCCGATCGCACTGGCTCCCGGGATGTCGCTGAACGCGTATTTCACGTATTCGGTGGTGATTGGGAGGCATGTTCCCTGGCCGACCGCGCTCGGCGTTGTCTTTCTTTCGGGTGCGTTGTTTCTCGCGCTGACGCTGACCAAGGTGCGGGAGCACATCGTCAACGACATTCCGGATTGCCTGAAACACGGAACAGCCGCGGGTATCGGGCTGTTTATTGCGTTTATCGGATTGCGCAACGCGGGATTGATCGTGTCGAATCCGGCGACGTTCGTTTCGTTCGGGAAAATTTCGGATCACGCCGTGCTGCTAGCGGTGGCTGGGTTGTTGCTGACCGCGATCCTAATGGCCCGCCGGGTGGGCGTAGCAATTTTGTTGGGAATGGCGGCGGTCACGATTGCGGGGATTCCGCTTGGGCTGGCGCACTGGCCGGAACATTTATTTTCCCTACCGCATCCGGAGGGAACGTTTCTGAAACTGGATTTGGCAGGCGCGGTAAAACTTGGACTAGGAGATCTGATCTTCGTTTTCTTTTTTGTGGATTTGTTCGACAACGTAGGCACGTTGGTTGGCGTGTGCGAACAAGGAAAGTTTTTGCGTGACGGCAAACTGCCAAGAGCGAGTCGAGCTTTGCTGGCGGATGCGTTTGGAACCATGACCGGCGCATTAACGGGGACTTCGACGGTGACCAGTTATATCGAAAGCGCAGCGGGGGTTGCCGCGGGTGGAAGGACGGGGCTGGGAAATGTGTTGATTGCGGCGCTGTTTGGCGCGGCGATGTTTTGCGCCCCGCTGGTGGCGGCGGTACCCGCGTATGCTACGGCACCGGCGCTGATCTTGGTCGGGGCCCTGATGTGCGGCGCGGTGGCGCGGGTGAAATGGGACGACTTTACCGAGGCGTTTCCGGCATTCATGACGGTAATCGCGACGCCCCTGACGTTCAGCATCGCAACAGGATTGAGCCTTGGACTGCTATCGTTCACCTTTTTGAAGCTGGGCACCGGCCGGCACAAGGAGATCAGCCCGTTGATTTGGGTGCTCTCTGTACTTTTTCTTTGCCGGTACGCGTTCTTGGGAAGCGAGTGAGGGCCCGAGGTTATTTCTGAAACGACGATACAGCCACCTGCTGGTCCTCAAAAACCTCGAACAGATTCAAAACTCGAACGAGTTTCAACGTTTGCAAAGCAAACTTCGACGGCTTCAGCAGCTTGAGCGAACCGCCACGCTGTTTCGCCATCGTCAGCTGGCGGACCAAAAGGCCGATTCCGCTGGAATCAATCATGGGCACTTCCTCGAGATCCACGACGAGGCGGGATTCGCCCGCGTTTAACAGGTCCTTGATGGTGTCGTTGGTGCGGTCCAGCGCCGGTCCCAAGTGAAGCTTGCCACGCAATTTGATTAATTTGACCTGGTCCAGCGTGCGCACATCAATTTCCACGATAGGCTCCTTCAGCAGCGAGCACTGCGTTGAGGATGCTTGCCTGGGCCTTTACGGTCTGCTAAAGTTCGCGCTCAACTTAGAAGATTGGCGGTAGTTTTGCAAGTCAGCGGTGACCAGCCACCGCGTCCTCGAAACATCTCGGGTCGCCGCGTTGGTCACGCAGAGACCCAGCTTGAAAATTGATCTAAATTTACTGGCTGTTGAGCTACTTGCGGCGCAGGAATTGGCTCCACGAGCGCGCCGTATTGCGCGAGCTGTAGTGGAAGACCTTCCCGGGAGCTTCGTCAACCTTTATACCATTGGAAAATTTGAAGGCGAGGCGGCGTGGTTGCTGCGCGCCTGGGCCGGAGGAGAATCCGTTCGAACGGCTCATGTCCCGTTGCATCACGGAACTTTGGGTGAACTGAGCGCGGAGCACAGCGCCCTGCTGTTTAACGGCTCCGATCTGGCGCGCGAGGACTACGGCCATCTGGATATTCGACGGACTCTGCGATCGCTGGCGTATGTTGCGCTGCAGACGGATGGAACGATCACCGGCGCGGTAGAAATCTTGTCGTTCGAGGCCGAACTAACGGGCCAAGACGTGGAGGCGTTAGGTGGGTTGGCAGAGATCAGTGCCAGTGCGCTCGGCGCGGCGCAGTCGTACGAAACGGAGCGAAACGATTCGCTGGCGTCGGTGACGCGGCTGACGCAGTTGTACGACCTGGAGCGCTCGTTTTCGTCCACGCTGGAAATGGACGAGCTGCTGCCGATCATCGGCGCGAAGTTTCTGGAAGTGATGGAATGCGCGGCGATCAACCTGTGGATGATGCGCGGGGACGAGAGTATTGAGCTGATGCAGCAGGCGGGAAGCGATCGCACCACGCCGTTGGGCAGCGTGCAGAAACCGGGCGAAGGGATTCCTGGCGATGTTTCGGACAATGGCGAGTCCGTGCTGATTGCGGCTGCTGCCGACCCGCGGCTGGGAGCGAGGAGCGCAAACGCTGCGGCAGGAGGTGTTTCGAGCCTGCTCGTTGTGCCGATCATGGACAAAGGTTCGCTGGTGGGCGTGGTTGAAGCGGTGAACAAACTTAGTGAAGAGCCATTCAACGACGACGACCTGTTTGCATTGACCACCATAACCGAGACGGCTTCGAGCGCGCTGCACAACGCCAGCCTTTTGATGGCGGAACGCAAGGTGGAGGTGCTGGAAACGCTCGTTACGGTCAGCCATGAAATTACTTCGACGCTGAACCTGGAGCGAATGCTGCAGACCATCGTGAACGCGCCGCAGGCGGTGATTCCCTACGAGCGCGCGGCGATCGCGCTGGAGCAGCGCGGACGCTTCAAACTGAGCGCCGTGAGTGGCGTAACGAAACTGAACGCCGACGCGCCGGAGATCGCTCCGTTGAATTCGGTATTGCAGTGGGCCGCGCTCGCCGAAGAAATCGTGAACGTCAAGCAGCACGGCGATGACCTTGATGTCGACCGTGAAGAGACTCTGGCCAAGTTCAAGCAATATTTCGCTGAGACCGGCATGCGCGGCTTCTACGCCATTCCGCTGAATGACGACACGGGCCGCGTGGGGATTCTGAGCCTGGAAAGCAGTGACCCGGATTTTCTGACTTCCGTGCACATCGAATTGATTCAGGTGCTGGCGAGCCAGGCCACAGTGGCGCTGCGCAACGCGCAGATGTACAAGGAAGTGCCGTTCATCTCGGTGCTGGAGCCGGTGCTGGAACGGAAGCGTCGCTTTCTGGCGATGGAGAAGACTCGGCGCAGGCTGGTCACGATCGGCGCGATCGCCGCTTTTGTGTTACTGGTGATTTTTCCAATGCCCATGCGGCTGGCGGGCGATGCGGTCGTGGCACCGGTTCATCGAGCGCAGGTGCAGCCTGAGTTTGAAGGAGTAGTCGAAAAAGTTTTGGTTCACGAGGGAGAAGCGGTCAAGCGCGGGCAGGCGATCGCCGAAATGGAGTCATGGGAGCGGCAAACGGCGCTGGCAGCGGCTCAGGCGCGTTATCAGACCGCTTTGCTGCATATGAATCATGCGCTGGCAACGAACGATGGAGCAGAAGCCGGCGTTCAGCGAGTACAAGCCGACTACTGGAAAACGGAAGTGGCCAACGCGCAGCAACTTTTGGAGCGCGCGGAGTTGCGTTCGCCGATCGACGGAGTCGTAGCGACGCCGCACATTGATACGTTTGTCGGGCGGCGCCTCCAGTTTGGCGACACTTTCGCTGAAGTGGTCGATGCTTCCACCGCAATTGTGGATGTGGCGATCGATGATGACGACGTGAGCCTGCTGCGAACGGGGCAGAATGCGGCCGTCAAGCTGAACGGTTATCCCACGCACACATTCCGCGGTGCGGTGGAAACCGTTAGCCCAAAGGGAGAAGCACAAGGGGATTCCCGCATATTTTTCGCCCGCGTCCGCGTGGACAACCCGGATGGATTGATTCGCACCGGAATGGAGGGACGCGGAAAGATTTCGACCGGATGGCAGATGTCAGGTTACGTGCTGTTCCGGCGCCCGGCGATCTGGCTATATTCACGGATGTGGAATTGGTTTGGGTGGTAGAGACTTGAGGACCGAATCCATGAAGCCTTTTTGCACAGCGCTTCTGCCTTTGCTGTTTGCCGCCGTGATCACCGGCTGCGGAGAGCAGAAGGAAAATCCGTCCACGGCGCAGGCGGCATCGTCGCCGGAGAAAAATTCCACTGCAGCGCCTGTTGTGGCGAACAAGCCGGCCGCGGAAGCGAGTGCCGCTGAACTTTCGGTCACCGCGCCGCTGATTGTCGAGCATCAGGTGGACGTGACCGCGCAGAGGGACGGAATCGTAGCGAAGGTTTCGGTGGATACAGGGGCGCGTGTCGGTCCGAGCGCGGTGCTGGCACAACTGGATGATCGCCAGCTCAAAGCCAATCTGGAAGCCGCGCGAGCCAAGACGCGCAGCGTCGCGGCGGACCTGAAAAACTGGCAAGCGGAAGCGGAAGTTCTGAAAGCAGATTACATTCGCGCGCAACGCTTGTACGCCGAAAAGCTCATCGCCGAAGAGCAGTTGCAGCACGCGAAGTACAAGGCAGAGTCGGACGAGTGGGACATTCTCCGGGTGACGGAACAGCTCAACACTTCGAAGGAAGAGCAACACTCGCTCGAACTGGAACTGGAAAAAACGCGCATCATGGCGCCGTTCGGCGGGCTGGTAGCGCGGCGCTACGTCCGAGAAGGCCAGTCGGTGGCCAAGGGCGACCGGCTGTTCTGGGTTACCAAAGAGGGGCCGCTCCGCGTGCGCTTCACGCTCCCGGAAAAATTCATCTCCCGCGTGAAAAAAGGGCAACAGATGCCGCTAACGGTTCCCGATCTTGCCAGCGAGAAACACGATGTAAAAGTCGTTGAAATCAGTCCAGTGGTCGATCCCTCGAGCGGCACGATTGAGGTGCTCGCCGAACTCGTCGGCACCCGCGGCGAGCTTCGCCCGGGCATGACCGTGACCGTACAGGTTCCGAATCCGCGATGAACCTCACACGTGCGCTTAACGTGGCATTGCCGGATATTCCGGCGCGTGAAATTCTGCAGCGTGTTCCCCGCATCGAACCTGGCGTAACGTTCCGCGAACATATCGAAGATGGTGAGCGGATCGTCCGCGTATATTTTCCGAGCAGCGGCCTCATGTACCGGCTGACGTGGGCGCAATGGAACTTGGCGCGGCTCTTCGACGGCAAACGGTCCTATGCGGCGATCGCCGAACTGTACTCGCAGGAAATGGGCGCGGCCTATGACGAACAGGCGGTATTCGAGTTTGCCTCCGATCTGGAGGCGGCCGGATTCTGGTACAAAACGGCTCAGGAAAAAAACGTACTACTGCTCCTGCAGAGTAAAGAGGAACGCAAGAAAAACCTGAAGGTGAAAACGCAGTTCGCCGATCTCTCGATGATTACTTTTCCGGCGTTCAATCCGGACGGATTTCTGAACTGGCTTTATCCCAAGACACGCTTCATTTATACAAAATGGTTCACGCTTCTCACATTCCTGTGGTTCCTTTTTTCCCTGGGCATTACGGTAAGTCGTTGGTCGGAAATCGGGCGGGATACGGTTGAGTTTTACAATTTCACCAACAAAACTTTAGCGGATATCGCCGTTCTCTACCTTCTCGGGATTTTCGTGGTGGCCGTTCACGAGTTTGCTCACGCTCACGCCTGCAAACACGCAGGTGGGCGCGTTCCGGCAATGGGCTTCGCGCTTATTTTCCTCACGCCGGCTTTCTACACCGACACCACAGAGGGTGCCGTGATGGGCGGACGCTCGCAACGGCTCGTCATCGCGCTAGCAGGCATCTGGGCGGAGCTCATGGTCTGTTCGATTGCGACACCAATCTGGTGGCTGACTGCTCCGGATACCATGATTCACGAAGGCGCCTATTTCATGATGATGCTGACCGGCATTGTGTCACTCATCGTGAACTGGAACCCACTGATGAAGTTGGATGGCTACTATATGCTCTGCGAAATTATCGGGATTGCCGAGCTGAAGGAGGATTCCACCGCGTATCTTTCCGCCTGGGTCAAGCGGCACATGTGGAGGCTGCCGGTCGAAGTGCCATACGTTCCGAAACGCCGCCGGCCGTTCTATGCAACTTACGCGCTGCTATCTGGTGCTTACAGCTATCTGGTTCTTACCGTTGTGGCGCGTTTCGCGGGAAATGTCTCGCGTAATTTCAGCCCGGAGTGGGCGTTCATTCCAGAGTACGGAGTTGCCCTGCTGGTCTTCAAATCTCGCATTCGTTTGCTGGTGAATTTTATGAAACTGGTGTATTTGGACAAGAAGGAAAGAGTCCGGGCGTGGCTTGCTTCACGTCCTTTCTCCGTCGCCGCAGTTATCCTCATATTCTGCTTGCTGCCGTTGTGGCATCAATCCACTTCCGGCCGCTTCGTCCTGGAGCCGGTACGCCGGTCTGTCGTGCGGGCCACGGTTCCGGGCGTGGTTTCGAAGATTTTCGTGCAGGAAGGAAGCCTAGTGAAGGCAGGTGAACCCCTCGCAGAGTTGCGCAATCTGCCGCTGCAGTCCGAGGCTGCCCAGGCACAGGCGCGGCTCGTTATGGCATCGAGCCGCGCCATTTCCGCGCAGCTTCGCCACGGAGACTACGGCTCTGCAATGAACGAACGCGACAGGCTCGCGGTACAGTCCCGGCAGCTTAAATTGAAGACGGAAGATTTGGAACTCCAGAGCCCAATCGCCGGCGTTGTCCTGACGCCTCATTTGCGCGACCGCCTGGGCAGCTACCTTACAGAAGGGGCCGAGCTGGTTGAAGTTGCCGATCTGAAGGCGCTGCGCGCGCGGATTTACGTATCCGAATACGACATGTACAAGGTCCAAGAAGGCGCACCGGCAAAACTTCATGTTGATGGCACGTTGCAGAAGCGGGCGTCTCGCGCCCTAGCGCTTACTCCGGTGGCATCAGAAAGCGATCCGTCACTGATCGACAGGACGAAATTCAAGGGGCTACGGCCGCCGCAATTTTATGCTGTGGATATCCCGCTTGCCAACGAGAACGGTGCGTTGAAACCTGGCATGACCGGTACCGCGCGCGTTTACGGGGAGAGGCGTAGTCTAGCGGGATTTGCAAGCGAGGCGTTGAGGGTCGTATTAGGCCGGAAAATCTGGTAGCAAAACGGAAAGGCGAGGCGGCTGGGCAGCCCTCGCCTTTCCTTCTCCGCGGATATAGGTAAGCGGCTTACAGGCTGACTTTCGCCGACGCAGCCTTGGCGCTCTTGAGGTTCAACGCCTTCAGGCTCTTCAAGGCCCGGGCGCTGGCGAACGTCTTGGCGTGGACCGAAGCCTTGGCGGTGACAGCGGCTTTAGCGTACGGCACACGCATCGACGCAATCTTCTCGCCCTTCACATCACTGGCGACATTGGCCTTTTTGGCTGTCTTCAACGTGCTGATCAAGGATTTCTTCTGGATCGACATTGCTTCCTCCACCCGCGTTTTTTTATTGTCTTGGCAAAAGACGCAAAGCATAGTGCAAACCTTGTGCCAAACGGGCGAGACCCTGCACAAGCGCAATTTTTGGCGGCGCCCAACGAAGAATCAATCACTTAAGGGAGGCAAGGGTGAATTTGTCAGGTTGCGTGGGTTAAGAATTAAACTGTAGGGTAAATAATTAACTAACTACAGGTTAAAAATTAACCCTAAAGCTTGAGCTTGCGGCACAAATACTTCATGCGCTGGTTGTCCATCCGCAGCAGCGCCGCCGCGGCGGACTTTTTTCCTCCGGTGCGGCGTAGGGCGGCAGTTAGATAAGCCACTTCGATGCGTTCCATTTCGGCATCGAAGTCCACGCCATTTTCCGGGATTAAGATGGCCTCCTGGCCCGAGGCGCTATGCTGAAGCAAATGCTGTGGCAAGTGTTCCGCGGTAATCGTTGAGCTGGCGACCATGACCACCAGCCGTTGCACCAGATTCTCGAGTTCGCGAACATTGCCCGGCCACGGGTACTCTTCGAGGATTTCGAGCACGTCCGGATTGACGTTTTTTAATGGGCGCTTGGCGGCTGTGCAGTACATGCGGAGAAAATGGTCAACCAGGAGTGGCAGGTCGCCGTCGCGGTCACGCAACGGCGGAACGACGATTGGGACTACGTTGATTCGGTAGTAGAGATCCTCCCGGAAGCGGCCTTTACGAACCAGATCCTCCAGATCGTCATTGGTCGCGCAAATGAGGCGGAAATCTATTTTCTTGGCCGCCCGGCCGCCGAGACGCTGAACGGCGCGCTCCTGTAGGGCGCGCAGCAACTTGCTTTGCAGATTTGGATTCAGCGTAGTGATTTCATCCAGAAAAAGCGTTCCATTTTGCGCCGATTCGATGAGCCCGGCTTTGCAAGCATCGGCGCCGGTAAATGCGCCTTTTTCATAACCGAACAACTCGGACTCGATCAAGGACTCGGGAAGAGCAGAGCAGTTCAGACAAATGTAAGGCTGATCAGCGCGGTCGCTGGCCTGGACGATCGCCTTGGCAATGAGTTCCTTTCCCGTGCCGCTTTCCCCGCGTAGCACCACCGTCGTGTTTGTCTCCGCCACGGCCTGAATCGTTTGATACAGCTTTTGCATGGCGGCGCTGGCGCCGATAAGGGAAAACAACGCAGTGCGGCGTTCCGCTTGTTCAACGACACGGCGGCCTTCCAGTTCGAGAGCCCGCTTTTCGATGGCGCGCGCTATGAGGCTTTGCAGTTCGTCATAGTTGACCGGCGCTACAACGAACTCGTCGGCTCCGGCCTGGCTGGCGCGCAAGGGGATGCTGTGCTCGCGCGAGCGGGTCATGGCCACGAGCACGATGTCGTCCCGTAAGGCCCGGATTTCCTGAATCACTTCGATACCGTCGGACGCGCCTTCGCCGACGCAATCGAGGTCAAACAGCATCGCTTGCAAGGTTGTGTCTTCGACGGCATCTTTGATGGCGTCTTCGTTGTTGGCTAGTTTTGCGCGGAATCCTGGAAGCAGCCCGCGCTTCATTTCATGGAAGGCGTCGGAGTCTTCAATGACCACAACAATCGAGTTCGCTTGTTCAGGAATCATTCCGATGGCATGCAGCTCAGTAGCATGCAGCGAAGCTGCGCGATTATAAGGTACGCGGCATTGGCTGCAAAGACGAGGACCGCCAGACGGAGCGCAAAGAACGTTCCTTTACGCCGCACACTGACGGCCTTGCTCGCATCTATGTGGGAAGGGATCGAGCCGGCCATCTGAGGAACTAATGCTCAGGGAAAACCGAGGCACTGCGACGACGAAAAGTGTTTTCAAAAACCCGTTGGTTTACACCACATTGGCGATTGCGGTTGTCGCCCTCTATGTTGGGTGGATTCTCGTCTCGCGCCACATGGCCAACCGTGCGTACGAAAAGCGCATTCGCAACCAGCAGACGCAAAAGCAACGCGAGAGCGACCAGGCGGCGATCGAACAACTGGGTGGCGGCGAGCTCGCCATTCAAATGTTATACGCGACGCCGCAAATTCATCCCGGGGAGACAGCCCAGGTTTGCTTCGGCGTCGCCAACGCCAAGTCCGTTACGCTCGAGCCGCAGAGCAACCCTGTTTGGCCTTCGCACAACTTGTGCGTCGATGTAAACCCAAAGAAAACAACAACTTACACCCTTACCGCCATAGGGCCGGACGGCAAATCCGTCCGCGAACAGGTTACGGTCACCGTGCGCTAGGCTGGAGCGAGCTGCCAACTCTGCTCTTGTTCGTTCAATTTGCTCGCATCTATACTTAGAACAACGCGGGGGCGGCTTATTCACACTTCCCCCGCGAAATTTTTTGTACCAGGGTTGTAAAACAGCTTTTTTGCTTCGGGCTGCAGAAATGAGCCCTAAAACCCTGAGACCTGTTTGGTGAAGGCGCATGACCGACCCTATCGCGAAGGTTAAGCAGAAGCTGCAGGAAGAGATCGACCAGCTGGAGCACGAACTCAGCGTCGAGCTACCCAAGGAAATTGCCGTCGCGCGGGCGCATGGCGATCTTTCCGAGAACGCCGAGTACAAGTACGCCAAGGAACGGCAGGGCTTCGTAAATGCGCGAATCGGCCAGCTCAAGAAGCGGCTTGGCGACCTGGGCTTGCTCAACCTCAGCAATATCCCTAAGGACCGCTCGGGCTACGGCTCCAGAATTGTCGTTATTGACACGCAGCGTGACGTTCGCATCGAATACCGCCTGGTAAGCAGCGAGGAAGCTGACGTTGAAAAGGGCCATATTTCGACAACTTCACCGATCGGTCGCGCGCTTCTCAATCGCAAGGTGGGTGATGAGGTAAAAGTTGCCACTCCCGCCGGCGCGAAAGAATTTGAAGTCGTCGAACTGCGCACAATTCACCAGCTCGATTAACCAGCCTTCGTTGCTGCGGCGAGTAACCGATCACCTCAGCCAGCCGTTTCACTCGACGGAGCATCACACATCTCACGTTGCTGCCGGGTTGAGAGGTTTTGTATGTATTGGGGCACGGGTACCGCTCTGGGTTTGCTCGCAATTCTTGGTTACGTGGTCTTTGTTTGTGGCGCGGTTGTTCTCTGGACGAAACGCCTTGAAGTTCCAATCTGGGTCAATGACGAATTTGGCGCGGTTCGCCGCAGCCTCATCCGGCATGCGTTCTCGGGATCGTTCCACGGGCTTCGCGAAGAACTGGCGTGCAAGGCCGTGCCCACCGGTTTCATTCGCCGGCTTGCTCGCCATTCGCGCCGCCGCATCAATTGCGGCACGATTCTCTTAAGCCTTGGCCTGTTTCTTTTCTTCCTCGATTTTCTGGTCTAGTTTCGTCGCGTAAGAAGCCTGCCTTACAATTCTTGCCGCGATGCGACCCTCACTAATTGTTCACGGCGGCGCCTGGGATATTCCCGACGAAGCCGTCGCCGCTTGTAACGAAGGCTGTCGAAACGCTCTCGCCGCCGGCTGGTCCATCCTGGCAAGAGGCGGTTCAGCTCTTGATGCCGTTGAAGCCGCCATCGTCGTACTCGAGGATGATCCGGTCTTCGACGCGGGTTTCGGATCGCACCTCAACGCTGATGGCAAAGTCGAATGCGACGCGATCGTCATGGATGCCGCGACACTTCGCGCGGGAGCTGCGGCAGGCCTGCAGCGCATCAAAAATCCGATCCGGCTCGCCCGCAAGATTTGGGAAGAGTGTCCGCACATGATGCTGGTGGGCGAAGGCGCTGAACGGTTCGCGCAGAGATCGGGGTTGCAGCTGTGCGATCCGGCTGAGCTCGTCAGCGAAGCTGAGCATGCCGCATATCTTCACTGCCGTGAAGACCAACATGCAGCTATTCACCATCGCGGACATGAGCAGGGCACGGTTGGAGCGGTGGCCATGGACCGCGCTGGCCGTCTTTTTGCCGCAACTTCGACTGGCGGCACCTGTTGCAAATGGCCGGGTCGGGTCGGCGATTCCCCGCTGATCGGCTGCGGCTGTTATGCCGACCGCGAGGCTGGCGGAGTTTCCTGTACGGGTTACGGCGAAGCGATTATGAAAGTGGTGATGGCGAAGGCGACGGTGGACTATCTGCGGCGCGAATCGCCTAAGCGGGAAAGCGATTTATTAGCCGCGAAATCCGCGGCAAAAGACGCAGTTGATTTGCTCGCGCGCCGCGGCAAAGGGACCGGCGGTCTGATCCTCCTCGATCGCAGCGGCAACCCAGCCTGGGCATTTAACACTCCTCGCATGGCGTATGGCTACGTCAATCCGGAGGGGTCGTTTTCCACCTCGGTGTGATATTCCGGCGATCGATAAAACGCCTTTAGCTGGCGCGAAGGAATTTGCGTCCGAGGGCCAGCGCGCCGATCGCCAGAAGTGCGAGGCCGCTTGGTTCCGGCGCAGAAGTTGTGCCTTGAAGGTTGCCGTCTTGCGTAAAGACGGCGATGGATCTGACGTCCCGCTGACGAAGGTAACGCCGGTGAGCAGAGATGAAAGCGGCTTAATGCGCGATGAGTGGCAAGCCCGACGGGCGGGGTGGAGGAGAGACGACCACACGGATCGGCAGCTCCGCAAGGTGACGCGCGCGGAGATTCCGCTGCGCGCGCCGGCCCCACGAACGGACAAATGCAAAGTTGAGCGCGCCGCCGATAACGGAACTCGCGACGGGGATCAGACGGCCGACCCACTTTTCCGCGGCTTCTTCGCCGAATTTTATGGCGAGGCGTTCGGCGATGCGCGGCGCCAGTTTTTCCAGCATTTGTTTTTCCGCCAAGT
>UEXQ01000077.1_pt1 | contig 19615 bp, 17 predicted proteins | sample 4301111 | NCBI WGS metagenome assembly UEXQ01 (sample SAMEA4773181, study PRJEB27434) | metagenome | biome: 2259; feature: agricultural soil; material: soil | place: USA | collected 2014-09 | depth 0.25 m
GAGTTCCCGATAGCGGCGCTCCGCTTCGCGACGGTCGGTGATGTCTTTCAGGACGTGGATGGTTCGCGTGTCCTCTTCGGTAGCGCCACTGGCCCGCGACGTCGAAACCAAGTAAATCCGTTCACCCGAGGTGACGATGTGCTCTTCCCGATCGAGCCCAGCGTTCAAGCAAAACGGGCAGGGAAGGTCCGCCTCTCCCGGTGCGACTTGGCGCAGCCCGCTGACAGGTTCGCCAACCAACTCGGCCGGTGGCCTGCCCAGATAGTCGGCGAGTGAACGGTTGGTGCGTACGATTCTCCAGGAGCGATCATGAACCAAGATGTAATCGGTGATCGCGTCGATGTCCTGCACCCACTGGCGCTTGGAACGTTCGAGTTGCGAGAAACGTAAGAAACTTTCCAAAGATACGGCAGCGTGATTTGCCAAGGCGCGCAGTAGTTTTGGCTCGCGTTTGAGCGCTTCCAGAGGAGCGTGGTGAACGCAAATGGTGCCAAGTGCTTCGCCAGTGCTGGCGCGGACCGGAAGTATCAAAAGTTCCGCATCCTTTGGTTCCGACGACGGGGTAAGACCGGTCATCACCGGCCCCTTTTGACGCAAGGCTTCGGCCGATCGCAGCAGAAGTGCAGTCTCGTCGAGACCGGCCTCAAATGCCGGCACCGTGCTGTGAAGTTCGGAACGACCGCCACTGAAAACCACCACGCCACACCAGCCGGCGGATAGAATCTGCGCGGCACGCCTTGAAAAATTCTCCAGAAAGTCGGGTAGCTCGCGAAAACTGGCGGCTTCGGTAGCGAGTTCAATAAAATCGGCAGCCCTGAGAGACGTTTGACGACTCCTGCCAGGCTCCGCGGCGGCTCGCGCCAATCTATCGGGCGATTTGGTTTTTCGTTGTCTCAAGGCCTGAGGGGTGGAGATGCCGTGTCTCAAGATGAACAAATCCACGCACTTCCCACGCTAAACGGCAATCTCATTGTGAGTCAATCGCAGAACGAAACACGGTTGCTCATCCCGCCACGCTCCTGGCCAACCGGACAGGTGTTGCGTCTCAGCGTGAGACCTGCACGTCGCGGATTCGCCGGAGGTGAGACAAAACGGCCTTCGCTGCGAGCAAAAAACAAAATTCGGAATCGCCAGTAAGTTCCATCTTTTCAGCAGGCTTCTCCAGATTGGCCGAACATTCGAGCGGCGCAGTGAGCTGCGCCAGCGCTGGCATCCCACGTGCCTTTCCTATCGCGGGGTAGTTTCCGAAACTGAGGAGGAATTCGCAATGAGATCCCGCTGGACCCAGCTGGCGATGTCGGTAATGGCTGTGGCCCTACTCGCGTCAGGTGTAAACGCGCAGCAGTCGAATACCGACGATGCCAAGCGCAAGATCAAGACCAAGATTTCGCCGACATATCCAGAGTTGGCGCGCCGTATGAACGTTTCTGGAAAGGTCAAAATCGAAGTGATCATCACGCCGGACGGGCACGTGCGCAGCTCGCGCGTAATCGGCGGTCATCCGTTGCTGGTTCAGTCGTGCCAGGACGCCGTGAAGGAATGGAAGTTCTTTCCCGCGCCTGAAGAAACCACGCAAATCGTCGAATTTGATTTTCACGGAAGTAATTAGTCGCAAACCGTTTGAAGTGAATGCCCGTGCACGGGCCGTTTGAGGGGAAGCGAGGTTTTTCGCAATGAGTATAGGCAAGAAGCTGTACGCGGGATTCGGCCTGGTGCTGGCGCTCCTGGCCGTTGTGTTCCTGGTGAATGGGTACGCGGCACTCCGCGAACGGTCATCGCGAGCGGATTCCGCAGCAGCGTTAGAAAGCGTGCGCACGATCGAAGCGGTTCGCTTGCAAATCATGCTAAACCGCCTCAACTTGAACAACTTCCTTCTAAGTGGCGATCCGCGTGATGAGGAGAAGGTGAACAAAGGCACAACGGAGCTCGTCGACACGCTGAAGCGAGGCGAAGCCCAGTCTTCCTCGGACTTGCTGCGCACGGCTTTGATTCAAGTGGAAAGCACGGAAACAAGTTGGGCCGATAATTTTGCCAAGCCTCTACTTGCCAAGCGTCATCAGGTGGACTCAGGAGACGCAACCGTTTCTGATCTCCAGATCTTTTACTTGCAGAAAGATCCCGCGTCTTGGTTAACGAAATCATCGAGCGTCCTGGACCAGACGGCTACCGACATTGCCAAGGCCTTCGATGAGACTTCCAAGTCGGCTGCGAGGTCGGGCAATTGGAGTGCTGGCATCAGTCTCCTTTTCACGCTGCTGGCCATGGTAGGCGGCGTGCTTGTGGCTTACCTCACGGCGAAGTCCATCACGCAACCTTTGACCCACCTGATCACGGTAGCCCGCGAGATTGGCGACTCCGGCGATCTGAACCAGAACATTGACATCCACCGCAACGACGAAATCGGCGCTCTCGCCACGACCTTCAACAATCTAGTCGCTTACTTGAAGGAAATGGCCGGCGTGTCCATGGCCGTTGCCGAAGGTGACCTCACCGTCGAAGTTGTCCCGCGCTCCAAGCGCGACACATTGGGCAACGCCTTCCTGCGCATGTCACACGGCTTGCAGGAAATTGTTCGCACGACACGCGATTCCGCTGGACAGGTTTCAGCTGGTTCCAATCAAGTAGCCGGGGCCGCCGACGAGTCGGCAAAGGTCAGCGTCCAGGCGTCATCCGCCATCGAAGAAGTTACTAGCACCATGCACGAGATGAGCATCAACGTGCAGAACGTGGTCAAGAATACCCAGGTGCAGGCTTCGAGCGTTGCGGAAACCTCAGCTTCCATCGACCAGATGGTCACTTCGATTCAGCGCGTTGCCGACACCGCGAAGGTCCTGCTCGACATCGCGAACCGCTCGCGTGAAGAAGTCGTCGTCGGTATTCAGACGATGGAAAAGACAACCGACGGCCTCAACCGCACCAACAAAGCCATCCAGTCTTCCGCGGAAATTATCAACGTCCTCGGCCATCGCGCCGACGACATCGGCCGCATCATCGAAGTCATTGATGACTTGGCGGAACAGACCAACCTGCTCGCACTTAACGCCGCCATCGAAGCTGCGCGCGCCGGCGAACACGGATTGGGTTTTGCCGTCGTGGCCGACGAAGTACGCAAGCTCGCGGAAAAGTCTACGCAATCCACCAAGGAGATCGCCGACCTCATCCAGAGCATCCAGCGCGAAGCGAAACAGGCGGTCGAGAACATGGATCGCAGCACGCGAATCGTGGAAGAAGGTCTGAGCCTCGGCAACGACCTCGGTACGGCTCTGCACAAGATTTCCAACGTCGTTACCGAAGTCTACAAGTTCTCGCAGGAAATCGGCGCAGCCACCAACGAGCAGTCCGTTGGTTCCGCACAAATCGCCAAGGCCACCGGCCGTCTCACCGAGATCACGCAGGAGATCAACTCCGCCGTCGAAGAGCAGGCCTCCGGCGCGCAAGCCGTCGTCCGCGCAATGGATAAGATGCGTGAACTTGTTCAACAGTCCGCGTCAAGTTCCACAGAACTGTCCGCCGCCGCAGAGCAGATGCTCAAGCTTTCTCGCAACCTGCTCGACAGCATGGATCGCTTCGTTCTCGATCGTGCGGTCCAAGCGAAGGCCAAGCGGGACTTTTCATCCGGCCGTCGTGGTGCGGAGCAAGATAACTCGCGCGAATTCGAATATGCGGAACTCGTTCGCTCCTGAACCGCCGGAGACCCTTTGATGGAAAAAGAACTTCAGGTCGTTGGTTTTCGTATCGGCGAGGAAACGTTCGGAGTCCGTATCGGCTCCGTGCGCGAAATCGTCCGCGTACCGGAAATCACGACGGTTCCAAATGCCCAGGAAACGATCGAGGGCGTGATCAATCTGCGCGGGAAGATCATCCCCGTAGTCGACCTGCGCAAACGGTTTGGCCAGGTCGGAATCACCACCGATAAGAAAAGCCGCATCCTGGTCGTGGAACTGGAAAACAAGTTGGTCGGGCTCATCGTGAATTCCGCTTCGGAAGTCCTCAAGATTCCGCCATCGGAAATCGAATCGCCCGGCTCAGTTTTTGCCGATAGCGAGTCTAGTTACGTCACCGGCGTCGGAAAACTCAAGGGTCGCCTGATCATTTTGTTGGACATCAGCAAGCTGTTGCATCGCCCCGAATTCAAGAAGCTCGAGGAGGCTGCGGAACCTGTCGCCGCTCTGAGATAGCTGCTTGAAAGAACGGCGCCGTCGCGCGCATTCGAATGGGAACCCTCACCGCACAAATTCAACTGACCGAAGCAGAACTCAAACTGCTGCAAACCCTCGTCTACCAGGAATGCGGCATGTTTTTCGACGAACGCCGCTCTCACTTTCTCAAAGACCGCCTTCAGCGCCGTCTGAAAGCCTGCCAGCTCGATTCTTTCTATAGTTACTACCGCCTGCTTACCAGTCGCGAAGGCCGCGCGGAACTTGCGCTGCTGCTCGAAAATCTCACCGTCAACGAGACCAGTTTCTTCAGAAATCGCCCGCAACTCGATCTGCTGCAGAAAACCGTGCTGGAAGAAATCCTTCGCAAGAAACAGGAGCGCCGCGACTGGACGTTGCGCGTGTGGAGCGCAGGTTGCTCTTCGGGCCAGGAGCCATACTCGGTCGCGATTCTGATTTGCGACGCGCTGGCTTACTACTATCTCCGCAATCCGCTCCCGTTTGACATGCCATCGCCCAAGCCGCTGATTCCGCCGCCGTGGAAATTGGAAATTCTCGCCTCGGATATCAGCTATGCCAGCTTGCGCGGCGGCCAGGACGGACTCTACAGCGAACAGCAGATGGAGCCGGTGGACTACACCTGCCGCCTCCGCTATTTCGAAAAGAACGGCGAAAAGTACGCCGTGAAGAAACAGCTGAAAGAGCTCATCCAGTTCGACTTCCACAACCTCAAGACTGAATTCTTGCCTCGCCGCAACGACATCATTCTCTGCCGCAACGTCATGATTTATTTCGACGAAGCCGAACAAAAACGCCTCATCGACAAGTTCTACAACTGCTTGAATCCCGGCGGCTATCTCTTCGTGGGCCACGCCGAAAGTCTTTTCGGCCTCACGCAAAAGTTCCGTATGGTGCATGAAAACAATGGCACAGCGTACCAGCGGCTCGAGGTGAATGGTTGAGTCTTTCTCCGGAGGATCGGGGCACGGAGCTTCGCGCGCTCTTCTTTGAAAGCGCCAACGAACTCCTGCAGTCTCTGAACGAGTCTGGACTGGAGCTCGAAGCTCGTCCTGCGGACGAAGAGGTCATCCGCAGCGTGCGTCGCGTCGTGCATACGCTGAAAGGCGATTCAGCGGCTTGCGGCTTTTCCAAGCTGAGTGAGCTTGCCCACGAGCTCGAAGATATTCTTGTTCCGCAAATGGGCAAGACCCAGGGAGCGAAGTTCGCCGAAGTCGTTCTGGTTGCTGCGGACTCCTTCGAAGCGATGCTCTCAGCGTATCAACGCGACGCTGAGCCTCCCAACGTAGACGCCCTGCGCGCCATCATCCAGCAGCTGCGCGATGCTCCGGCTTCTTCGGCAGCCGTGACCGGCTCTGTCACCGTGCTTCCCGCCGGCTTTGAATGGAGCGAGTACGAGCAGTTGATGATTTCTGAAGCCATTCATCGGGGCGAGAATGTTTTTAACGTTGCCCTGCGCATCGATCAGTCCAGCGGAATGCGCGCCGCGGCTTTTCAGCTGATTCGCAATGTGCTGCATGGTTGCGGGACGGTGATTGCGCTACGCCCAGAGGACAATTCGGCCGCGGCAACCGTTGAGGTCGTGGAAGCAGCGCTCGCAACTGCTCACTCGGAAGAACAACTCGCAAAAAAGTGCCGAATTCCCGCGATCGTCTCTGACGTTGTCGTGGAAGTGGCGTCTCATGGCAAAACGGCTGAACACGAACTCCTTGCCGACCTTCTCGATGCCCACGCAGCCAAGGTTAACGCCGCCACCGTTGATTCTGGCGATCAAACATCGGCTGGAAAGTCCGGCACGTTGGGATCCGCGGTAGCCGCAGTTGCCGAGAGCACTCTGCGCGTGGATGCGGCCCGCATTGATTCCGTGATGAACCTGGTGGGCGAACTCATCATCGGCAAGTCCATGTTAAATCGTGCGCTCACTGAATTTGATCGCACACACGCAAAAGACCCCATTCGCGCCAAGCTCGCCGATGCGCTCGCGTTCCAGGCGCGCGTGCTCGACGAACTTCACAAGTCTGTACTGAAAATTCGCATGGTGCCGGTCGAACAACTCTTCCGTCGCTTTCCGCGGGTTGTGCGTGATGTTGCCAAACACTGCGGCAAAGATGTCGCCCTCGAAATTGCGGGTCAAAACACGGACCTCGACAAGGGGATCCTCGACGCGCTGGCCGAACCGCTCACACACATTGTCCGCAACGCTGTCGATCACGGTATCGAGTCGAGCGAGGACCGCATCGCGGCGGGCAAAGGCGCTCGGGGCACGATCTATCTGAACGCCTACCACCAGGGTACTCAGGTGGTCATCGAAGTTCGCGACGATGGCCGTGGCGTGGATCTCGATCGTGTCCGCAAGCAAGCGGTGCAGCGAGGGCTGGTTAAGGCTGAGGATGCTCCCCGCCTACTGGACTCTGATTTGACCAATATGATTTTCGAGCCTGGCTTCAGCACGGCTTCGCAAGTCACTGAAGTTTCCGGCCGCGGCGTCGGCATGGACGTGGTTCGCACCGTCCTGGACAAGCTCAAAGGCACCGTTCACGTAATCAGTAGTCCCGGAAAAGGAACGACAATCCAACTACGCGCCCCGCTCACCCTCGCCAGCATCCAGACGTTGCTCTTCCGTGTCACCGGCCGTCTCTTCGCGGTGCCAATCTCGTCGGTTGTCGAAATTACCCGCGTCTCCGGCGAAGAAATTCACCGCGTGGATCATCGCGAAGTCTTGCGTCTTCGCGACCAGGTGCTCACGCTGGTCCGCCTCAACCGCCTGGAGAGCATCCACGCTGTGGATTCGCCGAAGAACGCCAAGAGGAATTTTGTCATCGTTATCGGTGCTGCCGAAAAGCGCTTCGGCTTGATCGTGGATCAACTGGTTGGTGAGGAAGAACTGGTGATCAAGGCTCTTCCCGGCGATATCGTCGCCAGCGACCTGGTTAGCGGCGCCTCGATTCTCGGCGATGGCACCGTCGTTTTGATTTTGAACGTCCCAGCTGTGCTTTCGCGCCTCTCCCGCGCAATTCCACTCGGGGCTATTGCATGAGAGATCGTGTCCGAGTCTTAGTGGTGGACGATTCCGCGCTGATGCGGAAGTTGATCCCGAACATTCTGGCGCGCGACCCACAAATCGAAGTCGTGGGGACAGCCATGGATGGTGCCTTTGCTCTGAAAAAGATCGAAGAACTGCGTCCCGACGTCGTAACGCTCGACCTTGAAATGCCGCGCATGGACGGTATGGAAACGCTGCGCCTGATTATGCGCCGCGCTCCACTCCCGGTGATTCTCGTCAGCACGCATTCCAAAGAAGGCGCCTATTCCACATTCAAAGCGCTAGCTTTGGGCGCGATTGACTTCGTCGCGAAGCCCAAGGAAGCATCGGCAGGCCATCTTGATGCCATTGCCGACCAGTTAATCGAAAAAATCAAAGTTGCCAAGCGAACCGTCGGCAAGACTATTTCACAGGGCATTCTGGAAGAGCCTCCTAAGCCCGTAAAGAAAAATGCGCGTGTCGCCGTTCCGCCGAACCGGATCATCGCGATTGGCGTTTCCACTGGTGGGCCAAATGCGCTTCAGTATGTGCTCTCTGGAATCCCTGCGGAATTCTCCGCGAGCATCCTTCTTGTGCAGCACATGCCCGAAGGATTCACCGAAATGTTTGCACGCCGCCTGGACGAGTGTTGTGCCCTAGAAGTTCAGGAAGCACGTTCGGGCGACCTCTTGCTAGCCGGGCGCGTCCTGGTTTGTCCTGGCAATCGGCACATGATGGTCCGCCGCATGCCCCGCGGTGACGTCGCGGTGCTCAATGACGCTGCCCCGGTGAACGGCCATCGCCCATCGGTAGATGTGCTGTTCCACTCCGTGGCCCAGGAATTTGGTCCCACTGCCGTCGGCGTCCTCATGACCGGCATGGGAGAAGACGGAGCCGAAGGCCTCGGCGCAATCAAAGCTGCCGGCGGTTTCACCATCGCGCAGAGTGAAGAGACCTGCGTCGTACCCGGCATGCCGCGGGCGGCGATCACGAAGGGCTATACAAGCCGCATATTGGCTCTCGATGCGATTGGTCCGCAGCTTGTAACGCAATTCGGCGGTGACCGTGCCTCCGAACGCTTGGAGCGCGCCGACCGCGAAAAAGCTGATCGTTCGGACAAGACGGAGACGAATGAAAAGGTTCCGGCTTCGAGTCATCGTTCGTGAGCATGGAGCCAAAGATTTGGTAACAAGAATTTAGCAGCAAAGATTTACGGCTTCGGGGTTTGTACTTGCAAGCCTCGAACGAACAAGGAGAAGGTTATGCCACAGTTTGCCGCACTGCTCAGGAAAGACAGCCAGCCCGTCCGCTATCTCGTCGTGGACGACTCCGTCTTCGCGCGCAAAAACATTATCAAGATGGTCCAGCTATTCGGCGGCGAAATCGCCGGTGAAGCCGGCGACGGCCTCACTGCCATCGCGGAGTTCAACCGCACCAGGCCAGACATCGTCTTGATGGACATTACCATGCCGCAGATGGAGGGCATTGAGGCTGTCGAGCGCATCGTCCGGCAGCATCCAGAAGCGCGCATCGTGATGGTCTCCTCGGTAGGCTATCAAGAGAACATTCTCGCCGCTTTGCAAAAAGGCGCGAAGCACTTCGTCCAAAAGCCGGTGAAGCCCGAGGTCCTGTACGAAATACTTCGCTACGTCCTGAGCGACGACCCAACTGCCGCGGGTGCTCCCGTCGCTCTCGCAGGAGAACACCGCTCATGAGAATGGATCTGATTCAGCCGTTCATCAACGCTGCCGATGCAGTCTTTGCCGAGTCGCTGCAAGGCCCGACCAAGATCGGTGACCTTTCCATGGAAGAAGGCGCCTATCGCCGAAAGGGAATTGCCGCCTTGATCGTCATCAAAGGCGATATCGAAGGCCGCATCATTCTCGATCTTGCGAGCGAAGTCGCGTGCAAAGTTGCCGCCATCCTCACTGGCACCGAGAGCGCCGACGATCAGGTCGCCCGCGAAACTGTCTGCGAGCTCGCCAACATGGTCATCGGCAATTCCGTTACGCTTCTCAACGACCAGGGGTACACCTTCAAGGTGTTTCCTCCCGAAATTCACACCAACGACGAAGGCCTGAAAGGCTCCGCCGATACGGAAGCTATGGTCCTAGCCATTGAAACCACGTGCGGCAATATTTTTCTGAACATTGCGATGCATCACCTGGCACGCCGCCGCCGCGAACGCGATTTGGCGCCAGTCTCGCGCTAAGAGCATTTTTTCCTGGCGCAAGTTGAGCGAGAATAGGGCGTTTCTCGTTGACAAAATAATGAAGCGCCTGAATCGTCCCTCGCTGATCCTCACCAGTGTTTGGTTCATTGCGTTCGCCGCGTTAACCACGCGTCTGCTGTTTGCATGGAACCAGCAGAGCAAAATTCCTCACGCCGCCCTTGCAACCGTACCCTTCGACCAGGAAACCGGCAATATTGCTTTATCCCTGTCTCAGGGCGACGGCTACGCGAACCTCTTTCGCAAGGACACTGGGCCCACCGCCTGGCTCGCGCCGGTCTATCCATCTCTGTTGTTCCTAGTTTTCCGCTTCTTCGGCGCCATGACACTTGCCAGCTTCTTTGCGGCAGTACTCCTCAACGCAATTTTTTCCGCAGCGGCCACGTTTCCGGTCTACGCGATAGCGCGCCGTGCTGCGGGCGCCCTGATTGCCGCGGTCACGGCATGGGCCTGGGTTTTTTTGCCCGCCGGCATTCTCATGCCTTTCGAATGGATTTGGGACACGTCCCTGTCTGTCCTCCTCGCGGCCAGTCTGATCTGGCTCACGTTACGCGTAGCGGAATCTCTCGAACGATCGCTGTGGTTTGCTTACGGCCTGTTGTGGGCGGTCGCCCTCCTGACAAACCCCGCCCTGGGCATTGGCCTGCCATTCTTGTTCGCTTGGGCCATTTCTCGCTCAGACTTCTCTTCTCGTAGATCGTGGGCAACTCCGGTCGCCACACTCGCCTTAATCCTTTTCTGCAGCCTTCCCTGGACCCTGCGCAACTACCACCACTTTCACCGCCTCATTCCCATCCGTTCCAGCCTTCCCTTCGAACTCTGGATTGGCAACAACGACATTTTTGACGAGCACGCGGTCCACGGCATCCAGCGCATCACGCGCTACGAAGAAACACACCGTTACGCACAACTCGGCGAGACCGCATACCTCGATGAAAAGTCACGCCTCGCCTTTTCCTTCATTCGCGCCAAGCCTGGTCTGTTCGCAAAGTTGATTGGCCGACGCATCACAGCTACGTGGCTGGGGACGGAGCATCCCTATGACGACTTTAAGCACACCGACTCGCTCCTGGTGCGAACCATCTTGCTCATCAATCTTCTTCTCTCCATCGGAACCCTCGCTGGAACGTGTTTGCTGCTCGTCCGAAAGCATCCGCTGACAATCCCCCTGATCGTGTTTCCCGTCCTCTATCCGGTGATCTATTACGTGACGCACACCTCGCTGCGCTATCGCCATCCCATCGATCCCTTCTTAGTACTGCTCACCGTCGTTTCGGTCGCTTCCGCATTTCGAGCCTTTGCGCCCCATGCTCGACCCGCGGTTTTCCCTTCATAAAAACGATTTAATTTCTTTTTTCGGCCATCCGTCCGCTGTAGAATGCGCAGCGGCGATTCTTCGCGCGGGGAATTAACATGCGACGTTTCTGGTTGTCTCTCGTTGTGCCACTCTTGATGGCAAGCACTATTTGCGCCCAGCAAAAGCTTTCCACGCACTGGGAAGAGCTAAGTGCCGATGAGTTCCGTCACGCCATCCAGCAGTCCAAGAGTGTATGCGTCCTCCCCTTCGGCATTCTTGAAAAACACGGACCGCACCTCCCGCTCGGTACCGACCTTATTAACGTTCGTTACGCCTCTCTGCACGCCGCGGAACAGGAGTACGCCATCGTTTTTCCAGAATACTATTTCGGCCAAATTTTCGAAGCCAAGCACGAGCCCGGCACGATTGCTTACAGCCGCGACATTGAACTCAAGCTTCTGCAGGAAACCACCGACGAAATGGCCCGCAACGGCTGCAAGAAAATCATCATCGTCAACGGTCACGGGGGCAATGAAAGTCTGCTGCCGTTTTTCGCGCAGTCGCAGCTTGAAAAGCCCCGCGACTACGTCGTGTACATTCAGCATGGCGCCAACAAGGCGCCCAACAATCCGCTAAAAAAGGATGCGCTCGACATGCACGCCGGCCAATCAGAAACCTCCAATACAATGGTTTCGCGACCCGACCTCGTCCATTTGGATCGCGCCGGTCAGGAATCCGGCGCGGACCAGAAACACGATCCGCTCCCGGAAACCATTTACACCGGCATCTGGTGGTATGCCCGTTTTCCCGATCATTACTCCGGCGACGGCACCATCGCCAGCAAGGAACTAGGCGAAGCCGATTTGCAGCGTTGGGTTTCGACCATCGCGGAAGCCATTCGCGCCATAAAAGCCGACGACAACAGCCTCCGCCTGCAGAACGAATTTTTCGAGAAAAGCCGCCATCCCCTCGACACCAAACAGTAGCGGCGCGCCTTCCATATGACCAGCAAACCGCGTAAGCCCGGCGACTCGTCGCTGGGAATGCTCCATTCCATTACCCGTCGTGATTTTCTCGGCTCAACGCTGCTCGCTTCGGGAACGCAACTGCTCCAGTCGCTCTCCCCGGCGGAATTCCTGGCGCAGCAGCCGGGCCAGTCGTTGCCCGGCGCCCCCGAAGACTGGAACGGCTATGGTGGCGTCGGGGACTACGCCAACAGTAACGGCAATACGTGGGAAGTCCTGAGCGCCGGCCACCGCCTCCGCGACGCCCAAAATCCTCCAGACCCTGCATCAGTCCACGACACTGGCGAAGTCTACGATTGCGCCATCATAGGCGGCGGCATCAGTGGACTCGCCGCCGCAGTTTTCTTCCTCCGGCAAGCCAGCCCGAACTCCCGCGTCCTCATTCTCGAAAACCACCCCATCTTCGGTGGCGAAGCCAAGCAAAACGAATTTGAAGTGGACGGCCATCGCCTCACCGCGCATCAAGGCTCGGCCATTTACTTTGTCCAGTACCCCCGTAGTTTCCTCGCCGAATTCTACGATTCCCTCGGACTCCACCAACCGCGTCTGCAATACCAAAAATGGAGCGGGGACGGCCCGGCCATGTCCATTGGCCGCACACCCTACGACGCCGAAGGCATGTCTTCAGGCCAGTACGGCTTCTGGTTCGGCAAATCGCCAATCAATCCGGCTGGAAGATGGGTAGTGGATGCCGTCCGCCAAAAATTTTCCGCCGCACCGGTCGCGGCTGCCGATCGAGCTGAACTGCTCCGCTGGTACTCCGGCGACGCGCACCAACACTCGAAGTTCGTCCCTCCGCAGTATGAAGGCGACGACGTCTCCCGCGCGCTCGACGCCGTTTCTCTCGAAGACCACTACGTCCAGCGCTTCAGCCTCAAACGCGAATTCATCCGCACTTATCTCTCACCCGACCTCGGCGGCGGCTCCGGCCTCGGCGCCGATGCGCTCTCGGCCTATTCCGAATACGCCGCCGACCTTCTCCATCCCTACGAAAAAGAAGGCGAATCGGTCCAGATGTTCCCCGGCGGCAACACCACCATCGCGCGGCTGCTGGCCAAGGCACTCATCCCTTCTTCCATCTCTGGCGAAGCCACGGTCGAAGGCGTGACTCGCAATAACGTAAACTTCGCCGTTTTCGATCGTCCCGAATCCCGCGCACGTCTGCGTCTCAACGCCACCGCTCTTAGCGTTTCACATGAAGGCCATCCTCAACGCGCCGAATCCCTGCAAATCGTTTACTCCCAAAACGGCCAACTCTTCCGCGTCCGTGCCCGCTCTGCAGTGATGGCCGGCGGCAGTTGGACCACCAAGCACATCGTTCGCGATCTCTCGGCCGCACACAAATACGCCTACGCCCAGTTCTTCCGTTCGCCTTGCGTGATGGCCAACATAGCCCTACGCCACTGGAAATTCCTTGCCAAGCTCGGAGTCACAGGCTGCCGCTGGATCGGCGGCGGCGTTGGAACTTACTTCGAAGTCTGCCGCAAAGCTCTGGTTGGAGACGTCGCCGCAACAATCAGTCCCGACCAGCCAATCGTCCTAACTCTGAAAATCCTCTTTTCCCATCCTGGCCTCTCCACCGAAGAACAGGGTCATCGCGGACGAGCGCAGCTCATCACCACCTCCTTCCGCGAATATGAACGCCAGATCCGCGAGCAATTCAGCGAAATGTTTTCCGCGTATGGTTTCGACGCCAAGCGCGACATCGCGGGCATCATTCTCAATCGCTGGGGGCACGCTTACCTCAGCCCGCAGCCCGGCTTCTTCTTTGGCAGCAAAGGCAAACCCGCCCCGCGCGAGGTCCTGCGCTCGGCGCCGTTCGGCCGCGTCGCCTTCGCCAACACCGATCTTGCCGGCGCCATGGATCACCGCTACTCGATCCTGGAGGCTCGCCGCGCTGTCTCTCAGCTTTTTGATTCTGTGATTTCTTAGTTCAAGAATTTGTCGGGAAGGGAAAATTGGGCCAGCTTGCAACTAGCGGTCGCGACGCAGCTGTTCCAGCCATCGCTCCAACGTGGACTGATGCCGCGACTCGACATCGAGAAATTCCAGGCCCATTCCCACGCGCGGCTTGACGATTCGCACCACGGCCAGTGCCTGTACCGTCTGCTCTTTTCGCTGCAACGTCAATTTCAGCCGCGATCCTACCGCCAGCGGCTTGCTGGTGCACACAAAGCATCCGCCCATGGAAAGGTCCGAAGTCACACCTTCCGCGTTGGTGCCGGTCTCTAGGTCTAAAAATACGGCATCCGCGGCAAACGGGTGCCGAATCGCATATCGCCGGTCGCGTACCAAAAGTGAGCGCGAACCGCTCTTGTTTAGGTGTTCTTCCATGGAAATAACGTTCTTCAAGGTTGGGTTCCGTTGCTAGACCTGCCTTGGCCTCTACGCTAGCTCAGTGTGACTCAAATTCCGTTACAGCGGCCTGTCCTTTGCCCGAAATCTGCCTAAGAGATAACAGTTCTTTGGTACCAAGGAGGTCGTTGCGCGTTATTAGTGCATGCGACAAAACCCGCTTCCATGGCCCCTCCAAGGGCGCTTTGCCTTGATAGACTCACCTCATGCGCGGTCCTTGCCTCTCATGACCACCGTTCGCACCGAAGCGATTCGCCAGAGCGATCGCGTCACCCTTCGCATGCCTCTCGAAGCATCTTGGGTAGACGGCACGGGCGTGGTGCGTCGCCTCAACGCGCAAACCCTTCTGGTTAGCCGCAATGGGGGTGTTCTCCGCCTCCAGGATGCTTTCTCGGCTGGCCAGGAACTCACCCTTAGGCGCCCACTCGAGGGCGATGGCATCAAAACCGTGCGTGCCCGCGTCGTTGCGGAAATTGACCGCGAACCCGAAGGCTTCCTCTACGCTATTCACATCCTCGATTCACGTGCCGACTTCTGGGATATCGAGTTTCCCGCGCCTCACAAAGCCGACGAAGCCCTCGCCCGCCTTCTCATGGAGTGCAGCTTTTGCCAGCGCCGCGAAGTCGTCTACCTGAACGAACTCGAGCTGAAATCCTTTGAAGTGCGCAAGGCTATCGCCCGCATCTGCAAGATTTGCGACGCTCCGGCGATTTGGGTCGAAGCACAGTCCGATCTCTCCAAACCAGTGACGCCAGCAGTCCGCTTCGACGAAGACGAACGCGTGCTTCCCCGCCGCAACCGCACGCGCGTAAAAGCTCGTGTTCTCGCCTGCATCCGCCGCCGTGGTTTTCAGGAAGAAGTCGCAGTCTGCGAAGACCTTTCTAAAGGTGGCATCGCTTTCCGCAGCCGCAATCAATACCCTGAAGGAAGTCGCGCGGAGGTAGCTGTTCCGTTCACCCCGGGCAGCAGCGCCATTTTTGTTCCCATCCGCATCGTTTTTTCGCAATCCATTCCGTCTGCCGGCCTCTTCCGCCACGGTGCCGCGTACCTCAAGCCTCCCGAATAACTGGCATCCGCGGCAAAGTCGGATTGGTTCTTCTGACCAAACCGTCTAGAATCCGTCTGCATAAAACACTCAATAGCTTTCTTGGGAGTCGCCCGGTGGCCAATCCGACCAAAGCGATCATCTCTGCGGGCACCATCTGTGGAATTATGGATATCACCGCCGCTCTGGTCGTCTACGGAATCATGGGTGCCAAGCCGCTTCGTCTTCTGCAGGGAATTGCGGGCGGGATCCTTGGATCTGACACATACAAGGGCGGCATTCCGACCGCCTTACTTGGTCTCGCGCTACATTTCGTCATCGCTTTCGCTGCCGCTACGGTTTTTTACGTCGCCAGCCGTAGCATCCGCTTCCTGATTGATCAGGCCGTTCTCTCAGGAGTGCTGTATGGCATCGCCGTTTACTTTTTCATGCAGCGAATTGTAATCCCGCTTTCCCGCGCAAATCGCAATCCTTTCTCGCTGAAGTTCATGATCATTGGCATCATCATTCACATTTTTTGCGTAGGTTTACCCATCGCGCTTTCCATACGAAAGCACTCGCGATGATGGAGGCTTGTTTGCGACTTTGGCGGCTCAGTGTGCACTCTGCGCCGTGGGCGCCATCAAGCGCGGCAGCAGAAAGTGAAAGAACTTTTCCGAATCTGACGCGAGGCAAGCCGATGCGTTTGGCGTTCCGGGAGTCGGTCTCGTCATACCTTTGTCGTCCACAACAATGTGGAGCGGTTCCACAGGACATAACTCCGGATTCGCCGTGTAGGCTACAGCCATCGCATCGAACAGCGTAGCCGTCGGTGTACGCGTCGAGCGCAACCACTGGAAGTACAGCGCCGCCAGCGCATTCGTAAGCTGTGAACTGGTACTGAACAACAGCGTCCGCTTGTTTTCATCCAGCAAAAGCTGCGTCGCATCCAGCGGCATCATGAAGATCGGTACTCTGCTCACAAAAAGCTTTTGCGCGGCCTTCACATCGCTGTAGATGTTGTACTCCGGCTCCGGCCCGCGATCCGGGCCATATCCCAAGTCTCCGTATCCGCGCCGAACCGATCCCCCCATCAACACCACTCGCTTGAACTTTCGAAAGCCCTCCGCGTCCTTGTCAATCGCCGCGCCAAGATTTGTCAACGGTCCGATCGCCACCAGCGTCACCTCGCCCGGCGATCTCTCGGCCTGCTCCAGCAAAAATTCCACTGCATTACGATTCGCCGACGGGGCCGTGCCTTCCTTTGCCCAATCGGCCTGAGTGAAGTTCGTCTTGCTCGTCGTCGCAACTCCTGCCAGAACGGGAACGCTCGCCGAACCCGCTTCTTTGACCAGCCGGTTCGCCAAGCGAGCCCGCAGTGCCGTATCTCCCCAAGTGGTTGTGATTCCGATTACTTCGATCTCAGGACTGCGCAAAGCCAACGCCAGCGCAAACGCATCGTCAATATCGTCTCCAACGTCCGTATCGAGAATGATTTTGCTAGGCGCTCTTGGCGGCAACCCCGAACCACTCTGTGCGCCTGCGCGCTTGGCGAAAGCGCCCGCCAAAAGGAATGAGCTCACAACGACCGCAATGCGTTTCATCGTTTCCCCCACAAACGGTAGAGGGTATCACTTGCTTTCTGCTGTAGCATTGAATTGAGTCGTACGCGACTCTCCCGGGCATGACACAAAGTTGACTTGACACGGCGGGTCCCGCGCAGTTCACTTGCTTCCAGCTTTTTGGCGGCACAGGTCTTTGATGGGGCGGTCTCGAACATTTCTGATATTGCTGGCCGTAGTGTCTTCGGTTTCGGCTACAAGCCTGCCTGCTCAGACTTCCCCTGCCTCCACGCTGCTCGATTCCAGTTCTGCCGCCTCTTCCGCTACCCTCAAGGTTTGCCTGCGCCTGGACGATGAGACGCCCTTTCTCGGCACCGCTACTGTGCGTGTGACACCCGAAGCTGGTAACGAGCTACTCGGCATGTCCGGCGACGCTCCTGGTGAATACCTGTTTTCCGGCGTCACATCCGGCCGGTACGCTGCGTTCATCAGCGCGCCGGGTTATGACGCTTTTAGCCTCACTTTCAAGATTGCTGAAGGTCCACGCCAGAAATCTCTTTTCGTTCCGATGAAGCCGAGGCTCTCATCTGGCTCGGAACAAAAAACCGAGCTTGTGGCATCACCATCGCCGTCACCATTGAAGTCAAGCGTCGCTGCGTCGTCGAATGAAATCTCAAGCTTTGCTCCCGCCGACTCGACGGTAGAAGCGCCAGTCGCATCTTCCGCAACCGGTGGCCGTGATTTCTGGGCACCTCACGAGCTGGAAGAGTCTGTCCCCGCGGTAGACCCGGCGGTGTCCTGCCCGGCGGACGATGTCCTCAGCGGCGTCGGCCGCCGCATGGCCGAATTTTTGCAATCCCTCGAGCGTTTCACCGCCACCGAGAAACTAGAGCACTTTTCCGTGGATCGTAAGGGTTCTCGCAAGTCGCCTGAGACGCGCCAGTTCGCTTATGTGGTATCGGTCAGCCAGAACAGCATGGGCACGTTTCTGCTCGATGAGTTCCGCGACGGCAACAGCGATTCGGAACAGTTTCCAGCTCACACCGCTTCCAGGGGCTCTCCTGCGATGGCTCTGATTTTTCATCCTACTCTAGCGACAGATTTTGATTTTCGCTGCGAAGGCCTCGGCCATTGGGCAGGGCGCGATGTCTGGCAAGTCCATTTCACTCAGCGCCCGGACCGCCCCATCCGCATTCGTTCTTATTCGGTCGCCGGCCGCTGGGCAGCCCTTCCTCTCGAAGGTCGCGTGTGGATCGATCCGGGCAGCTATCAGGTTTGGCATTTGGAATCCGAGCTCATGAAGCCAATTCCCGAAGTCGCTCTGACGCACGAGCATTTCGCCATTGACTATCAGCCCGTCCAATTCCGTTCCACCGGCCAGCAGCTTTGGCTCCCGCAAACTGCCGAACTTTACGTCGAGCGCAAAGGCAAGCGCTTCTACCGCCGCCACATCTATTCGGATTTCCGCCTTTTCAATGTCGATTCTTCGCAGAAGATCCAGGCGCCAAGCCAGTCTTTCAGCTTTACCAATGTTACTGACCGCGACATCTCTGGCGATCTTACCGTTGAAACTTCCGGCGATGTCACCCGCATAACTCCGGTCACCATCCGCTTCAACGTTCCTGCCCATTCTCAAATTTTCAAGCGGGTGGGTCTCGGCAAAGACATCAACTTGCCTCCTTCCGCCGTTGAATCCGCTACTTTCCTTTACGACGGCGACCCCGACGCCATCAAGGTTGACGCGCGCCTCGCCCGCAGTGCCTCGCTCGACGTCGTCTCCACGACCAAACTGCCTCAGTCCGAGCAGTCGCTTCCGCAACCCGCTTCACAAGGTTCACAACCCTAAGTGCCAGGCCTTGCCTCCGCCATTGCGGCTCCCGTGCACGCGGTTTAGAATCGCCTCCGGCCCGTGAATGATTCCTTCGTTTGAATGCCAGCTGCGGACAAAGCGCAACAACATTGCGTTCGCCTGTTTCGCTCTGCTAGTTCTGCCGCCAACGTCGGCACTCGCCCGGCAAGACGCTGTCTCCAAAGACCCCGCTCCCATCGTAGAAGGCAAGGTTTGTGACGCGAGTGGCGCGCCGATTGCCGGGGCGGTCCTGCAACTGGCGCCCGAGCCCCCCAATTTCTCAACCGATGCGCCGGCCAGCGTTAGCGGGACCTCAGACGCGGATGGGAAGTATGCCCTGCAAGCGCCTCGAGCCGGGCGATTCGCGCTTCGCGTCACAGCAGAGGGTTTTGCAGCATCGGTGGTGAACAATCTCACTCTCGATCGAGCTCAACGCCGGCGGATGGATCTGGTCTTACACACTGCCAGCTATAGCGGGCCAACGATTGAGCCGAAATCGACTGACGCGTCGGATCCATTCGTTCAGTTTTCCGACACGCCCAACTTCACCGTGGCCGGCATAACAGATCGCAGCAACATGGGCCTCCACGGTTCCGACGCCAACGTCCGCACCAGCGATGCTCTCGCGAAAGAAACCGCCTCTCTGAAATCCAAGTCCGCCGAAAAGAGCCCGACTTTCGGCATCGGCGACACGCACCGCCTTGCTGGCGACGCCAAAGAGAAAAATGGCGACCCCGTCGGTGCCGTCAAGGAGTACCAAGCCGCAGTCAAGGCCGACCCTAGTGAGCAAAACTATTTCGCCTGGGGCGCCGAACTCCTCTTGCACCACGCCGGCCAACCCGCAGTCCAGGTTTTTTCTGCCGGTGCGAAAGCGCACCCCAATTCATCCCGTATGCTCGCGGGCCTCGGCGCCGCCTACTATTCGAACGGCCAGTACAACGAAGCCGCTTCGCAAAGCTGTCGCGCCTCCGCACTCGATCCCGCCGATCCCGCCCCCTATCTCTTCCTCGGCAAAATGGAACAAGCCGCTGCCGATCCTCTCCCCTGCAGCGAAACCGCCCTGTCGCGTTTTGCCA
>UEXQ01000146.1_pt1 | contig 19497 bp, 17 predicted proteins | sample 4301111 | NCBI WGS metagenome assembly UEXQ01 (sample SAMEA4773181, study PRJEB27434) | metagenome | biome: 2259; feature: agricultural soil; material: soil | place: USA | collected 2014-09 | depth 0.25 m
GCTAGATTCCGTAAGGTTCGTGGAGTTGGAAAATCAACGAACATAAAAACCATCTTTGTCTGAGCGTTCCGCCCTGCCCGAGAAGGATCCCTCTACTTCCTGGCGAGGAGAACTTCTAGGTCGCACCGATGCTTGTTCGCTTTTCTCTCGACTCCCACAGTCGTACAATGCAGCCATGAGCAAACGCGGAGCCGACAACCTCAACGTCACCTGCCCCTGCTGCCAGGCCAAACTGGTGGTCGATCCCGTTTTTGGCGCCGTCCTCTCGCACGAAGCGCCTCCGAAAAAAGGTCCCGACGTGGACCTCACCCAGGCTTCCAGCATCTTGCAGGAGCAGCAGCGCCAGCGCGAAGACAAATTCGCCGATTCCTGGTTCCAGGAAACCAACAAGGAAGACATCCTCGCCAAGAAATTTGAAGAAGCCATGAAGAAGGCCAAAGACGCACCCGCCGGAAAACCGATTCGCGACTTCGACCTCGACTGATTCCCAATGGACCGTTTTTTTGGGAGTGCGGCAGCCCCGCTGCCGCGTTTCTTTGTAGTAGTGTGGCACTCTAAGTCCGAATAAATGACTGGCCGCGAAAAATTTCTCTTGCGTTTGCGCTCCGGAGTCTTACGTCTCGGCGAGCGCACGCTGGTCATGGGCGTCCTCAACGTAACGCCCGACAGCTTTTCCGATGGCGGGAAATTTCTAGATCCAAGACGGGCGCTGACGCAAGCGCTCACGATGCAGCGCGATGGCGCCGACATCATTGACATCGGCGCGGAGTCTACTCGACCTGGCTCACATGGAATTTCCGTGGCGGAAGAACTGCGACGTCTCTTGCCGGTGCTGGAGGCGTTGCGCGGTAAACTGGAAATTCCCATTTCCGTGGACACGCAAAAATCTGCCGTCGCTGAAATCGCGCTTGGCGCCGGAGCGCAAATCATCAACGACGTTTCCGGCCTGCGGACCAATCCGCGGCTCGCACAAGTCGCCGCAAAACTCCATGCACCGCTGATTCTCATGCATATGCGCGGCAATCCTCGTACGATGCAAAAAGCTCCGTTCGCGCGCGACGTTCTGAAGGATGTCACGCAAGGATTGCGCCGTTCCACCGCTATTGCGCGCAAAGCAGGCATGGCAAAGTCACAAATCGTAATTGATCCCGGTATCGGCTTCGGCAAAAGCTTTTCGCAGAACTACGAACTCCTCGCCAAACTTTCTAAACTTGCCAAACTGGGTTTCCCGATTCTGGTCGGCACATCGCGCAAAGGCTTTCTCGGCGCAACACTCGCCAAAAATGGCAAACCCGCTAGCGCGGACCAGCGTTTGTGGGGAACCGCTGCAACCGTCGCCGCGAGTATCCTAAATGGCGCGCACATTGTTCGCGTCCACGATATTGCGGAAATGACGCAAGTCGCCCGAACCGTTGATCAAGTTGTGGCTTGCCAATGACTCGGCCGGTGAAGGTATCGCCAGCGCGCGTCCTCAGCGGGGCAGCATGTGTCGTAAAGAACGTTTGCAGCGCTCTCGACGTGCGAGAACGACAAGAAAGATTGCGATGCAGCCTGCAATGGTTGAGAAGAATGCCGCCAGGCTGCGGAAGAGAGTGCTAAAGATTTTTGTATCTGCGCCGGTTCCCACTGCTATCACGGTCTGGGGACCGTCTGCGCCGTCCGGATAACTACAGCCGACGGTATAAGTTCCGGATTTCGTCACGTTGAACTGCAGTACGGATCTCCCGGAACGCCCCGATAGGGTGTAAGTCACGTTCGTGGAAGGGTTGCGGAGCGGCAAGTTGTCACTATCAGACTGCGATACTACTGTGCATTCTGGGCCGCTGATACCACCGGGCGCCGAGTAAGTCCGCCCGTCCACAACAGACTCTTCTTCAAGAAAGATCGTCTAGCCACCTGGAGTTGCAAATGCGACATCTTTCCCACCGGGAACGACGATTTGAGTCAGGGAACTAGTGGCTTGCTTAATTCCTGTCCACAGGAAGTGCGCAAAGAGGCCAAATCCTACACCGGCCAGGGGGACAATCCAGAGGCAATGCCACCAACTTGGGCGAATCAACTTTGCGTCGACGCTCAGGAGAGGCTCCAGGTCACGGACAAGAGAAATCCGGCGCCGCCTTTTCTACCTTTTCCGCAAAGTTTGCGCAACCCAGTTCCCTCGGCTCAGTCGCGCTATACTCTGCGGACGAATTGTCGCCTTGCTACGGAGAAGTAACGATGGAGTGATTTCGCGATGCGCCTCATCTCGCGTGTTTCCGTTCTGTCTGTAATTGTTGGATTCTTTGGCATTCCGTCACCTGCGCAGTTAACGCCGTCGCAGACAGATGCGCTGAGCAAACTACAGGCATCGCAAAACTCGGCGGCATGTTCGGCGATGGATGCATCTTCGTGCGCGCAGGCAGCAACCAAGCTGATGCCAATCATTCTGGGCGATTCACCGATGATCGAAAATCTGCGCAAGTTGACGGATGAAATCGGCGGACGCGTCTCCGGCAGTCCGGAAATGGCGAAAGCGGTTCAGTGGGGCATCGGAAGCTTTCGCGCCGCTGGCGTCGACGTGCAAGTCGAAAAATACACGCTACCTGTCTCCTGGAAAGAAGGTGCAACACGACTCAGGTTCACGGCTCCAGCTGCAGCCGCGCTGCTCACACTGCGTGCGGTTTCCGAAGGCTGGTCGCCCGCAGCGCCGCGGGACGGAATCGAAGGAAATGTTGTAGACATCGGCATCGGAACGGAAGCTGAGATATCTCAAGCGGGCAATTTAAAGGGAGCGATTCTCCTTGCCCACAGCGAAATCGGTTCTTCGTGGCCCGATCTTTTCAGCGAGTACATGCGCCCCCCAGGAATCATTGCCCGCGCGGTGAAAGAAGGAGCCGCCGCGATATTGTGGATGAGCGCTCGCGAACGGCTGTTGCTTTATCGCCATACGAATTCGCTGAGCGGCGAGATCGACAAGATTCCGCAAGCTGTTGTAGCACGCGAAGATGCGCTTCGCCTTGCGCGCCTTATCGAGGCGAATCCTGGCAAGGTTCGCGTGCGGCTGGAAATGCCAAATCAAATCGGCGGGCCGGTGGAGCAGGAGAATGTGGTCGGACAAATTCGCGGGTACGAGAAACCGGACGAAGTTGTCATTTTGGGCGCACATCTGGATTCGTGGGAACTGGGCACGGGCGCGCTGGATAACGGCTGCAACGCCGCGCTGGTGATTGAGGCAGCGCGCGCGATCAAGGCGATGGGAGTGTTGCCGAAGCGCACGATTCGCTTTGTGCTTTTCACCGGAGAAGAGCAGGGAACCATTGGTTCTTACGCTTATGTAAAATCCCATGCAGCCGAGCTCGACAAAATCCGCGGCGTGGTGATTTTCGATTCCGGCAGCGGACGCGTTAGCGGTTTTTCGCTGGGCGGCCGGAGCGACACTGCGGCAGGCCTCCGTCAGATTCTGAAACCGCTCGATGCCTGGGGCGCGACGCAGCACACCGACGACGCTTCTTTTGGTACGGACAATTTCGATTTTTTGTTGGAAGGCGTGCCCACCTTTGTCGCCAACCAGGAAATTTCCAACTATCTTGTGAACTACCACGCGGCTTCCGACTCGTTCGACAAAGTGGATCAGCGCGAGCTGAAGGTGAACACGGTCATTGCGGCGCTTACCGTGTGGGGAATTGCGGATCGGACGGAACCGATCGGCAAGCGGTTGAGCCGCGTCGAACTCGATACTTTGGTCAAGCAAACCGGCCTCGACGAGCAAATGAAGCTCTTGGGTTATTGGGAGCACTGGCAAAGCGGAACGCGGGGCCGCAAGCCTTAGAACGATATAATCAAGACGTGAAGCAAATGTCCCCATCCGCAGCGCATGCTGCGCAAAACTCCGTGCCCACGGGAAAAATCCTTGCCATTGATTACGGCCGCGCGCGCATCGGGCTGGCCGTAGCCGCATCGCTCCAGGGCATCGCTCAGCCGCTCACCACGCTGGAACGCATCAACCGCAATGAAGACATGCGCCGCTTGCGTGAACTCGTTCGTGATCACAACGTGAAATTCGTGCTGGTTGGTTTACCTTTGCGGCTGGATGGCACGCGGGGGGAGATAGCGGAAGAAACAGAACGGTTTGCACAGCGCGTGCGGAAGCAAATCGGCGTTCCCGTCGAAATGGTGGACGAGCGGCTGACCAGCTGGGAAGCGGAACGCCAGATGGAAGAACAATTTGGCCGCCGATCGAAATCTGCGGAAGCTTCATCTAAAAAGAAGGCCAACGAAAAAATCTCGGTAGATTCCATGGCCGCTGCAATTATTTTGCGTGAGTATCTGGAACGGCAGAGTTGCCGAGCCAAACAGGAGGACCGTTAGGATGAAATTCCTCGCGAGGATTTTGCTCCTGTTGCTGCTGGTTGCGGCAGCGGGCACCGCCTACGTCTGGTACTGCGTGGAGAAACCTTTCGGAACTTATCCGGCGGAAGGGACTTTTGTAGAAGTTCCTCACGGAGCATCGAGCCGGGGTGTCGCGCGCTTGCTGGAAAGGGAAGGAGTCATCCGCAGCGCGATCGCTTTTGAGATTTATGCACGGCGCCATCGCAAGCGCTCGTTGCAAGCGGGAGAATACTTCTTCGATCACGCGGTTAGCGGCAAAGATGTCTTCTGGATGATTGCCAACGGCAACGTGTACCAGCGGCCGTTCACGGTGCGAGAAGGCGAGACGATGTTTGACATCGCACGCGAACTGGAAGCCGGCAAATTTCTGGCAGCGGACGATTTTCTAAATGCCGCGAAAAATCCCGACCTCATTCGCGATCTTGCGCCGCAGGCGAGGACATTGGAAGGATTTCTGTTTCCAGCGACGTACAATCTGCCGCGCCATCCTTCCGCGAGGGCACTCGTGACGGAAATGACGCAGAAGTTTCGCGAGCAATGGGCGCAGATCGCGGCCAGCACCGAAATGCCGGACTCAGCTGGCGGCGTACTACCGCATGGCAATCCACTGATCTCGACGGTGACGCTTGCTTCTTTGGTGGAACGAGAGACGCCGAAGCCGGAGGAGCGGTTGCTTGTCGCGGGCGTGTTCGAAAATCGCCTGAAAAAAGGCATGCTCCTGCAGTGCGACCCGACGGTGATTTACGCCATGGAACAGGAAGGCCGCTACAATGGAGCGCTGACTACCAAAGACCTACACACCGAATCCCCGTACAATACTTATATGCATGGCGGACTTCCTCCTGGCCCGATTGGCAATCCGGGCGCAATGTCTTTGCGTGCCGCGCTGGCGCCAGCGGACACGACGTTTCTCTATTTCGTCGCGAACACGCAAGGCGGACACTTCTTCAGCTCGACTTTGACCGAGCACAATCAGAATGTGAACCGCTACCATCGCTTGCTCGCCGGGCAGCCGGCCGATCCACCGCCCGCTCAGCGGGTGCAGTCTTCGCGCAAGACCTCGCAAGGGAAGAAACGCAAAGGTTCTGGACGATGAGCGAAGTCCTGCAAACCAAGAAGGCGATGATTCTGCGCGCGGCGGCGGCCATCGGAGCGGAGAAGTGGACTCCTGCGGAGATCGAGCAACTGCGCAGAAAGCTGCTGGCGGATCACGGTACCGAGGGAAAGACGGGCAGCGACTACATTGCGGAAGTGCTGCAGTCAGCCGGATGGAAGGTCGTGCTCACGCAGCAGGAAGAGGCCGAGGATCAGTTCGAAGAGGAATTCGAAGATCTGCTGCACTTCAAGACGCTCAGCGACGCGGAAGTGAGCTTGATGCGGCTGGACGAGTTGCTGCGGCGCTTTCGAGCACATGACGAGAAAGCCGCTGCGGAACGAGTCTTGCAAATTGCGCGGCTCGGCAAACGGCGCGCCGAGATGATTGCCCGCAATCACAAGGTTGAAGCGCGCAAACGGGAAGAGAAAGAGGAAATTGCCAACTGGTTCCGCGTCTGGCTGGAAAATCCGGACGCCTTTTTTAACTGGGTCGAGGTCCGCAAGGAATCACCGGAATTTCGCGCAAAATTTCCTGCAGCGGAAACCGAGGAATGAGCGGGCCCGCGAACGGTTCGGCAACCAGCGGCGACTCACTGGATCTTCCGGCTTTTTCGCTCGACGTCCAGGCGCTCGATCTCGGTCCGGACGTTAAGGCAGTGGGTTTGGAGCTCCTGGAAACAGAAAGCCGCGAACCAGTGCGTGGGAAAGAAGCGGCAGAATTCTGGGCCGCGACGTTTCCATTGCTGGCAAACAACGAGCCATTTGTGCTGGATTTTTTCAGTCACTTGGACCGCGTTCGCGAGTTTTGCGCGAACCATAAGATCGCATTTCGAGAAGTGGGTTCGCGTAACCTGGTGATTTCGCAGCCTTCGCAGGAACAGTTGCGGCAGCTGCTCGGGCGGTTCGCAACGGAAACGTTTGGTCTGCGTGCCGGCGAACGCACCAAGGAAGACGACGGGGCACTGGCCGGCGAGCTTTCCGGTCACGGTGTGGACGGCTATCAATGCGCGTACAAGCGTTACTCGTTTTGCGCGGTGTGCGAACTGGACGATGGCTGGGTGACGCTGCTCAGCGAGGGCCTGTGGCCCAGCGAAGTGGTGCGGCGGTTGCGTCCGGCGGCGCAGTCGTTTGATGTACACATTACCCGGCCGAACTAATCCAGATTCATCCAAACCGGGGAATCAACCGAATTGACTGGGCTATAAGTGGTTGTTAGATTGCTATATTTGGGCTGAAATGTGGCGAAATTACTGAGAAAGCGATCCCCATTATGGATGACGGCGGTGACACTGGCGGCCATTTCCTGCGCGTGTGGCGGGAATATCTCGAAAAATACGACCGTCAGGCCGACGCAGCGGCCGATGGCGTTGGACGCGACACGCGAGGAATTGCTGGAGAAGTACAACTCGATCGCGGCCGGCATAACCACCGTGAACTCGACAGTGGAGCTGAAGACGACTGCAGGATCGAAATACTCCGGCTTGATTCAGGAGTATCACGAAGTGAAGGCATTTTTGCTGGCGTCGCGGCCGGCGAACGTGCGGATGGTGGGGCAGGCACCAGTCATTGGCAAGACGATTTTTGATATGGCTAGCGACGGCAACGAATTTCGAGTTTGGCTGCCGACCAAAAACAAATTTCTGGTCGGCGAAGTCGCGCTGGAGCGCGCAAGCGAAAAGCCGTTGGAGAATTTGCGGCCGCAGCATTTGCTCGACGCGCTGCTCTGGCAGGAGATTCGCAAGGAAGAGACCGTATTGTTGGAAGAATTCAACGACGAAAACGCACGCTACTACGTGTTGACGCAGCTCCGCGGCGGACGGTCCACGGAGATTTACCGCAAGATTTGGTTCGATCGCGCGAATTTGAGCATCGCGCGGCTGCAATTTTTTGGCCCCCGCGGAGTGCTGCTATCGGACGTACGCTACGCGGACTGGCAGCCGCTTACTGACGTCCCAGTGCCGGCAAGCGGACCAACGCAATTCCCCCGCAGCGTGCACATCGATCGTCCGCACGACGACTACAAACTCGAGATCCAGATCACCAAGGTGGTGCTCAACAGTGAGCTAGAGGCGGCGCGGTTTCAGTTGGCGCAACCCTCTAACGCAGAGTTGGTGCATGTGACGGCGAACGGCTCCAAGCCACGAGGCTCCGCGCAATGATGGGCGAACTGTTGGTGCGCAATCTGTTTCACCGGCCGGTGCGTACGCTGATTGGCGTGCTCGCCATTGCGGTTGAGGTTTCGCTCGTGGTTCTCGTAGTTGGCCTAGTCACAGGTTTGCTTGCGGAAACGGCGAAGCGTATCGAAGGCGTCGGCGCCGACATTGTGGTGCAGCCTCCGGCGGCCTCGATTCTGCTTGGCTTTAGCGGCGCACCGATGCCCATCAAGATCGCCGACAAGCTGAAAGAGCTGAAGTACGTGCAGGACGTTGCGCCTACGCTGCTGCAATCCAACTCCGCGGGCGGAGTGGAAGTCATCTACGGAATTGATCCAGAAAGCTTTCACGCGGTGTCAGGCGGATTTGTATTTTTGTCGGGTCACGATTTCGAAGGGCCGAACGACATTCTGGTGGATGACTGGGCCGCGCGCGCCAAGAAGCTCAAAGTGGGCGATACCTACAATCTTTTTAACAACGATTGGCACGTGGCCGGAATCGTGGAGCACGGCAAGGGCGCGCGAGTTTTTGTGCCCATCACGACCTTGCAGGACTTGATCGGCGCGCACGATAAGGCTTCCATCTTCTGGATCAAGTGCACGCGCCCCGAGCATACCGAAGACTTGATGGCGGATATCGGACGCGAGATGCCGGGATATACGGTGCGGCCGATTAAAGAAATGCTGTCCATCTACACATCGACAAACATTCCGGGTCTGCAAATTTTCATTGACGCGATGATTGCGCTGGCAGTTTCCATTGGCTTGTTGGTGATTTTTCTGACGATGTATACGACCGTGATCGAGCGGACGCGCGATATTGGCGTGCTGAAGTCGCTTGGAGCGAACTCGCCGTTCATTGTGCGCACGCTTTTGTTGGAATCGGCCTTGCTATGCCTTTTCGGCATTGCCGCGGGTGTGGGGCTCAGCTATGCGGCGCGCAGCGTCTTTCAGGAGATTTTTCCGACGCTGTCGATTCGCATTACGGGGGAGTGGATCGTGCGTGCAGGCGTGATTGCACTTATTGGCACAGTCGTCGGTGCCAGCTATCCGGCTTGGGTTGCCAGTAAGAAGGACGCGGTCGAGGCTTTAACTTTTGACTGAGAAATCGCGTTGCGAAGGGCGGTTTGCTAGGCACTGATGACATTCGCGGCTACAATACCAGCGCCCCACGTCGCATCGCAGGGCACTGACGGAAGGAATCCAGGAAAACGAAGCGTGGAGCCGATACTCAAGACGGAAAACCTCTGGAAGCTCTATCATGCGGGCAAGGTCGAGGTTCCGGCGCTGCGCGGCGTGAATTTTGAGGTGCAACCGGGCGAGTCGGTGGCGGTGATGGGGCCGTCGGGATGCGGCAAGTCGTCGCTACTTTATGTGATCGGTGGGTTGGCGAAGGCTTCTCGCGGAAAAGTTCTCGTGGATGGCAACGACTTAGCCGAACTGAGCGACGCAGCACGGACAAAGTTGCGCCGCAGCAAGATCGGCTTTGTTTTTCAGCGTTTCAATTTGCTGCCGACCTTGACCGCCAAGGGGAATATCGCCATCGCGCAATACATTCATGGCGACGGTTTTGATCCGCACCGTTTTGATGTTGTGACCAAAATGCTCGGCCTGGAGGGCCGCCTCGGTCACAAGCCTTCCGAGATGTCTGGGGGCGAGCAGCAACGCGTAGCGATTGCGCGGGCCATCATCAATGAACCGAAGATTCTATTGGCTGACGAGCCGACGGGAAATCTCGACACAAAAAATTCCGAAGTCGTGTTGCAGATGCTGAGGCAGTTGAACAAGGATCTCGGTCAAACGATTGTGATGATCACGCACAATCCGGAGGCGGTTACGTATTTCGATCGCGTGGTACACATGCGCGACGGTGTGATTGTGGACGGAGTGCCGGCGGACTGATATGGCTGGCCCCGGTCAGATAGTCTCGCGAATTTTCTTCTGGTCCTACGAGCGCGGCTCCTGGCAATACGACCTTGCTGTGATTGCGATTCTGGTTTTCGTGCTGCTTACGCCGGCGCGCTGGTTTCGCGACCAACCTACGCGGGTCATGCCTGCAGCATCCGCCCAAGTCGAGCTGTTAAGCGAATTGGGTAACGTACAAACCTATAAAGTGGACGCACGGATTCTGACGCCGCCGGAGCAGATGCCGCAGTTGCAAAACGAACTCCATCGCGCGCTGCAGCGCGCGCAGTCTGCCTTGCAGAATGGCCGCTTTCAGATCACCAATGTGGAAGCCGTTCGCGATGAGCATGGCGGAGTGACGGCCTACCAAGTAACCCTGCGCAAGAAATAAGAAACTCCGGTAGAGATATCGAGGGTAACTGCGGGCCGCCGTAGCACGTCATATTGGATGTGCTACGATGATTTCAGGGGAAATTCTCTTTTCTCAGCGATATGCCACTGAAATCCGCAGGGAAGACTAGGCCGTTGGGTGTCGCTTTCCTGTTACTCCTTTTCCCGCTGTTGCTGTTCGCACAACCCGCTCAAAAGTGGACGCTGGAATCGGTCCTCGACAGGATGGATGCGGGCGCGAGAGATTTTCGTACGCTGACTGCCAACGTTGAACACATCAAGTACACCGAGGTGGTGAAAGACACGTCGACGGAATCCGGCCAGATGTGGCTGCAACGAAAAGACGAAAAGATGCGCATCGAGTTCGCGAAGCCCGATCAGCGTACGATCCTGCGTTCCGGCAATTCGCTGGCGATTTACAACCCGAAGATTAACCGCGTGGAAGAGTACGACCTCGGCAAAGACCGCGCCCTGGTGGACCAATATGTCCGTCTTGGTTTCGGCACGCGCAGCGAGGATCTGAAGAAAAGTTTCAACGTAACCTTTGCCGGCGAGCATGAACTGGACGGCAAGAAAACACTGCTGCTGGAATTGACGCCGAAGACCGAGCAGGTGCGCGCGCAGATTAGCAAAATCGAAATGTGGGTGGACGAATCCGCCTGGTTGCCGTTACAGCAAAAGTTTTTTGAAGCGGACTCTGGCGATTACTTCATTTTTCATTACAGCGACATCAAGAAAAATCTGAAGATCGAAGAGTCCCGCTTCAAAGCGGACTGGCCGAAAAACGCCACCAAGATCAAGCCACGCGGCTGACCTTCGCGCTCCCGCCGGCGTTCCGTTCGCGGTCCAGCAGAGTTTGCTTCCGCGAAATTCCCCAGCGATAGCCCGCCAGATTTCCATCCGACCGCACGACGCGATGGCAGGGAACGACGATCGAAACCGGATTCGTGGCGCAGGCGCGAGCGACGGCGCGAACGGCGCTCGGCTTGCCGAGGGCCTTGGCTACCTGTGAATAGGTTCGCGTTGCCCCGCGAGGAATCCGTTGCAGCTCTTGCCAGACGCGCCGTTGAAAGGCCGTGGCTTGTAGATCAAGGGGCAACTCGTGGCGTGGCGCGCCCCCCTCGACGCGGGCGACGATTTCCGCCACCCATTCGGAGAACGCGCCCTTTTCCGCGACGATTTCCGCACGTGGATATTCGTCACGCAATTCCTTTGCGAGGTTTGCATTTGCATCGCCGAGATAGACCGCGGAAACTCCTCGCTCGGTGGCCGCTACCAGGACCTCTCCTAAACTCGACTTCGCTGTTGTGTATTTGATTCGCATTCCTTTTCCTCCCTTTTGATATGTAGCGGGCGTCATGCCAAGCTGCGCGTCGCTGCGTTCATAGACGCGGCTGGTCGAGCCATAGCCGGTCGCATATAGTGCGTCCGCAATACTGTTGCCTTCCCGCAAAAGCTTTTTGAATCTTTTCAGCCTTAGCGCGGCCGCCAGTTCTTTGGGATTGAGGCCAGTCTGCTGGCGAAAGGCCCGGCGCAGGGCGTCGGTTCGAACGCCGAGTTTGCGAGCCAGGACGTTCACGCTCAATGGTTCGTCGAGCTCATTGTCAAGAACCTGCGCTGCACGCTGAACGATCAACGCGCTGGCCGGAATTTCGTTGGGCTTGCAGCGCCGGCAGGGGCGGTAGCCTTCGCGTTCCGCGTCTTGTCGTGTTGGAAAAAACAAAGTATTCGCGCGCAAAGGTCGGCGCGCTGGGCAGCTCGGCCTGCAGTAGATACTGGTCGAGCGCACCGCGAAGAAAAAAGCGCCGTCGGCGCGGCCGTCGCGAGCCAGCACCGCGCGCCAATAGCGTGCTTCGCGCGAGCCAGACGCGGCGGCTCTCTGTGAATTGTGTTCGGTCTTCATATTGGCGAATGTACTGCAATGAAAAAAGAGTTGCTATCCGGAAAATGTGGTCAAACTTAGATTGCTGTCGCGAGTCAAGCTTCGCCTGGGGCGGGTAGGGCATCGGTAACTTCGCCCTTTTCGCGGTGCGGGGCGGTAATCACAAGAATCACAGCCGTCAGAATGACAGTGCCTGCAAGTAGAGTGCGGCCCGACAACCCTTCGCCGCCGAGTCCCCAACCAATTAACAGCGCTACGATTGGATTCACGAACGCGTAGGTGGCTACACGCGCGGCGGCGCTCTTTTTTAAAATGTACAAATAGGCGCTGAAACCGAGGCATGAGCCGAAGGCCATTAGGTAGGCAGCCGCCAGCCAGGATCGAGGCGTGATAGCGCTTGGGTGAAAGCGTGTGCCTTCGCCGGCCAGAAACCCTACCACCCAAAGCACGGCACCACCACACAGCGCCTGCATACCCGCTCCGAGCAGGGGCGAACTTGGCAACGCTCCGTGCTTGGAATAGAGCGATCCGCAGGCCCATGCGAGCGACGCAATCACCAGCACCGCGGCTCCGATCGGGTTTACCCGGCCTGAATTTCCAAGATGAACCGGGCCGACCAGAATCAGCAGGCCGGCAAATCCAATCACGATGCCAACCAGAATTCGGCCCGAGGGCCGATGCCCGCCCGGCCGCAGCCAGTCCACCAGGACCATCCACAGCGTCACAGTTGCGACCAGCAACGCCGTGATGCCGGAGGGTACGATTTGCTCCGCCCAGCAGACGCCTCCATTGCCGGCAAAGAGCAGCAGCACCCCTGTGATCGCCGCTGTGATCCACTGCTGCTTTGTAGGCCGCGAGCCGCTTCTCCAGAACAGCAGGCAAAGCAAGATGCCGGCACCCATATGCCTTGTTCCCGCGAGAAACAAGGGCGGAAACGACTCCAATCCAATTCGAATCGCGAAGAAGGTGCTTCCCCAGATTAGGTAGACGGCCAGGAAACTGGCAACGACAAGGAACGAGGAAGGCGTATGGCCCGAGTGGTGTCCTGCACGCAAGGAACGCGGACCAGGCTGTTGACTTCTAGCGACCTGCAGACAAGTTGCCATAGCGAAACTTAGAGACTTTAGGCGAAAAGGTCGAGGACCAAAATGGAAGCAATTCGGGATTACAGAGCGCATGGATCCCGTACTAAAACTAAGTGTTGGAAGATAGGACACTTAAGCCGATTTCCACAGGTTGACGTCACTGTTCCATAGGTGGCATCCTCACACTCCTGTTTCGGTACAGTTTTTAGGGTATGGGCTCTGGGACTTTTAAGGCATTTTGCTAGGGACGCTGAAAGTTGCGTGTGTAGCCTTTAACCGCGCTGAGGGCAAAGTGAACGCATCCAGTCAAACAGTCAGGAAGGAAGACGAATACCCCGCTCGGCCAACGCAACTGCGCCCGCAAGCCGTTGCAGCCGTAGCCGCAATCGCAGGCACGCCCGCAATCGGTGCGCTGCGCGTCCCATCACTGCGTGTTATGCCGTTGCAACCGGTGAATCCGGTGCGGCGGTTTGCTCGCGTGCCAACCCACGCAGTCGGTGTATTTCCCGAGCAGCGCGAATACCCGCGCGCCAGCCTGCGACTCCCTCTGCGGCTACGTAGTGTCGATGGCCGAGCCGAGGATTTCCCGATAACTCTGGTGACGCGGGACATCAGCTCCTCCGGAGTATTTTTCCTCTGCCCTCGCAATCTGGCGGCGCAAACTTCGGTCGAGCTGGAAGTGGTCCTGGTGAGCCGGCCGATGGGCCGAGGTAATGTGGTGATCGCCAGCAAGGCTCGCGTGACCCGGACCGAGCCTGCGGCAATGCCCGGATGGTTTGGAATCGCGGCGTCGTTCGAAGACCTGGAATTTGACCGCGACGACGACATCCCCACACGCTACTTCGGTGTATAAGTCCGCGGCGAACGCAACCGCAAAAATTGCGTTCGCTTGAGCAAAAGTTCGGCGCCCGAGTTTCCACAGGTTCGCGCTTGCGTTGTTTTATTATCCGCCAGTAAACTCGATACATCAGAATTTCGCAGGTTCTCCAACCTCTGGAGTTCTCAGCCTGCGAAAACAAACGGGGTTGTGGACGGGGGAAACGTGAGAAAACTTTCGACATGCGCCATTTCGATGGCGTTGTATTTGCTTTCTGCCATAACCGCATGGGGTCAGGCGCAGATCACAACGGGTACCGTGCAAGGAGATGTCGTTGACGAAAAAGGCGGAAGTGTAGCGGGTGCGACCGTCGAAGCAAGAAACCTGGGCACCAATTTCACTCAGACTGAAGTCACCAATTCCGACGGTCACTTCGCGTTTTTGAGCCTGGCTCCTGGGCGCTACGAACTCTCCATAAGTAAGGCCGGTTTTGCCACGGTGCTACAGCAGAACGTAAACCTCACAGTCGGGCAGAGTATCAGCATCCCGGTTACGATGAGGATTTCGACGGTGACCCAGCAGATCGTCGTCTCCGACGTTCCGGTCGTGGAAGTCACGAAGACTGAATCTTCCTCCACACTGGACGAAACCGCTGTGGCTAACACTCCGGTCCTCGGACGCAAATTTGAAGATCTGCTTACTCTCACTCCCGGGGTTGCAATCACCCAAGGTCCGGACGGCGACGAAATCAACTTTAACGGCCAGCGCGGCATTTTCAATAACATCAGTCTGGACGGCGGAGATTACAACAACGGCTTTTTCGGCGAGCAGGTAGGCGGACAACGCGCCGCGATTGATATCACCCTCGAAGCGGTCAAGGAATTTCAGGTAATCGCCAGTGGCGCCAACGCTGAGTTCGGCCGCACAGCGGGCGGCGTGGTCAATGTGATCACCAAATCCGGAACGAATAACATCCACGGCGGCGTTTTTGAATACTTCCGGGCGGAAGGGCTGACTTCTGCCACGTCCGATGGGAAGCCCCTGACCGATTTTCTGCGCAATCAGTTTGGCGGCGGCCTGGGTGGCCCGATCAAGAAGGACAAGCTCTTCTTTTTCGCGGCCGGCGAAGGCATTCGGGAAAATCTGACGCGCAGCAACCTGAGTGTCCCGATCGGCACACCGTGCGGTACTTCCGGGATTACGTTTGATGGCACGCCGACAACCGATGCTCTCATTCTCGCCTCGCCCGACTGCCAGCGTGTGGCCCTCGTGAACTTTATGAAGTCCACGTTCAATGAAGATGACGGCGCGTCAGTTGATCATGCCGTTCGGAATGGAACCGGTTTCGGGAGAATTGATTACAACTTGAACGCGAAGAATCAGATCTTCGGTTCCTATAACTACAATTATTCCAAGAACTCAAACCAGACATTCGATGTCCCGGCATATGGAACGACCGCGAACGGCATCGAAGGTCCCTCGAAAATTCAAGTGGTAAACACGAATTGGTTCAGCACTCTTTCCGACTCGATGCTGAACGAGGCGCATTTTACTTATGCGCGGGAGAATCGCCCACGCAACGCCGCTGACCCTAATAGCGTGCCGGACACGAACATAGGCTCGGTTAACAGTCCGACGGCGTTCGCCTTCCGCTTTGGTCAGCCTTTCTTTCTCGAACCCTCGATTGACGAAATCTTCTGGCGCACCCAGGTCCGCGACAACTTCACCAAAGTTATAGGAAGGCATACGTGGAAATTTGGTGGCGAATGGGTCCATAGCAACAACACACAGATTTTCCGCGGATTCTTCAACGGCCTCTATTTCTTCGACAGTGCTGTCGGATTTATGCACTATGTAACGGACGGACCGACCGTCCAAGAGTGTTCCGATGGAACCTTCGCCGTCCCACCCGCGACCTGCGGAGGCGGATCCACCTTTACCGGTGGCCCGCTGCTGTTGTTCCTCCAGCACGGTCCGGCGACTCAGGGGGAATCCTTCGATCAATCTGGCTTTTCTTCCATCAGCAACGAGGACTTCTCACTTTTCGTGCAGGACACGTGGAAGGTTACGCGCAACCTGACCATAAACTATGGGCTACGGTGGGAGGCACAGCAGTTTCCGGATCCGGTTATTCCGCCGTCCCAAACCGCCTATGGCGCGAATCTTTCTAATCCTGCATTTCCGTCGGATGGCACCATCCACAACCAGAACAAGATGTTTCAACCGCGTATTGGGTTCGCTTGGGATATCCGCGGCAACGGAAAATCCGCGCTGCGTGCCAACTGGGGCATTTTCAATGCCCGCCAGAATATGCTCACCCAAGTGGGCGCCATCACCACCAACGGCGTGCAGCAGCAATCGTTCGCTGCAGGCTCGGCCTTTGGTACGCCGCCGGTCTTCGGGCAGAATGCCGATCCCATCGACAACCCTCCACCTGCCGGAACGCCGCCCCCTCCGGGCGCGAGCGTCACTGTGTTCAGCAAGGATTATGCGAACCCGCGGATCTACACGACCAACGTTGGTTATGAACAAGAGCTGTGGTCCGGCTGGGCCGGGTATCTCGATTTCACGCTGTCCAAAGGCGTGCACCTGACTCGCTTTATCAATCCCAACGTTTGCTGTTCGAGCGCCGACCTGGTTCCGACTGCTGACGTCAACCTAGGCAGTGGCCCTTCCTACAACGGCCTGGCACCTTTCTCGAATCTTGGAACCCTAACCGACACGGCGAGTTCTGCCAAATCGCTATATCGCGGAGCAACAATCGGTGTGCGCAAGCGCTTTGCAAACCGCTTCCAGCTGGACGCCAATTATGTCTGGTCGGAGGACTTGGACGACGATTCCAACGAGCGTGATCCGTTCAGCTTCCGTTACTATGATCTCTACGATCTCGCCAAGGAATATTCCTTTTCTGACCGGGACGAAAAGCACAAGTTCAACCTCATCTCTCGCGCCGAACTCCCCGGCAAGTTCACGGTAGACGTGCGCATGCAGGCCCATACGGCGCAGCCGTACAGCGCGAACCCCAACGCTACCGGCACCGGCCCGCTTTGCAGCAATTCCCAAGCAGCGCATCGCGTCCAGCTCGGCCTCGGTCCAAATGGAACCAATGTGGATTGCGGCCGGAACTTCCTGCGGAAGGATAACGGCTACTTCGCCTTTAATTTTGCGGCGGCCAGACCATTTCATATGGGCGAGCGTTTCGTGCTAATTCCGAAGGTGGAAGTATTCAATCTCTTCAACAACAAAAACAACATCAATACGGTCAGTGGCAGCGGTACGCCCCTATTTGATTTCGATGGATTCATCCGTCAGGGTGTCGGCGATCCGCGGCAAGCGCAGCTGTCGATTCGTTTAGAGTTCTAACCGGCAAACCAAACAGAAGTGAAAAGGGGCGCTTCGGCGCCCCTTTTAATTTTTGCTAGAGTGGAAGCATATGGGCGCCCGGACGGGATTTTTTCTGGCACTGCTCCTGGTTGTTGCCGTTGTTTGTCTTGGCTTGACGCTGTGGGTTCATCGTGGCTTTCGCGCACGCTCCACTCCCGCCCCTTCGGAAGCTTACGTCGCCCGCAAAATCCGAAATTTCGCGATTCCGGCATCGGAGCGGCGTTCCAAGAACGTGCTCGACGCGACCGCGGACAATCTGCAGCAAGCTCGAGAGCTTTTCATCAGGCACTGCGCCTCGTGCCATGGGCTGGACGGCGGCGCCCGCACGCAACTCGGTGAAAATCTCTACCCGCGAGTTCCCGATCTGCGTGCAGCCCAAACGCAGAGTCTTTCCGACGGCGAGCTGCATTACATCATCGAAAACGGCGTACAGCTGACTGGTATGCCGGCATTTACAGATCTTCACGAGGCCTCACGGCGCGGCGCTTGGTTGCTTGTCCTGTACGTCCGCAGCCTTGCCGAGGCGAAGCCGTACCAGAAGCCGCTACATGTTGCGAACACCGCTCCCTTCATCGGATCGCAAGCCTGCGCGAAATGCCATGCAGAGATTTACAACCGCTGGAAGCGGACTCCGATGGCCAACGTGGTGCGCGATCCGCGTGAACACCCTGACGCCATCATTCCTGACCTGAAAACCAACGACATCGCACCTTTCACAAGCGACCAGGTTGCGCTGGTTTACGGAAGCCTGTGGAAGCAGCGCTACTTCACCAAAGTAGGCGACGACTATTTTCCGTTAGGCGCGCAGTGGGAAGTGAAGAACAAGAAATGGAGCAAATACCACGTCGCGGACAATGCGGACTGGTGGGCGCCGTTCTATGGCGCGGAAAACAGCGGCCGCCCAACCGGGCCCCTCTGCGACGGCTGCCACTCGGTTGACTACAACATTCACACCAAGCAAGTAGTTGAGTGGAACGTCGGCTGCGAACGCTGCCACGGTCCCGGCAGCGAACACGCGGCGCACCCTACGCGCGAAAACGTGGTGAATCCCGCCGGGATGAATTACGTGGATGCCAGCGACACCTGCATCCAGTGCCACTCGCAGGGCCGGCCGTCGGCGGATCCGATCGAAGGTAAACACTACGACTGGCCGGTCGGCTACAACGCGGGCCAGAGCCGCCTCAGTGACTACTGGAAACTAGAGTCGGTGGATCTGGGCAAGACGGATTTCTACTATTTTCCCGACGGGACATCGCACAAGAACCGCATGCAGGGCAACGATTTTGTGCAAAGCGTGATGTACACGCGCGGCATCACCTGCTTTGACTGCCATGACGTTCACGGCACGTCGAATTACGCGCAATTGCGGAAGCCTGCGCAGCAACTTTGCCTGGATTGCCACGGCCCGCAATCACCCAATGGGCCGCGCACCGCCACGCTTGAAGAGCACACGCATCACAAGCAAAGCAGCGCCGGCAGCGAATGCGTTGCCTGCCATATGCCGCAGATCGAAACGGAAGGGCCGCCGAACACGTTCGTGCGGTCCCATACATTCAGGTTCATCACGCCGGCCAGCACGGTGAAGTACAAGGTTCCCAATCCGTGCAACTCATGCCACACAGACAAGTCGCCCGAGTGGGCCGCCGAGACCTTACGTCATTGGAATGAACGATCGCCGTGGCGTTTGCATTAAAGCCGAAGGCGCATCCGGGACTAGCTCAGTGGTGAGTTGAAATAGGGCTGCTCGCCGCTGCGCAGCAACTCCCGTAAGATAAGCGAAGGCTTTCTTCCATGGAATCTCGAGATCGCTCCCTTGCAATCCGCGGAGTATTGTTTGACTGGGACGGCACGCTGCTGAACTCTTACGCCGCCGACAGTGCCGCTTACCTCGCTATGTTCCGCGCGCTCAAAATTCCCTGGGGACTCGCGGAACTCGAAGCAAACTATTCACCCAACTGGTATCGCGTCTATCGCGCCGCAAAGATTCCGCGCGCGAAGTGGAACGTCGCTGACACAGTATGGCGGTTGAACTATGCGAAACAGGCTCCGAAGTTATTGCCCGGCGTGCGGCGAGTGCTTGCTCAATTATCTCGGCGGCATACGCTCGGTCTGGTGACCAGCGGCGACCGAGATCGCGTGCATCGCCAGCTTCACGATTTTCGACTCTGGGGACATTTCGCGGCGCGCGTTTGCAGCGGAGACACTCGTTTGCGCAAGCCGGATCCAGCTCCGCTGCGGTTGGCTTTGCGCCACATGCAGCTCCGTCCGGTGGAGACGGTTTACGTTGGCGATTCGCCCGAGGATTTGGAAATGGCGCGGCGGGCCGGTGTTCGCGCCGCCATTGCGGTCCTGGGACCTTTTCCTACAGAAAAACGCTTGCGTGCAGCGAAGCCCGATCTGCTGCTCGAATCCATCGAGG
>UEXQ01000144.1_pt1 | contig 19328 bp, 14 predicted proteins | sample 4301111 | NCBI WGS metagenome assembly UEXQ01 (sample SAMEA4773181, study PRJEB27434) | metagenome | biome: 2259; feature: agricultural soil; material: soil | place: USA | collected 2014-09 | depth 0.25 m
AGATAAGTGAACGTATAAACAAACTTCACTCGGCCCGGGAACTCCGACATTTTTCCGCGATCGTGGGATTCACCGGGTCACCGCATCCCCTTGAAAATTGCCGAAATAAAGTCCGCTGTTAGCATAACAACGCTACTTTCTGGCGCCCCGCGTGTTTAAGAACAGCAAGAGCCCCAGAATCGGCCGCCCGTCTTATCGGGCGTATGATGTAGAAATGAAGTCCGCCTCCTGCGTGAGGTGCCGCATGAAGATCCATATTGCTGCGTTCCTTCTGTTTGCTTTTCCGGTTTGCGCGCAACAACAGCCAGCCGCGAAGCCGCACGACATGGCACACATGCAACACGGCGGCTTCATGCAGGGCGGCATGAAGCATGAAACAGCCAAAGGCGTGAAGCTAGATGTGAAAACAGACACGGCAACGCATACCATCACGCTGCGCATCGGCCCGATGGATTTGCCGGCCAACACTTCGCACATGAAGATGGCGCAGCCTCCGGATCTGACATGGACCGTTGCGAGCGCCGCATGGCTGCTGGCGTATCACGCAAAACTGGTGGACGCTTCGGCCGCCGCGGTGCCTGGAGTCGTGCTCCACCACACGGCATTCTGGAATGAAAACCGGCCCGATTTTCTTTGCCCCAATAAGGACGAACACATTTTTGGCGCAGGCGGGGAGCTGACCGATTGGGCCCCGGTAAGCGGATTTGGCTATCGCGTGGAAAAGGACGATCGCATTCGGCTGGAAACAATGATGCACAATCCGACGCCGAAGGCCTATCAGCAAGTGTACCTGGAAGTCGCGATTCCCTACGCGGATGACGCTTCGCCTGCACCCGTGAAAAACTTGTATCCAGCATGGATGGACGTCAAAAGCTGCGGCAGTTCGGGCTACGACCTGCCCGCAGGGCCTAGCACGAAAGTCGGAACAGTGCTGGTGAAGTTTGACGGCGTGCTGCTGGGAGTCGGCGGGCACATGCATGACTACGCGAAGCAACTGGTTCTGCAGGATTCTCGAAGCAAAGACCCGTTGGCGAAGCTCGTGGCAAAAACCGGCGAACAAGGTCAGCTGATCAGCATGCCGGTGGAACTGTTTTTCCAGAAGTACCCGCAGACGGGCGGCTATCCCCTGCAGACGGGAGACGTGCTTAGGATAAGCGCGACCTACGACAACACGTCGGGGAAGATGCTGCGCGACGGAGCGATGGGCATTGTCGTTGGATATTTTGTGCCCGCGGATACCGAGGCGTTAGCGAAGCTGCGACATGAGCCGAACAGCGGGACCCGGGCGATGGCGCACGAACACTAAGGCGCCGAATTGCGCCCCGCACTGCAAACCATAGAGCCTACACAGGTTAGCTTCGAGTTGCATCTCGCCCGAATGCAGGACAGCCACGGTCGAGGGTATCTTCTATGCAGGGGGTTTATTGGCCTATCCGTCAGTAGAGATCAAGGAATCGCTGCGCCGGAATTCCTTGACGGAGCCATTGGGTAAACCTAGTGTGGATGTAACGACTTCTACTGTGAATCTGAGCATTTGAGACCAAGCAGCGAACTGGACGAGGCTCGGTTTATGGACAAGAGGAACTGTCCGTTCTGTGGGAAGCCGGTGAGCGTCACTTTTGACCGTTGCCCGTTTTGCCGCGAAGCCATTCCGACCGTGCGCGTCAGCGCCCGCGGGGGCTCCGGCGATGGGAACGCCAATATCCGGCGCGGCCTGCTTTGGGGGTTGCTCGCGGGCGTGATCTATTACTTTGCCGGCGGCCACAGCGGGCTGAAATTGCCGGTCGAAGTCCCCGGTTTTGTGAATCTATACCTCACACCGATCCTGTTTCTGGGCGGAGCCGGGATGGCGCTCTACGGCTTGTTTCAGAAGTTCCGAACTTAGCTACGTCTTACCACAAAAATGAAAGAATCCCTCGGAAAAGGCAAACTCCTCGCGGGTCTGGTTGTGATCGCCACGCTCGCCTACGTGGGGTGGCAGATAGGCAGGTGCGAAGTCGCGAATATGGAGTTGAAAGACGACCTGAGAGACATCGCCGCACAGGTGGGAACGAAGATCGGTCTGGATCCCATGCGGGAAGATGCGGAGTTGCGTGCGATGGTAGTTCGCAGAGCGGAAGACTACGACATCGCGCTAAAACCCGACCAAGTAAGTGTGCAGCGCGCGGGCTCGGGCGATCAGGAAGTCCTTCACCTTGCCGTGGACTATCGAGCCCGCATCCACCTGCTCGCCTATTCCTTCACGCTGCATTTCACACCAACCAGCGGAAGTCGATAGAGACCACCGTCCCTCGGCGATGGATCCGCGAGACACTGCGTTATTTGGCTTCACCTCTTCGCTGCGTAATGGACCGTATAGTTTTCCAAAGGTCTTTGTGGTAGAAGCATGATCGGTTGGCGCTTCGCTCAAAAAGTTGAGGTGCGGCACTTTCGCGTTCCGCGCGAGCTGAAACCAGGGCTTCGGTGCGTCATTTGAGCAAGCCTTATGGCGGCCTCTGAACCGATCCGAACCGGCGATTACAAACAAAGCAGCGATATCTATCGGCTGCTTGTAAACAGCGTGAAGGACTATGCGATTTTTGTGCTCAGCTCGGAAGGGACCGTGCTGACTTGGAATAACGGTGCTCAGGCATTGAAAGGGTACAGCCGCGAAGAAATCATCGGACAGCATTTTTCGAAGTTTTATCTGCCGGAAGCGGTGCAGAGCGGATGGCCTATGCGGGAACTGGCCATGGCGGAAAAGGAGGGCCGATTCGCCGATGAAGGCTGGAGGGTACGCAAGGATGGCTCGGTGTTTTGGGCATCGGTGATCATCACAGCGCTGCGTGATTCGGAGGGAAAGCTTTCAGGCTTTGCAAAAATCACCAAAGACATGAGCGAACAGCGCGACACCGCGGAGCGGATCAACAACCTGAACCGCGAGTTGCGAAAGAAGATCGCGGAGCTCGACGAATCGCGGCGAGTCATCGAATTGAGGACGCTCGAGCTGCAAAAACTTTCGGCGGAAGTGATGCACGTACAAGACGAGGAACGGCGGCGCATCGCGCGCGAGCTACATGACGATTTGGGACAGCAGCTTAGCCTGCTAAAAATGCTCCTGAGCCGCGGCCACGACAATCAAGAAGCAGACGAAATCGCAGGTTCGGCGCTTTCGACGGTGCGCAATCTTTCTTACCTTCTGCATCCGCCCCTGCTGGACGAGACGGGGTTACGCGCTGCGCTGGACTGGTTTATTGAAGGATTGGCGAAGCGGAGCGGCATTCAGATTACGATGCAGGTTCGGCCGGACATTTTCCCGAGGCTTGGCTCAGAAATTGAAACCGCGATCTTTCGTGTGATTCAGGAGGCGCTGTCGAACGCGGTACGTCATGCGAAGACAGAGAGCGCGCGCGTGGAAATCGAGAAACGGCCGGAGTTCGTCCTCGTCCGGGTTCGAGACTATGGCCAGGGACTGCCGGCGGAGCTTGCGGGAGTGGGCGGGAGTAAAAGAGTGGGAGTGGGTATCTCAGGAATGCGCGAACGGATTCGCCAGTTTGGCGGCGAATTGACGGTGACGCGCAGCGAGCCGGGGACGCTGGTGGAGGCGAAAATAGCCCTATTTGGGTGATTACAGACAGCGTGCTTTGAGGCGGGCGGCGTCTCTGGTATACTTAACACTCTGCAATTTCAATTAGATGGGAAGTAGAACAGTCATGGCACTGAAGTGTGAATACTGCGGCAAAGCGCCGAGCTACGGAAATATCGTGAGCCACGCAAATAACACGCGGCGCCGCCGGTGGAATCCGAATCTGCGGTCGGTGCGCGCCGTCGTGGCGGGCGCCCGGAAGCGCGTACGCGTGTGCACGGCGTGCATTCGCGAGGGTAAGGTCAAGAAAGCCGCTTAAGCGGGAATCCTTTGCCAAACCCTTTCATCTCAGGCAGGCACGCTCGCGCCTCGAAACGCTGGCGCACCAGCTTGTTGCCGCTCGCGGTCACCTGCGCCCTGCTGGCCGGGTGTAAGAGCACGACGGCTCCTTCGGCTGATGTGTGGGCAGTGGTGAACGGGAAAGAGATCAAGCGCGACGAAGTAGACAAGTATTATCGGACGCGGATCAGTCCCGAAGGGCAGGAGCCTTCACAGGAAGAGGCGCTTTCCCTGAAACTTAACGTGATCGATGAGCTGATCAACAATGAAATTTTGCTGGAGCGCGCCAAGAAACTGAATCTCGAAGCCAGCGACGGCGAAGTGGAAGACAAGTTCACCGAGTTGAAGAGCCCATACACCGAAGACGAATTTCAGCGGCAACTCAAAGAGCGCGGCGTAACCGTCGAAGATTTGAAGAACACCGTGCGGCGCGAGCTTTCGATCCAGAAGCTGATCAACCGCGAAGTAGTGGCTAAGGTCACGATCACGGATCAGGACATCATGGACTTCTATAACGCGAACAGGCCGCAGTTCAATGTGGCCGAGCCGCAATACCGCATTGCGCAGATCGTGGTAACGCCGCGCAAGGAAATGCAGGTACGCAATCGCAAGAACGATGACGCGACCAACCAGGCGGAAGCGGAACGCAAAGTAAAGATGCTGATGGACCGGCTGAACAGCGGCGCGGACTTCGCGCAGCTGGCAATGGACTATTCGGAGGACATGAACACCGCGGTGACCGGCGGTGACCTCGGCTATGTTCCGGAATCGGCGCTGAACCAGTCCGACCCCGCGCTGAAGAAGATGGTGCTGGGAATGAAGGCCGGGCAGGTGAGCCAGCCGATTGTGCTGAAAGACAGCATTCGGATTTTGAAACTGGTGACGCGCGAACCCGCCGGCCAGCGCGGAGTCGGCGAGCCGCAGGTGCAGCAGTCGATTCGCGATACGTTGCGCAACCGCAAAGAGCAGTTGCTGCGCGCGGCGTATTTGGCGGTAGCGCGGGATGAAGCGCGCGTGACGAATTACCTGGCGCGGCAGGTGCTGGAATCGAACGGCAAGTTGCCGGCGGCGGCGAAGAGTACTTTGCCGGCGAAGACGGCGACTCCACAGAATTAGGTCGTCCGCGGGCAGGCGGAGAACGCTGCACCACCGGCCTGTTCGGCTTTCGGGACCGCCATGCGGAAAGCCAGGCAACGTCGCTCCAATTTTTGTAGCTGCCATCGACCGTTCAACGGGCGTGTCTTTGAGTGTGCCACTCGCCTGCTGGCGACATTGCTCGCCTGCGTCCAGCCGCTGCTCGCCTTTCAGACGCCTCTTTCCGAGGAGGCCATCCGCGAAGCCTACTTCCTCGGCCAGCGCCACGACGAATCCGTAACTCGCGCCCTTGAAAAATACACTCAGTATTTTCCGATACCTGACTACGGCCCGCAGATCAGCTCGGTGACTTACCTCACGCCGTTCGCGCTAGCAGTCGTGGCGTCCGGTAACCACGTCGGAAACTACAGCGCGCAACAAGCCCAGATTGACCACCGCGGTCAGAGGGAAACTGTGCAGATTCAGGTCGGAATCCGTTTCACTGATTCGTATCCCGCGCTCATTCCTGCCGCCACTCCGAACTCACGCGGGAGCCATCCCGGGCTCATTCCGCGTCCCGACGATTTTTGGCATGATTTTCAGGTCACCGTCTTCGACGGGGAAAAAGCTCTCGAGCCAATTTCCCAACAGGGGCGGCCGGACTACAGTTGCTCTGAGTACAGCTGCTTCCTGATCGGTGCGACGATTCTCCTCGACTTCCCTGCGGACGCTTTCCTGAAGCAGGACGTCGCCGTCCAGGTCGACCCTCCCGAAGGCGACCAGTTCGTCAGCAACCTCGACCTCTCCACCCTCCGCTGATCTGACTGCCGCAAACTTCTAGTTTTCGCGGACATCACTGACCTTTTTTGCCTTCCTTTACGTGGAAAGTCGCGTTTATCGTGCGTTGACTATCGTCAGCAGCTATTTCGGCAACCACGTCCACGCCTTCGTGCCTTTTCGCGTAAAGGCTTCTTATCCTGGCAAGGCCTGCTCGTACTTCACTAACGTCAAATAGATCTCCGGCCCTAAGGTGGAACTGTGCCCGCAATGTTTCCACTGGAACGTTTGGCGCGCCTTTGTTGTCTGCAGGCTTTATAGCGATAGCCCCAACCCGGAATTGCACACCCTCGTTAACGGTCGTCACTAGGCGAATGCTCTGCCTCCCTTCAACCAAGCCGAGCGGCTGCAGAATCATGGAGGCGCTGTGGGAGGCGCGTCATTTCCCATCCGCAGGACCTCTTCATCGCACGCTCGCTCGCGTTCCATCCGAGGATCCACAAAAGCAGCAAAATCGCCGGCAGGTACTGCACGAACAGATTCGGTCAAACAGGCTCAGCAACTCATCCACCAGCCTGCGCTGTGCCGCGTGTCGCGTAACGGCCGCATCGAAGATGTGAGAAATGTTCCTAGCTGCGTGGCGGACTCCCATGCCTTTTGGATTTTCCACAGTCCCGTCGACCTTCGAGTTTCGCAGAGGAAAACAGCTATCCCGCTCCGCGAGTCTTTTCGAGCGGCGCGTCTGCCCCACGCGGTTGGGAATGCTGCGATCCGGAACCTCGGCTTTTTGCTCGCGCTACGATTTGCAGAAATCGAAATTCGGCGTACGATGAAGCTCTGAAAATCACCGAAAAGCCGGAGGGTTTCGTGATCGCCATCGAAAACGTTTCCGCAGGTCCGTCCCGCTCTGGATCCTCGCCATTCGACAACTCCCGCCGTGACTTTCTCCGCGGCATGCTTGGTGCCGGAGCGTTCGTCATCGCCGCCCGCTATCTGCCGGCCGAAACTCTTCCCGCGGGAACATCCGCGCTGGCGGGCACGCCTAACGGCGTCGCCGACATCGCGCTCAAGGGCCCGCTTGCTCCGAGTGTCTATTTGGCGATCGATACCGACGGCACTGTCTATGCCATCGCCCACCGCTCTGAAATGGGCAGCGGCAGCAAGACAGCGCTTCCTCGCATCATCGCCGACGAACTCGACGCCGACTGGAATCGCGTAAAAATCGTTCAGGCTGTCGGCGATGAAAAGTACGGCGACCAGGACACCGATGGCTCGCACTCTGTTCGTGGTTCTTTCGAAACGCTGCGCGAAACCGGCGCAGCCGCGAGGCTGATGCTCGTGCGCGCCGCCGCACAAAAGTGGGGTGTGCCTGAATCTGAATGCACCACCGGCACCCATGAAGTGCTGCACAGCAAGTCCGGCAAAAATGCCGGCTACGGCGAACTCGTCACGGCCGCCGCGAAACTCGACGTGCCGAAGAAGGAAGAACTCAAGCTCAAGCCGCGCGCTCAGTGGCGCTACATGGGAAAAGGCGTGTCAAGCTACGACCTGAAAGATATGTGCCGCGGCAAGGCGGTCTACGGCATCGACACCCGCATGGACGGCATGCTCTACGCCAACATCGCCCATCCTCCGGTACTAGGCAGCGCCGTCAAATCGATTGACGACAAAGCCACGCTCGCAGTCCCTGGCGTGAAGCAGACCGCCACGATCGATCCGTACAAACCTCCGATCCTCTTTCAAGCGCATGGCGGCGTCGCCGTTCTCGCCGAAAACACTTGGGCTGCGATTCAAGGCAAGAAAAAACTCAAAGTCGAATGGACCGACAGCGAGCACAAATCGTACAACTCCGATCCGTACAAGGCGGAACTGCAGGCCACGTGCCGCAAACCTTGCAAAGTCGTCCGCGAAGTCGGCAACGTTGATGAGGCTTTTGGCAAGCGCTGGTCTCGGGTTTTGGAAGCCGAATACTACGCACCCATGCTTGCACACGCTTCTATGGAGCCGCCCGCCGCTCTCGCCAACTACAAAGATGGCAAAGTCGAAGTTTGGTCCGCCACGCAGAACCCGCAAGGCACGCGTGAAGCCGTCGCCTCCGCGGTTGGCGCCAAGAAAGAAGACGTTACGGTAAACGTCACGCTCCTCGGCGGCGGCTTTGGCCGCAAATCTTTTCCAGACTTCGCCGTCGAAGCGGCTGTGCTCTCCCGGAAGTCAGGCAAGCCCGTAAAAGTAGTCTGGTCCCGCGAAGACGACATCCAGTTCGACACGTTTCATAGCGTCGCCGCGATGTATCTCAAAGCCGCCCTTGGTCCCGACGGCAAACCCGTAGCCTGGTTGCAGCGCAGCACTTTTCCTCCGATCGCTTCCACGTTCGACGCGAGCGCCCTTACCGCCGACGCCGGCGAAATCGGTCTCGGCTGGAGCGACCTGCCCTTCGCAATCCCGAATCACCGCGCGGAAAACGGCGAAGCCAAGGCGCACGTCCGCATCGGCTGGCTGCGCAGCGTCTGCAACGTCTTTCACGGCTTCGCGGAGCACTGCTTCGCCGATGAGCTCGCGCATGCGGCCGGCAAGGACCCGCGCGACTATGTTCTCGCACTCCTCGGCCCCGATCGCATCATCCCCAAATCCGAACTCGCCAAGGACTACACCAACTACGACGGCGACTACGAAAAATATCCCATCGACACCGCGCGCTTCCGCCGCGTCGTCGAAATCGCCACGCAAAAGGCCGGTTGGGGTAAAAAGAAAAACGGCAACGGTTTTGGCATGGGCCTCGCGATTCATCGCAGCTTCCTGACCTATGTTGCGACTGTCGTGCAAGTCGAAATGAGCAAAGACGGCAAAGTCAAGATCGGGCGCGTAGACACTGCGGTAGACGCCGGCACCATCGTCAATCCGGAAATGGCGCTCCAGCAGTTTGAAGGCGCTGCAACCTTCAGCACCAGCCTCGCTTTTTTCGGCGAAATCACCGCAAAAGACGGCGTCATTCAGCAGACCAACTTCGACGGCTACCCCATGGCGCGCATGAACAACGCTCCGCGCGAAACTTACGTTCACCTGGTACCCAGCGAAGCGCCGCCCGCCGGCATAGGCGAACCCGGCGTTCCGCCCTTCACGCCTGCGCTCTGCAACGCAATTTTTGCCGCCACCGGCAAGCGTGTCCGCGAACTGCCGCTCAGCAAGCTCGGCCTCGCTTAACACAGCGTTTTAAAATTTGAATTTGTAGCTAATTTTCTTGCGTTGTTCGCTGACTACGGTATGCGCGTGCCCAGGACGTAACTAATTGTAAGAGCCCGACCACAGAAAACCCTCTCTGCATTTGTTCTGAAATAAAATTGAAGGACTTCTATCTCCAGGGCGGAAATGACATCGCGTCGTTATTTTCTGCTGGTTGCCGGTGCCCTTCTGGTTGCTCACGCCGCTGTATTGAAGTGGCTTGGTGACGCTCGGTCGGGCCCGCTACTCTCAGATACTATCCAACTCCTGCTCGGTCTTATTACGTTCGTTGCATCTCTCCGTGCAATGCGGCGCTCGCAGACGCTCGGCCGTCTCTTCTGGAAACTCTCAGCGATTGCCTTTCTCCTTTGGTGCGTCGGCCAGGCGCTCGGCGTTTACTACGGAAGTTATTTGAACTTGACCACGCGCAGCCTGTGGTTTGTGGACATTTTTTATGTGGCCTGGCCCGCCCCGCTGGTCATGTGTCTGTTTCTCGACAGCGAAGAAGAACCCGAGGGAGCGCACTGGCGCAGACTGCTGGACTTCGGCCAGGTCGCCCTCGTTTTCGTACTGCTCTTCTTCTACTTCTCTGCGCTGTCCGTGCAGAATTCCACGTGGTCCACTTACGGACTTTCTGCCGTAACCGACGGTCTAATGACTGCGGCGTTTCTCGCGCGCGCATTTTCCATGCGTGGTGAGCCGGCAAGCAAACTTTTCCTGGGAGTGGGATTGTTCCGAGCCGTAGCGCTCCTGACCGACCTGTATTTCGTGTTCGGACTCCCTGAATACGCAAACGGCGCGTGGTTCGATTTGATTTGGAGCACACCGTGGCTAATTCCGCTAATTACGGCCGTGACGTGGATCGACGCGGCCGCGACAGAACCAACGCCGCAAGAAATCAAACGGCGCCGCTCCAGAATGTTGCTAACCCACGTGTTGCCGCTGATATTTCCGGTTTTGGTGGTCGTGACAGCGGCAAGCGTGGCGCCGACTCAACTCAAGATTGCGGCGTTGGCCGTCCTGCTTTCTCTGGGCATTTCTTACGCACGGCTGCTGCTGACGCACGACGCACTGCGCCGCAGCACGGAAGCGGTGCGCAACCAGCACGAAATGCTCAACGCCATTGTCGAAGGGACGACTGCGGCAATTTACGTGAAGGATTTGCAGGGGCGCTACCAGCTAATGAATTCGGCAGGTGTGGCGCTTATTGGAAGGAGGCTCGACGAAATTGTCGGCAAGAAGGACTCTGAGCTGTTCTCGTCCGAATCGGCTGGCGAGATCATGGCGCGCGACCAGGAAATGTTGCAGTCCGGCGCCGTAAGTACCTACGAAGAAGAGATTTCACGAGGCAGTTTGACGCGAACTTTCCTTACGACAAAGGGGCCGCTTCGCGATGCACAGGGCCGCGTTGCTGGGATCGTTGGCAATTCTCTGGATATCACGGAACGCTATCGCGCAATTGAGGCTTTGGCGGAAAGCGAAGAGCGCTTTCGAACCATCTTCGACGGGTCCCCTATCGGCATGGCTGTGATTGGCACGGATGGCACCATCGTCGCTTCCAACTCAGCTTGCCGCCAGATGCTGAGTCTAAAAGAAGAAGACATGGCCGGTGTCGCGATTTTCGATCAGCTCACACATCCCGACGACCGCGCAGGCGATGCCGAAAGATTCCAGCAACTGATCCGAGGCGAGATCGAATATGACCGCCGCGAGAAGCGCTACATTTTGCGGGATGGGCGGCGCGTGTTTGCCGATCTTCACCTTTATCTCGTTCGCGACAAGAAAGGCGCGGCGCGCTACCTCATCGGAATTACCGTGGATATCACCGAACGCAAATCGCTCGAAACGCAGCTGCGGCAAGCGCAGCGCATGGAAACGATCGGGCGCCTAGCAGGCGGCGTGGCGCACGACTTCAACAACCTTTTGATGGTCATTAAGGGCTATTGCGACCTGCTGATCGAGCGGGGGCCTGCCAGCGAGGGAATGCCGCAACTAGAGCGGATCAGTAGAGCGGCGGACCAAGCCGCTTCGCTCACGCAACAGTTACTGGCATTTAGCCGCAAACAAGTCATGCAGCCAAAAGTGTTTAGCTTGAACACTCTCGTCTGGAACGCCGAAAAAATGCTGAGCCGGCTGATCAGTGAAAACGTGGAAATGGTGACGGTCACCGCGAAAAACCTTGGCACGATCAAAGCCGATCCGGGGCAAATGGAACAAGTAATTCTGAATCTGGTGATCAACGCGCGCGATGCTATGCCCAACGGAGGCACGCTGACGGTGGAAACTGCGAACGTCGAATTGGACGAATCGTATGCGCAAGGGCATCTCGGTGCGGTGCCAGGTAGCTACGTCATGCTGGCGGTGACCGACAACGGCTTAGGCATGGACGAGGAAACGCAAGCCCACATCTTCGAGCCATTTTTCACAACGAAAGAACTGGGGAAAGGCACGGGGCTTGGACTTTCCATGGTGTACGGAATCGTGAAGCAGAGCGGCGGATACATCTGGGTGCACAGCGCGATTGGAAAAGGAAGCAGCTTCCGTGTTTATCTGCCGCGGGTATTCGAAAACGAACAGGAGCTAGCACATCCTTCAACGAGATCGCATAGCCTGGAGGGAAAAGAAACGATTCTGCTCGTGGAGGACGATCCCCTGGTCCGCGGATTGGCGCTAGAGATTCTGAAGTCCCGCGGGTACTCCATCCTAGTGGCGGAGCGTCCAGAGGCAGCGCTTGAGCTTTGCCGGCAGCATGAAGGCAAGATCGACTTGGTTTTGACGGATGTGATCATGCCCGGCATGAACGGACGAGAAATGGCCGACGAAATCCTAGTAATGCGCCCCGAAGTCGGCGTGCTTTTCATGTCCGGATATACGGATACCGTCGTAGTGCGGAATGGAAGCGGCGGAAAAGTCACATCGTTTCTACAAAAGCCTTTCAGTCCCACAGTTCTGGGCCGAAAAGTGCGCGAGATGCTCGACCAGCTGCACGACTCTGCTTACAAGCCCGTGCAAAACTGAATTCACTGCCGGGAAATTTCGTCCGCGTATTCGAGTTTATAAAGCGGCTCCAGGCCGGTTCGCTTCAACAATTCCTGTACCTGCGCCGGACTGATTCGCGGCCCCGGCCGCTGGTTGGCATTGGCAAAGGAATATGCCGCCACCGCCATCACCGCGGTCTGCAACTTGACCGTCATGGGATCCACTCTTTCAAATGTGTCAATGATGGTGTGATGTCGCGCATCGTAATCCTGCGGCTCGACGAACAGCGAATAGATCGGCACTCCCGCCACGATAAATGTTTCCTGGTCCGAATCGAAATCCGCATCCAGCGATACGCGCGCCGCACCCAGAGCAGCAAGAGGCTTCAGCAGTTTTAGGGACGGCTGTTCGAGGTCGGTCCGCCCGTGAATTCTGAATCCCAGCGGCGGATGCGCTCCGCAATCAATATTGAACACGGCTCGAATGGAATCGAGTTCAGCTTTGTGCCGCTCGATATAGGCGCGCGAGCCGTTGGATAGCTGTTCCTCTCCGGAGAAAAACACGAACCGAATCGTGTGCTTCGGCCGGATCCCGAGACGTTTGAAAATACGCGCGGCTTCCAGAACGGCCGCCACGCCCGCCCCGTTGTCGTTGGCGCCTTGAGCCGGATCCCAATCGTCAAAGTGCGCGGTCAGCAGAACCATTTCCTGCCCGTCGTTCCCCGTGAGATCAGCCACCACGTTGTGCTCCGTGCCCGGTGCTGCAGCAAAAGAATTTTGTATGTCGAGTCGAATCCTCACTCGCCCTTTCGCGAGCAGACGCCGTAGAAAAGCTGCATCTTCGCTGGCAATGGACAGGACGGGCAGCGGAGCGCGTGGATAAAACCCGAAAGCGGAGGTGTACACCATACGGTCCGGCTTATCGGAAACTATGAACATCGTGGCTGCGCCGGCGGAAGCGAGCCGTTTGGCAAGTACCGCTCGAATGCCCACGTAGGCGGTAGAAAGTCCGCTGCTCCGCAGGTCCACGATGACCGCAGTGCCCTTGAAACGATCCAACGGCGGCGCGGGATCGGCAGTGGCTGGTCCATAGTCCGTCACAGGAACTTCAATCGGGCCACCCGTTCCGGGCACCCACCCGTACGAACCCACGATCAGCTTGCGTTGTATCGGATTTACAACCTCGCCCGTTGTCGCCCCGTGCTCCCAAACGGAAGTAAGTTTGTATTCTTCGGTGTGTGTGTTATCGAATCCGGCATCCTTGAGCTCTTTCAGAATCAGTTCGGCTGCAGCCCGCGAGCCCGCACTGCCGGTGATTCGTCCGCCGATGGTATCCGTGAGTGTCTCGAGAAATTCCATGGCTCCGTTGCTGGTAAACGAATGGCCGACGATGCGGGCGATCTCTTCGTTTGCGGAAGATGTAGATTGCCCCGGGGCGCCGGTTGGCGCAGCGAGGGAGGCGGCGGAAAACAGCATCGCAAGCACAATGACAATTGGCAAACGCATCGCAACCTCCCCTAGAGTGTGGAAACATTCGCAGCACTGCGCCGGTTTGTCAACAAAACTGGTAGAGCCAAAAGCGCAACAGGTTTTAGTGGACATTCGCCAAATAGACGATAGAATGCGGAAACGGTGTACACGGGCAGAACGTGTTGCAACCGGAATCAGACGGCTGCATTGAGTTTGGCGGTGTAATCCGGCGCGCCGGGCCAGCGGTTCCCTCCAGCGGCGCGCTTCCCGGTGTATTCTTGAATAAATCGATTTATTACTGGCGATTTGTGCGCTTGCGCGGGGGCATTTCATGATTGTGGGAGTTCCCAAAGAGAGTTATCCGGGCGAACGGCGCGTCGCCCTCGTGCCCGGCGTCTTACCCAATCTGAGCAAAGCCGGCATGCAGGTCGTCGTCGAAGCCGGTGCAGGAGAATCCGCCGGATATCCGGACAGCGAATACGCCGAAAAAGGCGCGCAGGTGACCAGGAGCCGCGAGGAGGTTTTTGCCGGCGCGGACATTATTGCGCAGGTGCTATGTTACGGATCGAACGACAAGACTGGACAAGCCGACTTGCCGCTTCTGCGCAATGGACAAGTGCTCGTCGGGTTTCTGCGGCCGCTCGGGACCGCCGAGACGCTGCAGGAAATTGCAAGGACTGGCGCAATTGCATTTTCCGTCGAACTGATGCCGCGCACCACACGTGCGCAGAGCATGGACGCGCTCTCTTCGATGGCCACGATTTGTGGATACAAAGCGGTCGTGATGGCTGCGAACACGTTGCCGAGAATTTTTCCGATGCTCACCACCGCCGCCGGAACCATCACTCCGTGCCGCGTGCTGATTATTGGCGCGGGTGTCGCGGGATTGCAGGCAATCGCGACGGCACGACGGTTGGGCGCGGTGGCTTCTGCCTACGACATGCGGCCGGCAGCAAAGGAGCAGGTGCAGAGCCTCGGCGGGCGCTTTGTGGAACTGCCGATCGAGGCGAAAGATGCCCAGGATGCGCGGGGATACGCTACGGCGCAAGGTGAGGACTTTTACCGCAAGCAACGTGAGCTTTTGGGCGATGCGGTCGCCGCGAACGACGTAGTGATTACGGCGGCGGTGATTCCCGGAAAAAAATCTCCGGTGCTTGTTACAAAGGAAATGGTCGCAAGAATGGCCCCGGGCTCCGTGATTGTGGACTTGGCAGCGGAGCGCGGCGGGAACTGCGAACTGACGCGCGGCGGCGAAACGGCCGTCGAACACGGAGTTACTATCATCGGTGCGTTCAACCTGGCGAGCTCAGTTCCCTACCACGCGAGCCAGATGTATGCAAAAAACGTGACGTCTTTCTTGCTGAATCTGGTGAAGGATGGAAAAGTCCAGATCAACGAAGCCGATGAAATTCATCGCGAAACGCTGTTGACCCGGGGTGGAGAGATCGTAAACGCGCGAGTGCGGGAATTTCTCGGCCTGCCGGCGCTGGCGGCGAAGGGAGTGTGACCCCGTGAGACTCGACCTTTTGTCCAGCTTGTATGTCTTCATGCTGGCGGCGTTCATCGGATTTGAAGTGATCCGGCGAGTCTCGCCCCTCCTGCACACGCCGCTGATGTCACTGACGAATGCGCTCGACGCAATCGCTGTAGTCGGCGCGATCATTCTAGCGGGAGAGCACAAAACCACGCTGGCAACAATTCTAGGAACCATCGCCATCATTTCCGCGACCAGCAACATCGTCGGCGGCTTCATCATCACAGACCGCATGCTGAGAATGTTCAAGTCCAGCGGAGCCAAAAAAGCATGAGCGTGGCTTCGATTGACCTGATCATCGAAATCTCGTACATGATTGCGACAGCGCTGTTCATCCTGTCGCTGAAATGGCTGAGCTCTCCGACAACGGCGCGGCGCGGAGTGTTTGCCGGCGAAGCGGGCATGCTGCTGGCGATCGCGGGAACGCTGCTGTACCACGGCATTGTGGACTACAAGTGGATCGCCATCGCCCTGGTGCTCGGAACGGTAATCGGCATCCCGCTAGGCCGCGTCCACATGACGGCCGTTCCGCAACGGACCGCGCTGAGCCATGCATTCGGTGCGCTGTGCGTCACGCTGGTTGGCACAGCAGAATTTTATCTGCGTGCCCCGAACGTGCCGAAGTTCATGATGGGTGTGCTCTCGATGGAAGTGATCCTCGGCTCGCTTACGCTGACCGGCAGCTTGATGGCCGCGGGAAAATTGCAGGAAGTGCTTCCGCAGCGGCCAATCACCTATAAAGGACAAAACTTCGTCAACCTTTCGCTGCTTGGTATCGCCATCATCATCGCTGTAATGCTGGTGCTCGATCCCTCCAAAATGTATTTGTATCCGCTGATCGTCGTCATCCCGCTGATTTTCGGCGTGATGATGATTATTCCGATCGGCGGCGCCGACATGCCGACGGTGATCTCCCTGCTGAATTCCTACGCAGGCTTGTCGGCGGCAGCCATGGGCTTTGTGCTCGAGAGCAAGCTGTTGATCGTGGCTGGCGCCCTGGACGGAGCATCCGGCTTCATTCTTTCCGTCAATATGTCGAAGGCGATGAACCGGTCTTTTACTAACGTTCTCTTCGGTGCGTTCGGGCAGGAACAGGCGGCGGCAGGCGGAAAAGAAGAAGCCAAGCCGGTACGCAGCGCGACGGCCGAAGAGTCCGCCGCAATCCTGGCGGCCGCGAATAAAGTGGTCATCGTTCCGGGCTACGGCATGGCAGTTTCGCAAGCCCAGCACAAAGTGCGCGAGCTTTACGATGCGTTGAATAGGCGCGGCGTGGACGTGAGGTTCGGCATTCATCCTGTCGCCGGGCGCATGCCGGGGCACATGAACGTGCTGCTGGCCGAAGCCGACATTCCCTATGACAAGCTGTCGGATATGGACGAAATCAACGGCGACTTTCAGCAAACCGACGTCGCGCTAATCATTGGCGCGAATGACGTCACCAACCCCGCCGCGCGCAGCGAAGCCAGCAGCCCAATTTACGGAATGCCTATCCTGGATGTAGACAAGGCCCGCACCGTGATGGTGATCAAGCGCGGCATGTCCGCAGGGTTCGCAGGAATTGAAAATCCCCTTTACTATCTGGACCGGACGTTGATGCTCTTTGGAGATGCAAAAGGATTTGTCGGGAACATCGTGCGCGAACTCGCCGGAGGCGGACACAGCTGATTGGCGCGCCAGTTGCATCAAGAAAGTTGGATATTCCACGCCATGTTTTCTCGCCACCGCAGCCCAGTGCAGCGGCCGTTCGCCGGCGTCGAGGAGAGCACTAAGTGCTTTACTTTTCAATAGTTTGCATCTATTCTAGCTCTCAGCATCCATCCCCGGCCGAGAGCGATCTTCATGACCCATTTCTTCCACTTTTCCAGGTGCGAGATATTACTCCTGTTGTTGTTTCTTTCTCTGGTCTTGCCTGTGAACGTATCAGCCGAATCTGACAACACGGTGGGAACACTGCAGGCGGCGCATGGACTTGAGCCGATCCTCGACTATATTGCCAAGTCATGGGACACGCTGACGCGGTCGATGGAAGAGTGCACCACGGTGGTCGACCCCAAGCTCGCGGAAAATTCCGTGTTGTATCTGCCCGCCGAGATGGCTATTCCGGCGAACATCGCCGAGATGCAGAGGCGTTGTCATATTCAGGTGAAATCGCTGCCGGAAAAAATCACGCGGCCTGGGCAAATCGATCCCGGAAAACTTGATCCTCAGGGCCTGCTTTACCTCGAACACAAGTACGTTGTGCCCGGCGGAAGGTTCAACGAGATGTATGGTTGGGATACCTATTTCATCGTGCGTGGACTGGTACGCGCCGGCCGAATCGAAATGGCCAAGGGCATGATCGAAAACTTTTTGTTTGAGATCGAGCACTACGGCACGATCTTAAATGCGAACCGCAGCTATTACTTGAGCCGTTCGCAGCCGCCGTTTTTGACCTCGATGATTTTGAGCGTGTACGAAGCGGAGAAAGCAGCAGGACGCGGAGACAAGAAGTGGCTGGAGCGCGCTTACAACTATGCTGCGAAAGATTACGAAATGTGGACGCGCGAGCCGCATACGGCCGGCGATACCGGCCTTTCGCGCTACTACGATCACGGCGACGTGCCGGCACCGGAAAGTTTAAAGGATGAGACCGACCATTACCGGCGGGTTGCAGCCTACTTCGTGATGCATCCGGAACTGGACCGCGGCTACCTGGAGCGCGAGCCGATCGCGAAGCCAAACGGCAATGGAGTGGGCAAGCACTACGCTGTCGAGGTTTGCGAGACGTCCGCGAAGATGGGCGAAAAACCAGATTGTGAAGGCGCAACCGGTGTAACGCTGGGCAAAGAGTTTTACCGCGGCGACCGCTCGATGCGGGAATCGGGCTTTGACGTATCCTTCCGGTTTGGGCCGCACGGCGCGGGTACGCATCACTATGCCCCAGTTTGTTTGAACAGCCTGCTCTACAAATATGAAAAAGATATGGAAGCGATGAGCACAATGCTAAGCCGGCCGAAAGACGCCGCAAGGTGGAAAACGCGCGCAGAGACGCGCGGGAAAAACATCCAAAAATATTTGTGGGACGCGGAACAGGGAATGTTTTTTGACTGGGACCTGCACCACAAGGAGCGATCCACTTACGTATATATCACAACGTTTTATCCGCTGTGGGCGGGCGCTGCGACCAAGGAACAAGCCGCGGCGATCATGAAGCATCTGGGCAATCTGGAGCAGCCGGGCGGGCTAGTGATGAGCCCGTACGAATCGGAAGGCCAGTGGGACTTCCCCTACGCATGGGCGCCGACACAGCTCGTGGCGATCGACGGGATGCGGAAGTACGGCTTCAATTCTGATGCGGACCGCATCAGCTACAATTTTCTGAGCATGATCGCGGCGAATTTCCGGCACGACGGAACGATCCGCGAAAAGTACGACGCGGTGACGCGGTCATCAGATACCGCGGTCAAGGCTGGATACAACATCAACGTCGTCGGGTTCGGCTGGACCAACGCTGTGTTCCTGGAGTTCTTGCACAGTTTGCCGCCGGCCATGGTGGAAAAACTGGCCGCAGAGCAACTGCAAGCGCAGAAAAACTAGCGGGCTAAGATCTCGCGCACCCACAGCCAGCGAAGTTAACCCTTCACAGACTGAAGCCTGCCCGCGGCAGGCAAGTCTGTGCCGCCGGCTCAGGCTGCGGCAAAAAGCACTTCCTTCACAACCTCGGGATCGGGCGGAGGCATGGCGCCTTCCTGCGACGCCAGCCACGCGCCCATGCGGTTGGCGGCGGCATTGGTCACGGCAAGTGAAGAACCGCGAAGCGCGTGATGCGCCATTGTCGCCGTAAAAGCGTCGCCGGCTCCGACGGTGTCGGCGATTTTTACGCGGAAGCCAGGATGTTCGTCCTGGGAAGAAGAAGTGACGAGCAAGCTCCCATTCGGCCCGCGGGTGACGCAAACCAGCTGAATCCCAAATTCCTTGCAGAGCCAGCGCGCGGCGGCGACGTCGGTGCGTTCCGAATTTTTCAGCGGGCATTGCATGAGATCGAGAAAACGCGGAAATTCCTCGTTATTCAGCTTTAGCACTTTCGCGAACCGCGCGGAATCGCGGAGAACTTCGCCATTGAAGTACGATTGGCGAAGATTCACGTCGAAAATTCCTATCGCGAAGGAAGGCATGGCGCAGAGAAATGATTTGATCGTCGCGCGAGATGCCGGACTGCGCTGCGCGAGCGAGCCGAAACACACAGCGTGCGTGGAACGGGCGAGGGAAATCCAATCTTCGGAAAACGCCATGAAATCCCAGGCGACGTTTTCGATGATGTGATATTCGGGCTGGCCCTTGGCGTCGACTTCTACTTTCACGGTTCCTGTGGAATGCTGCGCGTCACGCTGGA
>UEXQ01000029.1_pt1 | contig 19262 bp, 18 predicted proteins | sample 4301111 | NCBI WGS metagenome assembly UEXQ01 (sample SAMEA4773181, study PRJEB27434) | metagenome | biome: 2259; feature: agricultural soil; material: soil | place: USA | collected 2014-09 | depth 0.25 m
ACTTTGTGAAACTGCCTGCGAGAGCCCTTTGAGGCCGGACTTCAGATTCTTGCCAAGGTGAACGCGTAATGCACGGCGGCCACGTTCCGCGAGAACCGCAAAATCTCCACGGGCTTGCGCGGCTTTGACCACTCCGAAGGTATATTTCTGGCCGGGAACCGGCAGATCGGAGGCATCATCGCAAGTAATTTGGAGGAAGACGCCGCTGTTGGGACCACCTTTATAGGCTTGCCCCGTGGAATGCAGGAAACGCGGGCCGAAGCCGAGGCAGGTTGCAACTTTTTTCGAGTCACGCACCGCCGTGCGAATCGCCTGCAATGCCGCTTCATTTTCGGCGTTCATCGGAATGTAGCCCAGAACAGCGAAGTAGTCGCCGGCGCCGATTCGGGACAAATGCGTTTTTAGAATCTCGCCAAGGGATTTGCCACCGGAAAGCGCTGCGGCATTCTTCTCATCGGCAAAAAGCTTGCCATCTTTTGCTGTGAAAAATGGCGATTCCGGGGGCAGGCTGCCAGTAGATTCGTATTCACTGGTGAGCTTGCGGGTTTCGACTTTGCTGGCTTCGACGTCGGGCTGGTTGAATGCGTTGATGCCGATAATGGATCCCGCAACAGCGGTCGCGATTTCCCAACGGAAGAACTCCTGGCCGAGCGTGTAGGTGTTCGGCAGAGTGATACGAATCACGGGCTGCCCGGTTTTTTCCAATGCGGCGACGGCGGCGTCTTGCGCCTTGTTGGTTTTTCCCGCCAGCGTGAGATACGCAAAGACACGGTCGCTGCCGTAGGCATCGGGCTTGGCCAGTTTTTCGCGATCGACAGGGATGATGCCTTTTCCTACTTTTCCGGTGGATTCGGCGATCAGCTGTTCGAGCCACGCGCCGAGGTCGAAAATATCCGGAGAAGTGATGATGGTGATTTTGTCGCGGCCGTGATTTGCGGCGACTCCAAGGATCGTGCCCAGCAAGACGCCGGGATTTTTGTCCGCAGCCGTTGCTGGGCTACAAATCTTGACCATCTCCTGCGTGTTCTTCAGGAATTTTGCGACATCGAGTCCCATCGCCGCCGCTGGAACCATGCCGAAATTGGAAAGTGCCGAGTAGCGACCGCCAATACTCGGCACGCCGGCGAAAATCTTCCAGAACCCATCGGCTTCGGCGACCTGTTGCATTTTGGAGCCGGGATCGGTAACCGCGATAAAGCGGCTGCCGACCAGTTTTTCGCCGACCGCCTTCTTCACGCGTGCAAAGAAATATTGTTTGAAGATGTTCGGTTCGAGTGTGCTGCCGGACTTGCTCGAGACGATGCAAAGCGTTTTCTTGAGGTCGAGCTTTTTTTCGAGCGCCTTGATCTGAACCGGATCGGTTGAGTCCAGAACGTGAAGCTCGGGAAAGCCCGCAACTTTACCAAAAGTCATCCGTAGAACTTCCGGACAAAGGCTGGAGCCGCCCATACCGAGGAGCACAACATTTTTGAACTTTGCTTTTTTGACTTCGGCCGCCAGTTGCTTGAAAGTCCCGACATTCGCAAGCTGCTCTTCGGTGACAGTGAGCCAGCCAAGCCAGCTTGCTTCGTCCGAATTGCTCCAAAGCGAAGCGTCTTTCTGCCAAAGCCGGGCAACCTTATTGTTTTTTTTCCACTCGTCGAGCGACGCCTCCACGGCCGCGTTCAATTCCTTCGGAAGTTTGTAGGTCAGGCGATTCACGCTCACGCAGACACCCCAGCATGCTTGGTGATTGCGTCGAGCAGTTGCTTGAAGGGGTCCTGAAAGAGTTTGACAGCATCAGCCAAAAGCTTATCCGTAACTTCCTTCATCGAAATTCCGGCGGTCTCCAGGTCAGACATGGTCTTGTTAGCGCCGGCGACGTTTTCGCTGAGGCTGTTGCGCAGTTTGCCGTGATCGCGGAAGGCGTCGAACGTGGCGGGAGGAATTGTGTCCACCGTGTCCGCGCCGATCAACTCTTCGACGTAGAGAACGTCGCGGTACTTTGGATTTTTTGTGCTGGTGCTGGCCCAGAGCAGGCGCTGGGTCTGCGCGCCCTTCGCCGCAAGCGCTTTCCAACGAGGAGTGGCGATGATCTCTTGGTACTTGGCGTACGTGCGGCGCGCATTGGCGATAGCGACTTTACCGCGCAGGGACTCGAGCAGGGCTTTCTTGCCAGAATCGGTCTCGGTCTTCAGCCTCGCATCAATGGTGCTATCCACCAGCGAATCAATGCGGCTAACGAAGAAGCTGGCGACGCTCGCCATCTGCGAGCTGTCCTGACGTTTTGCGGCGCGCGCTTCCAGCGCGGCGATATACGCCTCGGCAACCTGCTCATACGCAGACTGGGCAAACAACAGCGTGATGTTGATATTAATGCCTTCTTCGAGCGCCTGACGAATCGCTGGAACTCCCTGTGGTGTCGCAGGGATCTTGATCATCACGTTGGGGCGGCCAACGGTTTTCCAAAGCCGCCGGGCTTCATCGAGCGTAGCCTGCGTGTCGAATGCGAGGTTCGGCGAGACTTCCAGGCTTACGTAACCGTCGCGACCTTTGGTTTCTTTATGAACCGGGCCTAAGATGTCAGCCGCATCCTGAACGTCGCGGATGGCGATTTTTTCGTAAAGCGCCATCGCCGTGGACGACTTGGCGTCGGCCGCCTTGATGATGTCGTTGTAGTCGTCGCCCGCGGTGATGGCCTTCTCAAAAATGGCCGGATTCGACGTCATGCCGCGCAGGCCATCATTGGCGATCATTTTCTTTAAGTCGCCATTCAGCAGGATGTTGCGGCGAATGTAGTCGAGCCAGGGAGACTGCCCGTAGGCCAGCAAACCCTTGAGCGGATTATCGCCTTGCACGGCGGCCATATTCGGCAGTGTGGTGGTAGTTGTCATGAGGTCCTCCTGAACTTTCGTGCCTCGTTGCTCGCTACTTCTATTGTACGCCCGCCGTGAGCGACGAGGGTTAACCGCATGTGACTGCGGCGGGCGCGGGAATTTTCCGAACTAACGTTTTTCTTCGAGCGCTTTTACTTTGGCCAGACGGCGATTGTGGCGTTCTTCATGTGTGAAATTCGCGCCGACATATGCCTTCACCAGGTCTTCCGCGAGCTTCACGCCGATGACGCGCGAGCCAAGCACCAGCACATTCATATCGTCGTGCTCGACACCCTGGTGGGCAGAATAGGTGTCATGGCAGACGGCGGCGCGAATGCCGACCAGCTTATTGGCGGCGACGCTGGCGCCGACGCCGCTGCCACAGATGAGTACACCGCGCTCGGCTTTGCCGTCGAGCACTGCACGGCCAACGGCTTCGGCGAAATCCGGATAATCGGAGGGATTGGTGTTGAACGCACCGATGTCGAGAACGGGGTGCCCCAAGCCCCGCAGCAAGTCGCCCATGGCGTTTTTCAGTTCGAATCCGGCATGGTCCGATCCGATCACGAGTTTCATCGCTGGTTCACTTTCCCAGAGTTTGTTTTACCGCGGCGACCACGTTTTCTACTGTGAAGCCAAACTTCTTCAGCAGGTCCTTCAGAGGAGCCGATGCACCGAAGGTGCGCATGCCGATGATTTTGCCCTTCGTGCCAACGTGGCGCTCCCAGCCAAACGTGGAAGCCATTTCGACCGAAACCCGCGCGCTAACTGCAGCGGGTAGCACGCTTTCCTTGTAGGCGGCGTCCTGTTCCTCAAAGAGTTCCCATGAGGGGATGCTGACAACGCGAGCCTTGATGTTTTCCGCGGCAAGCTTTTCTTGAGCGGCGACGCAGAGGCCGACTTCGCTGCCGGTGCCGATCAGAATGACGTCAGGCTTTCCGCCCGGAGCGTCACTCAGCACATAAGCCCCTTTTGCCACGCCGGAAGCAGGTGCAAATTTTGTGCGGTCGAAAGTCGGCATCGCCTGGCGCGAAAGGACCAACGCAGTCGGCCGATGCGTTTGTTGTATAGCCAGCTTCCAGGCTTCGACCACTTCATTGGCGTCGCCCGGTCGCAGCACGAGTATGTTGGGCATGGCCCGCAGCGCGGCGAGCTGCTCGATAGGCTGGTGAGTGGGGCCGTCTTCGCCGAGACCGATGGAATCGTGGGTGAATACATAGATCACGGGAATTTCCATCAGTGCGGCAAGGCGAACTGAGGGTTTCATGTAATCGGAAAAATTGAAAAACGTTCCGCCAAAGGGCCGAACGCGGCTCAGAGCCATGCCGCTCATCGCCGCGCCCATGGCGTGTTCGCGCACACCATACGGAATGTTGCGGCCGGAATAGTTGCCGGGCTGGTAGAGGCCGGCACCGGGAAAGTCGAGATTCGTTTTGTTGGACTTGGCCAGGTCGGCCGAGCCGCCGATGAGCCACGGGATGTTTTTGGCGATCGCGTTCACCGTTTTGCCGGAGCTTTCGCGCGAGGCCATGCCTTTTGCGTCGGCCGGGAAGGACGGCAGGTTTTTGTCCCAGCCATCGGGAAGCTGGCGCTTCTGCATCAACTCGAGCTGCCTGGCTTCGTCAGGATATTGCTTCGCGTAGCCGCCCCACAGCCTGACCCACTGCGCGTGGGCTTCCGCTCCGCGCTTGCCGATGCCATTTTTGAAATTGTCGTAGACGCCGTCCGGCACCAGGAATTTGGCGTCTTCGGGCCATTCGTAGTTTTTCTTGACCAGTTTGACCTCGGCTTCGCCGAGCGCTTCGCCGTGCGCTTCGTAGGTGTCCTGCTTATGTGGTGATCCGTAGCCGATGTGGCTATCCACTACGACAAGAGTCGGTTTGCCTGATGTCTTCAGAAAAGTTTCGTAGCCGCGGCCGAGCATCATCAGATCGTTAGCGTCGGCCACGCGCGTGACGTTCCAGCCGTAGCCGACGAAGCGCGTCATCACGTCTTCGCTGAACGAAACCGAAGCCGGGCCGTCGAGCGTCACGTGGTTGTTGTCGTAAATCCAGCAGAGATTATCGAGTTGGAGATGGCCGGCGAGGGAAGCAGCTTCGGCTGCCACTCCTTCCATCAAATCGCCGTCGCCGCAGAGCGCGTACACATGGTAGTTGAACAGCTCGAAATTTGGCCGGTTGTAGGTCGCTGCCAGCCATTTTCCCGCCATGGCTATGCCGACGCTGTTCCCGGCACCTTGTCCGAGCGGGCCCGTGGTTGTCTCGACGCCGGTCGCGAGATGCGACTCGGGATGTCCGGCTGTTTTGCTGTCGAGCTGGCGGAAGCGTTTGATCTCCTCCATCGATACCGCAGGCGATTCGAGGACTTCGCCCTTTTGATTGACCGCGCGAACGCCAGCGAGATGCAGCGTCGAGTACAGCAGCATCGAAGCGTGCCCAGCGGACAGGACGAAGCGATCGCGGTTCGGCCATACCGGATTGGCCGGATCGTACTTCAAATATCGTTGCCACAACTCATAAACGACTGGCGCGAGACCCATCGGCGCGCCGGGATGACCGGAATTTGCCTGTTGCACAGCATCAATCGAAAGAGTTCGGATGGTGTTGATGGATAGCTGGTCAATCTGCTGGGCGCCGATCTGTTGGGTCACGATTGCTTGCTGGCTCACAAAAGCTCCTGTGCGGGCAGGAGGGGTCCCGCAGTCCAAGTCAGGATTTAGATGCACCGGGGGTACGCACCGGGTAGGGAGATTCTACGTCAACTTGCGGCGGAATGCAGACAGCGGCCGGCTGAGAAGGTTAAAGCGCGTTCATTCAATCGAGATGCGTTCCGCCCAGGGATCGGATTGAGGGTCGTTAGCGCTAACGCCGTTAGGCGTGGCGGGCTGCGCCTGTGAAGCTGCTGCCATGTCCGTGTTGGGCGAGGCCGGAGGATTTTGTGACGACGCCTCGTGCGGTGCGGCCGATGCGATCGCCGGGGCTTGAGGTTTGTCCAGCGGCGGCGCGATATCTCGAGCATCCACCGGAAAAAGATGCGCGTGTTGTTCCGACCACTTTGCCGCAAGACCGTTGAGCGGACTTTTCGTGTTGTATTCCTGATACGCGATCATGCGACCGATGCGAATGATCAGGTCGTCGAGCCCTTCCGAAGCCGCCCAGAAATCGCCGATACACACCGTCGCCTCATCGAAGTTCGGATGAAAGACTGGGGTCAGCATTCGGCACTGTGGCGCGCGGCGCGGATAACCGAGCGACAAATTCACTTCCAGATGATGCATCGCGCGCTCCTGAATTTCTCCGTTTGGCGCGACGAACAAGCCTTTTACGTGATAGACGAAACGGTAGACCTCGGGTGGCATCCCGGCCGTGCCGGTAATTTGGATGAGCGGCCAGCCGGCAAAGCGCTGTTGCAGCAGGTCGTGATCGAGTTTCAAACGGCGGATGCGCGGCGAGAGCATGGGCGTTGAATTGCCTTCCGGACGATCAGAGAGTTCCTTGCATGAACATTCGTGTAAATCCAAAAACTGCGACGCCCGCAACGGCCAACTTCCAGCTCCAGCTTGGCGCGGACGGCCATTCGAGGCGGTTTTCGCGCAGCGCAGTCCAATACGCTGTCGCAAAATACGCGAGGGCGAACGGCAGCAACAACGTGACTGCGGCGTTGAGGTGCAGCGCCGCAACGAAATGCCCATGAAGTAGCTCTGCAATCGCGCGGGTAGCGCCGCAACCGGGACAGTAATGATTCGTAAGGGCAAAAAACGGGCAGCGAGGATAGAAGGAATACTCCTGCGGCGAAAACCGGTACAACAGCGCGGCTCCAGCCACACCAAGCGTTGCCAGCAGATTGGCCGAAGTCCGCGGCGAAATCATACGGTGTAGCCCGTTTGCCTGCGCTTCATCTCATTGATCTTCGTGAAGTGATACTGGAAGTACCAAACGTTGAAGAAGAACGTCATCACGCCGCTCAGGCTGAGGCCGATCGGCTCCGCGGAATTGAAGTGCTCTTCGATAGAGTCGCGCATGTTGAATGCGCCCACGATCCAGACAATGCAGTAACCAAGCGTAATGACTCCCTGAATTCCTTGCAGAGAACTATCCGCATGTCCGGTTCGGGCCGACGAAACCGCGCCGGATATGCTCAGCACAAACGACAGCACCCACATTCCGATGACAATCCCGAAATACGTTACGGCTTTGCTGGCCGGCTGAACCTTCTTCACCCAGACGGCCTCCACCATGATCCACACAACAGAAAAAATCCCGCAGGTCACTAGCGAAAGCATCAGGCAAATTGCCCAATGCAAATTCGGCGGTGGTGGATACGGCGAAACCGCAGGCGCCGCGTACGCTGTGGGCGCGCCCGCGGGGGGCTGCGGCGCGGCAGGCACCGGAATGTTGCCAATCACCTGCGAAACTGGGACCCACTCCGTCAAGCCTTCGCTGCGACAAAGGTCCGTCAGCAAAATATTTCCTGACGCGACATACTTCTGTAGGTCCGCCAGCGTGTACGGTCCGTATTCCGTCGTATCGCGTTTAATGAAGTAGTTCATCGAGCCGCCTCATGTTGCCGAAGAGTTTTACACGAATTGATTGCCTTCGGCGTCCTTGTTTATTACACAGATTTCCACTATGGCCCAGGGCCAGCTGACCGCTGCGCCATAAAAGCATGTCAGCAACGTCAGGCAGAGCTGTATCGCGCCTTTTTTCGTGTAACCGGCATAAAAGTTGTGTACACCGATGGAGCCAAGAAAAATTCCGAGCAATACGAATAAGACGCGAGTCTTTGGCGCTGGCGGCTGATAGTAGTCCACAAGTTGCGCAGGCGCGTACCTCGGAGTCGGCAAGGCCGGACCAACATGGGGCGGAGGCGCCACTCCACTGCCCGTCAATGGGGGAGGTGGCGGCGGAGCAGCTGGCGGCATCGCAGGCGTTGGTTGCGCGGGTGCGGGTGGATCTGCCTCGACCGGTGCACGAAACGTGGTAAAGCCCGCGCCCAGGGACGCCATGGGCTGCGGCGCTGGAGGAGTCACCTGCCGCACGACCACGTTTCCCATCATGTCCGTGGCTGTGACCGTTACTTTCGCTTCGTCCGCAGGGGCTGCTGAACAGCCAAACACCGTGCAGCCGCCATTTTCCGCGAAACAGTCGGCATGATGCGGAGTTCCGCAGCCGGGACAATCCTTGCGCTCTCCCTCGCTATCTCCCACTTCGCTTCGGCAATACGGGCAGATCGGGTTCAATTCCGTTGCCTTTCCTGATACCGGAAAGCGTAACGCCCGATCTGCACGACCGCGCCGCTGGTCAAAACCTGCTGTCGCACTGGCTGCCCGTTCACGTACGTTTGCCCGATAGCCAGCAGCATGATCCGGGATCCGGCCAACTCCACGATGGCGTGTTCTTTCGCAATGTTCGTGTCTTTGAAAAGGTAAATATCGCAGCTCTGGTCGCTGCCCATCACAGTGCGCGGCTTGTACAAAATAAATTGCTTGCCAGCCAGCGGCCCGGCGGTCACATACAGCCACCGATCCTTCAGCGCGCTTTCGACAAGACCGACGCCCACGCCCGTGGCCAACCCTACCAGCGCGAATCCTACCGCCCGGCTCGGAGCTCCTCCGTGTGTCAGCAACGCTATCGGATCAAAAAGAATTCCGCCCAGGCCCGCTCCGATTACGCCGCCCAAAACTCCGTACAGCGTTTTCTTGCCGGACATGCCGACGATGCCATAAACGACTCCGCCGGCCGCTCCAAAAACCATCCATGCGATGCCCCGCGCGACCCATAACGCCGGGTTCCTTTCGGTCTGTGCGCCGAGTTCAACGCAAATGCTGATCCCAATCGTGTAGATAATGTTCGCGATGAATTCGAAGATAAAACCGAAGACGATTCCGAGAGGTAAACAAATTCCTCCACGGATCAGCGCTTTTTTCGGCGACCGCTCGACGATGCTCTCCGCCACACCGAACCCCACGCAAAGCAGAGCAACAATGGACGGAATCATCAACAGGTTGCCCCACCGGCCCTGCGGGCGATCCACGAACGATGGTTCGCAGATCCCCCAGCCGATGAGCGCGCCGATAAGTCCTGACAACCCGAGATAGAACCAAGCTTGCAGCAGGATACTGCCCTTTTCTTCGGCCACCTGCGTTGTCGGATCGGCGGGTTCGTTGATCGATCCGTAGACTTTTGCACTTGCCCCTGGCGTGGCAGGCATAAGCGTTGGCACTTCGGGAGCGGCGACGTTTGCCAAGTCGTCTAGCGTAATCTTGATCGTCTTGTCGTTATTTTCTGGGGACATTGGAGTCCTTCTGGTCCTTCGAATTCTTGCCGCCATCGTTCGGTGTCTGTTGCGGCTGTTGAGCCGGTGCCTGAGGCGGCGCGGCGGTGGCTGGCTTGCCTTTGTCCGTAACGGGCGGCAATGGAATGTCCGCGACTCCTGGAACGCTTAGCGATCCATCTGAATTCAAATGTGTTCCCGGCGGCGCCTGGTGAATCACTCCGCGCTGTGTATCTACAAAAAAGAAGATCGAACGCGGAAAGAAAATCCACGTTGCCACAAATACCAGTCCCATCAGCAATAGGTGTGAACAGATGGTCAGTACCCATCCGAACCAGCCCGGTGGCCCGACTTCTGAAGCGGCCGAATCCTTTGTTTCGACAATCTCGTCGTCTTCAATTCCGCCTACGGGCTCGGGCTTGCCGGTCTCTCCCGCCTCTTCACCGCCCTTGTCATCTTTCACGCGGATCTCTTCCAGTCGCTCTAACCGCTCGCCGCACCATCCAAAACAGCCCTCTTCATCGCTGTGCGGGTCGTACACCCACGCCACTTGCAGCGGCGCCGAGAAAAAATTCTTGTGAATGAACGTGTCGTGGTCGGAAAGAAAAACTCCAAAACCCGGATGCGAGTGGTACCAGCCGACAATCCGTTCGTCCGGATAATCCTTATCCTTTATTTTGTAAATGTGTTCCCAGGTGTCCTGCGTGAACGTCACGTACGTTCCCGCCTGCGCTGCGTTCAATCCCGCGATCCGCGCTGTGATTTTTAGCCCGCCGCCGTTTTCTTCGCCGATCAACACGCCGCACACTTCCGTCTTGCTGTTCGAGCGCGCGTGCTGCCGGATTTGGCGCAGCACTTCGCCCTCGATTGTCACCCGTGGCTGTTGCTCTGATTTGCGCTTTCCCATGAGCAGCTCAGTTAGACAACTCTTCTCCAAGCACCGTGATTTTGTCTCCGCCGATCAGGTACGCTTTTTCTGCCTCGTCCGTCCGGACGCTGAATACGTCGTACAGCGGCAACCCAAGGGCATCAAGTGGTCGAGTGCCGAAGCTCTCGGTCCCTGAGTAGGTATGAATCGTCTTCACCACGCGCATCTGTCCGTCTATCGGGCAGCGGCCTTCTTCATAGCGAATGCTTCCCACTGGCACAAACTGCTCCTCTCGCGTGCCACATTGGGGGCATTCCAGTTCATGCACAATGTCCCGGCTAAACTCCACGACAACGTTGCTCGCGCCCAAATCTCTGGCACCACGCTGGCGCAAGTCTTCCAGGGTCAGCTCGCTCGATTTCTGCGGCAATTCCACAACATCCGCAAATGTAAAATGGCTCATGCAGTCCGGATTCGCCGTGTACTCCACCTTGTATGAAGTATGGTTCAGTCCTTCGAACACAAATCCGCTGCCCGCCAGAGTCGGCATTCCGTGCAGCAGTTTCACCGCCTCCTGCACTTCGATTCCCGCGATCACTGAAGAAATCGTCGGCGTTGTTGCGACCTTGCCTTCCGAGTTCGCTTCACGTAGCAGTAAATTGCACGACATCCGCTGCTCCAACAATTTCCAGTCCGTTTCGCCCAGCGTGCACTCATAACACGGCGCCGCGCCTGCTACAAACGCTCGTGCCACGCCGTTGATCCCTTCGATCGCGCCATCGATCCACGGCCGGTTCATCTTCCACGCGCCGCGATTGATCCACAGCCGCGCTTCGCGATTGTCCAGTCCCGCGATAATCACGTCGCTCCACGCGAGCAAGCCCAACCCGCAGCGATGCGCCACATTCGCCACCAGCGGCCTGACTCGGGCCCGCGGCGCAAGCTTTTTCATACTCCTTGCTGCCGCTTCCGCCTTAAACAAGCCAATATCTTCGCTGCTGAACAGAATCGCCCGCGAAAGGTTCGACTCTTCGATCCGGTCGAGGTCCACCACCACGATTCGTTCGAATCCCAGCAAAGCAAGATTTTTCAGGATTTCGTTGCCCAACGCCCCGGCGCCGATCACCAGCACGCGCGCCGTCTGCAATTTCTTCTGATCCCACCATGGAATCAGCCGGAACCGGCTGTAGCGGTCCTCGTGTACCTCTTCTTCGCCGATTCGCACCGATGCCGGCGGCGTCATCCTCAACCCGCCGTAATTTCCGGCTGCAGGCGCAGGATGTCTCCATCCTTCACTCCAGCCTCGCCGAGCGTTTGCGAATCTTGAATCTGCCGCCCCGAATTCTTGTGATGAAACTTGTAGCTTAAAGGCGCGCCGTCCGGTCCATTCATCGGCAAACGCAGCTTCTGCACCAGCACCACGATAATCTTGTTGCAAGGCGCATCGTCGGGCAGCTCCACTGGCACGCGTTTGTTCTCGGTCGAGTCATACACTGTCACGTTGATCGTCGCCATCGTTTCCCGTTTCTTTTAGAGTGCGGCAGCCTAGCTGCCGCTTTACACCGTTAGCCGCAATTCCAAATTTGCAATTCCGAGCGAGTTTCGCGAGGAGAATCCGCTTTTTGGCCGGCACGACTACTTCTTAGTTTTCTCGCCGCGTTCCGTCAGCTTCTTCAAATACTCCTGCAAGTACTGCTTGCCGTCTTTGGAGAACTCCCAATCGCCCTCTTTCAGCAGCGCCTGCGCCGACACCGCGAAGTTCAGATTCTCCGCATTCGGCTGATAGCTCTTGTCCAGCGTCGAGCTCACCACGCCCAGCAGATTCCCTTGCTGGTCATACACCGGCCCGCCGCTGTTCCCCGGACTCACCGGCGCCGAAATCTGCAACGTGCTGTTGTCCATTCGCGAAATAATTCCGGTGCTGAGCGTGTACTTCAAACCCTCGGGGTGCCCAATCACGTAAATCGTCTGGCCTTCCCTGGGCTCCACGATGGGCTGTACAAATTCTGCATGACCCGAATGCCTCGGCATCCATACCAGCACCAAATCCAGGTTGGTATGCCGCGCGATCACTTCCGCTCCTGCCCAGATTCCCGAACGCAGCGACAGCATCGCTCGATGCTTGTCCTTCAATCCCCAAACTCCAACTCCAATCACGTGCCGCGCCGTCGCAAACAAATATCCTTGATCGGTCGCTTCCAGCAACATCCCCGCGCCAAAACTGTTCGAAAGCACCTCGCGCTTGCTGAACCACGATTGAGCGGTCGGCGAAATCACCGCAACCAGCGGCTTCAATTCACTCGAGGCATCCGCTCCGTTCAAATCTTTCGTCGCAGGCAGGGTTGGGAAGTCGGTCCGCTCATCGAGCTCCGCCAATCCAGTCGCCATTCCCGCGATCGAAGGCAACGGTCCCAGTGAAAATGCCACCACCGCAATCGCCGAAGTCAGGAATCCGCTAATGATCAGCAGAGTGGTCATAAACGCGGTCCAGGCATACCGGATCCGCGGTGTCTGCCCGCGGAACGCCACCCTTAAAATGATCGTAGTCAGGCAGAGCAGCGGCAGGCATAGCACCAGCAGCCCCACCGAAATCCGCGCCCACCAGGGAATTGCCGGCGGCAGCTTTGGCTCAACCCTGGGCCGATCCGGCGCCGGAGTTTCCTTTATCTCCGTGATTTCACTAGGACTTATGACAATCTTATCCATCGGTCTCCAGGCGCCCCGCTCTTATCCGTCTTTACTTGCTCCTGCGGAATTGCGCCCCGCGCCGTGTCTGGGGACAGTCTTTCCCTGTAGAAAAATGGTGCAAGAATATGCGTTATATACAGGTTCGCCGCGTAAAGCGCAAGGCCACGACAGTCCCACTGTGTCTTGGTTTCCAACGGCCTCGAAGCAGTGTTTTGCGGTTCTTCTCGGGCAAGCCCTGAGGCGCGGAATGGGACTTGTTTTCGATGGCTTCTACTGCGGCAGATATAGGTTTGCGCTTACGGGCGGCTTACGAAACGTAAAAGGCGCTTCCAACTTGAACTCGACCCGGCTTCCCGGCTTTACTTGCACCTTGGCAGCGGAAAAAGCGGCGATTACGGGAAGCGCTGCGCCAGCCGGCTCTCCCGCCACCGTATCCGCGCTGCTCGGCGCTTTTTTCGTCACTGCCTCAGCCTTCGTCGAAGCCGCGCCTTTCTTCTTCGTCAATTCGTAGGACTCCACTTCCAGCCGCCGCCCGTTGATGATCAAGCTCACCAATTCCAGGCTCACCTTGGCATTGCCGTGAATGTGGCCGCCCTTTTTCAAACGATTCATGCAAATGTGGGCTTCGGTCCCACGCGGGATCACCACTACATCATTCACCAAAACCGACGGATCCACGCTTCCTGAGTACATTTCTCCTGGGTGCGCATGCTTAGAGTTGATTTCGTCCGTGATCCGAATCGGAATCGTAAATCCTTCCGGCAGCGTGATTACCTCTATCTGCTCCGTCGGATTTGTATCGCTTCCCACAACTTCCCGTATGGGTGCGCGCACCGGCGCCGCGTTCGTCTCATGATGCTTTCCACCACCGCAGCCGGTCAGCATTGCGCCCGCTGCAATGGTTAACAAAAACGCAGCGCTGAAAAATAAGAGGATTGCCTTGGTTCTACCCGCTTGCATCGCACAGCATCAGAGCACCGGCGAAAGTAGGCCGCACATACCGGAAACCATCGAGTTTCCCTGTTTTATTACGTTACCGCGCGGATGCAGCGAATTCCTCCCGCGTCGTTGCACCTTCTTTTGTAGGACACGGAGACTTTATTACGCTGTCGGAAGGGGTCGGGGAGTTCCATTACGTTGCGGCAAGTCAGCACGTCCGCTACCTTGATATCTGCCTGTCGCCCGGGTGGCGGAATGGCTGGAGTTCCCATTACTCATTAACTGAATACGTATCGAACGGCTTCTTAAGGGTGTAAAGTTCTTGGACAACTTTACTGGGATTCAGCCATGTGGATTGGTCGTACTGGTGGACGATAGCGGCGGTTCTACTTTTCAGCGGTGCGTGGTTGGCGAGCACACCATGGGGAAACGCGATTTGGATCGCTCATGACAAATGTTGAATGCGTCGGCAAGGACTGGTGCATAGATGGGGATCGACTCGGCGGAGTTTCATTGCTGGTACAGCACAGATATTGCGGAGGCGCGAAAGAAGGGGCAGTTTATCTTGGGGAAGTTTGGCCAGTATTTGAAAGGCCCGGTCGTGGATTTGGGATGCGGAGAGGGCGCGTTTCTCCTGGCATTACAACAGCAAGGAAAAAAAGATGTGCTCGGAGTCGAATCTAACAAACAGCTGGCGGATTTGGCGGAATCGTGGGGAGTGCCAATTGTTCGGAAGGATCTGCTGGCGTACCTGCGGGAAGAACAACTAGAAGCGGCTACGTACGTTTACACCGACGTAGTGGAGCACGTGCCATTTGAAGTGAACCTGGAGGTGCTGGAACGGCTGCCCGAGGGAAGTAGACTGATCTTACAGACGCCGCACACGGAAACTTTGCGCGGACACCAATATTATTTTCACGTACCGTCACACGTGGCGGCGTATTCACCGTTCGTGCTGAAGAAGATGCTGGAGCGCAGCGGATATAAGGTAGTGGCTGAAGGAAGCGTGGACGACGAGCATCCGGACAACTGGCAGAAGAAATTGCGCGGGTTTCTAGCGAGGAAGCTACTGGGTCTAACTGCGGAGATGGTGTTAGGCGGTGGAAATTATTTCGTTGTAGCGGATCGAGGTTCGAGTACTGGCAGACCGTAGCGTTTTGTGAAGTCCAGTTTAGATTTCGTCTTTTGGAAGCGACGATTTGGGTATTCGCCGATCAATCTGTACTTCTCCTGTTGAAAACTTCAAGCATGCTTGCCGAAGCTGCCCTTCGTACCCGCCTGAATAGGCTTTTGCCATGAAGGAAACCACTCCTCACACTGTTACAGCCTGTTGTCCCTATTGTGGTTGCAAGCAATTGTTTCGTTCGAGAAAAAAAAGGGGGCTCGAGGATTGGTTGAGGCACGTTCTACTTTCTCAAAACCCGTATCGTTGCGCTGCTTGCGATGAGCGATTCTTTCGCTCAGCTCACAGCCACCATCAAAAGTATTGGCTGCAGCACCGTGTCTAGGCTGGCTTAACGAGCCCAATCAGCTGCGTTATCGGAGGTGGGAATTTCGCTTATGCGCTTGGCGAGTCAATCGCGAGTTACGATTTCCGCGCTCAGGAAATCCGCTCGATTAGTATCAGCGAGTGGATTACAACCAACTACGCCACAAATACTACGCACACGATGATAGTTGTTACTTCGTGGAGGGCTTCCATTTGTCTTCAACCGATACCTTCGAAGCGAGCCACAATCGGAAATCACGATAATAAAGATACAAAAGTAGGAGCACATCTACTGGCAGAAGTTCGAACCGCCGAGCCTGCCAGTCACGACCGAATAATTCAAGGAATGTATAACGAAAGTGAACAAAGAGAGCGTGACCTACCACCGACCGCAACGAAATTCCTGTTGCATATGCGTTTACGCCGAATTTCCACCACCGCCAATACGCGTCGAGAATGGATTTCAGGTTATCATGCCGCAAATGGGTTGCCCGTGCTGCTGGATCGTAAATGATCTCCCATTTCTTCGCGATGAGTCTCCTTGAAAGATCAAAATCCTCGCCGTTGGTGCGGAATCTCTCATCGTAACCCCCCGCGTCCAGAACAGCTGTTCGTCTGAAAAGATTGTTGCACCCGAATAGAAACTTGGGATTCTGCACCACCTTCATGCCCCACTCCTGTGGCATATGCGCTCTTCTCCAACGGTCGGCCAAGGAAATTTGGATGCCCTCCATAAGGAATCCGCCGGCGCCTGCAATTTTCGGATCTGCCATATGAGGAAGTAACATCTCGAGCCATGTCTTCTCCGCGACGCAGTCTGCGTCCAGCGATGCCACAAATTCCGTACTGGCAACGCGAAACGCGGTATTGCGAGCGGCGGCGAGACCGCGATTTTTGTCGTGCCTTACGAGCGTCACTTCTCGATAGCTTTCCGCTATCGTTGCGGAATCATCTCGCGACCCATCGTCGACTACTAATATCTTTGCGGGATTGAGTGTCTGGCCAAGCACGCTTTCAATTGATTGAGGTAAAAAGCTCGCGACATTATAAGCCGGTATATACACGGTGATGTCAGACACGTTACCTCTCAAAAATGAATGAAAACCCCAGTCAGCAGAGAAGTTCCGCAACTATCGGCACCGCGTTAAGCCAATCTCTGCCCGTGACCCTACTGAAATGCGACCGCCCGCTAACCGATTTCCCAGACTCGCGGCCCTGAAAGCTAGACTGGTCTTAATTAAACATATATCACCCTCCGACAACCAGCCAACAGTTACCCAACAGGGATAATGGGATACTGGATTTTGCTGTGTTTCTTCTCGCAGAGCTTTTTCAACTGCGCCGCGTTGGCTTGCACGAACTCCCGGCTCACGCTCGATTTCTGACCTTTAGGGCACCTGCTCAATCCACTGACCCGGAGGCGTCTGATCGGAACTGGACTGCGGCAGTTTGGGAAATGATGATCCGCAAGGCTTGCGGCCTAAAGGCAAAAGAACTGAAATTTGCACACCTTCCCGCGATTGGACGAACGACCGTAAGCAGCTCCTTTTTGATGAAAAGCTTTGAAACTATGAACGCGGGAAAACCCTATTCTCAGCAGGTTAAACCGTTCAATTTTCTGCTTACTGCGCACGTGAGCCTATTTGGTCATCCCGAGGGCGTGGACCCGGAGAAATTTCACCTCATCACGCCATATGATTCTGACCCGCGAACATGGCTCAAAGAGGAATGGATCGACCAGCACAGTAAGAAGCGGTTTCGCATCACAACGCAAGGCCATTACGGTTCAAGGCAAACGGCTCGCGTTAAAACGTACGGTGATGTTGTGACCGAGTACGAGTTTCATCCGAGGCAAAATGCGCGGACACATCCGGCGATACCTGCGAAAAGCAAACTGTGGGATTGTTGCAACGGCGGCACATAAAGATTGACCTCATCAAATGTATCGGCAAGGAGTCGAACAGCTTGGAGAGTGTCGACGGGGGAAATGGTTCACTCCGAACAGAATGTCTATACCGAGTACGCCGATCCCAAGCGGACTGAATGGATTACCAAGATTCAGCCGGCACTGAAGAAACCTAAACTAGAAGTTCTGGTGGAGGCGTGCGGAAAACGGGCTCGTCGGGAAATAATTGAGTTGCGGGCAGGCAGGAAGAAGCCGCACCGCAGGACTCAGCAGCTGCTCGAATCGATTCTCAAGCGACTCGGCTTCCTGTAGAGAATCGACCAGAGCATAGCGGGTCCATTCCCCACCAAGTCCGTCGTAGAAAAAAGGCGAACCCCATGGTTCGCGCTTTTTTTCTGATGATCGCAAATTCTTTCGAGATTGCTATCCGGCTGTGGATGCCGTAATCCTCTACTTCTGTTCAGCGTTGGCGGTCTGAACAGTGCCATTGACAAGAACACTGGCTACTTTCAGCTGCGGTCTCGGACTTGCATCCGCAATCCGCCTCTCTTCCTTCGACATTTGAATGCGATAGGTTGACAGCCACGAGCCGGTGGAGACGAGAGACAGAAAGTACTCGTTGCCATAGCGGTGAAAGACAACCTTCGCACTTCCGTCCGCTTCCTGCGAACCGTCAGGCAGCGCATTCACGAACAACGTGGCCTGGCCCTTTAGATTACGCAACGCGAGGTTCATTCTAGTTGGCTTGGTGACCTCGTATGTACCTGCGGGAAACGACGAGCCCTGGGCGGTGAACGGAAACGGCACTTGGAAGCGGAGCCTTAGGCTGTCGCCTTGGGCATAGGTTGCCGGGGCGATTAAACAAATTGCGATGGTTGCAGCTGCAAGATACAGAAAGCGTTTCATATTTTCTCCTCAAAATCGGGGCCGTAGTTGAGATCCGCCGGTCTGGCGATTCTTGCCCCGGTGAGTGGCACCATCACACTGGCCACAAAAGGGATCAATGGAATGGGGCTGTCATCAAAGGGAGATGCAGCTAACGCCATAACCTGTTGAGCGAGTTGGGGCTTACGCCTGCCTATAAGCGGTGCCCCGAGCAGGAGTGCTACAATCAAGCCCGGTATTGAATCATGAAGGAATCCTGTTCCGTTCCGTCGGCCCTTCGCTTTGGCGTGTTCGAGCTCGATCCGAAAGCCGGGGAACTCCGCAAAAAGGGGATGAAGGTCAAGCTGCAAGGCCAGCCGATCGACATCCTAGTCCTGCTGCTGCAGCGTCCAGGCGAAATTGTCACCAGGGAAGAACTGCAAAAAGACCTTTGGCCCGCCGACACGTTTGTGGACTTCGAGCAGGGCCTGAACAATGCCATGAAGAGGCTGCGGGCGGCGTTGGACGACGACGCCGAGAGTCCCCACTTTATTGAAACCCTGCCACGGCGGGGATACCGATTTATTGGCGAGGTCGCAGCTCCGGTACTACCCGTAATTCTGACCGAGCCGGATCGTGTCAAGCCTCGTACAATATGGCTGAAGGCCGCAGCAGGAATTCTGGCCACTTTGGTCTGTACCGCGGGAGCCGGGGTAGCGTATCGATGGTTCCGGCTCAGGCCTCCGATAGAGGTACGATCACTCACGCCTTTGCCGTTTACGGCGCTTCCAGGAGTGGAGACTTCCCCAGCATTTTCCCCGGACGGATCGCGGATCGCTTTCGCGTGGAACGGCGATCCTGCTTCGAACGAAAAGGGCTTTGATCTTTATGTTAAGGGCATTGGAAGCGAAACAATGTTGCGCCTAACGCAGCACCCGTCTGAGTGGCTTAGTCCAGTGTGGTCGCCTGATGGCACGCAGATCGCATTTCACCGCATAGCTGGCACAGACACGGGCATCTACATTGTCCCCGCCCTTGGCGGGCCGGAACGGAAGCTGCGTTCTACCCATGTTCCCTATGCCGTTGCCTCCACCCTCAGTTGGTCGCCAGACGGCAAGTGGATCGCCTTCGGAGATCCCTTGCCTACCGAGCCCGCAGACCGGATATTCCTGATTTCGCCGGATACGTTGGAGACTCGCCCGCTGCCTCATAATCCAAAGTGTCGCCACGAATCTACGCCTACCTTTTCTCACTCTGGCACCAAGTTGGCTTATGTCTGCGTACGCAGTACGAATGGGTTGGAGCTGACAACCATCGAACTCCCGGATGGCGAACCGAAAACTGTCGTATTGGTTTCGTCTTACATGACTAGTTTCACTT
>UEXQ01000417.1_pt1 | contig 19200 bp, 15 predicted proteins | sample 4301111 | NCBI WGS metagenome assembly UEXQ01 (sample SAMEA4773181, study PRJEB27434) | metagenome | biome: 2259; feature: agricultural soil; material: soil | place: USA | collected 2014-09 | depth 0.25 m
GTCCTGACATGCGCCACACCGCTAATGTGTTCGCGCAGTACGAAAAGTTGCTCGCGCAAGGCAAGGCGCTGGACTTCGATGATCTCCTTCTTCGTTCCGCCCGCTTGCTCCGTGAATCGCCGCAGGTCCGTGAAAAATGGCAGCGCCGCTTCCAGTACATTCACGTTGACGAATATCAGGACACCAACCGCGTCCAATACGACTTGCTGCGCCTGCTCGTAGGCCCGCACCAGAACATCTGCGTCGTAGGCGATGAAGACCAATCCATCTACCGCTGGCGCGGAGCCGACGTCTCGATACTGCTCAGCTTTTCGCGCGATTTTCCCAACGCCAAAGTCATCCGTCTCGAACGCAACTATCGCTCCACGCAAAGCATCCTCGACGCGGCGGAAGCCGTTGTTAAAAACAATTCCGAGCGCCTCGGCAAAAATTTGCGCGCCGAAATTTCCGGCGGCGCCAATCTTCGCTATTTTGAAGCACGTGACGCGCAGGCCGAAGCTGAATTCGTCGCCGACGAACTTCGCAAGCTTCTCGACGACGATTCTTCGCAAACCTATGCCGTCGAATATCGCACCAATTTCCAGTCGCGCGCCTTTGAAGAAGTCTTCCGGCGCCGTGGCATTCGCTACAAACTTGTGGGCGGCTTCAGCTTCTACAAACGCGCCGAAGTGCAGGATGCGCTCGCCTACGTCCGCCTGGCCATGCATCCCGAAGACGACATCGCCTTGCTGCGCGTCCTCAACGTCCCTCCCCGCGGTATCGGCAAAACCACGCTCGAATCGCTTCGTGATGTTGCGCGCAAAAACGGAGTCTCCTTTTGGACCGCGATGGAAGACTTCGTCACCGCGAACGCCAGCGGCCGCGCCGTCACGCCGCTCCGCGCTTTCATGGACCTCATCGCGCGCTTGCAGAGTGCGCTAAACGAAAGAGAACCCGCCCACTTCATCCGCTACGTGCTCGACGAAACCGGCTACATGGGTATGCTGCGCGACCGCAATACCCCAGAAGACGTCGCGCGCATGGAGAACCTCGAAGAACTCACGCGCGCTGTCGCGGAAAGCATGGACGCCGGCGAATCGTTCACGGACTTTCTCGACGCCGCCGCACTTGTCAGCGACGCCGATTCCTTCGAAGGCAAACCTGGCGTCACGCTTATCACGCTGCACAGCACCAAGGGCCTCGAATTCGACCATGTTTTCCTGACCGGCATGGAAGAAGGCATTTGCCCCCACAGCCGCTCGATCAACGATGGCGACGCCAAAGCGATCGAGGAAGAGCGCCGCCTCGTTTACGTCGGCATGACCCGCGCCCGCAAGACGCTCATTCTCACCCGCGCTGTGTATCGCCGCGTGTTCGGCAACGAACAGCAGATGCGCGCCTCGATGCCATCGCGTTTCCTGGCGGAAATTCCCAGCGAACTGGTGGACACCGTGCGCGGCTCCATGGCCGAGATTGGTCAGACCCGTCGTTACGAACCCGACCCGGAATACTCGTACTCCGCTGAAGAGTTTCTTCGGCGCGTTCGCCGTGGCAATGCTCCAGCGGTGCGCCAGCCGCAGGCAACTCGCCCGCGCACCGAGCCCAGCTTCGGCCGCTCCATCAGCCGCCGCGCTAGCTCCGACCCCCTGATCGGCCAGAAAGTTCGCCATCCCGAATACGGAGTCGGCACCATCATCGGCGTCGAAGGCGACGAAGACGATCGCCGCCTCTCCGTCACGTTCCCCGGCCGCGGCACCAAGAAGTTCATCGAGCGTTTCGCCCACCTCCAGCAAGTGTGACGCGCGATATTTTCAGATCCGTCCATTCGGTTGCGCCTCGCCCCCACTCACGATAAAGTGTGGCTCGCACCCACTTGGAGACGCGATTGCCCTCACTCCTTTTCCGTCGCAAAGACATTGACCGACTGATTTCTGATTGCGAAGGCGCCGAGTTGCGCCTGAAAAAATCCCTAGGATGGCTTAGCCTGACCTCGCTCGGCATCGGCGCCGTCATTGGCTCTGGCATTTTCACTATCGTCGGCACCGCGATCGCCGGACAAAAATTTCAAACCTCCTCCATCCTGAACGTTCCCCTTCTGCAATACCTCATCAGCCATTCCGAATCGTTTGGCCGTCCCGGAGCTGGCCCCGCAATCGCGCTTTCCTTCGTGCTGGTCGCCATTGCATGCGGCTTTGCTTCGGTCTGCTACGCCGAACTCGCCGCCATGATCCCCATCGCCGGCAGTGCTTACACCTACACCTACGCCACGATGGGCGAAATCATCGCCTGGATTATCGGTTGGGACCTCATCCTGGAATACGCGGTCAGCAATATGGCGGTCAGCGTTGGCTTCTCGGCGCACTTGGTGGACCTGCTGGACTGGTTCGGCGTGCACCCTGACCCCAAGTGGATTTCTCCCGCCTACCTGCCGAGCGGTCTCAGCGATTTTTCCGGCAACATGATTTATGGACCCGGCTGGCATTTCGGTTTCAACTTCCCCGCCTTCGTCATCGTGATGCTTCTGACCATGATTCTGGTCCGCGGCATTCGCGAGTCCGCGGAAACCAACAACATCATGGTACTCATCAAGATCGTCGCGATTCTGGCCTTCGTCACTTTCGCGTCGCGCTTTATTCATCCCTCGAACTGGCACCCCTTTTCGCCAAACGGCTGGCCCGGCGTCCTGACCGGCGGCTCCATCGTGTTCTTCACCTATATCGGCTTCGACTCCGTCTCTACCGCCGCCGAAGAATGCAAAAGCCCTCAGCGTGACCTGCCGCGCGGCATCATCGCGACGCTTGTTGTCTGCACGCTGCTCTACATCGGCGTGGTCGTCGTTCTCACCGGGCTGGTTCGCTGGGACACCCTGCTCGACGACGCCGCTCCCGTCGTCAACACGCTAAAGAAACTCAACATTCGCGGACTCCGCCTTATCGTCCTGATCGGCGCGCTGATGGGAATGATTTCTTCCCTGCTCGTCTTCCAGATTGGCCAGGCGCGCGTCTGGTTCGCCATGTCGCGTGACGGCCTTTTCCCCAAAATCTTCAGCCGTGTGCACCGCCGCTATCTCACGCCGGATTTCTCTACCTGGGTTGCCGGCTTCGTCGTGGGCGTTCCCGCTGGTTTGCTCGACATTGGCACGTTTGCCGATCTTTCCAACATCGGCACGCTCTTCGCGTTCGCTCTAGTCGCCGCCGGTGTGCTCATCCTCCGTTACCGCGAACCCAACCGCCATCGCGCCTTCCGCGCACCCGGCGGGCCGCTGGCGCCCATCCTTACAATCTTTACTTGCCTTTTGTTGATGGCGGGCTTGCCGATCATGAACTGGATTCGTTTCTTTATATGGCTCGCTCTCGGACTTGTGATTTACTTCACCTATAGCCGGAAGCGCAGCACGCTTCAGCTGCAACCAACGAAGTAGAGGCGGTTTTCATGTCCCGCAGACTGCGGCTCTCGTTCTCTTTCGCGCTGGCCATCGCGCTGTCGCCTTCCCTTGCCCTGGCCTGGGGCAACAGTGCCAACCGGCTTGTCGTCAATCGCGCGGTAGATGCGCTCCCTCAGGACATTCGGCCGTTCTTTGATGGGAACCGCTCTATCTTGCTCCAGCACGTCAACGATCCTTTTGGTACGCCGGACAAACTCCTGACTCCCGCCGAGCGCCGCAATCAATATCTTTTTCTCGACAAGTACGGCCGCTTCCCCTTTGACCAACTGCCCCGCAGCTACAAAGCAGCCGTCGCCAAGTTCGGCAAGTCCAAGCTGGAATCGAACGGCCTGCTTCCCTGGCAGATTGGCGTTTACAGCGCGAAGCTTACCGACGCTATGCACGAAGGAAAATGGGAAGACGCCAAGCTTTTTGCTGCGATTCTCGCCAACTACGTCGCCGCCGCGCACGATCCCTTCAATACTACCGACAACATGGACGGGCATCTAAGCGCGCAGAACGGAATCAATGAACGCTTTGGCACTTCGCTCGTTGACCGCTACTCTTCCTACTTTTTTATGCGACCCAACGACGCAAGCTACATCGCTGATCCGACGGACCATGCCTTTGAAGCCTGCCTGAGCTCGCATAGCGCGCTAGAGGCAATTCTTTACGCCGATCGCGAAGCTCGCCGCGGCCTGAACGCCTACACGGACGAATACTACGACCACTTCTACAACCAGGCTGGTGCACTGCTGATTCGCCAGCTCTCCGAGGCAGCAGGCGACGTCGGCTCCTATTGGCTTACGGCTTGGAAAAACGCAGGCCAACCGCAGCTCCCCCGCTAGGGCTGGCATTCGCAATCCTGATCCGCGCACGGCATTCGCCTGCACTTTTCTTGTAAAAAACGTTGCGACCGCTTAGCGCGAGTAGTAAAAGTATTGCCCGACCCGCGATGCTCGAAGCTTCGACTTTGACAACGACGCATCCTCTTCGATGGAGTGACGTATATAAGGAAGCCGAACTCTATAAGGCAGCGATCCGCGTTTATACGAAGCCGGTCTTTCAATGGCGCAAAGCGTTATTTTCCTCCACCGATGGCAGGAACCTCTACGACTTTGCTGAACGTGGGCTGGCACGCCTCGACGGGATTCACGCGGCGCTGCTACGGAGAAACTTTGCATTTCGCCCCGCTGTGGCTCTCCATTACAACTTTAACGGCAAGCATCGAACGCTCTACGTTCCGCCCTGGGAGGAACGCATCGTTGACCTGCTGCTCTACCGGGCGTTAAACCGCAAGCTCCACAACTGGTTTTCGCCAAATTCATATGCGTATCGCGGCCGCAGGTATAGCCTCGATGCTTGCCAGAGGCGTATCGCCGGCGTGCTGCGCACAACGAAGACGCCTTTGTATATTGTGAAGCGCGACATCGCCGACTATTTCGCCAGCGTCAACCACGGGCTGTTGCTCAACAAATTGGCCTCGCTGGTTGATCCGGCGGATTATCTCTACTGGCTTCTGGCGCAACGTGTGCGCTTTCTGTATCGGGAAGACGGACGGCTCCAAATGGCGACGGTCGGCATACCCTTTGGCGCTTCAATCGCATGCCTGTTCGCCAACATCTACCTTACGGAGTTGGACCGCGAAATAGAGAGTACGACCGAGCTGCAGTATTTTCGCTACTCCGACGATCTGCTTATGCTCTCAACAAGCCGAGGAGCAGCCGATCAGGCGGCGCTGCGGTTGGAATTTCACCTGAATAAATTAGGCTTGCGGACAAAAGCAAGCCAGCGGGCCGACCTTCTGCTTGGCGAAGAGCCCACCTCCGACCGAACCTACTCTGTTGTCCGCAACTTCCGTCATTTGGGACTGTTGTTTCGCAATCGTGGTGAGGTTGCGCTTTCGCGTGACAAACTTCGCAAAATCCGGAACTTGTTTCGTTTTGCGTTCCGCCGCAACCGTCGTTGGAAAAGAGAGCGCGATCTCCGGCGCCGGGTCCAGGTGCTGGTCAGCCTGGCGGCCGAAGTCATAGAGAAGGGCGTCCGCAATGTCGCGATCCTCGACTACTATCTCAAGCACGTGAACGACGAACGCCAGTTGCGTCTGCTGGATCGGTGGCTGGCCGAAGCAGTGCTGAGCGCGGCCTTTGGCGGACACAAAAAAGGCCATTTTCGGAAAATCAGTTTCCGGGAACTTCGGGCGATGGGACTCCCTTCGCTCGTACACCGGCGTAGAATGATTCTTAGCGGGCGTATAGAATGCCCGTTCTTCGTTTGGCGCCGCGCAAAGGCGGCGCGAGGATTCAGGGGGACGGTTGCCAAGCTGTGCCGGTCCGCCGGCCAAACAGCTTTCCCTTCGTTCCCAGAAGCAGCGGCCGGCAAACGCCTGTGAGGGAGGGCGGCTGCCTGTAGATGGGTGTTATGGAAGAATCATGCTCGCTAAAGCGAATGATTCGTTTCTGCCGGCCGTCCCCCTGGATGCTCGATTCGCGCGAGTGTAGTGCCTATGGGACTCTTCGATTTTCTGTTTGCACGCAGCAAATGTCCGCAGTGCGGCACTGCGGGAGTGCGCAAATCGCAGGGCCAGACTGGATGCCCCAATCCCTCGTGTTCGCTCTTTGATGTCAACCTTCGCGCAAGCCATGGACGCTCGCGCGCCGGCGCCAGGTTTACTCCCAGGCGTGGAGATTTTTCGCCACAGTCACCAGTTGCCATTCGCTATCGCAATTTTAGGGGCGAGGAAAAGGCTTTTACCGCAGACAAGGACACCCTGCGGCGGAAACGCAATCACATCGTTGCGTGTGTAGCTCCGACCGGAGAAAGCATTTCACTTTCCCGTGAGCGCATTCAGAATCTGGAGGAAGTGGAACAGGCTCTGCCAGACATTTCGGAATCCCCAGCAAGCGGACCGACCGCACGCGAGCGGCAGGTCTTGGGTTACCACAAAAAACACAAGTCCACCTCGCCCCTCTACGAGAAGATTCGCGCGAAGTATCCAGACTGGTAGCCAGGCGGTCTCGAATAGCAAGGCCTGCGTTCGCGAAATCGTCGAGCAGAGCTAGACTATTTCGGTGCCAGCGGACGACCTAAATTATCTGCGCGAGATTCCCAAATCGGAGCTTCACCTCCATTTGGAAGGCGCGATCCGGCCGGCAACGGTATGCGCACTTACTGAACGTCACGGCGTTACTACGACCCAAGAAGAAGTTCGCCGCCGCTACAACTACACCGAATTTCTCGGATTTCTCGATGCCTTTAAGTGGGTAACGTCCTATCTGCGCGATCCCGCCGACTACGCTCTGATCACTCACGATTTGTGCGAGCAGCTTCTCGAGCACACTGTCGTCTATGCCGAGGTCACACTCTCTGTCGGCGTGATGCTGCTGCGCAATCAGAAACCTGAAGCGAATTTTGCAGCCATTCTTCGCGCTGCCGAAGAGTTCGAATCTCGCGGCCTGACGCTCCGCTGGATCTTCGACGCCGTTCGCCAGTTTGGTCCCGATGCTGCAATGCGTGTTGTCCGGGCCGCAAAGAACTGCGCCTCACCGCGAATTGTTGCTTTCGGAATAGGCGGTGATGAGCTCAGCATCGCTACGAAGGATTTCTTGCCAGTGTATGAAGCTGCGTCCGCGGCTGGCTTACATCGCCTCATTCACGCCGGCGAAATCGGCGGACCGGAAAAAATCTACGAAGCTGTGGAGCTTCTCCGCGTCGAGCGCATCGGCCACGGTATCGCCACGATTCACGATCCAGCTTTGATGGATTTGCTGGCCGATCGCCATATTCCTCTCGAAATCTGCCCAATCAGCAACGTGCGAACCGGAGCCCTTGCCCGGCAGCTGGAGCGTCCGGACGCGCCCCTCGACATGCATCCGTTGCCCAAACTCTTCCGTCACGGCATTCCTGTGGTTCTGTCTACGGATGACCCTGCAATGTTCCATACCGACCTGACTGCCGAATACTCCGCAGCGAGGCACATGGGCCTCACCGAATCTGAAGTCCAGCAACTCGCCCAGGCCAGCTTTACCCACGCTTTCGATTACCGGTCTGTCCGCTCGTTTTGACATTTCGCTTATCGGCAAGCTATCTTCCACGGCAATTTCTCGCCCCTTCAGGTCCAGGCGAAACCTGATGAAAAAAGCTTGTCGCTCTCGCTTCCGTCGTTTTCGCCCTTCTGCTGGCTGCTAGGTGGACTGGCTACGCGAATGGACAGGCTGGGCGTCCTTGGTGCGCGAGTTGGGAATACCGCGTCGGTCTCGTGCCCGGTGTTGAGCGGCCGCTGCGCACGGCCCAGAAGTTCGTAGTGGAACGAAAGCGGTGCGCGATGAAAAATTGATCAATCAACGCGCTGCAGAGGGCTCGGAACTGACCGCGGTTGGCGGCTACTGCGATTATTTCCGCCGTCTTCGTTAACGAACTAGGGCGGCACCGAGTCTGCCAAGATTTTATTGGCGGCGGCAGGCCTTCACGGCGTAAACTCCCCTTGTTTCACTGGGACTTGGAAGGTCCGCCGCGGCGGCAGACCTGGGCTCCAGCAGCGGTTGCGTCAACGGCTCGGAACGTCCATCTGCTGGTTCCCCCACCCAGTCGGGCCTCTCGTCCCCATTCTCTAGAACCGTAGATTTCTTTGTCATCTCTGGCGTATCGGCCACGGGCTCAACGCTCTCTGGAGAGGGGCGTCCATGAAAACCGCCATTGGTGTCTTTTCTAATCTAGATCGCGCAGAGCAGGCGATACGCGCATTGCTCAAGAATAGGGTTCCGCCGGAGCGAATCACCTTTCTGACGCGCTCCGAGCCTGATGCGACCAGCGTAGGGAAGCAACTGCAGACCGAAGGCATCCTGCAGCTGCACACTGGGACGCCTGCACGCTTCAGTGTGCTTTCGGTTTCCGGCATCGGCCCCGTTCTCGTGCAGGGGCCCGACGTCGCCGACATTTTCGAGCAGCCGGCTCGTGCGAACCCGTCTGCGAGCGATCCGGCGTCAAACGATCCGTGGCGGCCAACTTCAGCTTCCACAGGGAGCGAGGATGACGCCGCATTCTTTCGCAGAATGCTCATTGACGGTTGTTCGGTCATCGTCGTGCGTTCGGACTCGAATCAGGTCGCGACGGCCGCGTGTGAAGTACTGGACAAGCTGAGCTTGGGTATTCAGAAGCACGCGCCGGGCAAGAGCGGCGTCACGGTCCGTCAAGTCCCCGGCGCAGCGGTCGCGACATTTTCCGGAAAGCTTGCGCTCGACGATGGGTGCCGCCTGCTGCGCGAGACCATTCGCGCTTTTCTAGAAGGGGGCCAACGGACAATTCTCTTGAATCTCGAACAGGTCAATTTTCTGGACAGCGCTGGTCTGGGAGAATTGGTGCGCTCGCACGTCGCGGTGCGCAGCCGCGGCGGACACCTGACGCTGATCAATCCGGCTCCCAACGTTCGCCAACTTCTGCGTGTCACGAAAGTGGATCAAGTGTTCGATATCGCGCCGGATGAAATGACCGCGCTGCATCGGTCGCGATAACCAGATCACCGCCCCCCTCGTTTTTCGCGCGCGTGCTATCACGAACGCCTCACATGCGCCGCCTGAAATCCTTTTCTTTGTCGTGGCGTATTCTTGTTGCGGTTTCTGTGCCGATGAAAGAAGTCTCTTCCCCCGCCCTGGCTCAAGCTATGGTTGCTTGTGCATTACCACGGAGCCAGTTTGCTTGCCGTTCGCGTCGTGGTGGACGAAGTAGAGTGTTTGACCATCAGCCGAAACCGTTAACCGCGAACCTCCGGCAATCTGGTCGCCGCGCTTGATAGTTGTCTGCACGGTTCTCTCATCAATCCGTTTCACGGCAACCATGGTTTGCCCAGGATCGTCCTCAACCAAGACGAACTCGCCGTCAAACTTGGCGTCGTATTTCTCGCCGAGTGGTGTTTCGGCGCTGAAGCCTTCCGCGGTGCATTTGTACTTTATGATCAGGCTGTTGGGCGACTTCTCGATTCTGTAAGCCCGCCACAAGCCGGAAATCGCGTGCGAGCCAGCGGGCCCTTTCTTGATCCGGTGAAAACGAGCGGTCGTCGTGACCGCTTCGGCTTCGGTTGTGTCCTTGACCAACTGCGTCAGATCGTTTCCGTCGGGCGAAAGCGTATCCGTCTCCGTATAAAAAACCTTGCCGTCTTTGTTGGTGGTGATATGAACGGTGCGTGAGTTGATTATACGAACCGTCGCGGCGTTCCAATAGACCGAAGCAGGAGTCTTGTACTCCCGGCCGTCGGCCTTGACGGAAACATCCCCTAAGCAACCACTGCATTGGAAGATCCCTTTCGCCAGGAGGAATTTTGCCGGCGTTTGCGGCACCTCGAAGGAAGTCGGATCAATTCGCCAAGTTCCATCAAATGGACTTTGAGGGTTTGGCGCCACCGGAAAGAACAACAACAGGAGGAATGCTCCTTTCATCTTCACCTCCGTTTCCTTTGCGCCTAATCCTACGCCGCTAGGATGTATCTGGGATCCGGTCGCTAGTGCCCGTTTGCAGTACCGCGCTATAATCACTTCATGAGAGCTCATGTTTGGGTGATGCCGAAGCGCACCGTGCTTGATCCGCAAGGACAAACCATTCAACACGCACTTTCGGGACTTGGCTACGCGGCGATTACCGACGTGCGGCAGGGCAAGTTTTTTGTGCTGAATCTGGATGGCTGGTCGCGTGACGAGGCGCAGAAACAGCTTGAGCAAATCTCCAAGGACGTGCTGACCAACCCGGTCATTGAGGAATACCGCTTCGAGATTGTGGACTGACACCCGCACGGCTGGGGGCCCTCAGTGATGCCCGCCCGCCGCAGAAGGCGGCCGCTACAATAACCTGAGGCCGCCCAGAGCATGTCCACGATTCGCTGCATTCGCTTTTTGAATTTTCCAGCCTATTTTGTCCGCGTGCTACGCTTTTAGAAGAACTCGAGGAGAAACCGCATGTGCGGCATTGTGGGCTACATCGGCCCTAAAAAAGTCGTTCCCGTCGTCATTGGGGGACTGCGCAAGCTGGAATACCGCGGCTACGATTCGGCCGGAATCGCGGTGGTGAATACAAATGGCGCGAATGCAGGTGGAGGGAAAGTCGACATTCGCCGCGCGTCGGGTAAGCTGCGGAACCTTGAAGAAGCCATTCAGAAGTCGCCGCTCGAAGGGTCGTACGGGATTGGCCACACGCGTTGGGCGACGCACGGCCGCCCCACAGAAGAGAATGCGCACCCGCACCGCGATTGCAGTGGCAACGTCGTGGTGGTGCACAACGGCATTATCGAAAACTATCTGGAGCTGAAAGAGCAGCTGCTGCGCGAAGGCCACAAGTTCGTGACCGAGACAGACACGGAAATTGTGGCGCACCTGGTGGAGAAGAATCTGAAGGGTGCGAGCGGCGCAACCATTCCGCTGGAAGAAGCCGTGCGCAAGTCGCTGGGGCACATTCGCGGGATTTACGCGCTGGTTTTTCTCTCCACGACCGATCCGAACAAAATCGTTGCGGCTCGCCAGGGTCCACCTGTTGTAGTTGGCTTGGGCGACGGGGAATTTTTTGTCGCCAGCGACATCCCTGCTCTGCTCGAACACACGCGCAACATGTTCTTCCTCGCCGATGGCGATATCGCCGTGCTGACCGCGGACGGCGTACGCGTGATGGATCACGAAGGGAAGAACGTGGAGCGCAAGCCGCACTTCGTCGCCTGGGATCCCATCATGGCGGAAAAGGGCGGCTACAAACACTACATGCAAAAGGAGATTTTTGAGCAGCCGCGCGGCGTGCGCGACACGCTCCTGGGCCGCATTTCGCAGGACACGGGGAAAATCTATCTCGGCGAGATGGAGATTACCGAGCAGCAGCTGCGCGAATTCAAGAATGTCCGCGTGGTGGCGTGCGGCACAAGCTGGCACGCGGGGCTGGCCGGGAAATTCATGATCGAGCGCTTGGCACGGCTGCCAGTGGAAGTGGATTACGGCAGCGAGTTTCGCTATCGCGATCCGATTCTGGATGCGAAGACACTAACAGTGTGCATCAGCCAGTCCGGCGAAACCGCGGACACGATTGCGGCGCAGCGCGAGGCGAAACAAAAAGGTTCGCCGACGCTGGCGATCTGCAATGTGATGGGCTCGATGATCACTCGCGAAGCGGCGGGGACGATTTTGACGCACGCCGGTCCGGAGATCGGAGTGGCTTCGACCAAGGCGTTCACGTCGCAACTGACGGCACTGCTGTTGCTGGCGATTCACCTGGGCGAAGTGCGTGGAACGTTGTCTTCGGATGCCGCGAAAAAGTGGATCCAGGAGTTCACGCGAATTCCACACAAGATCGAGCAGGTGCTGCAGGCCGACGGCGCCGGATTCTACGAACAGCTGGCGAGACAATTCTTCCGCTGCTCGGATTTTCTATATCTGGGCCGCGGCATTCACTATCCGATCGCACTTGAGGGCGCGCTAAAGCTGAAAGAGATTTCCTACATCCACGCGGAAGGCTATCCCGCCGGCGAAATGAAGCATGGGCCGAACGCGCTGATTGACGAGAATTTACCGGTGGTGGTGCTGGCGACGCGCGATGACAACGATCCAGCTTCGGTGACGCTGTACGAGAAAAGTGTGTCGAATATCAAAGAAGTCAAAGCACGCGACGGCATTGTGATTTCGATTGTGACGGCAGGCGATCATCTGGCGCGTGAGGCTTCGGATCAATTGATTGAGTTGCCGCCGGCTCCGGAGTTGCTGGTGCCGCTGCTGGAGATTTTGCCACTGCAGTTGCTGGCGTATCACATTGCGGTGAGGCGCGGATGTGATGTGGATCAGCCGCGCAACCTGGCCAAGTCCGTGACCGTGGAGTAGGCAGCAACCTTCAGCCGAGCATCGCCGCTTCCCTTCCGAACTCAGGGCAGGCAGAAAGCGGCCCGCTACGATCGGAACTAGAGCCCCCTTCTCACTTCACAAGCGATAACTGAAATTACCGCGCGAGATGCGAGGTCTAGGGCGATCGCAGCAATTAATTTTGTGTTGAGAGGTCGGGAAAGATCGCAAGAGGAGAGAAGTCCTTTTTCCCGTCAACCCTCATACCCTAGAGAATACGAAGGAGAAATCTACTGTAAAGAGAAGCAGCTGCGGGACAGTTTTCTGACTGGGCTCGCGCCGAAGTCAGTTCGCAGTGGAACTCCAGTAGTCGCCCTCGAAGTGGAGCGTGAGGGCGCGAGTGTCTGCGGATACTGGCAGGCATAAGCACGGAGATTGAGGACGGATTAACAAAACCAAGGGCTTACAAACTTCGTGGGAGGCGGCCAGATTGCGATGCCAAGAAGATAGGCCAAATCTACTGGTTCCACGAGAGGTGATCTGTGACGAAGCCCTTGGCGATTGTTTGTCTGATATTGATGTCGGGATTGGCGCTACCGGCGTTTTCGGCTGAAGACGATGCGGTGACATATGTGGGCGGGACGATTTCTAGTTTGAAGAGTGGGGATTTGGGAAAGCTCGCGGCAAACTCAGCGACTGAACTAACGTTTGAAAATTCAGCGGGAAAGTTTGCCATTTCGTTCGCAAAGATAGATTCCTACGAGCACTCGCAGGAAGTCGCGCACCATTTGGGAGTGGTGCCCGCAATCGCGGTCGGATTACTGAAGAAGCGCCACCGGAAACATTTTCTGCGAATCGCATTTCACGACGACGGCAATACTCCCCAAGTTGTGGTTTTTGAAGTGCCGAAGAAGATGCCCCGAGTTCTGTTGGCGATTCTGCAACAGCGCGCTCCGCAGGGCTGCAAGCCGCTGGCATATCAGCAATGCAGGGTCTAGGGAGACAAAACGGCGGCGAAACCGGAGCGCACGAGCGAGCCTACGCATAGTTTGCCTGGGTTAGCCGCGCTGGAGGTCGGTGTCGGGGGCAGGATGGCCCAGGGCGCGGAGCATTGCTACCACCTGACCTTTGTGGTGGAACGTGTGGGTGATCACGTGAAAGAGAATGAATGCGGGGCTGCGAAGTTCGCCGAACCAGCCTTCCGGGCGCTCGGGCAGAATCGTGTTGAGTTGCGCTTCTGTCAGGCCAGCCAGATAGGCTCGGGTTTCGTTTCGAATGCGCTCCTGGGCAGCGCGTAATGTATCAATCGTTGGGCAGTCTTCGTCAAACCAGCCATCGAACGGCTTGAATTGCAGATCGTGTACCCATCCCTCTTCTACGGTCAGAATGTGAACGAGCTGGCGCCAGACGGTCGGGAAACCGAAACCCGGAAGCGACTGGCGGAGCAGGTGGTCCGGAACGGCGGCGACGTGAGCGAGTAGTACGTCCAGGCTTTCGTGAGTGGCGCTGTGGAGCTGTGCGATTCCGGATTTGGTGAACATGGTCCCATCCTCAAGCCAACAGTGTAAGGCCTAGGCTGTCGTAGCCGAGAGCTGATCGCACTTTGTATCGGATGCGCTGTCAGCAGATTAGCGAGGCCCGCGTGAAATGAGGCGGTCAGAGTTGTGGCCATTATCGAGGCCCTGCGAATCGTGCGGACTTCCCTTCCATTGCTCAATCAGCATTAAAATAGGCGCATGAGGACGCTTCTGGGTCTTGGTACAGGTCTGTTAGGGTTTGTGTCGCTTGCGGGACCGCAAGCGACAGCGCAGTCGGCGGGTGAGGGAACTGCGGAACTGCGCGAGGTGCGCTGTGATGGCCAGAAAATATTGACTGAGGCACAGATTGCGGCGATTAGCGGGCTGCAGACGGGCGCGCAGGTCGGCAGAGCGGATTTGCAGGCTGGCGCGGACAAGTTGGTCGGCAGCGGGCTGTTCTCAACCGTAAAGTACGATTTCAAAACCCGGAATGATGGAGTGACGCTCATATTTCACGTAGCGGAGTCACCGCGGCTTCCGGTGTACTACGACAACTTTCCCTGGTTTGGCGATTCGGAGTTGAATGAAGCGGTTCGCGCGCGACTTCCGTTTTTTGACGGAACACTGCCCGAGGGCGGGAGCGTGGTGGACGAGGCGGCCGAAGCGCTTCGCGGACTACTGGCGAGCCACAAGCTGGATTTTGCCGTGCCGCATCAAGTCACCTCGAATCCGCTGGGCGAAGGCAACGTGCAGCAATTTCTGATTGATGGAGCGTCGCTGAAGATTGCTAGCCTGAGCTTCGGTGACGCGACGCTGGCTTCCAACGCAGCTGCGCAGGCACATCTTTCGGAAGTTGTGGGAAAACCCTATTCTCGGATGGCGATTGACGTTTTTCTGGCGGAGCAAATTCGGCCGGTTTATTGGAAGCAAGGTTATCTGCGGGCGAAGCTGGGGCCGCCCGAAGTGCGGCTGAGTGGTCCACCGACGGAGAAGCTGCCGGCGCAGATTCCCGTGTTTGTACCGGTGAATGCGGGGGCGATCTATCACTTTATGGGCGCGACGTGGAGCGGGAACAACATACTATCATCCATTACGCTGGATTCTTTTTTGGGACTGAAAGCCGGAGCGGCGGCCGACGGAATGGAGTTGGAAGGCGGTCTGGAACGGATCCGCGACGAGTATGGCCGGCGCGGGTATCTGGACGCGACGGTGCAGCCGGAAACGGCCTTCAATGAGGCAGCTCACACAGTTTCGTACAAGATTGCGGTGAATGAGGGAACACAATATCACATGGGCGGATGGGTGATTACGGGACTTTCGACGAACGGCGAGCTGAGGATTCGAACGACGTTTCCGATCGCGTCGGGCGACATATTCGACAAGATGAAATATCAGGATTTTCTGATTGCGCTGCAGAACCATTCGAAAGACATTCTTGGAGACCTTCCGATTCATTACGAGAACGTCGGGCACTGGCTGAAACCGGATGCAGAGAAAAAAACCGTGGATGTGCTGCTGGATTTCAAGTAGGGGGATTACCGTAAGCGCTGCGGATCGTTTCGTGCGATATAATTTTTGCGATGAGTTCACTGATACAAATAGGCAAGCAAGACGTCGAGAACGGCGACTTTGCCGCGAAAGAGGATGCGCTCTTCGCTCGACTGCGTGAGCTCCCTTCTCTGCTTATTGCGGTCTCCGGCGGAGCGGATTCTGCGTACCTGGCGTGGGCCGCGAATACGGTGCTGGGTGAACGGGCGCTGTCAGTAACCGCGATTTCGCCGAGCTTTTCGGCGTATGACCGCGACGAGCTGGAAAAATTTGTGGGCGAAACCAGGATTCGGCACGAATTTGTGGAGACGTACGAGTTCGAGAATCCCGCGTATCGGGCCAATGCCGGGGACCGCTGCTACTACTGCAAGGACGAATTGTTCAATGTGCTGGACGAATTGGCGAAGGCTCGCGGATTTGCGGCGATCGCCTACGGAGTGAATGCGGATGATACCAGCGACTTCCGGCCAGGTCATCGCGCGGCGGCGGAGCATCAAGTGCTGGCGCCACTTCTGGACGCGGGAATGCACAAGAATGAAATTCGCGCGCTGTCCCGGCGGGCCGGTTTGCCTACCTGGGATCGTCCGGCATCGGCGTGTTTGTCGTCGCGGCTGCCATATGGGACAGAGGTGACACCCGCGCGGTTGGCGCTGGTGGAAAAGGGTGAAGCGGCGTTGCGGGAATTGGGCTTTCGGCAATTCCGGGTGCGGCTGCATGACAATTTGGCGCGGGTTGAGATCGCCCCGGACGAGCTTTCGCGGGCCATGACGCCCGAGATGGGTATGGCGATTGCGGAGAAGCTGAAGGCGGCGGGATTCCTGTACATGGCGCTGGACCTTGAGGGGTACCGGCAGGGGTCGCTGAACGCAGCCTTGAAGGCCAAATCCGGCGGCTAGACGGCGCTAGATCGCGGCAGCGACGAATGAACATTTTCAGACGGAATTGCGTAACTTGCTTAGGAAGCGACGCAGAGTGAGGAACACGGGCCCAACGCCAAGGTTAGCAGGCGGAGGAAGATTGGTGGCACCCAATAAATGGTCGCGAATTGGTGGAGGCGCAGGAGCGGCTTTCGTGCTGCTCGCGAGCGCTGCGATACTGGCCGGATGCGGCACCGGCGTAGCGGCCCAAGGCTCCTTTGACCGGACCTACACCGTGACTGGGCCGATCCGGTTAGATCTGGCAAACGCGAGTGGCTCCGTGCGGATAGTGGGGAGTACAGGCAACAAGGTTCACGTGCACGGCGAGATTCGGGCGCGATCATTTTTCTTCAACGATCCGGACAAGCAAGCACGCGAGCTTTCCGCCAATCCCCCAATTGAACAGAGGCCCGACGTCATTCGAATCGGCAAGGAATTGAGCAAGTTCAGGGGCGCGGCGATTGACTACACCATTGAAGTACCCCGAAATACGGAAGTGACGACGACAGTCGCATCCGGCGCGCAGACCATCAGCGACGTGCAGGGACCGGTGAAGGTGGATTCGGCGTCGGGATCCGTCGCGGTGAGCAAAATTGAGCGGTCGGTGCAAGTATCGTCCGCGAGCGGATCCATTACGGTGCAAGAGGTGGGAGATGACTTGCGGGCAAACAGCGCGTCAGGAAGCGTGACCGTCACTAACGTGAAGGGTGATGTGCGGGTCCATGCGATTTCGGGATCCACAAACATCACAAAGCCCGGCGCACGCGTGGAGGCGTCAACTACCAGCGGATCGGTGGATATCGAGGGCGCTGGCAACGACGTGACAGCAAGTTCGGTATCGGGACGAGTGTCCGTACAGGGCAATCCCTCGGGCAACAGCTACTGGAGTTTGAAGACGACTTCAGGCTCGGTGGAGGTCGGGGTTCCGCCTTCGGCGAATTTCCACCTGGCGGCCGAGGCCGTCTCCGGGGACATTCGAACGGGCATTCCCATCGTGATTGAGGACCAGGACAAGCACAGCCTGCGGGCCCGAGTTGGGACACCTGGCGGCCGCGTGGAGATTCACACCGTTTCGGGCGGGATTCGCGTGGAGCCCGCTTCTTAATTTTCGGCAACCGGCGATATACAATTCCCAGCATGCGGCGGTTTGCAATTTTCACGGCGCTCGCTTTTGCCGGTGCACCCTTCTTGGCGCTGAGCCAGGACCTTCCTAAAGCCTCCGCCACCACGAATAAGCAGTCGTCCAACGACAAGAAAGCTCCTTCCAAACAATCTGCGGCAAAACCTCTTTCGCCTGCGGAAGAACTACAGAAAGCAATCAGCGAAGCGGGTAACGATCGCGCCGAGCTGGTGAAAAATCTCAAGTCTTACTTGGCAAAGTATCCCGATGCGCAGGAACGGCCGCAGATTTACCGGGCGCTGGTGGAAGCCTGCATTCAATTCAAGGACGACGCATGCGCAACGGACTACGCCGAGCGAATTGTGGCGCTGACACCGGAGGACACTTCGATGACCCTGCTGGCTGTGCAGCTACTGGAACGTAACGGCGATCAGGCTGGCCTGCGCCGCGCAGTGACGTACGTTAGCCGAGTGAGCGATTCGGTGAGGAGCACGCCTATTTCGGAGAAATCGCCGCGTGTTTCGGTGGAGGAGTGGGAGGGACAGAAAAAGCGAGATCAGTCGGCATTACTGGCGTTGCGTGGAAGACTGAAAGGGCGACTGAATGATTCAGGCGCCGCTCGAAAGGACTATGAAGAGAGCTACACGCTGCAGCCGAACGCGAGCGCTGCGCTAAAGCTGGGGGAACTGGACGAGCTTGCGAAAAATTATGACGGCGCCGCGACACACTACGCACGCGCGTTCGCACTGTCGGATTCTGCGGCCAAATCGGGCAGCCGTCGGGAAATCCGAGACAAGCTGGGCAACGTGTGGCGGCTCGCCCACGGAAGCGAGACGGGGCTGGGCGACTTTTTGCTGAAGACGATTGATGCCGTAACCGTGGCTACGGCGGCTCCGCACCCACTACGGAATGAGGGAGTGAAAGACGCGTTTGTGTTTGTGCTGAGACGCGCGCCGACGGGAGATGCGTATCCGGTAGCGCCGTTGAAAGGAAAGGTCGTCGTGATCAATTTTTGGGCGACGTGGTGCGGGCCCTGCCATGCGCTGGAGCCGATCTACGAAAAATTGGCGTCGCGAAACGCGGGAAATGCGGAGCTGATTTTCCTTTCGGCAAATTGCGACGAGGATGAGTCCCTGGTGGGCCCTTATCTTGCGGAACGTCACACCAGGACCACCGAGGTTTTCGCCGACCGTCTGGACCAGCTTTTTAATGTGGACTCGTTCCCCACAGTGCTGATTCTGGACCGCTCGGGTAAAGTAGCGTTTCGCGCGAACGGCTTCGATCCTGAAACGATCGAAAGCGACTTGGGAACGGCGATTCGGCGTATCACCGGAGCAAACGCGGATACACAGAAATCCGGCGCGGCCTAGAGCGAATCCTTCCTAGTTGTTAGCGATTTTCTTGGCTACATCCCAATTTTCGTACCGATTACTTCGCCCGAGGCGATGATTTCGACGCGACGATTTTGCTGACGGCCCGCGACAGTCTTGTTGTCGCCGACCGGATCGGCTTCGCCCAAACCGCGGGTAACGATGGAATCCATGCTCAAGCCCTGATTGACGAGGTAGTCGCGCACGGCGGCCGCTCGCTGTTCAGAGAGCTTTTGGTTAAATTCCGGCGATCCTGTGCTGTCCGTGTGGCCCTCAATCACGAGCCGCAGCGACGGATAGTTCAGGACAATGCCGGAAAGCCTAGCAAGGGCTTCGCGAGCCGGCGGGCGAAGATTGGATTTTCCGGTATCGAAGAGAACGTCGCCCATGTTTACAACCAAGCCGCGTTGCGTGTCTTTCGTGGGCAGGACCCGGTTGAATTGTTCGAGCAGTTTGGCGCGGAGCTGCTGCTTCTCCGCTTCGGCTTTTTCGGCGGCCAAGCGGTCGGCTGCGGCGCGTTCCTGCGC
>UEXQ01000307.1_pt1 | contig 18975 bp, 17 predicted proteins | sample 4301111 | NCBI WGS metagenome assembly UEXQ01 (sample SAMEA4773181, study PRJEB27434) | metagenome | biome: 2259; feature: agricultural soil; material: soil | place: USA | collected 2014-09 | depth 0.25 m
CCGAGCAACCGACGGCTGCGCTTCGCCTCACACGAGTGGGGAATGTTTGCCATGGAAGGTTTCGATTCCATGATACCGGGCGTGTGCGATCTTCTGGCGTCGACCGTGTTGCCATGTGCCGTTAGTCCAAAGATGAACGCGGCAGCTTCAGGGGGCGCGCAGCGTGTTTGGTATACTGTGCGGGTTTTGAAACCGTGACTTCCGTGACGGAAAAAGCTACCAACTCAGGAACAAAGGCTTACGCCGAGCGCTTTCATGACCGCGCCGCCGAGGGCCATTTCCGCGAGGCACAGGGCCTGGTCCTCTCTTCATTGGGCATCGGAACGTACCTGGGCCAGCCCGACGAACGCACGGATGCCGCCTATACCTCCGCTATCGTCGCCGCGGTAGAAAACGGCGTAAACCTCGTCGACGCCGCGATCAACTATCGCCTTCAGCGCAGCGAGCGCAGCATCGGCGCTGCTCTCGTCCAGCTCGAGGGAAAGGGTTACTCGCGCGATCAACTCATTCTTTGCACCAAGGCCGGCTACCTGACACCCGACGGCAGGATGCCTTCCGACCCCAACCGTTATTTTTTTGATGAATACATCCAGCGCGGAATTTTTCATGCCAAAGACATCGCCGCCGGCAGCCATTGCATCGCGCCGCGTTTTCTGCAGGATCAACTCGCCCGCAGCAGTGCCAATATGGGCGTCAACTGCATCGACGTCTTTTACCTGCACAATCCGGAAACGCAGCTCGCCGAAATCTCCAAAGATCAGTTTCTCTCACGCGTGCGCGCCGCCTTTCATTTCCTCGAAGCCAACGTGGCCAGCGGCAAAATCCAGTTCTACGGCTTGGCCACCTGGAACGGTTTCCGCCAGGAAGCGAATGTCCGCGACTCTATGCAGTTGAACGATTTTGTTTCCATCGCGAAAGAAACTGCCGGCGATGACCACCACTTCCGCTTTGTGCAGCTGCCTTTCAATCTGGGTATGACGGAGGCGCTCACGCTCGGCAATCAATCGCTAAACGGCAGGACATTGACCATCATGGAGGCTGCCGACGAGCTGAACATTACGCTGATCGCCAGCGCCTCTCTGCTGCAGGGGCAAGTAGCGAGCAACCTGCCGGGTTTCGTCGCCGATGCACTTGGTCTCGAGTCTGACTCGCAGCGTGCCCTTCAGTTTGTGAGGTCTGCGCCGGGAATTACCGCAGCGTTGGTGGGAATGTCGCGCGAACAGCACGTACTCGCCAATGCCAAGCTCGTCGCGGTTCCACCCGCGACCATTGATCAGTTTTCCAAGCTATTTTCTCGCGGGCAGTCGGGGTGACTTCCGCTAGCCCGCTTCCGATTCGTTCACCGCTGCCCCAGTGAAGCCAGCCTAGGCGAGCGCTCCGCGCTAACCGTGGGCACCAGGTCAATCAACACATGATCCGCCTTCTCGATCGCTTGGTCCATCATTTGCAGCCGCTCTTCGCGGTCTTCCGCTTCGGCTGCGTTGCGCATCTCGGTAAGTACGCGGCGCAAATGGTGATTCAGTTCCGCTGCTAAGTTCATTCGCTCTCGCGCTCGCAAAAAAATCTGTTCCGTCCGGCTTGAAAACAAATAGAAGATCAATACCGACGCAGCGATCAGGGCGATCGCAACATCATTCAGAACTGTGGCCGCAGGCGAAACTCCCAGCGCGGCCAGCGTGATGTCCACGACATAAGAAATGATAAACAAAATGGCGGTCATCACCGCACCGGCACGCAACATTCCACGAGTCATCCAATAGGGCAGGAATTTGTCGAACATGGGCGGCTCTCCTCCGTGAGAACCGAAGTGCGGCGGGCATGTCCGTTCATTTTACACCTTAATCTTGCTTTGCTAGAAGAGAACTGTCGCCGGCCCATCGCGTAATGGCGTTGCCCAGTTCCGCAATTCTTCCCGCGAAAAAATGGTCCGCGCCATCAACCACCACCAATTCATTCCGTCCGGAAAGCTGCTCCACCATGCGCCTCACCTTATCCACATCACCGTGCTCGTCATTCGATCCGTGCACAAAAAGTTTTGGCTTGCCGCATTCCCGCAAATACGAAAAGTCCGAATTGTTGACCGGCGCTCCAATTCCGATCAGCCTTTCCACACGCGCGTCCTCGCAGCCCACGCGTAGCCCAACCCAGCACCCGAAACTGAAACCCGCCAGCAACAATGGTATTCGCGGAAACTCGTTCGCAAGAAACCGCACAGCTGCTCGTACATCGCCCAATTCCCCTCGTCCACGATCGTGTTTGCCTTCGCTCAATCCCGCGCCGCGAAAGTTGAATCGCAGAACCGGCATCCCCAGCCCGTCCAATGCTTTTGCCGCTTGGTATACCACTTTGTTGTGGAGTGTTCCGCCGAACAGCGGATGCGGGTGGCAAACCAGCGCGGCGCTCTTAGGGCCATCGTCATCATGCGGCGTCCACAGCACCGCTTCCAGTGTTCCCGCCGGCCCTGGCAAAAAGAAATTCTTGGATTGATGTCCGCGGCTCATCGTCGAGCCATCAGTCTACACGATCCACTCTTTGCCCTCGGAATTCGCGCTCACAGCTTCTTGCGGCGCACGGTTATGGTGACAGAGTCGCTGTTCGCGTCCATCTCAATTCCGGTCACTTCGCCTTCCCACTCTTCATCGCCCGACCACGGTGCATCGCTGCGCGCATCAAACGAGATCAGAAGCCGCTCCCCGAAAGCATATTCGCGATTAGTCACGAACCTCACTTTTCCGGGTGCGACGTCAAAGGTCATCGCTTCTTCGTGCCACGGCACATTCGGCGGCCGTACTCGAATCGGCAGCGCGATGTTTCTCCCCGTGCCATTTTTCTTGGCCATGCCGCTGCTTTTTCCATTGCGGCCCGGTAAACTCCCCGACTGTTCGAATTGCAGCGCCACGGCCCAACGCTCGCCCTGGCCTCCCCCCGCCGTGTCGCGCCGCACAACGCGTGCCCGCACTTCTGGTTGCATCGCACTCGCATCCGCATCAAAAGGAAACGTCACCCACAAGGGATGTCCGGCAGAATGCTCCTCATGGCACTCGACCAGCAATCCGCCTCGCGACGCATTGATCGTTTCACACTGTTCGATTCGCTGCCCAAGCGGAGCGGACCACCTCAACCGTGCGGGTAACCGCAGTCGGGCTCGGGGATGTTGGCGGCGCTGCATCTCACCACGCTCATTTCACAACGCCCATCGCAGCACGCATGGGTCAGCGCATTTGGCCGGGTCTGAGCGGAGTATATGCCCCCGTCATTTTGTGGAGCAAGTTTCGTACTAGACCTGTTCGGATTCTGTGCAGTTTTCTTCCCCAACGAGCACCGCCGATCGCGCTCAGGTTTAGTACTTCCCACTGCTCGCTGTCAGTACTAGAGCTAAATTTCTGGAATTTCGCATTGCGGTTCCGCCCGCCGTGATGATAGCTTTTGCCTGCGTTTTACTCAGCCAGACGCAGACGGAGCAGTATGTCCATCGCAGATCGCCGCGAAGCGCGCCGCTTCAACATGACGCTGCCGATGAGAATTCTCTCTCTCGATTCGAATTCTCACGAACTCAAAGCCCTCACCCGCGATGTCAGCTACCGCGGCTTGTATTTCCTCGCCGAAACCGAAGCTAAGGTTGGCGCCGCAATCGAATTTGTCATCACGCTTCCCGAACAGGTCACGCGCTCCGGCGACGTCAACATTCGCTGCCACGGCCAGGTGGTCCGTACGGAACCAACGCAAAACGGCAAAACCGGCATCGCGGCCAAGATCGACCGCTACGAATTTCTCCACGCCGCCGCTTGACGGCCGTGCCGCGAAGTAGCTGCGGCGCGCTTGCAGGCTGCAATTGACGGTATGAAACGCATGTCGCAGTGATGACCTGGACGCGTCGCGCCGCCGTGCTGGCCTGTTTTGCAGTTCTATGCGGTAATTGTGCTCTGCCGTGGTGCTTTGGCAGACTCCCGGCCACGTTCCACTGTTTTTTCCAAACGAGTACAATTCTGCTATCGCATTCGCAGGAGCTCCCATGTATCACTACGACGCTGCCACGGCCCTAGAAGAACTGCAGGAAGACGCGCTTCTTCCCCACCCCGTCAAGCTTCGCGACATGATTCTTCGCCATCAGCTCGGTGCGCAGGACGCGCAGCTCCTCAACCAGGAATTTCAGGAATACCTCGTGCAGTTCGGCCAACTGCAAAAGCTCGGCCGCACAATCCTCGAGAAACTGACAAGCAGTGCCAAGAAGCCTGCATGACCCGCAAACCGCGCGTCCTTCTTCTCTCCGCATCCTCCGGCGCTGGCCATGTTCGCGCCGCGCAAGCCCTCGAAAAAGCGTTCGCCGCGCGCGGCGATTGCATTGTCGAACATATTGACGCCATAAAGTACGTCAGCAAACTTTTCCAGAATCTCTACGACAAAACTTACATTTCCATGGTTCGCAAAGCCCCCGAGCTCATGGGTGTCCTCTACGAACGCACAGACCAGCCCTGGCAGCATCCGCGCCGCCGCCTGGCGCTCGACCGCCTCAACGCGCAGCCGATGATTCGAATGCTCAAACGCGTTCAGCCCGACCTCTGCGTCGCCACGCATTTTCTTCCCGCGGAAATTCTCGCGTGGCTCATCGCCAAAAAGAAACTCAGCGCCAAAAATGCCATCGTCGTCACCGACTACGATGTTCACGCCATGTGGCTCTGCCGTACCGTCTCGCGCTACTACGTAGCGATTCCCGAAGCGTTGCAATACCTCACCGGCATCGGCGTTCCGCGCGAAATCATACGCGTCACGGGAATTCCCATCGACCCGCTTTTCGCCAAGCCGCTCGATCGTTCGAACGCCCGCACTCGCCTCAAGCTCGATCCGGACGCGCCGCTGCTACTCCTTGCGGCCGGAGGCTACGGTGTCGGCCCCGTCGAGCAACTTGTTCAGGATCTTCTCGCGCTGCAAAAACCGTGGCAACTTGTCGCCATCGCCGGCAAAGCCGAAAAGGTAAAGAAACGCCTCGACGAAATCGCGCTCTCTGCCGGTACTCTCCGTAGCGGCAACGCGCGGCTGATGCCCGTTGGCTTTACCACCGAAATGGACCAGTACATGGCGGCGGCGGATTTGCTGGTTGGCAAAGCCGGTGGCCTCACAACTTCTGAAGCACTGGCGCGGCATTTGCCAATGGCGCTGATCGAACCAATTCCCGGGCAAGAGTTCCGCAACGCCGACCACCTTCTGGAGAACGGCGCGGCGATTCGCTGCAACAATCTTCCTGCGGCCGCTTGGAAAATCGCAAGACTCCTCGACGATGCCGCGCGTCTAACTCGCTTGCGCGAGGCAGCTGCGCAAATGGCTCGTCCAAATGCCGCGGCCGACGTCGCAGAAGATGCGCTTCGCCTGCTACACTGATTCTTTCTTTGCGCTCCAGCCGCAGAATTGGCTGTGGCATCGTTCGCAGGAATAAGCGCGTCATTCTGAGCGCAGCGAGGAATCTCTCTTAAGCCAAACTTAAACGTCTAACCATCCATGCGACGCCACACCTTAATGATTGACGCGGACGATACGCTCTGGGAGAACAATGTTTTCTTCGAGAAACTTATCGAGGATTTCATCACTCTTGTCGAGCCGTGTGGTTTCGCGCGTGCGTACATTCGGCACATTCTGAATGAAACAGAGCGCAAAAATATTAGGCAGTACGGCTATGGTGTCCGCAGCTTCGGAAAATCCTTGGAAGAAACCTATCTAAAGCTTGCCGACCAGATGGCCACACGGGAGACGCTGGCAGAAATTCACAACCGTGTGATGGAGCTGGAGCGCACTCCGCCGAAAATTTTAGATGGCGTTCCCGAGACATTGGCGTATCTGACCGAACGGCATCGGCTGATTCTTTTCACCAAAGGCGAGCCAGCGGAGCAGTCCGCGAAAGTACAACGGTCCGGACTGCAGGGATTCTTTGAGGCGATTGAGATCGTACCGGAAAAAGATACGGTCACCTACACCGGCCTGATCAACAAGCACAAGATCGTGAAAGTGCATGGCTGGATGATTGGGAACAGTCCGCGCAGTGATATAAATCCGGCGATGAAGGTTGGATTGAACGCGGTATACATTCCGCATCAGCATACGTGGCATCTCGAGCACGAACCGGTCGTTTCGGGTTCCTCCAAGCTTGTGATTCTTCCGGCGTTTCGCGAACTGCGTTCTCACTTCTAGAGCCGTTCCTTTCTCTTCGCACTCTTCTCAGGTAGTGATCACGCGGACCAGGCGGTCGATGTCGCGCTCGTTGTTGTAAAGGTGGGGAGAGACGCGGATTTTGCCTTCACGCAGGCTGGTGATTACATTTTCGGCGCGCAATTTTTCGTAGAGTTCTTTGGTTTTTTCCGGTGTGCGGCCCTGGAAGCACCCGTAGGGGCCGCGGTGCGCGCGATCGAGTGGGCTTGCAGTCACGCAGCGATCTTTTGGCAAGCGGGCGAACAGCTGCTCGATCAAGTTGTGATTGTGCTCAGCTACCGTTTGCACGCCGGCTCGAAGGACTAGCTCCAAACCGCCTTCGAGTGCGGCGAGATCATAGTAGTTCGCGGTTTCGGCGGCGTCCCAGCGCTTGGCGGCATTTGCCGGACGCGGGGGCGCGGTCGCGAGGTCAGCGAAATTGTTCACGCCTTCGGCGGACATCCAGTAGAAGGGGCCGGGGCGCATGTTTGCGATGTGCTCGTGCCTGGCCCAGAAAAATCCCGTGCCGAATGGGCCCACCAACCACTTGTAACCGGCGCACACCAGAAAGTCGGCGCCGAATTGCGTGACATCCATCGGTACAGCACCACAGCTCTGGCTCACATCGAGGAGAAGCAGCGCGCCCTGTGCGTGGCAGGCCGCCGCAAGTTTTGCGGCATCAACCATAGCTCCGTTGTCGAAACGGACGTGGCTGATGGAAACAAGACGCGTGCGTGGAGTGAGTGCTGCGATGAAATCTTCAGCAGCGTGGAATGCACCGCTGGGCTTAACGAGAGTGACCTTGATGCCTTCGCGCTCTTCCATCGGCTTCCAGGTGGCGTACTGGAGCGGAAATTCACCGCTCGCGGTGACGACTTCGTCGCCCGGCTGCCACTGGAGGCCGTATGCAACGGCGGACATGCCGGTGCTGGCGCCGGTGGTCAGCGCAACTTCTTCGGCCTTGCCGCCGATGAGCTGCGCGATGGCGGTGCGCACGCGGTTCGGCACGTCGAAGAAAGCTTGATCGGGGATACGCTGCGGGAATTTCTTCCACTCAATCGCTTGCTGCATGCGCTTGATCGCGCCCTTGGGGATGGGGCTGTTCCCCGCCAGGTTGAGGTAGGTCACACCCTCAAACTCGTGCCATTCGTTCCGCCAATCGACCATCGCTCCCACTGTCGTCGCCGTAGCCATCACGCACACTCCTCTTAAAGGACTCCTTCTATCGTTTGCGTGGGGAGCGCGTCGGGCAAGAGCCAATTTGGGAAAAACGTGGATGCCCGCGGTTTGGCAGTTGCGATCAGAAACGCGAGCGATCGAGCCAAGGCTCAAGTGAAACTTAAGGAGTAAGCACTGGACGGGGCCGTCGCCGCATCGCATAGAAAAGACGGGAGTTGCGCGGGAGCAACAAAGGCGACGGAGCGCCGAGAGGTTTTTCAGAGAGCGATCTTAAAACCTTACTAACGAGGTGTCGTTGCAATCTTTGCGGGCGCCTTCGGCGACGACATACTGAGTCAGACAGACCGGGCAATATGCTTGAGAAGCGGCGTCCTCTTTTTTTTGGCGGAGCGAGCAACGCTGGTGCGAATGTCGGAAACGCCAGCCGATCCGGTGATTCTAACGACGGACGCGGACTTCCGAGTGTACCGACGGCACGGACGACAGGTAGTTCCGTGCGTGATTCCGGAGTGAGTTCCCCCTTCTACAGCAGCTAAGAGGGATGAGGTTGGAAACCGCACCCTGTAGTACCTGAGGTGCGGTACTCCCAACTCGGACGCGATTAGTTGTTGGGCTTGGCCGGGGCGGCATGAGGGGAGGCGGGCCTTTTGGACGCGCCGGTGGCGGTCCCGGTGGCAGCGACTGCGGTTTTTTCGGTGAGTTTGAGGGAGTTGAGAATTTTCAAATGCTGGGAACGGGTCATCGCGGGGGTGTAGCCGGTGCACTCCTGGTTTTTGTTGCAGAGGACCATGGTGGCCTTGCTCGAGACTTCGCAGCCATAAGAGCCGAGGTCGCTGAAGCCGAGAAGTTCGCCGCCGGCTTTGTTGCAGGCGTCTTTGATTTCGTCCGGAGAGTGCTTGCCGAGATTTTTTTCATCGGCGAAGGTTTGCGGGGCGGTGAGGATTGCGGCGAGGACGAGCGCCGCTAGAGCAAGAACCGTCAAAGTCAGTTTACGCATAGAGGTTTCCTTTCGTGGAGCCGCAGGCCTGGCTGCAGCTTGGTGAACCGTCCAAAGATAGTGACGGAAAAGCAGATTTTGTTACGCGAGCAGCGATCGCAACGTCAGAGGAAAGAATTCAAAGCCCATACCCTGAAAACCTTGGCAAGAAGGCGCAAAGGGCAGGCCAAGACACGAGAAAACCGGAAGAAAGCTAGGGGGCGGCGGCGCGGTGGGCGGCTGCCTTGAAGATGGCGAAGGTGGCGCGCTGCGGGTCGGCGATGACAGAGATGCGGCCCACATCTTCGAAATCTGTGGGCGGCATGTAGAGAGTGGCGCCGAGTTGTTTGGCCTCGTCGGCTGTTGCGTCGCAGTCGGAGACGTTGAAGTAGGCCAGCCAATGGGCGGGAGTGCCGGCGCGATGGTGGGAGGCAGGCGGAATGCCGCCGATGAACTCTTCGCCGTTTTTGATGTGCCAGTAGTTGTGAGCCGGGTCCTCATCTTCCTTCATGATCTGCCAGCCGAAAAGATCGGAATAGAACTGGCCGGCGCGAGCCTGGTCGGGCGTGTTGAGGTCGCACCAGCAGAGCGTGCCGTGCACGCCCGCGATGCCAATACCCGGATTTATGTTCGCCTGCCAAATCGAGAATGCGGCTCCGGTGGGGTCCTGCACGATGGCCATGCGGCCCGCATCTCCAACGTCAAAGGGGGGTGCGAGAACCGTGCCGCCGAGTTCGGAAGCGCGCGCGGCGGAGGCGTCCGCACTTTGCACGGCGATGTAAAGACCCCAGTGGGGCGGCACACCGTGCTGGAGCTGTTCGGGACGAATCGTGCAGGCTGCGGCTGCGTGGCGTCCTTCGAGTTGGAAGATTGTGTACACCTCATTGGGGCCGTTGGGAATGTTGTTGGCGGACCAGCCGAAGATTTTGGCGTAGAAGGATTCGGCGGCGGATTGGTCGGTGGTGACGAGTTCGACCCAGCAGAAGTTGCCGGGAGGGTGGTGTTCGATGTTTAGCATGGGTGGAGACTACGCTTCGGGACGGCGAGAGGCAAGAGGGGCGGAACTGCCAGGGAATTCAAGCCAACTGCAAAAGGCGCAAGGGTAGGCTGCCGGCAGCATCCTGTTACGAAAATAAAGGACAACGTCAGAGGAAAATCAAAATCCGTACCCCTGAAAACCGCGGGGTTCGGCACTCGGCCAATCACGTTCAAAGCCGCGTCGCGGTCCAACCAGACCTGCGATGCGGCACATCGCACGCGTTTTTGCAGGTGGCGAGCGGAGCGTCAGGTCCTACGCACCGGCGGCTTTGCCGAGGAATTGGCGGGCGTAGTCGGCGGCGAACTGCGCGAAGCGGGTGGGCTGCTGTCGGGTGACGTCGCGCACGGCAGAAGAGAGGGCGGCGGCTTCTCCGCGCCGGTAATGGTCATAATCTTCGATGACACCTTGTGCTTGCCATTGCGGCATGCGCATGTCGAGCAGCGTCTGGAGCATGGTCTCGGGCGGCACGTCAACGTACTTGATAGTTCTTCCTAAGGCTTCTGAGAGCTCACTAGCCATTTCGGCGTGGGTGAGAGCTTCGGGGCCGGTGAGCTCGTAAGTTTGGCTTTCGTGCTCGGAGTTGGTCAGCGCAGCGGCGGCGGCAGACGCGACATCGCGGACATCCACGACACTGATCCTGCCAGTTCCCGCCGGGGCGTAGAACGTTCCCTGCTGCGCGATGCTCGAACGAAACTTGAGCAGGCTCTGCATGAAGAAGTTCGGCCGCAGAAAAGTGTGAGGAATGCGCGATTTCAGAATGTGATGCTCAACCCCGGCGTGATACCGCTGGAAGCGTCCGGCGGCAGCAGCGTTTGCGCCGAACTGAGAGAGCTTGACGATATGTTTGACGCGGGCGCGCTTAGCTGCGTCAACGAAGTTGCGCTGGCGTTGCTCGACGTCAGCAGAAGAAGGCATCAGCAGGAAGAGTTGATCGACGCCGTCCAGGGCGCGCGCGAAAGTTTCGGGTCGAGCGAAGTCGCCCTCGACCAGTTCAATTCCCGGAAGTGCAATGGCCCTGGAGCGTGAGCGATCGCGAACAAAAGCGCGAACGGGCAGGCCTCTGTCAAAAAGCTTTCGTGTTAGTTCGAGGCCGACGTTGCCGGTAGCGCCGGTGACTAGGATCATAGCCCCTCCTATGGAAAGCAGAGGGTGCGGAAGCTTGATGTCCGCTGGGCGACGAAACTTGAAACTAACACAAAATGCGGAGTTAAGGGATACCGAGTATTTCCCATGGTGGATTTTCCCTGAAATGGGAGTTGGTGCAAGGACGAAGGCGGAAAGTGTGTGAAATCTTGGCCGCTGGAAGCGAACAGAGCGATCAGCTTCGCATTAGGCCGACGATTTCGCCGGTGCTCTTGAGGGTGCGCTCGAGAAAGGTGAAGGTGCCGTGGACTTGGACTTCGCGGGCTGCGTCTAGGAAGCCGGTCATGGCGGCGCGGTAGAGCGATGTGGCGAGGCTGATGCGACGGACGCCGGCGGCGGCGAGTTCGGCGACGGAAAAGGATTTGCCGGGGATGCCGACCATGAAATTGAAGGGCTTTGTCAGCGAACCGCATATCATCTGCACCGCCGCCAGCTCTGGCAGCGCCGGAGCGAAGAGTACGTCGGCGCCCGCCTTTTCGAACGCCTGGAGGCGCCGGACGGTTTCGTCGAGTTGCCCGCCCGGGAACAGCAGGTTGTGCGTACGAGCCGTCAACAAAAATGGAAACTCCAACGCCCGTGCCGCCGCTGCGCCGGCAGCGACTCGCTCTACCGCCAAGTCAAAATCATAAAGCGGATGGACTGTGTTGCCGGTGGTGTCTTCGATGGTGCAGCCGACGAGACCTGCTTCGGCTGCGCGGCGGACGGTTTCGGCTACGGCAACTGGAGTGTCACCAAAACCGTTCTCAAGGTCGGCGGAGACGGGGAGGTCGGTGGCATCCACAATGGTGCGCGAATGGGCGAGAGCTTCGTCGCGCGTCAGTTCATGATCGCGCTTACCGATGGCAGCTGCAGAGGCCGCGCTGGAAGTCGCCAGCGCTTCGAACCCCAGCCCCGCGAGGACTTTTGCGGAGCCGATGTCCCACGGATTGGGGATGACGAAGCATGGGCCTTCGTGGAGCTTCTGAAATTGGTTGGCTTTTTCTCTTTGCGTTGCCACGATCGATCCCTTCAGACCGCTGCTATCAGGATAACCGCTGCCGGGAGTGTGTCCAGTTGATGCGCGGGAGCTGGCCATGAAACAGGCGTTGAAGAAACAGGCGAAGGTGACGAGCAAGGGCAGACTACGATCCCGCGAGAGGTGCGGAGGCGGCTTGGTGTGCGCGCGGGGGACCTGGTGTTGTTTGAAGAGGACGAAAAGGGGATGCGGATCATCTGAAGTTAGCTCAGTTAATGGCGACCTAACTCTTGAGCATCAAAAACAAAGAAGCTGGAGGCACGAATCCGTAGGACGCACATTTCATGCCAGCGTCAGAACCGCGGCAATTCCCGCGAGGAACACTCTCGGCTTAGAACGACAAGCGGGCGCTGACTTGCAGTTCGCGGCCGGGCGTCATGGCCATGGTGATAGTGCCGAACTGCGGCGTGTTGACGAAGCGGTTGGGCGTGCCGAGATTGACTTTGTTGAGAGCGTTGAAGGCTTCGCCGCGAAGCTGGAAAGCAAGGCGTTCGGTGAGGCGGAAGGCACGCTGCAGCGCGATGTCCATGGTCTGCAGGCCGGGGCCGTAGACGGAGTTGCGGCCAACGTCACCGTAGGTGAAGGCGGGCGGCGTGGCGAAGGCGGCGGGATTGAACCACATATCGGCAGTGTGCGTACCGGGGCCGAAGATGGGCTGGCCGGTGGCGTTGGCGCGAATGGGATTTTCGCCGAGGACGGTGCCGGAGTTGGCGGTGTCGCCAAAAACGGAAATGGTAAACGGCATGCCGCTCTGGACCTGATAGAGGGTAGAGAAGGTCCAGTTTTGGGTGAGGAGTTTGGTCCATGCGGCGGCGTTGTAGGAAGGAATGTTGTAGACGGCGCTGAGGGCGAAGCGGTGGCGCACGTCGCAGCCCGGCCCTTTTTCCAGAGCGAGGTCGCGGTTGTTTTGCGGGATCGCGGCTTCGTCCATGGCCGAGCGGAAGTCGGGAGCATTGGTGAGGCTCTTCGAGAAGGTGTAGTTGGCGAGAACGCTTAATCCGTGCGAATAACGGCGGCGGAGGTTGAAGTAGCCTGCGTCGTACCAACTCTGCGCGCTGTTTTCGAGAAGGTTGATGGTGCTGACGGGGAACGTCTGGCTCTGGATGACGGCAGGCGCGCTGCTGGACGGCAAAGTTGTGTCTGGAACGAACGTGAGCGTTTTGAACGGGCGGCGCGGACCGAGTGGACCGGGGCCCGGCAGTGTGTTGTTGATGAGATGCGAGCGCTGGAGATGGAATCCGCGCGAGCCGACGTAGCCGACTTCGAGGGTGGTGTTGGCGTCGAGGCTTTTTTGCACGGAGCCATTCCACTGCTGGACGTATTGCGCGGGCGAGTGCGGATCGAAAGCGGTGAAGCTGACCGTAGTGGCGGGGAGCGCGCCGGTACCCAGCACCGGCGTGCCGAAATTCATGCCAGTGTTGAAGAGCGCGGCGGGCGGAGTGAAGTTGTCGGCCTGCTGGGTTTCCGGGAAAACAAAGGGAACGTTGTGGCGCTGGTTGCACCAGGTGTTCTGGTCGACTGGAGTGAAGAAAACTCCGTAAGCGGCGTGGATGACGACGCCCCAGTTCGGCAGATGCTTTGCGACGCCAAAGCGCGGTGCGAAGTTGTGGGTGTTGGCGTACAGCAAGCCCTTGGGATAGCCGTTCTGGCCGCCGACGAAGACCGAGGGCGCGCCGGAGTTGAAAATTAGATTCGTGTTGGTGTTGTTTTTGTCGTAGAGCGGGCTGGAGAATTCGTAACGCAGGCCGTAGTTGAGAGTAAGAGTTTGCGTGACCTTCCAGCTATCTTCGATAAATTCGGACGTGCCCCAGTTGCGGAGATTCATTTGGGGGATGCCGGCCTGGCGCTGCTTCACCGCGGGAAGGCTGAGGAGAAGGCTGGCGAAACCGTTGCCGCTGCCATCGTTGAAGCCGAACTCGGTCGTGTAGCCCGTGGTGTACTGGTAGTAGCCACGGTTCTGGAAAAAGCCCCACATCGGCCAGGTGTACCAGTGGAAATCGCCGCCGAACTTGATACTGTGGCGGCCGCGCTCCCAGGCGTAGGTGTCGCGGATTTCGTACATCGTGTCCCACGCGTGCATCGGTGTGGCTGCGAAGGTGTCGCCGATGCCGGTGTAGCCCTGCGCGGCGAACCATGGCGCACCCCAAGCGCCGGGACCGCCGAAGCCGATGCCTTGAATGCCGAGTTGGCCGACGATGTCGTTGACGTTGTTGTTCTGCGAAGTGCGGTCCATGGAGAGGCGCGAGACGGCGATGGAAACGGTGTTGACTTTGTTGGCGGCGAAGATGTGATTCCAGGCGATGGTGCCTTGCTGCGAGCGGTTGTCAAAGTTTGCCCCGAAGCCGGGAAGGTTTTCGGTTGTGGCGGTAACACCGCTACTGGGAGAGAAGCCGCTTTCTTGTCCGATCGAGTAGCGGCCGAAGAGCGTGTCGCCACCGGAAAAATTGTGGTCGATGCGGACGGTGCCCTGATCGTTGTAGTGCGTTTCGTTGCGGATGTCGAGATAGTTGTTAGAGTCGGCGCCGTTGCCGCCGTCCATCATCATGTTGGGCATCGGCACGTAAGCCGTCAGGAAGGCTTGCAGCAGGGGATTGATGCGGTCGCTCGGGATGATATTTCCTGGGAACTGGCTGCGCGTGTACGGGAAATTGCTGGCGTTGGTGGGCTTGGTGGGATCGTAGTTGGGATTGGCGACGGCGGTGGTGGGATCGTAAATCTTGACGTTGCTCATGCTGAAGTCGCCCTGAATTTCTTCTGGCGTGGGGACGGTCAAGATTTGCGCATCGGCTTGCGAGAGGCGCAGGCCTTCGTAGTTCACGAAGAAAAATGTGTTTTTCTTGACGAGCGGGCCGCCGAAGGACGCACCGTAATTGTTCTGCACGAGATGATTGTTGCCCATGGAGCCGAACGTGGTGGCGTCCATCGCGCCGTTGCGGAGAAATTCGTACGCGGTGCCGTGGAACTGGCTGGAGCCGGAGTGCGTGACGATGTTGATCTGGCCGCCGCCCGCTCCGCCCATGTCGGCGGTGTAGCTGCTGGTTTCGACCTGAAATTCCTTTACGGCGTCGGGCGAAGGACTGAGATTTTGTGTGTTAAAGGTCGGGTCGGTGTTGGTGGCGCCGTCGAGCAGAAAGAAATTCGCGTTGGGCCGGGCGCCGCCGATCACCACGGCGGAACGCTGACCCGGGCGCCAGTAAAGCGGATTGGTTTGACCGGTTTGCGCACCGAAGCCAACGTGCGCACCGGGTACGGTAAGAACGAGATCGATCAACATGCGGCCATTCAGCGGGAGTTCGCGGATGGAGGTGGGCTCGATGACTTCACCGACGCTGGCGTCGGTAGTGCGCAGGACTTCGTTGCCGGCGGTGACTTTTACACCTTCGTTGAGCGTGCCGACCTTCAGGGTGATGTTCAGAGCCGATTTCTGGCCGACTTCAAGGCGGATGGTTTGGCGCGTGATGGCGAAACCATTTGCTGCGATTTTCAACTCGTATTCATCGGGCAGGAGAGCGGGCGCGTCGAAGATGCCTTGTTGGTTCGTTAGCGCGCGGCGAATCGCGCCGGTGCTTGCGGCGGTCAATTCCACGGTGGCGCCTGCTACGGGAAGCTGCTGCGCGTCGGTCACAGTTCCGGTGAGAGTCGCGTAATTACTTTGTGCGTGCGCGGGAATTGCGAGGGTCAGAAAGAGTAAGAGCGCGCAGCACTGCTTGATCATGATTCGGTCTCCGAGGAAACAAAGGAGTGTGAAGGCGGTACACGGCGCCACCACGCGCCAGATCGAGCCGGACACAACACCCCGTAGGCGGAACTGTAAGGGCGGAGCGCCGGACCAGCAATAATGGGAAAGTATTAGCTGCGATAGACTAGGCGGCTCGGAAAACGGAATTGGGAGAGGCCGGAATGCGTTCGGATGCGTGGCCGAAGATTGCTGTAGTCGGTGCGGGTGCAGTGGGCGGCTATTTTGGCGGGATGCTGGCGCGCGCAGGCGCTCCGGTAGTGCTCATCGGGCGGCCAGCATTTGCGGACGCCGTGAAACGCGACGGGCTGCTGCTGGACACGGTGCAGTTCAAGGAGAGGGTGAAGGTTGAGGCTTCGACTGAACTTTCGGCCGCTCGAGATGCGGAAATTGTTTTGTTTTGCGTGAAGACGACGGACACGGCTGCTACAGCGCGGGAGCTTGCGCCGCTATTGGCAAAGAATGCGCTGGTGGTGAGCATGCAGAACGGCGTGGACAATGCAGAGCAGATTCACGCGGCGTCGGGACTGCATGCACTGGCCGCGGTCGTTTATGTGGCAGCTTCTGTTCCCTCGCCCGGCATGGTGAAACACGTCGGGCGCGGCGATCTGGTGTTGGGTCCAAAGAGTGTGGCGACGGAACGCGTGGCTGCCATTTTTGAACGAGCAGGCGTGGCCTGCACAATTTCTGATCACCTTGCCACAGAACTTTGGACCAAGCTGGTGTGGAACTGCGGACTGAACGCGATTTCCGCACTCGGCAAGGCTACGTATGGCGACATCATCGCCAATGAAGACGCGCGGCAACTGGTGGAAGGCGCGGTATTCGAAGTGATTTTTGTGGCGAAGGCGGCTGGCGTTCATCTTCCGCTGTTTGAGGATCCGAAGGCGGCGATGACCGAAGCTTACAAGGTTGCACAGTCCATGGCCGCAACGCGCAGTTCGACCGCACAAGACATGATGCGCGGAAAAAAGACGGAGATCGATTCGCTGAATGGCTTTATTGTTCGCAGAGGTCGCGAACTCGGCGTGCCGACGCCAATCAACCACGCGCTGTTTACGCTGGTGAAACTCACAGAGTCTGCAGCCTAATCCGCTGCCAACCTACTACCCTCAAAAAACGGGGCCACACTCCAATGGGAATCGGTATGGCGCTGGTCTTCTGGGCGATTATTGGAATCGTTATCGCCACAATCGGCGCTAGTGTTTTAGGCGGGTTGAGCTTCTTGTTGACAAGGCAGGTGAGTCGCGGCCGGTGGCCCGTAGTAGTCGCCTCTTGCGTATTTCCGTTCACCTGTCTGCCGTGGGGCGCAGCGGTGTTTGGGTTTCAAGCCCTCGTAAACGAGACTTTTCTGCACCGCGATCCCGGCCTAGGCGATGCCTGGCGATGTCCGCTTCCGAATGGATATTCGATTCTGATGATCGATGAGACGGACGAACGGTTGGGTGTACAACCCCAAAACACAGCCCGGCCCTGCCGTCGGCGAGGCGGAAGACGCGATTTCGGGAATTCGGCAGCTTCAACTTTCTGGCGCGTATGTGCTGGGCGACAGAAATGACGCGTGGGGCGCAGGAAATGCCGGCCAAAAAGTTGAAAAGATTTCATACTTCATTCTCCATACGAACAAAGGAACACACGCCCTCTTTGCATCCAAAAAGGATTTTGAGGAAGCAGCTGCCAAGCAGGGAGTGACAGCGATTCACTTGGAACCAATTGATGTTGTATACGGGCGCTATCGCGGCACTTGGTTCGATACGTTCGCCGGTTTGCTGTTTTTTGTTCCGCCACTCGTCGGCTTTGTCGGGCTTATGCTGTGGGTTATGGGCGTGAGGAAACGCGGTCGAATTACCCAAGCGGCCATGAACTATTGAAAGGCAAAGCGACAGAAGTCGCGGCTAGCGTTCGGGGAGATGGAAGGGAATGTGGACGATGGCTTCGAGGTCGACCGGTGCGCCGCTGCGTTCGGCGGGGCGGAATTTCCATTGTGCGAGCGCGCGCATGGCGTTGGTGTCGAGCTGCGGGTCAATTCCCTTCACCAGTTGAATCGAATCCACTGAACCGTCACGACGGATCACCGCGTAAAGGATGACTTCGCCTTCGATGTTTTCGGCGATCGCGCTCGGCGGATACTTGGGATCGACTTTGCGCAGAGGCGATGGCTCGGCGACTTCGCCACCGGAAGCGCTGGCAGGGCCGGTGGGCGCGGTGCGCATTTCGGTGAAATTCAAAATCCAGCTGCCGGTGGCGCTATTCAAATTAGGCATGTTGACGTTCATCGAGTAGACGCGACGGCGGGCAAAGATTGCTTCGGGCTTGGCGTCGGGAGCAAGCGCAGCGAAATTCGGAGGGCCGCTTTGAACGGCTGGCGCATCTTCGCGAGCGGCATCCACGCGGGAATAGTTGGGACGAGTCGAGGGCATGGAGAGTTTGCCGGCGCCAAGACCGGAAACTGAGCTGGGCGACTTGGGCGAACCGCCGGTGATGCTGATAGCGCCGGAATTTGCACCGGTCGCGCCGCCCGCTCCAATTCCGCCCACGGCGTGTTCGACGCCGTTGTTTCCGTTCGAATTAGGCTTCGCGTCAGGCGATCCGCCTGGGACACCGGGCTTTTTCCCTTCCGGAGAAATCGTGACGCGCGCCGCGAGATTCCCTGGCGGCGGAGCGACTGGCGCAGGCGGGCCGGGATTGGCGGACAGCGCGATCAAAGTTTGCCCCGATCCGTTGGGCGAAGTCAGCTGATTTGTAACATCGGGCGCTGGCTCGGCTGCGCCATCTTGCCTGCGTTGAGCCGCGCGCGGGGCGGCGCCCGCGTTGATTTGCAACTTCGGCCGCTCAGGCCCGGCGGAATTCATGGCGAGGGCCATTTCGCCAGGACGTTGCTCAGCCATCTGTACTTCTGGCGCGGAGCTGGGATCGCTAGGGATGCGCCGTTCCTTTGGATGTAGTTGCTTCAAGAACTTTGCGCTGATTTCGAGCTGTGGCCGGACCGGCTGGGCGGATTGAGCCAACTGCACCATGTTCGGCAGGTTCGGAAGAAGCTTGGGTGCGTCGGGCGGAGCGGCGGGTTGAAGGAGCGTTTGACGGGGATGATTAGGGCGTGAAGGATCGGTGAAGATGCGCTGGCGCGGATGGAACGCATCGGCACCTTCAGGTGCAGGCGGCTGCTCGGCTACTCCGCGCGGAGTGGGTTTCGGCTTGTGGGCAGGCGCGCTGATCAGCGGAAAATCTTCAATGGGGCCGGACCAGGTGATTTCGGCGCTGTCAAAGGCGTGATTGCGCTTTGGCGAAGCGATTTGCGGAAACGGCATGACCATGAACGCAACATGCCATAGCGCCGCGGCGAAAACGGCGCGGCGCGGGATGCGCCGTTCAATCCAGGCATCCTTGAAAAAACTCGCCGAGAGGAGTCCTTTGGGAGCACGGGCGCGGCGGAAGAGTTCCGCGAAATTGCTGGCAAGCCCTTGATGGAACTGGCGCCAGTCGATATCGAGCCGCGGCTCAGCGGCCCCGTGGAGATCAGCGGAAGGCGCAGGCGGCGCAGACGGGCTGAGCCGCAAAAGATCGAGTGGATTGTTGGCTTCGTGCGCGGACATTATCTATGGCGATCTATGGCGTAGATCGCGAGCTCGGGAAAAGCTCATCCTCTCCTTATAGACGGCGGACTTGGGAAACCGATTGGCAACGCTGGCGCAGCCAGGCGGGGGCGTGCG
>UEXQ01000323.1_pt1 | contig 18962 bp, 16 predicted proteins | sample 4301111 | NCBI WGS metagenome assembly UEXQ01 (sample SAMEA4773181, study PRJEB27434) | metagenome | biome: 2259; feature: agricultural soil; material: soil | place: USA | collected 2014-09 | depth 0.25 m
GAAACGAGCCGGCCATGTGCAGCGGCGCAGGGAGAAAGCCGGCTTGCATGACGCCGGTACGCTGCTGCGGATCGAGAAAAAAGAGGCGGTCGAAGAACTTGATTTTGCCGGCGGAGCCGACGCGGCGGTAAAAATCTTCAAGATTGGTGCAGCAGGCGAGCGTGACGTGCTGGCAATTGTCCACATTCTCGCCATTCGGCAGCACATAGGAAGTGGCGCGGCCGCCGAGGTAGGGGCGCTGTTCAAACAGACGTACGCGGCAGCCGGCGTCAGCCAGCGCGACGCCGGCCGCTAGCCCCGCCAGCCCGCCGCCAATCACGATCACGTTTTTCGAGGACATTTTCCCGTGTATGCCGCGCGAAGCGTGCGCGGGCGATGAAGAGCATTTTCTCCGCCTTGCTCAGGCGAACGCGTTCGCCGAAGACGGCGAAATCGAGCGATTCGATGCGCGCGAGTAGGGCGTTGTAGGTGTGGATTAGCAACCAGAGCGTGCCGCGGCTGTCGGCTTCGATCAAATCGAGGAGTTCGGAGCCTTCTTTGTAGAGCTGGAAGGCCCGGTCAGCTTCGAAGCGGAGGAGCTCGCGCACGCCCAGTGTGCCTTCGTTTTTGGTGAAGTCGTTGGGTGAGACGTTGAAGCGCGCGAGGTCTTCGTCCGGGAGATAGACGCGGCCGCGGCCGGCGTCTTCCTGGACGTCCCGAATGATGTTGGTGAGCTGGAAAGCGAGGCCAAGTTTTTCGGCTAGATCGAGCGCGCGCGGATCCTTAAAGCCAAAAATATGCGTGCAGGTGAGGCCGACGGTGCTGGCAACGCGATAGCAATATTCGCGAAGGCGGTCGAAGGTGGGATAGGACGTGATGGTGAGGTCCATTTCGGCGCCGGAGATTTGGTCATGGAGGTAGCGCGCCGGCATGTTGAAGCGGCGCATGGTGTCGACGAGTGCCGGTAGGACCTCACTGGCGCCTTCTGGCCCGGGTTGAAAGGCGAGTGCGGAGCTGCCGTCGATGAAGGCGCCGTATCCTGTGACGGCTCGATCGAGGGCAGCGCGCCACTGTGCCAGCCCCCGCTGTTTGATGGCGAGGTCGTCCCCCTCGTCGGCAACGTTGTCGACCAGGCGCATGAACGCATAGAGGGCGGCAATACCGTCACGCTTTGCTTTTGGCAAAAGGAAGAACGCGTAATAGAAGTTGCTGTGCGCTTCTCGTGCCAGGTTCCAACAGGTTTCGTAGGAATGGGCGAGGTCAAGTCTCGCCGGGACACCTGGAGTCGAACGTGACGCACTATCCGCATCGCCGGATGGCGACGTCGAAATGCCGGCATCTCGCACTGCGGCGGAGCGTCGCTTGCGCGAGAAAATCTGACTCAGCAGAACGCGGCCGAGGAGGCCCGCTTGTTTCGCTTTGCTTATCGATGGGCGATGGTTCAGCGTGTCGTAGCCTTGCGCTTCGATGGCGTCCAAAACGGCCCTGCCGCCGCGGCTGAACATTTCAAGGTCGACGCTGAGTTTGCCGTCGACTTGTTGCGCAAGCGGAAGACCTTCGTTGAACAAGATGCGCGTGCGGGCGATCAAATCTTTCATCAATGCGACGTAGTTCTGGCTGAAGCGGCGGGCGACGATGTCGGCTTCGCTGAGGCCGTGGTGCGCAGCAGCGTCGAGCGGGATGTAGATGCGGCCTTTTTCTAGGTCTCGTGAAACGTCTTGCCAGAAATTCGCGAGCTGAAGAGCCGTGCATGTGGCGTCCGAAAGCTTCTGGCGGGCTTCGTCGCGATAGCCGCAAAGATAGAGAACCAAACGGCCGACAGGATTCGCGGAATAGACACAGTAGTCGAGAACGGATTCCCAGGTGGCATAGCGTTTGACAGTCTGGTCCTGGCGGAAGGCCTTCAACAGGTCGGCGAAGAGTTGGCGCGGAATATCCTTAGCTACGACGGTTTCGCCAAGGGCCACGAACACCGCATGCGATGGACGGCCCTCGTAACAGGCGTTCAGTTCCCGTTCCCACCAGTCGAGTAATTCGAGAGCGCGTTGGGTCTCAGAAATTTCGTCGCCGAGATCGTCCGCCCAGCGGCAATAGGCATAGAGATTGTAGAAATGCTGATGCAACTCTGTCGGCAGGAGCCAGGAGGCTATGTTGAAATTTTCGTAGTGGTGGGTCGCTAGCCAGTGAGTGTACTGCCGCGCGGTTTCCGGCGAACAGCCCGGGTGCGGGACGTTTCGCGCGATTTCGAGTTCGTTGGGACGTAGCATGGTCAGAAAAGCGGATTCCTCGCTACGCTCGGACGGACAATGTGACCCTGGAATGCCGCGCGAATCACGGACGGACGGCCAGCTTGATTTCGCCGCTGCGGGCTTTCATGCGCTCAAAGGCCTGCGGCAAGTCGGCCAGGCGGATTTCTTCGGTGACAAAATCCTGCGCCGAAATGTCGCCGCGGCGCACCGCTTCGAGCGCCTCGCGAATGAAACGGGGCGTGTGGTGGAACGGCGAAATAATTTTGATTTCCGAGTAGTGAATGGCGGCCGGCTCGATCTCAACTTTTGTGCCCGACGGCAATCCACTGAAGAAATTCACCACGCCGCCTCGGCGAATCATGCCCAACGCCAACTTCCACGCGGCAGGATTACCGGCAGCCTCTACGACGGCGTCCGGACCGCGTTGGTCTTCTGTCAACGCCCGCACGGTAGCGACCGGGTCAGGCGTTGTGGAAACATTGATGGTGGCGTGCGCGCCCAGCTTACGCGCCACATCAAGAGGCGCATCGCGGCGAGCTAAAGCGATGACGCGAACGCCGCGGCGAGAAAGCATGCGTACGAATTTCAGGCCGATGGGACCGCAGCCGATCACAGCGACGGTATCGCCGGTTCGCAGTTCCATTTCGTGGATGCCGCGCAGCACGCACGCTAGCGGTTCGACCAGCGCTGCGCTCTGATCATCCACCGAGTGCGGCACTTCCAGCATGTTTTCCGTGACGATGCGGCCGGGAATGCGCATGTATTCGGCATACGCACCGTTGTTGAAGAGCAGATCATCGCAAAGATTTTCCTGACCGCGGCGGCAGTGGTAGCAGCGGAAGCAAGGAGCGGAGTTGGCGGCAACCACGCGCATGCCCATGCGCCATTTGGAATCCACCCGCTTGCCGACGGCGACAACTTCGCCAACGACTTCGTGCCCGAATACGGCAGGCGGACGAATCATTTTCGCGTGATAGCCGCGCTTCCAGACTTTCAGGTCGGTACCGTCGGTCAACGCCAATCGCACGCGGAGCAAAACTTCATCGGGAGCGAGCGACGGAACTTCGATTTCTTCGATGCGCAGGTCTTCGCTGCCATACAGAACCGCGGCGGTCATTTTTGGAGGCACAACGCGCCGCGCCAGAGCTACGACTTCATCAATAGCCGCTTCGATGGTTTTCTTTGCGGATGATGTCTTCATTCGTGCGTAATCAAGACTTTCAGCGACTCGGCAGTCGGCTTCGCGGCGAGTTCCAGCCCTTCCTGGATTCTAGCCAAAGGAAAGCGGTGCGTGACGATTTCCATCACAGGCAGTTTCTTGCGCAGCACCAGTTCGGCGGCTTCGTCCTGAATGTCCACGGCGGCGCTGTAGCTGCCCAAAATTTCCTTTTCGTCGATCCCCACAGCCGAGGCAGGAAACGTAATCCGAGTAACGGGGTCATTGGCAGCAAACAGCAAAACGCGGCCGCCAGGGCGTGCCGCTGCCAGAGCTTCCTCAACCACAGCGGGATGCGCTACCGCAACCAGAATCGCATCCGCCCCCCGCCCCTCAGTTCGAGTCTTGACCTCTTGAACCAGCTTACCACTTGTGGGGTCAAAAGACTCGATTGCTCCCAAGGTCAGGCTCTTGGCCCGACGCTCGGGTATAGGGTCACTGGAATAGATGCGCGCACCGGCCAGTTTGGTCACCATCAAGAGTTGCAACCCGATGGGGCCGCAGCCGGCGACGAGGACGGTTTCGCCTGGGGCAACGCGGGCCTTTTGAACGGCCTTTAGGATCGTATTGATCGGTTCGAGGAATGTGGCCTCTTCGAAGCTGACTTTATCGGGAAGCGGAATGATGCCGCGCTCGGCGACCCAGGGCATGGCTTTGACGTATTCGGCGAAGCCGCCGCCATTGGGAGTGAATCCTGCCGTGAGGCCAGTAGTCTTGTACTGCTTGCATTGCGAGAAGAGGCGGCGTTCACAGTAGAAGCATTTCTGGCAGGGGATGTGGTGAAAACTCATTACGCGGTCGCCGGGCTTGAATTTTGTGACGCCTGGGCCGGTGGCGACTACGGTGCCGGCGAGTTCGTGGCCGAAGATTTGTGGTGGTTCGACGTAACGCTGAAAAATTTTCTTGATGTCGGTGCCGCAAATGCCACAGGCGGCAACTTTAATGAGGACTTCATTGGGGCCGGCGGCGGGCACAGGGACATCTTCGATGCGAACTACTCCCTGGTCGCGGTAGACGCCGGCACGCATAGTTTTGGGGATAGGACCAAGAGTTCGCAGAAGTTCTGTCGAGGTTGATGTTGAACTCATCGCGCAGCCGCCTCTTGCAACTCTGGTGGCGGCCAGCCATGTACGGAGAAAGAAAGCTTCTTGATAAACGCCTCCAAGAAATGGGCTAACGCTTCACCAGCCGTCTTGCTGTCGCGGCCTAGCCTGATCAGAGCCGGCAGCTGCAAGGGATGGCGAGCGATATAGCGGGCAACGCCCGCAATTTTGACTCTCCCCGACTCGTCAACCGCCGTGTCAACAACTGCAGGCACGTCTTTCCGCACGTTGTCGGATATGACGCGTATGGCGACCGCCGATCGCCGATGTTGCGCAGCCGCAGACAAGACTCCGAAACTTTCCATCTCAACGGCATCCGCGAACGGTGCAAGGCTCTTTTTCTCCTCAACTTTGCGCACGACATGGCCGGAAGTTAGAAACATTCGAACGCGTGTCGCGCCGTCATTTTGTGCGGCGTGAACCAAGTTGCGAGAGCACTCCAGCGTCTGGGATTTTCCGAGTTCCTGAACCGCGTCGGCAACCAGCACGTGCCCCACAACATGGTTGTCCTTTAGCGATCCCGCAAAACCGCAGGTGATACACGCCTGATACGGCTCGGCAAGAAGCACATTCGCGGCGCGAAAAGCGTTTTCCATTCCCATTCCGGTTATCACGAAGTCCACTTTCGCGTTTCCGACCCGAGCTCGAAAAATAGAGAGGCCCGAGAGCAGTAGCGATTCTAGATCGCGAAGTTTTCGCCAAGGGGCGAATTCGGCTTCTACGGCGAATGTGACGAGGATGCGCATTAGCGTTCGCGAGACACGACACCGCGGTAAAGCCCGGCGCTACAAAATCCAATCCCTAGGCGGCCTTCGCACGCACGATCTTTTTTGCGCGACGCGGTGCGATGTAGCCGTTCGCTTCGTACCAGCGCACGGCGCGCTCAAAAGCCGTCGCAACCGGGCCGGCCTGAAAGGCGAGTTCGCGTTTCGCGCGTGAGCAATCTACAAACATCATGTGCTGCGCGATCTTCACGCCTTCCACTGGAATTTGCGGCTCGCGGCCAATCAACCGCGAAAAGGCTGTCTCTGCATAGGCTACACCCAGTGCGAGGCCGTGCGGGATTTTCAGTGACGGCGCGGGCAATCCGGTAGTCTCCGAGAGAATGTCCAGCACGCCCTTCAGCGTGAGATTTTCCGCGCCGAGCAAGTAGCGTTCGCCGATGACTCCCTTCTCGGACACCAGAATGTGGCCCGCGGCACACTCCTCCACGCCAACAAAATTCAACCCGGTCTCGACGTAACCCGGCATCTTGCCATTCAGAAAATCGAGAATGATTTTTCCCGTGGGCGTCGGTTTCCAGTCCCAAGGACCGACCGGAGTTGTCGGCATCGCAACAACCGCAGGAAAACCCTGCTTCGCAGCGTGCAAAACTTCTCTTTCGGCCAGCCATTTGGAACGCTTGTAGTGACCCACCATTTCGTCCAGCTTCGCGTCGGTGAATTCGTTGGGATGTTCCGGACGATCCACTGCGATCGTGGCGACAGTACTGGTGTAGATGAACTGTTCGACGCCGGCGCGTTTGGCCGCTTCAAGAAGATTTTTCGTGCCCCCAACATTCGAATCATAGATGTCCTGCGAACGCTTGGACCAAAGCCGGTAATCGGCGGCAACGTGGAAGACGCGCTGGACTCCCGCCAAGGCGCGATCCAGCGAGGCTGCGTCGCGCAGATCGCCGGTCATGTATTCGAGCGGAAGATCGGCAATCGCGCGGTTACTGCTGGATGGGCGAAGCAGTACGCGCACATCGGCGCCGCGCGCTACCAGCTGCCGAGTCAGATGACATCCCAAGAACCCGGCGGCCCCTGTGACGAGTATTTTTTGCCGGCCACTCACGCGGTTTCCTCAACAGCTTCCGTTTCCACTTCCGGCGGCAGTGATGGAGTGGCGGTCTGGGTATTCTCTTTTACGGTGCGGCCGACGTAGGAGGCCTCCAGCAGCCTGGAGAAATTCTCCCAGCGGCTGCAGCGCACCAATCCGCGAAGTTCTTCCAGCTTCTCCTGATAAGCGTTTGGAGGCGCCGGCTGCGTTAGGCCGCCAGAAGAAACGATGTAGCCGTCGACGTCGTAGCGATCCAGAAATTCAAAAAGTTCGCCCGTTTCGCACGGTTCCGTGTTTTCTGTAACGCTTACGTGCGCGCACACATAAAAGCCGGAAAGTTTTGCGGCGCGAATGCCTTCGATTACTCGGTGGAACGCTCCTGGGCGCCCGACGGTCCGATCGTGAAATGCCTCCCGCCCGGCGAGGTCTACGGTGAGAAACAGCCGCGGATCAGGGCGGAATTCGTGAATGCGCTGGCGCAGATGATGCCCATTCGTGTGAACGAAGACGCTGCGGCCCCTGGCGTTCAGCGCAAACGCCACACGGCCGACTTCGGCGTGGTCCAACGGCTCGCTGCCGCCGATCCAGAGCACCGGAGCCTTCGTTTTCGCTGCGGTTCGAAGCGAACCCGCCGCGCTGTGCGAATCAGCAACCGGACTGTGCTCGAAGCCGTTGTCGTGAAGTGCGGGAAGCAGGGTTGCCGGCAGATGAAAGATCGGGACTGCAACTTTGTCATTGCCGCTGGCCGGGAAAAGTCGTCCGCGCCAGAGATCCAGAGTGAGCCTTAGAGGAAACTTCATTCGCGTCAAAAGCCGCTGCGCATCCGGAACTCTTCCGGACGGAACCTGATAAAGGAGAATTCCGGTTGGCCAGTTCCTTGCGTCTGTTTGTGGAAGCGCGCTAACGCATACACGGGGAATGAATTGCGATAGAGGTGATATTTCAAGTAGAAGACGCACGGGAACCCAGTACCCGTGAAGTCGTCCTCGTCCCACGAGCCATCCGCGTTTTGTTGCCGAACCAAGGATTCGGCCGCCTTGGCAATCGCGGGATCGCCGGGATCAGCCGCCGCCAGCAATCCGATCAAGCCCCAAGCCGTCTGCGAAGGCGTGGCGCTTCCCTGCCCCTTCGAGGATTCGAGGTGGTAGCTGCGCAGCGATTCGCCAAAGCTACCGTCTCGCTTCTGCACCGCTTTCAGCCAGTTCACTGCACGCTTGCAATAGTCCTCAGCATTTAGTGAGACGGTTTCGAGCGCACGCAGTACGCCGCTGGTTCCGTAAACGTAGTTCACGCCCCAACGGCCAAACCACGAACCATCCTTGCACTGGTCTTTCAGCAAAAACCGGACGGCGCGCTTCACAGCAGGGTGATCCGCGGACCAGCCGAAGCGGCCGAGACATTCGAGCACACGCGCCGTCACGTCTGCGGTGGACGGATCAATCATCGCGTTGTGGTCGGCGAACGGAATATTGCACAAAATCTTGCGGTCGTTGTCACGGTCGAACGCACCCCAGCCGCCGTCTCGATTCTGCATGCTGAGAAGCCATTGAATGCCGCGGCGGATTGCGCCTTCCATTCGCTTTTCGTCGGGGAACTTGACGCGCTGCAGCGCCATCAAGACAAACGCCGTGTCGTCCACGTCGGGATAATGGTCATTTCGAAACTCAAAAGCCCAGCCGCCCGGCTCGGCGTCTTTGTTCTTAACTTGCCAGTCGCCGGGACCGAGAATCTGCTTCGACAAAATCCAGTCTGCCGCTTTCACCAGCGCTGGGTGATCTGGCGCGACGCCCGCTTCTTCGAGCGCAACCATGGCAATGCAGGAATCCCACACTGGAGAAACACACGGCTGCAAGCGAATCGTCTCGGCATCTTCGATTTCAAACCGCGAAAACTCCTTGATCTCGCGCCAGGTCAGAGGATCATCCGGCCCGTGGCCGAGGGCCATCAGTGCGAAAATGGAATTCATCATGGCGGGATAAATTGCGGCCAGGCCGTCCGTCCGCTCGATGTGATGCAGCAGCCACTGCTTGGCTTCGCGAAGGGCGCGCTGACGCAGCGGCTTCCAGGGCAGCTTTTCGTAAACTTTCAGCGCGCGGTCCAGCGCCAAAAAGAAATTCTTCCAGGAGAGGAGCTGCTTGCTCCAGTCAAAGGCGGGGGTCTTGCGCGACGGATCTTTGAACAGCTCGTCCACGCGAGCGTGTTCGGGTAATCGCCAATCCGGCCGCAACGCGCTGAGGATCGCCATCGGAATCACAATGCCGCGGGTCCATGACGACATCTCGTAAATGTTGATGAAAAACCAGTTGGGCAGGAGCATCAGCTCCGGCGGAATCGCGGGTACCAGTTCCCAACCCACCGCTCCCACCAGCGCCAGATAAAACCGTACGTAGGAATTCGAGTGTTCCAGCCCGCCAAGCCTGTGGATCGTCTCGCGCGCCGCCGTCAAATGTTCTGCGTTCGCATCATCTCCGGCCAGCTTCAGCGCGAAGTAGGCTTTGCAGGTGGCGTTTAGTTCCGACGGGCCGCCGGGATAGATGCTCCAGCCTCCGTCCGACAATTGCCGCTGGCGGACGTAGTTGGCAAGCTTCTCGATGCGAATGGGGTCGGCCTTGCCCAGAACAAAAAGGTAATAAATGTAGTCGGATTCCAGTGTCGTGTCGGCTTCGAGTTCGCCCAGCCAGTAGCCTTCCTGGTCCTGCAGAGAAAGGAGGTGCTCCGCACCACGTTCGATGGATTCCGGGAGCTTTTGTGCCCACTCCTGTTGGCGCACCGGAGCGGGCGCCGTCGCGGTGGACGAATACTCTTCACCCATTCTTACGAATGAGGCCATTTCAATTTTCCCCCCGAAAAAAAACCGATCCGCCGGTCGCGAACCGGATTTTGCAACCAGCCCTAACCCTTTCATTTACTTACGGTTCCAGAGTTGCTAGGGCGATTACAGGCTTCCCCGTACTATCCTAAGTATCCCTTCATTCGATGGTACGGGTCAACGCCGAAGATGTCTGGTTTTTTGGATTCGACACTGTCGGTAAACGCTACATTCGAGCGGTCGCGGGTGGGGCGACGGGAGGCTAAATCGTAATCGCCGGCGGCGTCTCGACGATCCGCTTGACGAGTTGAAACAACGGTTCAGGGAGTGGCTCCCCTTCGCGCTGCAACAGTGACGGCTTTTCGCGAAGCAGTCTCGCCGGAAGTTGCAGCCAAGGCGGTCTTGTCACTTCCTTTTCCTCAAGACCGCCGCGAAACACGAAAACGTCCGCACGATCGAGCAGTTGTCTCGCTGAGTCCTTGAAGTCGTCACGCGTCGTGTCGAGCACTGTTACGTACAATGAAGGCTTCACAAACTGCAGCAGCGAATTGCTCTCGATGATCACGTTAAGACCGTCGCTCGCCGCCGTCCCGTTCTCCCGCTGTGCCGCTGACGCCAGCGCCTCACGCAGCAGCGGCAGCCCTTCGGCCAGAGAACCCTGCTTCGTGCGCAGCCAGAAGGCGCGGTCGGCGCCCGCATGCAGAAACCGCGCGCTGTCGGACGACGCGGTCGTCAGCGGCGCACTGCGGCTTTCCCAGTCGAGCGCGACGGTATGCTCGGTTGGCGCGCAATCGCAATTTTCGCCCTTCTGTGCACAGACGCCATGCCCGTATTGCGTGATCTTGCCTGCCAGCCAATGCGCTTGCGGCAACCGGGCGATTATGTCGCACACGAGCTGTGTCTTGCCGATGCTCCGCGTATGGCCGCCGACAACGATCAGCCGGCACGGCGCGGATTTTTCAATGAACTGAGCACTCGCCAACGGATACCTTTCAGCTTTGCTTCGTCTCTAACTTTTTGATGCGAGCCGCCAGCTCCGGGAGGCGGGCAAACCAAAAATAGGCTTCCTTGAATTTATCCAGCGGGCGAGCAGGCGTACCCCAGACGACTTGTCCGCTGCGAATGGTCTTGCCCGTAGGAATGCCAGCTTGCGCCCCGGCGATCGATTGGTCTTCCAATGTGCAATGGTCCGCGATGCCCACTTGTCCGCCCACAATTACGTGATGACCGAGCGTGCTCGAGCCCGAAATCCCCGTTTGTGCTGCCACCACCGTGTGCTCACCAATCCTCACGTTGTGACCGACGTGCACCAGGTTGTCGAGCTTCACACCTGCGGCGACGCGCGTGTCATCCAACGACCCGCGATCGATCGTCGCATTCGCGCCAATTTCCACATCGTCGCCAATCTCGACGATTCCCGTCTGCGGAAATTTCCAATGGCGTCCTTCACCGTATGCGTAGCCAAACCCATCCGCGCCCAGAACGGCGCCCGCATGAATTTCAACTCGATTTCCTATTCGTACGTTCGCGTACAGCGTCACGCGAGGGTGAATCCGGCATGCGTCGCCGATCCAACAGCCGGTCCCCACCACGCAATGCGCTCCGATTTGCGTGTTTTCGCCAATGTGCGCGTCTTCTCCAATCACCGCGTACGGACCGACGCTGGTTGTCGGCGCAATTTTAGCCAACGGCGCAATGATCGCGGTTGGATGGATACCGTTGGCAATGAGCGACGGCTCGCGCAACTCCGCGGCGGCTTTGGCGAAAGCCACTTTTGCTTCTTTGGCGCGAAGCAGCGTCTTGCCCGGCACGGAGATATTCTCCGGTACAACCGCGCATCGCGCGGCAGACACGGTCGCCCGATCCAGATACTTCGCCGAATCTACAAAGATGAGATCGGCTGAAGACGCCCGCTCGGGAGAGGCGACGCCCGTGAGTTCCAGCATGCCCTCGCCTTCGAGCACGGCGCCAACGGCGCGCGCAAGTTCGTGCGCGGTCTTCTTCATTGCCACACCTCTCATAAGAAATCGTATAGCGGTGGTTCGCCCGTGGGCCGCGTCTTCCAGCGCGCGTGAACCCAAACCCATTGCTCGGGATATCTGCGGATGATTTCTTCCGTGACTTTCGCGAAGCGCTGCGTGTTTTCGACTATGTCGCGGTCCGCATCTCCGGTGCGAATCAAATCCAGCGGCGGCTCAAACCGCAGACGGTATTTTTCCAGCGATGCATCCCACACCGCGTAGCCGGGAACTACGGCAGCTCCCGTGTGAAGCGCTACGCGCGCGATTCCTGCCGTCGTGCAGGCGGGCGTGCCGAAAAAGTCCACGAAGACGCCTTCCTGCGGCATCGTGTTTTGGTCGGCGAGGATTCCGATGGTTCCAGCGTCCTTCAAGATTTTCAGCATCGCGCGTGCTGACTCGTTCTTGAAAATGGGCGCATTGCCGGAAAGGCCTCGATAACGGTTCACCAGCGCGTCCAACCGCGCATTGTCCAGTGGCCGCGCCATGTAATGCAGCGAATAGCCATAGAGCGCGTGCGCGTAGGAAGACAATTCCCACGCACCGATATGGGCAGTCAGAAATAGCACGCCTTTGCCGCGGCGCTGCCCTTCTAGAAAATTTTCATGGCCATCGAGGACGATCGCGTCTGCAATGTTTTTGCGGCTGTACCGCGGCATGCGCGCAAACTCCGCGGCCATCCAGCCGAGGCTCCGCGCCATCGCGCGAATCGTGGCCTGGCGCTTCGCGTCAGTCCAGTTCGGAAATGCTAGCCGCAAATTAAATTCGGCGGTCTTGCCGAGCCTGGGCGTCAGCGCCAGGAGCGCACGCGCGACCATCGCACCCGCTGCTCGCGCCAGCGAACGCGGCAACAAGCCCACCACTCTCAGCACAACCCACGCAACGGCGTACACCAGCCATTCCTTCATCGTCCAGCATTATGCTAGAACTGAATCGCGCTGGCATACCGCCACTCCGAGCTGTGCGGCAGCTTCAACGATTCTGTGATGTAATCCAAAAGACAAATCTTCATCGCAAGAGAGATTTCGCCCTGTCAACGACCCCTCAGCTACTCAGTCCCGCCCTTCGCATCGCATGGGGTATTCTGATCGTCCTGACACTTTACTTCTGCTATTTCAGCAATCTGGATGTGATTGGATTCCTAGGTCCGGACGAGCCCCGCTATGCATGGATCGCCCGCGACATGGCGGAGACCGGGGATTGGATAACGCCCCGCTTGTATGGCCGGCCGTGGTTTGAGAAACCGCCTCTCCTCTACTGGGGTGGCGCCATCTTCTTCAAACTGATGCCCGACAAGCCCGAAATCGCCGGGCGACTTCCCAGCGCGATCTCCGCGCTCCTTGCCACACTTGCTCTTGCCTGGCTGGCGTGGCGGACCTATGGCGAAGAGTGTGCACGATGGCTGCTTCTTCTCTTGCCCACCAGTATCGGCATGATCGGGTTTTCCCATGCGTGTGCGACGGACATGCCGTTTGCAGGGATGCTCACCGTCAGCCTCGTGTGGGCCGCCGTCATCCTCGGTCTTGTTCCTGCGAGCGAAAACACCCCCATCCTGCCGCGTACTCCATGGCTCGCTTTGCTGCTCTTTGCATTTTTCCTAGGCCTCGCGGTCCTCGCCAAAGGACCGGCGGCGATCATCCTCATCGGGGGTGCCGCTTTCTTCTGGGCGCTATCCACCAAACGCTGGCGCGACGTGTTCCGCCTGCTTCATCCCGCGGCGATTGCCGTTTTCTTACTCACCGCTCTTCCCTGGTACATCCTCTGCGCCCGCCGCAATCCGGATTTCTTCCGTGTCTTCATCATCGAGCACAACTTCAAACGCTTTCTGAGTCCCGAGTTCCAGCACATCCAACCCTTCTGGTTTTATGTCCCGGTCTTGTTTGTTGCCCTTGCTCCCTGGACACTGGTTGGCTTGGTTGGTGTAACAAATCGGTCTCTAAGGTTCATACGATTCCGCGCTGCCAGTCCATTCACGGTTTTGATTTTCTCTTGGACCACGTTTTGCCTTGTCTTTTTTTCGCTGTCCAAGTCCAAGCTTCCTGGCTACGTACTGCCTGCGGTTCCCGCCGCGGTGCTCGCTATTGGCGCAGTGTGCTCGGCCGAAACCCTTTTGAGCCGTCGGGTGAAAGGCTTTCTGTTAGCTCTTACCTCGTTCTTATTCTTCAGTGCCTTTGCGTTTCTTTGCTATCGCCTCAGAAGCCCTGTTTCGCTCCACGCAGATCAACTCGGCTATAGGCAAACCGCAGCTATTCTCGTTGCCTCATGGTTTCTTGGAATAACCACTTTATTGCTTGCTACCTCGTTTGCCACACGCAAGAATTCTGCGGCCGAATTCTCATTCCTCGCTGCGGGCATTCTTGCTTTCACATTTCTTATCGGCTCTTCTAAGAGCCTGGCCGATCGCACTCAGCTCAATATGGCTTCCGGAAAAGCGCTTGTCGGCGCAGCAGCCGAGCTGAGCAGTGCGCAGTTCCGGCTGGCTGGCTTTCGTCGCGACTATCGCTATGGCCTGAGCTTCTATCTGCATCGCGAGGTGATCGAGTGGAAGGACGACCCGATTCGGAATGGCTTCGTTCTCACTGATGGAGTTTCTTGTAAGCAGCTCAATACTCGGGATGATTGCAGCAATCGCTGGGAAAATTTGGATCAGGAGGGAAACTGGGCATTACTCGAGATCACTCAGGCTGATTCACTTGGCGGGACTGGCAGTGGGCGGCAGCCTAACTAGAAAAAATGTGACGACGCGGTTTTCGTAAAGATGCTTTTCTTCTTCGGACAAGGCGACGTAATTGCCGTGCGGCAGCGCGGCAATTTCTTTGGGCTCGGGAGCTTTAATGAAGAGCTTGCGCGTACTGTCGCCGAGCTGGGTATCGTCGGCGGGCTGTAGAAATAATTTCGGCACGCTGTTCAATGTTGCCATTCGCGCGGATAACGGCGGATCCTGGCGATGTTCGTAGTTCAGCCAATCAAAACTCAGTTCTGCAGAGCGCACCATGAAGGGAAATCCGGCCAGGCCAGTCTTTGCCACTTCCACCTTCACCATTTCTTTTGGCTCGTCATACACGGAATCGAGCACCAAGGCTTTCACGCGTTTGTCCGATTCCGCTTCGCGCATCGCGACATACGCGCCGAGGTTGTAGCCCCACACACCAAAGCTTTGCGAGTCCACGTCCGATCGCTGCGCGATTGCATCCATGGCCGCTTTCAGTTCGAGCGTCTCGCGGTAGCCAAACGCCGTAGTCCCAGGATTTGCGCCGTGCGCCACAAAATCAAACACGAAGACGTTGTACTGGTGTTCCTGCAGTGCAGAGACCAGCGTCAGCAGCTCGTTCTTACTAGACTCGTAGCCGTGGCAAAGAATTATCGTCGGCGCGCCACGAAAGCCGGGGAAAAACCATCCTTCGCGATGCCCGCTCGGGCCCGGAACATTAAATTGAACCGATTCCGGCCGGCCGGGAAAACTTTGCAGGTTGATTTCAGAGCTGGTGCGATTCGGTTTGACGATGCGATAGACCAGAAAACCCGCGATCGCTAGCGTTGCTAATCCCGCGAAAAAAATTACAGCCACGACCGCGGTGAACAGCTTCGTGTACCACTTCGTTGGGTAGCGGAGCTCGAAGAGAATTGACATACGTGGCCTGCGCGACTGGGCGTGCGGCGCTAGCCGCTATCCGTGACCTCACTCTAAATTTAAGTACAGGGTCTGCTTCGAACTTTAGCACGCGCGGAAAGAGCCGAAAGGTCAACTCGGTACAGGTGTGTCGCATCTATATCGGGCGAAGCAATCATCGGCTCGGGGCACTGCCCTTTCCGCTTCGGCTATGATAGAAAAGCGCTGGGGACGCGCCGCTCTTTACCCTTCATGAACATTGTCGATTTGCGCCAGACAACAGTCCGCCAGATTGAGCCGTTGCTGGAAGAAGAATCCCTGCATTGGCGTGATGAACTCCATTGGGACTATCGCGGCGCCCTGGAACTGATTAAGCGCTTTATGGAGGCGCACGCTCTTTCCGGCTGTGTCGCGTATGAGAACGGAACCGCGGCCGGCTATACGTTTTACGTCATGGAGGAATCCAAAGGCCTGATCGGTGGACTGTATGTTTCGCAGCAGTTCGATCAAGCGGCGATCGCGCGGCGGCTTCTCGAAGAAATGCTATACGGCATGCGCACACTTCCCAACCTCTCGCGTATTGAGGCGCAGCTCATGCCGTTCGGCGGACCGGTGGACCACCCGCTGCGCGAACTCGGCTTTCGCTTGTATACGCGACAGTTCATGCTGCTGGATTTGGCGAAGCCCCTCGAGATGCCATCCGGCGCGACGACAGGCCTGAGAATTTCGCGCTGGCACGATCGCTACTTTGATCCCTGCGCCAAGCTGATTTTTCTTGCGTACGCCGATCACATTGATGGCGACATCAACGATCAGTACCGCAGCAAGTCCGGGGCGCTGCGTTTTTTGAAAAATATTATCCTGCTGCCGGGGTGCGGCCAGTTTGTTCCAGGCGCCTCGTTTGTGCTGCACATGCTCGGGAGTGATGAACTATTAGGAGCAGTTCTCACGAGCGAGGTTTCACCTGGAGTGGGTCATACGACTCAACTTTGTGTAATTCCAGGTCACCAAGGCCACGGTCTCGGCCGTGCGCTAATGGTCACAGCGGTTGACGCGCTTCGCGGCCTAAAATTTCACGAACTAACGCTCACCGTAACCTCGGTGAACCACACCGCGGTTCAATTGTACGAGAAGCTTGGTTTTAAGACTCTGAAGTCGTTCACCGCAGGCGTCTGGCCGCGTTAAGCGCGCCATCCGCCTTGGCTCTTCGCCGCCGTGTGCCTTATCACCTATCGGTATCTGTCCCTCGGTACAGTGGTCGCTCAGTAACGCAAGCCGTAGAATGCACGACATGACGCCCCAAACGCATATGTCAGCGCGCTTCCGGTCAGGTTTGCTGTTTCTCTCTTCTTTTGCCGTGTGTGTAACTTCTGTGGCGTGCCGCCACCGGGAGGCAGCTCCGGCCATCCCTATGAGGACGGTCATGCAGACCATCCGGGACTACGGACGCGCAGGCAAACTTGCACCTGCTCAGAAGGTGCAAAACACAGACTTGGGTGCAGGGTCTCCCCAGCTCTACGACCTCGAGGAGACCTATCAAGCTCATATCAAGTCAGGGCTCGCCGAAGAGGACTTCGCAAATCTTGAAAGCGAGGTCCGCGACGCGCGCGTGGCCCAGGCGCGTGCCCGTGGCGGCGTTTGGAAGCTGCTGCTTTTCTACGAGGCCGTCTCGTCACCTCTTTCTGGCAGGGAGGCCACCGATTCGGACTGGCAGGACCATTTCGCCCTGATTCGAAAGTGGACTGTTGCGCGTCCCGGTTCTGCCGCTGCGCACATCGCGATGGCCGATGCCTATGTAAATTATGCGTGGGCCGCCCGCGGAAATGGCTACGCAAATACGGTTAGCGGCTCGGGCTGGAAACACTTCAACGAGCGGATCGGACTCGCGAAAGCTAAACTCATCGACGCTGCCAAGACGGAAGAAAAATGTCCTTATTGGTATGAGGTCATGCAGATGATTGCCGTCGCCGAGGGCTGGGACAAACAGCAAGCTCGTGAACTATTCGATAAGGCCACCGCCTTCTCCCCTAACTACTATCACTACTATCGTGAGTACGCGAACTTCCTTCTTCCGAAGTGGTATGGCGAAGAGGGAGAAATGCAAGCCTTCGCCGAAGAAGTTTTCACGCGCTTGCCGGAACCCGATAGCTCGATCGTCTATTTCGAAATGGCCAGCCTTTTGGCCTGTCAATGCGACAACCTGCGCGACAGCTTGGACGGACTGTCCTGGCCCCGAATCCAGCAGGGCTACAAGAATCTGGAACGTCTCTACGGGACGTCGAAACTAAAGTCGAACCGCTTTGCCTATATGTCCTATCTTGCAAAAGACAAAGCAGCCGCCCAGGAAGCTTTCAACCAGGTGGGGGACGATTGGGAACAAACGGTGTGGCAAACCGTTGGAACGTACCAGGTCACGAAGAAATGGGCGTTCAGCGAGTAGACTTCACTTCTTCGCTCGGTCCTTCAGTAGGTTTTTCAGCTCGGCCATGAACTCCTGGACGTCTTTGAAGTCCATGTAGACGCTGGCAAAGCGGACGTAGGCGACTTTGTCCAATTTTTTCAGGCGGTGCATGATCATTTCGCCGATTTCGGTGGTGGTGAGTTCGCGCTCGGTGGCTTCGTGAACGACCGCTTCGATTTCGTCCACGATGGCTTCGAGTTTCGGCGTGGCGACCGGCCGCTTTTCGCAGGCCTTCAGCAATCCCTGCAGGATTTTCTGGCGTTCAAACCGTTCGCGGCGGCCATCCTTTTTGATGACCATGTAAGGAATTTCATCGATGCGCTCGTAGGTGGTAAAGCGGCGCTCGCACTTCAAGCATTCGCGGCGGCGGCGGATCATGTCGCCGGTGCGGCCTTCGCGCGAATCAATCACCTTGTCGTCAAGATTGCCGCAAAAAGGGCATTTCACCCGGCTTATTCTCCTTTGCCGCCCACTTGAAATTTTTCATGCGCCGCAGTTCCGTGCGCGGCAATTTCCTTAAGCTCTTCTTTCTCGTGCGCGGCCATTTCGCGCAACTGGCCGAGAGAAACTCCTTCACGAATCAGCAGCGGAATTCCGCCAATGGCGCAGCCAGCGAAAGTTACAAGCCATAGCACAATCGCTGCCGCGACAGCAGTTTCCGCGTCCACTCCGAAGACCTTGGTGAACGCGAAGATGGCCAACGCCTGCGAACCGCCACCGACAGCGGGCAACTGCACCGCTGAGCCCACTAGCGTAAATGCCAGCACCAGCATGCAATCGCCAAGGCCAAGCTCTCCGAGGCGTCCGCTGAAACTTTGCGCGATACAGTAGTACACCACCAGCACCAGAAACCAGTGCAGCGCGGAATAAATCACGGACCACAGAAGATCGCTGGCGGAGCGGACCGTTTGGATTCCGGTGATGAACCCGATGACAATTTTCGCCACGCTCGAGCGCCAGCCGGCCGCTTCCCTCCAGACCCGCAGTCTCGCTTCCAGCAACGCCGTGCCGTGTAGGCGGAGATACACCAGAAAAGCAACCGCTCCGCCAACTCCCACGGCCAAGAAAACGCCGGCCGTTCGCGCGGCTTTCGCGATGGTTTCCGCTTCGCCGGAATGCTTGCCGCCTTTAAAGACCATCAGCGCGATTGCGGCAATGACTGCCATGCTGGCTACGTCGAAGAGCCGCTCCAAGACCCAAACGCCGAAGATGTCCGCGAGCGGATGCTTCGCGCGCTTGGCGAGCAGCATGGGGCGAATGGGTTCGCCGGCACGCCCGAGAAGAAACACCGCGGAAAATCCAGCGAGTGTCGTGGGATAAATCTCCCAGAATTTGGCGCGACCTAGATTGCGCTGGAAGATTTGCCAACGCAGTGACCGCACGGCATAGCAGCTGTAAATGATGATCAGCGCGGCCGCGAGCCAGAGCGGATTTGCTCCCCGAATGGCTGCCCAAAGTTTGCCTGCGCTAAAGCCAGAAAGGCCGAGAGAGCCGCTTGAGCGATAAACTAAGTAACCGGCGAGCAGGACTAAAATCGTGATGAGGATCCATTTTTTGGATCTGGAAGTCATGCCGCATGAGGGTACTGGCGACAAGCAGATGCGTCAAGCGAGCCGGGGCGGTTGCAGTGCGATTAAGCTGCGCAATCGCTGCGGCGGAGCCGTACCAGGATGGTACCCTGACGGCAAAGGGTTGA
>UEXQ01000061.1_pt1 | contig 18956 bp, 17 predicted proteins | sample 4301111 | NCBI WGS metagenome assembly UEXQ01 (sample SAMEA4773181, study PRJEB27434) | metagenome | biome: 2259; feature: agricultural soil; material: soil | place: USA | collected 2014-09 | depth 0.25 m
CAGATAGGCTGCTCCCGACCCGGCCCCGCCCTGGCAGTTGATGCCATCGGCGCCATTGCCCGGGTTGAATCGGAAAAACTGATAGTTTCCAGAGACTTCGAAGCCCTTGTTTTCCTGAGCCTTAACGGAGCCGGGCGCCGCCGCCCAAATCGCCAGTAAGACTCCTGTAATTAGTAACTTACGCATTTCTTCCCTCCGAAGAATGTGTACTGCGGAAATCAGGCTGAACACTTCTATGCTGAAGGACAGATCTGCGGGCGACAAGATGAATGGCTTTTAAGGGTTCGCAGGCGGAACTTGGCCGAACGACGTGGTACCACTCGGCCGAACGAACAGGCCTCCTTGGCGGCGAAAGCCACCAAAAACAGGCGGACGGAAAAAAGGAAAAAGGGCCGACGCGCCGGCCCTTAGAGGCAATGTTTGAGAATCGAGGCTTAGTACATGCCGCCGGTGACGCGAATCTGTTCACCGGTCAGGTACTTGGAATCATCCGACGCCAGATACACCGCCGTCGGAGCGATGTCGTCAGTCTGGCCGATGCGACCGAGCGGCGAAGTGGATTCCACCCACTTGCGGAAGTCGCCTTCGTTGAAGCCTTGCGACTGCACGCCTTCGGTTTCGATCAGGCCGGGGTTGATGGAGTTGACGCGAATCTTGCGTGGGCCAAGTTCCTTGGCGAGAACGCCGGTGATGGAATCAACGGCGGCTTTGCTTGCAGTATAGACCGACGAATTTGGCGGATTGAGGGTGCTGACGCCGGATCCAACGTTGATGATGCTGCCGCCTTCGGGGCCGATCAGCTTCACGGCTTCCTTGGTGGCGAGCAACAATCCGAGAACGTTGATGTTGAACTGGCTGTGGAACAAATCTTCAGTGACGCTTTCAAGAGGAGCGAACCGGTAGATGCCGGCGTTGTTCACCAGGATGTTGAGTTTGCCGTACGCCTTTTTGGTTTCGGCGAACAGCTTGGTGACATCGGCGGGCTTGGAAACGTCGGCCTGCACGGCAATCGCTTTGCCGCCCTTGGAAGTAATTTCTTTCACCACGCGATCCGCGCCCTCGCGACTGGAAGCGTAGTTCACCACGACCGAAGCGCCTTCGGCGGCCAGCGCCTTGGCGATTCCCGCGCCGATGCCCTTGGAGGCCCCGGTAACAACTGCGACTTGATTGTTCAGCTTGCCCATAAAAACTCTCCATCTTCCGACCACTTCTGGATTTCGACGTTTAGACAACCGTCTAATTGATGAGTGAACACCAAAAAGGTTGCAGAAAAATTTTCCGCAGATGAAAAGGGGGGAAAATCCTTTATTTCCAGGGGCTAGCGGAGAAACGCACGCCGATTCACACTCCTTGCGCGACCAGGGCAGCGCGGCGAAGCCGCCAAAATCTGTATTCCGGAGAACGAAGTCGCCAAGCTATAGACGCGGAAGAACGATGCCGCCCTGCGACTGGTATTTGCCCTTCTTGTCTTTGTAGCTGACTTCGCAGTCCTGGTCGGACTCAAAGAAGATGACCTGGCAGAGGCCTTCGTTCGCGTAGATCTTCGCGGGAAGCGGCGTGGTATTGCTGATTTCAAGCGTGACGAAACCTTCCCACTCCGGCTCGAACGGAGTGACATTGACGATGATGCCGCAGCGAGCGTAGGTGGACTTGCCGACGCAAACGGTGAGCACGTTGCGCGGAATGCGGAAATATTCGACGGAGCGGGCCAGCGCGAAGGAATTCGGCGGGACGATGCAAACGTCACCTTTGAATTCGACCAGTGAGCGCGGATCGAAATGTTTTGGATCGACGATCGTCGTGTTGACGTTGGTGAAAATGCGAAATTCGTCTGCGACGCGAATGTCGTAGCCATAAGAAGAAACGCCGTAACTGATCACGCCTTCGCGGACCTGGCGGTCGGTAAAAGGCTCGATCATCTTGTGTTCCAGCGCCATGCGGCGAATCCACCTATCCGGCTTGACGGACATCATTTCTCCTTGCGCGTTTTACGGCGCGAAAAACTGCAATTACGATGTTGCCTTCGCGAACCGATTTACGGAGTCGAACTTTCGTTGCGTGAAGAAGAGTCAGTGTAGTCGAGCCGCCACGTCTTGACAACCTGGGCTGGCAGACTCTAGCATCTGCCAACGGAATTGCGCTAAGGTTAGAACACAGCGCGAATGTCCTGATAGAGCGCGAAACTTACAGGATCGGCGCAAGAAAACCTGCGGCAAGAATTTGCGGAGGAACGCTTGATCAAACTGGACATTGTAAACGCAGTGCTTGCCAAGCTGGAAGGCGCCAGCGTCAGCCGAGTGAAAGCCGAGCAGGCAGTGGAAACAGTTTTTGAGTCGCTGAAGAATGGCATGGGACGCAGTCAGAGGATTGAGTTGCGGCGGTTCGGAGTATTTACCGTGAAGCCGCGCAAGACCGGTATCGGGCGCAATCCGCGCACCGGCGAAGAAGTGAACATTCCTCCCGGCAAGGCCGTGCGGTTCAAGCCAGGCAAGGAATTGCAAGGTCTGGCGGAACAACAATAAGAAGCAGGTCGGAAGAATTTATCGAACTTACCGCAAGACGAATATACGCATCCAATTTTTGTGAACAGCGAAAGCCAGTTTCCCTCCGAAACCATCGAACTTGCGGAAGTAAAGCCGGCGGCCGAAGACGTGCCCTCGGCGATTCCCGCCTGGCAAACAGGCAAACCGAAACCACAACGGCTAGGACGAGCACTAATTCTTTTTGCAGTGACGTTTGTGACGTGTTTGGCCGCTGGGAGGCAGTTCGCGATCTCGTTCACCAATGGGCAGGCAGCATCGTTCGATGAGTTCGTTGTCTCGCTGAAATTGCTCTACAAAGATCCGACGGCGTTAGGTCCCGGGTTGCCGTTCGCGCTGGCGCTGATGGGAATTCTGCTGGCGCACGAACTTGGACATTACTTCGCATGTAAGCATCACGGCATTCGCTCTTCGTACCCCTATTTCATTCCGGCGCCGTCGCTGATTGGGACATTCGGGGCATTTATCCTGATGCGGTCGCCGATTCGCAGCCGTCGGGCGTTGTTTGATGTGGGTGCGTCGGGGCCGCTGGTTGGGTTCGTCGTCGCGATTCCGTTGCTGATCTACGGAGTGATGCACTCGCGTGTTACCGCCGGATTGATGTCTGCTAATGCAGAGTTTGTGTTCGGTCTGCCTTTGGCAGTGCGAATGATCGAAAGAGTGATCTTTCCCGGAATTGATCCGAGCACAATCTTGCTGCATCCGGTGGCACGGGCCGCGTGGGTTGGTTTGTTTGCGACTTCATTGAATCTACTGCCCGCAGGACAGCTGGATGGCGGCCACATTTTGCGGTCATTGAACACTCGATGGCATCGGTGGATTGGCTGGATAGTACCACTTGTGCTGATCGCGCTGGGAGTTTGGAACCACTCGGCGACGGTATGGTTTTTGTGGGCAGGAATTTTGCTGGCACTGCGATTCCTGCGGATTCCGCCGGTTTATGATGAGCGACCGTTGAATACGGTGCGCGTGGCGCTAGCAGTTGTAGCGCTGGTGGTCATGATCTTGTGTTTTATGCCGGTACCGTTGTGGGAGCCGCCCAGTTCTATTTGACGGGCGGCAGCTTATTGGGACTATGATGTTGCCGCGCAGCGCCTCTTTGCACTGCGACTTCCTGCATGACCACTCTCGTCCGTACGCTGCGCCTTCGCGACATCCTGCTGCTTTTTATTGGATCGGTGATTGGGTCGGGAATTTTTCTGACACCCGGGCTGATTCTGAAGCAGGTGCACGGTTCGGTGGGGCTGGCGATGCTGGTATGGGCCGCGGGTGGAGTGATGTCACTGCTGGGTGCGCTCACGTATGCGGAATTGGCGGCGGCGAATCCGGAAGCGGGCGGACTTTATTGCTTCATTCGTGATGGCTTTGGGCGCCTGCCGGCGTTTTTGTATGGGTGGTGTTTGTTTCTGGTGATTTCGAGCGCGACGATTGCAGCGCTAGCGCGGGCGTTTGCGCGGTATCTCGGAGAAGTGATTTCACTCAACAGTTGGCAAGCGAATGCAGCCGCGGTGCTGATGATCGCGGTCGTAACCGTGGTGAATGTGCGCGGGACGCGGCAGAGCTCGGATTTACAGAACTGGACGACGCTGATCAAAGGCGGGCTGGTGGTGGTGCTGAGTATGGTGCTGCTGGCGCTCGGCAGGCACTGGGGTGACCTTCCTGCGGCAACGGGAACCGGCTTACGCGGAGTGGAATTATTTTCGAGCTTCAGTCTGGCGATGATTGCGGTGCTGTGGGCGTATGAGGGATGGCAGTTCGGAACCTACAGCGCAGGCGAGGTTGTGGAGCCGCAGAAGGTTTTTCCGCGAGCGTTTTTGTTGGGCTCGCTGCTGCTGATGGGTCTGTATATCGTGGCGGTGATGGGATATCTGGTGGCGTTGGGACCTGCTCGCGCGAGCGAAAGCGAGGCCATAGCAGCGACGTCGGTAAGTGCGGTGTTGGGTCCTTGGGCGGGAAAGCTGGTAGCGCTAACCATTCTGATTTCGGTGTTCAGCGCGACGAACAGCGTGGTGTTGACTGCGCCGCGCGTGTTTTATGCGATGGCGAAGGACAACTTGTTTTTCAAAACGCTGGCGGACGTGCATCCGCGATTTCACACGCCGGCGGCGGCGATTGTGGTGCTTTGCGCGTGGTCGGCGGTGCTGATGTTTGCGGGGAAATTTTCTGAACTGATTGACGGCGTCGTGTTTGTCGGATGGATTTTTTATGGGCTTTCGGGAGCCGCGATTTTTCCGTTGCGGCGCGCTTCGCGCGGGAAAGATTTGCCGTACCGTGTGCCGGGATATCCGTGGACACCGATTGTGTTTTTGCTAGCGGCGGCGGCAGTCGTGGGAAACGCGATTTTTCTGGCAACGAAGGATCCCGCGCAGTTCCGGCACGTGCTGGCGGCGCTGGTCCTGATGGCCCTAGGAGGGCCGGCTTATCTTTTCTGGCGCTGGCGGAATGAGCGCAGCGCGAAAGTTGATTGATGCGCGGTGAGCGATGGCCGAAAATCCGACCAAGGAGATGTTGGAAATAGCAGATTCGGTGGCGAATTTTGCGGGAGGGCTGGTGCTTCTGGTCGACGCGTTTTCGGTGCGCAAAGTCATCCGGGTGAAGAAGGCGGGGCAAGATTTTCAGGAACACTGAGGAAAGCCGGAGTGAAGGAATTGGACACGCGGTGGACGAGAATGGAAGCCGCTGGGATCTCCCGACGACCTGGGTCTGAAATGCCGGAATTGTCGATGTCAGAGCAAATGGAGCAGCGCGGGCTCATTGAAAGCGCCTGCGTCCAGAAGGTGGCCGCTAGACTAGTAAGGCGAGGCGACAATCCCTGCCAAGCTGGGGCGCAGCATGCTGCGCCCTTACAACAGTTGCAGGGGGTCCATGTCGACGAGGAGGGCCGTTTCGGGGATTTGTTTGGCGTTGGCGTAGGAGAGGGCAGCGGAGAGGAGATTGGCTAACGCGGCTTTCTTGCGGGATTTGAGGAGGAACTGGAAGCGGTATTCCGCCTTAAGGCGAGCGAGCGGGGCGCTGGCCGGGCCGAGAATGCGAATCTCGTCGGAGCCCTGTCGCGCGAAAAACTGCGAGAGCTGATTGGACCTCTGGATGGCTTGGTCGAGGCTGCGATCGCGGATGATGACGTTGGCCAGGGAAGTGAACGGCGGATAGGCCATGACGCGGCGGTAGTGGAGCTCTCGTTCGAAGAAGGCGGCGTAATCCTGCTTGACTGCGTCCTGGATGGCATAGTGTCCGGGGTAGAAAGTCTGGATGAGGACGCGGCCGGGGAGATCGCCGCGTCCAGCGCGCCCCGCAACTTGCGTGAGCAACTGGAAAGTACGTTCGGCAGCGCGGAAGTCCGGCATGTTAAGCGAGCTGTCGGCGCTGACGACGCCGACCAAGGTGACGCGATGGAAGTCGTGGCCCTTGGCGAGCATTTGCGTACCGACGAGAATGTCCAGAGCACCTTCGGCAAAGGCGCCGAGCGTTTCCTGAAACTGACGCCTGGTGCGGGCTGTGTCGCGGTCGAGGCGGGCGATGCGAGCTTTAGGAAATTCCTTGCACAGGCGTTCTTCGAGCTGCTCGGAACCTTCGCCGAAAAAATAAACGTACTGCGAATCGCACTTGGGACATTTTTTCGGGATGGACTGCGTGTAGCCGCAGTAGTGGCATTCGAGTCGGTTGCGATATTTGTGATGGGTGAGGCTGATGCTGCAGTTGACGCACTGCACGGCGGCGCCGCAACTGCGGCAGATGACGGACCAGGAGTAGCCGCGGCGATTGATGAGGATGAGCGCCTGCGTTTGCAAGGCCAGGCACTCTTCGATTCCTTTGCGCAGCGCGGAAGAAATGGGGCTGGTCTGGTGCGTCTGCTTGAACTCTTCGCGGAGGTCGAGGATTTCGACGCCGGGAAGCGTGCGATCGGCCACGCGCTGGGTGAGTGAGAGAAGCTCGTACTTGCCATTGCGCGCGTGATGGTAGGTCTCCATGGACGGCGTAGCAGAGCCGAGCAGCGCGAGCGCGTTTTCGAGTTTGGCGCGGACGATGGCGACGTCGCGGCCGTGGTAGCGCGGCGTTTCTTCCTGCTTGTAGCTGGATTCCTGCTCTTCGTCCACGATGATTAGACCGAGATCTTCGACGGGCGCGAAAATCGCCGAGCGCGTGCCGACAACGACGCGGGCTTCACCGTTGCGGACGCGCCACCATTCGCGTGCACGTTCGACGTCGCTGAGAGCGGAGTGAAGGACGGCGACGCCTTCGAAATGCGCTCCAAACCAGGCACGGCATTGGCGGCCAATCCAAAGCGTGAGTGCGATTTCCGGCACGAGGATGATGGCGGTTTTGCCGTGCGCGAGCGTGTCCTGCACGGCGCGAAGATAGACTTCGGTTTTGCCGCTGCCGGTGACGCCGTGGAGAAGCTGGACGCCAAATTCGCCGAGTTCGAAACGCGCGCGAATAGCGGCGAAAGCGCGGTCCTGCTCGGCGTTTAGCGCGTGGACGGGCGGCGTGTAACCCATGTCGAAGGGATCTTCGGCAGGATCGAGCGGCTCTTCCCAGCTTTCGAGTTTGCCTTGACGAACGAGGCGTTCGATGACGGCGCGGGAGAGGCCGGAGAGTGTCAGGAGTTGTGGAAGAGGAATTGGCCCGCGTTCGACAGCGAGGAGATTTTTCAGGCGCTGTTGTTTCTCATTGAGTGCTCCGTGCGTCGCACCGGACATTGCAGGATCCGACGCGGTTTCTTTCCACGCGATGATGCGTTGCATGCGGCGTTTGCGGTCTTGGACATCGTGGCGGATTTCGATCACGCCGCGGCGCTGGAGTTTGAGGAGATCAGGCAATGCGATACCGGAACGAATCGCCGCCTGAAGAGGAAGACCGGCTCTTGCAGATTTGAGTTTTTTGAGTAACCAGGAGAGGGGGTCACGGTTTTCGAGGGAATCCGGAAGAGCGCGGCCGGCGTCGGTGATGACGACGCGTTGCTGCGCGTGGAGTTCGGTGACGGGCGGAAGCATGGCGCGATAGACTTCGCCGATGGGCGCGACGTAGTAGTTAGCGATCCACTGGCCGAGTTCGAGGAGCTTCTGGTTGAGTGCAGGAACGACGTCGATCCATTTCTGGATTTCGCGGAGCTTGCTGTCGGGCGGGGCGGTCGCGACAAATTCCGTAACGACTCCCACCATGGATTTCTTGCGAAAAGGGACGAGAACGCGGCTGCCAATCTGGATTTGGGCGGCGAGGCCGACGGGAATCATGTAGGTGAACGTGGTGCGGAGCGGAACGGCGACGGCCACGTTACAGAGTTTGTCGGTCATGCGAGGGACTAGTTTAGCAGGGGCGGAGCGTAGGGCTGATCCGCTTGGGAACGGTTAAAAGAACTGTACGTTGAGCTCCTTCGGCGAAAATGGTTCGGTCACGCATTCATAAAAGCAACACCGAGGAAGATTGCGGCGATGCCGGACCATTGCAGCGGGGCGATGCGTTCGCGCAGGAAGATGGCGGCGAGTGCGACGGTGACGGCGCCGTAGAGCGAACCGAGCAGGCTAACGACGGCGACCTGTTCGATGCGCATACCGAGATTGCTTAGGGCGAAGGCGGAAGTATCAAAGAAGCCCATGGAATAGAGCTGCGCGCTGGTGCGTTTGTTGGCGACTCGCAGGGGAATTCTTTGCGCGAGCAAGACGGCCAGCGTGATTGCGGCGCCGGTCAGGCGGATCATCCAGACTGTTGCGAGGGCTCCTGTGCCGGGAATGATTCGCGTGCCCAACAACCAGAACAAGACGCCGAAACCCAATGCGGCCACTGCGGCCCAGAAGATTCCGGTGGATCGGCGTGCGGGATTCTGTGACAAGCTTGCGTTTGCCGGGTGTCGTTTTTCGTCGGACTTAGAAGGCGTGGGTTGAGCAGTTTCGCCGGCGGCGACGAGGATGACTCCCGCAAAGGCCGCAAGAATTCCCAGTCCACGATAAAGCGAGAATCGTTCTCCCGAAACAGTAGACAGAATTACCGTGAGCGCTGGATAGCTTGCTGATATTGGCGCGACCACGGCCATTTTGCCGATTTCAAATGCGCGGTAAAGGGCAAGCATGGCGCAAGTATTGATGGTGCCGGCGACGATGCCCCAGGCCCACGGCTGCCAACTGGAACCGTCGAAGAGATGGCCCCAATCGCCTGTGAAGAACAAAAGGATGGCCAAAAATACGGCGCCCCAGAATTGAACGCCGAAAAGAGCGCGTACGCTGCCGGTGGTTTTGATCGCGAAGCGCGCGATGAAGTCAGACGTGCCCCAGGAAACCGCCGTGGCGACACCGAGCACCACGCCACTGGGCATTTACTTTGCTTTCTTTTTGACTTGGAGGCCGAGTTCGGCCATGACCTTTTGCAGGTCTTTCCAGACGTCGGCCTTCGCCGCGGGATTGCGCAGCAGGTAGGCAGGGTGATACGTGGGGAGCATTTTGTAGCCGCGATAGGCGAGCCACTGGCCGCGGTAATGAGAGATGCTGCGGTTGGTTTGCAGCAAGGTTTGAAATGCGGTGGCGCCGAGGCAGACAATCACTTTTGGTTTGATGGAGTCGAGCTGGCGAAAAAGGAAGGGAGAGCAGGTGTTTACTTCCTCGGGCTCGGGCTGGCGATTGCCGGGCGGACGGCACTTGACGACGTTGCAGATGTAAACGTCGCTGCGCTGCAGGCCCATGGCTTCGATCATTTGGGTGAGAAGTTTGCCGGCGCGGCCGACGAAAGGGAGGCCTTGCGCGTCTTCATCGGCGCCGGGACCTTCGCCTACAAATATGAGTTGAGCTTTTGGGTTGCCGTCGCCGAAGACGATTTTGTTGCGCGTGCTGTGCAGTTTGCAGCGCGTACATTCGCCGAGGTCAGCGCGGATCTGGAGCAGGGTTTCGGGCGTATTGTTCGCGGCGTCGAAAAGCGACGGGCCGGTTGATGGTAGAGGAATGAAAGATTTCGCTGACGCAGCGGCCGGTAGTGCTGCTGGAGGTTTTACAGCTGATTTGGGCAACGGGGATTCCTCGATTGTTTGCGATGACGGAACGGACAGTGATTCCTGCGACTGCCTCTGTCTTGGCTGCGATGAAGATGAAACTCGGTCTCGATAGAACACAGCCAGGCCCAGGTCTTCGTAAAAACGGAGACGCTGTTTGAGTTTTTCGGTGCGGGCGATGTCGCTGTCAGGTTCAGGCATGAGCGGGTTTAGTCGGCCGATTGATGCTTGACGCTGGCGGAAAGGCGAACGACTTCATCGAGGATTCGGTGGGCGACTTCGCGCTTGCTGAGTTTGGGCAGCGGCAGATCGCGGCCATCGCGAGAGAAGAGTGTGACGACATTGGTGTCGACGTCGAACCCGGCGCCTTCGGCAGTGACGTCATTGGCGACGATGAGGTCGGCGTTTTTGTCTTGGAGCTTTTTGCGTGCGTTTTCGGCGACGCAGTCGGTTTCAGCAGCAAAACCAACAACGAGGCGATCGCGCTTCCTGCGAGCCAAGGTCGCGAGGATGTCGGTGTTCGGCACGAGTTGGAGCGTGATGCCCTGCTCCCCTGAGCGTTTGATCTTGTTTGTGGCGGGTTCGGCCGGACGATAGTCAGCTACAGCGGCGGCGAAGATGGCGATGGTAGCGTCGGCGAAGTATTGCTCCACGGCAGATAGCATTTCGGCGGCCGTATCGACATCCACGCGAGTGACGTTTGCGGGCGTTTCGAGCGAAGTTGGACCGCTTATTAGGATGACCTTAGCGCCGCGCTGCGCCGCCGCATCAGCGACGGCGTACCCCATGCGGCCGGAGGAGCGGTTGGTGAGGAAGCGGACGGGGTCGATGGCCTCCTGCGTAGGGCCGGCTGTAAGCAAAACGGTCTGGCCTTCGAGGTCGCGGCGAATGCGCAGGACGTCGCGCACAGTGGCAACGATGGATTCCTGGCCTGCGAGGCGGCCCGGGCCGGTCATACCACAGGCGAGGTAGCCCTCGTCCGGCTGAACGACATGGACGCCACGGCGGCGGAGGAGGTCTAGGTTCTCCTGCGTGGCCGGATGATTCCACATATTGACGTTCATCGCGGGGGCCACCACGACGGGAGCGGAAGTTGCCAGATACAGCGTAGTGAGGAAGTCGTCGCTGATGCCGCGAGAGAACTTCGCAAGAATGTCGGCGGTTGCCGGGGCGACGAGCAACAGGTCAGTGCGCTGAGCGACAGCGATGTGTTCGACGGCGCTCTCGAGATTGGCTTCGCCCCCGGATTCGGCGAAAAGATCGGTGATGACCCTTTTTCCGGAGAGGGCCGCGAAAGTGAGCGGGCGGACAAATTCACAGGCCGCGCGGGTCATGACGACTTCTACGGTGAAGCTTTCCTGCTGGAGGCGGCGCACCAGTTCCGCAGCTTTATAAGCCGCAACGCCTCCGGTGACGCCGAGAGTGATTTGCATGAAAAAATCCGAGGAATACTATTTGCGGCGCTTAGTGCCGTCCTTCTCTTCGTCCACTGACTTGCCAGGCTCGAATTCGTATTCGATCAGCCCGTGGTTGACTTCCTCGCAAGCCACACGGGTGGCTTTGAGAGTGCGCGGATTATCAACCAGAGGCGGCGCTCCCGCCATGATTTGACGCGCGCGCCTTGCTGCGAGCACCACATAGGCAAACTGGCTCTCTGGAGCTTTGGTTTGCACCGTCATTGCGATCTTTCCCCCAGTCGAATCAGCCGGTCGTGCGGCGAACGTCTGATTCAAATGATGCCAGAAGTCTTTCGACGCGGCCACGTTGCCGGGCGCTGCTGCAACGGATCGCAGTCAAAATCGCTTCTACTTCGCGGCCGGCTCTGTCCACGTCGTCATTCACGACACAATAATCGTAGAACTTGCCGAACGCTTCGATTTCCGACTGCGCGCGGGCCAGGCGGCGACTGATTTCTTCGTCCGAATCCTGACCGCGGCCGCGAAGGCGGCGCTCTAATTCTTCACGCGACGGCGGCAGAATAAAGATGGCGACCGACTCCGGCAGCTTCTCTTTTACCTGCGCCGCACCCTGCACGTCAATTTCCAGGACCAGATCCAACCCGCTGTCACGCGACTCATCCAACCATTTCTTCGGCGTGCCGTAGGAATGTTTGCCGAAGACTCGCGCGTATTCCAGGAATTCACCGCGGGACACCATCGCGCCAAACTCCTGTTCGGTAACGAAATCATAACATTTGCCGGTGGATTCCGTCGCACGGCGCGGCCGCGTGGTGCACGAACGCGAAGCCATGGTGCCGGGCATGTGCAGCAAACGCTGCACCAGTGTGGATTTTCCGGAGCCGGAAGGGCCGGACACGATCAACACCAGCGGCGCCAGCGCTTGCTCTGCGTTCATTCGATGTTCTGGACCTGTTCACGCAATTTTTCGATCTCCGCCTTGATTTCAAGGCCGATGCCGGTGATGGTCAACGCTTCGCTTTCAACACCTGGAGTTTTGGAAAGCATGGTGTTCGCTTCGCGGTGCATTTCCTGCAGAAGGAAATCGAGTTTTTTGCCAAGTTCACCGGCGCCATCGAGCAGCTTGCCGAACTGCTGCAGATGGCTGCGCAGGCGGTCGAGCTCTTCGCTGATGTCGCTGCGCTCGGCGAGCATGGCTGCTTCTTGCGCGATTCGGGCCGGGTCAATGGTGGTTCCACTCAGCAAATCCTTGAGGCGCGTTTCCAGACGGCGCGCGAACGCTGGCCGCAGTTGCACGACAAGACCGCGAACAATTTCGCTTTGCTCGCCGATGTGAGCCAGGCGGCGGCGGAAATCTTCGACAAGGTGGCGACCTTCGGCGCGGCGCATTTCGTCAAGCTTACTGAGCGCTTCGCGGAGACAAGCTTCCAGCGCTTTGCCAAGCCGTTCCTGTTCCTCTTCGCTTTCGGGAACTGCGGGAGCGAGGCCGCCAATGACTCCCGGCAGCCGTAGCAGCGCTACTACATCGAGCGCCGCAGACACGGAGGTCTGGAGACGCAGTTCGTCGGCCGCGCGAAGATAATTTGTTACCAGGTCGCGATTGACCTGGATCGGCGTGGCCGCGCCAGGTTCAACGCTTACGTGAACTTCGACATGGCCGCGGTGAATGCGCTCGCGAACTAGCTGGCGCAAACGCAATTCATAGAGATCGAAACCGTCCGGCAATCGGAGTTTCAGGTCGAGAAACCGGTGATTGACGCTTTTGACGCTGACGCGCGCATCCCAGCCAAGAACAGAACTCTTGGCTTGCGCATATCCCGTCATTGACAGACATTCGGCTTTCTTGGATTGCACTGCACTCTTTTCGCTCATGTGGCGTTCCTTACTGAGGGCAGTGGGGGTAAAGCCGTTTGCGCCGGCGAGATCATTTCGTCGTCGGCAAATTGCAGATCGTGCAGACGGGCGTAGGTGCGACCTTGAGCGAGCAACTCGGCATGCGTGCCGCTTTCGCGAATCTGGCCGTCTTCAAGAACAAGAATCTTGTCGGCGCGGCGAATGGTGGCAAGGCGATGCGCGATGACGAAGGTGGTTCGTCCCACCATTAGGTTTGCGAGCGCCTTTTGCACGAACATTTCGGATTCCGCATCGAGTTCCGAGGTCGCTTCGTCCAAGATGAGGATGGGCGAGTCCTTCAGGATGGCTCGAGCAATGGCGATGCGCTGGCGCTGGCCGCCACTGAGCCGCGCGCCGCGCTCGCCGATTACGGTATCGTAACCCAGAGGCAGTTCCTGAATGAAATCGTGGGCCAGGGCAGCTTGCGCCGCCTCAACTACTTTCTCCTTTGCTACATTCGGCAAGCCGTAGCAGATGTTGTTCCATACGGTGTCATGGAAAAGGATATTTTCCTGCGTGACCATGGCGATTTGTCCGCGTAGCGAACGCAGCGTTACATGGCGGCTGTCCGTGCCATCAATTTTGATTGCGCCGGCTGTGGGTTCGTAGAAACGCGGAATCAAGTTCACAAGCGTGGTCTTGCCCGCGCCGCTGGAGCCGACAAACGCGACCACCTCGCCCTTCTTCGCTGAAAAACTGATGCCACGCAGCACCGGAGCCGCGTCGTAGGAAAAGCTCACATCGTCGAAGACAATATCGCGAGAAAACTGCGGAAGTTCCCTTCCCCCTCTGGCGTCGCCTTCTTCCTCCGGCAGATCAAGGTAGGCAAACACCTGAGCCGTTGCGCCCTGGGCCTGCTGAAACTGCTGATAGACGGCACCCATGCGCTTCACAGGCTCGTAGGATTTGAAGAGCGCGTAGACGAACGTGAAGAACAAGCCGACCGTCATCTGCTGCAGGCGAATTTTGTCACGGGCGTAGAGCAGCAATAGCGCGATGACCACCGGCTGCAGCATATCCATCAGCGGCGAAGTGACCACCTGGGCGCGCACCCATCGCATCGTTTCGCGCAGCAGGCGCATGGCCGCACCGCTAAACTTCCTGATTTCGAAATCCTCCATGCCAAACGCTTTGACGATGCGGTTGCCGCCGACCGTCTCCTGGAGAATCTGGTTCAACTCGCCCAACTTGGTCTGGCCGCTTTGCACGGAATGGCGGATGTGCCGGCCCAACTTGCCGACCGGCCAGACAATCATGGGCAGAAAAACAGCGCAGCCAAGCGCCATTCGCCAATCGGAACTGAGCAAGACGGTGACAAACGCTACAAAGAGAAAAGCTTGGCGGAACACGTCCGCCAGATACTCGGAAAGCGCAGGGCGAGCGCGTTCGACATCGTTGATCACCGCTGACATGACACGGCCCGTCGGTTCGCGCTGAAAAAACCCGATTGGCTGGCGGATGATCTTTCGATAGAGCGCATTTCGAAGATCCGTAATGGCACGATGGCCGACATACTGAATCATGGTGCCGCCGCCGAATTCGGCAATGGCTTTGACGAGAAACGCAACGAGCATGGAGATGGACACGACGGCCCAGACGTTGTGAATGCTTGGCGGGAAGAAGCGATTCAAATAGATCGCCGGTCCGTGAGGAACGGTGAACAGCAAGACGTTAGAATCCGGAGCAGCCGGATTCAGTACGCGATCAATAATCGGCCGGATCATCAAAGCGATCACGGCCTCGGAAATTCCTGAAACGGCAAGCAGAAGCACTCCGAGCGTCATAGGAAAGCGGTAAGGCTGCGCGTAAGCCAGCAGGCGCTTTAGTTGTGGTGAAAGCAACGACGCCACGCGAATCTGCTCCTTGCAAAATTCCTTTGGTACGCTATGCGTCCGTCGAGGGACGTGTCAAGTTCGCCGGGCCGGGGAAGTACCTTACTTTTCGATGTCGCGGTGAAACACTTTTGTTGCGTACTTCTTTTTTTCGAGGCCTTTCTTGATCTCTTCCGCGAGCATCACCGAGCGGTGCTTGCCACCGGTACAACCGAAGGCGATGGTGAGGTAGCTCTTTCCTTCTTCGATGTAGTGCGGCATCAGGTAAGCCAGCAGACTCTCGATCCGTTTCAAAAATTGGCCGGTCTGCGGAAAGGAACGGATGAATTTTCGCACGTTCGCGTGCTTGCCCGTGAATCGCCGAAGTGCTGGCACAAAGTGGGGATTGGGCAGGAAGCGCACGTCGAACACCAGGTCCGCGTCGTTGGGCACGCCGTATTTGTACCCGAAACTCACCACCGAAATCAGCATAGGGTGCCGGTCGGGGTTCTTGAAGCGCCGCGTGATGAAGTTACGCAGCTCGTGCACGTTGAACTGCGAAGAATCCACGACGACATCGGCGAGCGAACGGATCGGCTCCATAAGTTTGCGTTCGCGCTGCAGGCTCTCGCGCACGGAATAGTCTTTGCCCAACGGGTGCGGGCGCCGCGTTTCGCTGTAGCGCCGCAACAGCGCATCATCGTTAGCCTCAATGAATACCAGAGAAGCCGCGTGCTCGCGCCGCAGGTGCTTCAGGAGTCCCGGAAGTTTCTGGAACTGTTGCCCTTCGCGTGCGTCTACCAGCAGCGCAGCGCGGCTGAATTCGGCTTCGCCTGCCGCGTGCAGTTCAGCGAAAATCGGAATCAGCTCCACGGGCAAATTGTCCACGCAATAAAAGCCCATGTCTTCGAAGGCTTTTAGAACGGTGCTCTTGCCGGAGCCGGAAAGGCCGGTCAGGATGACAAGCTGGCCTGCGTCTCTTTTCTTGGGAACTTTCACTTTGGAGCGCGCACTCACGCTCAGGCTTTCACCCGGCGCTGGTGGGTGCTGGGAATGCGCATGTCTTCGCGATATTTGGCCACGGTGCGGCGCGTCACATGAATTCCCGACTCTTCGAGTTTCGCCGCAATGTGTTCATCGGTCAGCGGCTTCGTCGCGTCTTCTTCTTCGATCATTTTCTTGACGAGGCGCTTGAGCGTGAGCAGCGACATGCCTCCGCCCTCGGGCCCATTCACCGATTCGCTGAAGAACGACCGCAATTCCAGCACGCCTTGTGGCGTGTGCGCGTACTTGCTGGCCACGGCGCGGCTCACTGTGGAAGGATGCACGCCAACTTCTTCGGCCACTTCCTTGATCATCATGGGTTTCAACGCGTCCGGCCCGTGATCGAGAAATTCGCCCTGCCGCGCAATGATGGACTGGCAGACGCGCAAGATTGTGTGCTTTCGCTGCTCGATATTTTTCAGCAGCTGAATCGCCGCGGTAAATCGTTCTTTCACGTAGTTGCGCACATCCTTGTCCGCCGCGTCGCGGGCCAGCAAACGCCGGTAGGTGGGGCTAAGTCGCAACTGTGGCATGTCGTCTTCGTTCAGGAAGACCTGCCAGACACCTTCTGCCTTACGAAAATACACGTCCGGCTCGACCAAGCGCGGTTCGGTTTTGTTGTAGCGCAGACCCGGCCGCGGATCGAGCTTCTTGATGGTATCGAGCGTCCGCTTCACGACTTCGATCGGACGGTTCACCGCGCGCGCGATTTCCTTCAGCTGGTTGGACTGCACTTGCTTCAAATGTTCGGAGACAATCTGCTGCGCGAGAGTGTTGGTCGGATCGAATGCTTTCAACTGCAACAGCAGGCATTCGCGCAAATCGCGAGCGCCCACACCGATGGGATCGAAGTCCTGCACCACGGCGAGCGCGTCGTCCAGGTCGTCCTGTTTGTATTTGCCGTCCTGGAGCAGCTCTTCTTGCGAAGCGGTGAGGTAGCCGTTTTCATCCAGATTGCCGATGATATTTTCGGCGATCTCCCGTACTTCGTCAGAGCAGATGGTGACGCTCAACTGCCAAGTGAGGTGTTCGGTTAGCCCTGCGGCGGAAGACAAAAACTTCTCGAATGACGGTCGCTCGGAAATTTCACGTTCCTGTGATTGCCCGCCGTCGCCGCCAGTATCCAGGTATTGATTAAAGAAGGTGCCGACGTCGAATTCGTCAAAGGGATTCGACTCCGGCTTCTCGGGAACTTTTTCGGTTTCGTTCTTCAGGAAGGTTTCGTCGCTGTAGTTGTCGGAAGTGGTCGGCTCTTCATTTAACTCTTCGAGTACAGGGTTCGCCACCACTTCGGCGTTGATCATTTCTCGCAACTCAAGCCGGTTCAGCGCCAGCACGCTGACCATCTGCACCAGGCCGGGCGTCAGAATCTGCTTCTGCGCTACCTTCAGATTGAGTTTGAGTCCTTGCCAGGCCATGGTGTCGCTAAAGTGGTCCCTGTTCGATGCCTTCCTGCGATCTCTTCCAGCGTTTAATTCAGTCGGAAATGATCGCCCAAGTACACGCGCCGGACCTCCGGATCGTTGCTCAACTCCTCCGGCCGCCCTTTGCGAAAAATCTTGCCGCTTTTCAGAATGTACGCTCGATCCGTCACCGTCAAGGTCTCTCGTACATTGTGATCCGTGATCAGCACACCGATGCCGCTTTTGGCCAGCTCGCGAATAATTTCTTGCAAATCCTTGACGGTGAGCGGATCGATTCCCGAAAACGGCTCGTCCAGCAGGATGAACGAAGGCTCCAGCGTCAGCGATCGCGCAATTTCCAGCCGCCGCCGCTCGCCGCCCGAAAGCGTATAGGCTTTGCTCGTCCGCACGGTTTCCAATCCCATTTGAACCAGCAGCTCCTCCAAGCGGTCGCGTTGCTGTTCCGGAGTGAGAGGGAGGGTTTCCAGAACGGCCAATAAATTCTCTTCGCTGGTCAGCTGGCGAAATACCGAAGGTTCTTGGGGAAGGTAGCTGATGCCGCTGCGAGCCCGGAGGTACATGGGGAGATCGGTGATCTCCTCGCCATTCAGCAAAACGCGGCCGGAATCGGGTCGGGAAAGGCCCACTAAAATATAGAAGGTGGTCGTCTTGCCCGCTCCGTTGGGTCCCAAAAGCCCAACGACTTCACCCTGTCCGATCTCCAGTTCAACGTCGTCAACGACCTTGCGACCGCGATACGACTTGTGCAATTCGACGGCCTGGAGCTTCAGCATTCCTCGTCACGCGTAACCGCCAGAGGCCACTTGATGAGTGCGTTCTCTAAGAAGAGATTGCACCTGTCATTTCTCGACTCGGTGCTTCGTCAGTGTGCGCGATCCGTTTTCAGAATCCACGATGATGGTAGCATCCGCTAAAAAGAAGGTCAATTGACGGCCCGTTGTGGTGCCTGCGGCTGCGTCAAAAATTGTGGGAGTTCCGCCGCTCATCACGAATTTTCCTTCGTACGCCGTGTATTCGCCGCGCTCTGCGGTCGCGCGCCGATCGCCTTGCACAACGGTCACGCCGCCGGTTCCTACGGCGCGGCTGATCTGCTGCGCGCCTTGCAGGGCCTGCGAGCCGTTACTTTGAGTCGATCCTTTCGCGCGAGTGAAGTACAGATCCAACTCATGACCGCTCATTTTCTGGTCAGGCGCTTGCACCACGACATTTTTGGAAAGGCGCGCACGGTTGTCAGCATCCCAATAAGTCAGCTTTTCGGACTGCGCGTACCACAGCACCGGCCCCTTCCTCGGTATCGCGGTCTTGGTCGGCGCCACGTTGCCATTGCTGCTCGTCGCCTGCGGAAACACCGCGTGCACATCCCCCGATGCGTTCATGACGCGGTCGCTCTTTAGCAGCTCGATCGAATCGGCTTCCATCACCGAATCGCCCTGCCACAGCCGCGCATGACCGCTATACACTGCTCGCCCGGTTTTGGAATTGCCCGTCAGATTGTCCGAGCTGATGTTCGAAGCCGCCGGAGCTAGATGCACCGTCGTGTTCCGTGGAGATAAATCGGACGACCGCACATCGCCTTCGCCGCGAACGTCGCCCGTCGCTTGCCAGAACGTCAGCTTCTGCGCCGATGTCTGGCTCGTCGCGTCACGCGCGATCGCGTGGCCCGTCAACGTTGCGGTTTGCTCTACCCGGTCGAATACAGCGCGGTCCGCGCGAGCCGAGCGCTGCAGCTCATTCAGCCGGACATTCTCGTTCATTTCCATTCGCGACCAGCCGCCGTTCGCAGCCATTTCTACGAACCCATTGTTTGCTGTGGCTGTTTGCTTGTTTCCATCCGCGACAGTCCGCTCGGACTG
>UEXQ01000054.1_pt1 | contig 18831 bp, 11 predicted proteins | sample 4301111 | NCBI WGS metagenome assembly UEXQ01 (sample SAMEA4773181, study PRJEB27434) | metagenome | biome: 2259; feature: agricultural soil; material: soil | place: USA | collected 2014-09 | depth 0.25 m
CTTCCGTCGGTCCGATTCGTCGCAAGGACGCGATAAACGACCACACCGCCGCTGCGATCAGCAAGATCAGCAGCGGGTTAGTAAAAAACACTTTGGCAAGCCACTCAACCACAAACATACACACACCTCCGAGGCGCTGGGCGCACTCCACACCCGTCTGGTCTCAGCCGGGGTTGCTTTGTCTAAGGGATTTACATGTTCAGACGCGCAAGAATCTGCGCGCCTGCAATGCGCCTGTCAAGTAGAGCACCAGTACGCGACTTAAAGTCGCGCCTTTTCAATAAGTTGCGCTATTAACCCACTAAACATGCGGCTTTCCGCAATTCGCGCCGCCTACCCCGCCTCGCGCTACGATAGGAACATTAACAGGTCAGCTCCGGAAGCCTCTTTCCCGCCCTTCGTTTCCGCAGCGTTTCGAGGAGTCCTCACATGATGAACCGCACCATTCGGCTTCTATTCGCAGCAGGATTGGCCCTCGCTCTCTCCGCCGGTCCCGCCTGGGCCCAAGGCAACGGCAAAGGCAAAGCCAAAGGCCACGAGAAAGACAAAAAGGACAAGCACGACAAGGACGATGACGAACCTGGCCGCGCCTATGAAATGTACGGTTTCCGCTCCCACGACCGCGAATTCGTCTCCACGTACTATTCCAAGCACGGCTCCGGCCTGCCTCCGGGCCTCGCCAAGCGTGGCGGCAATCTCCCGCCAGGCCTGGAAAAGCAGCTCGAACGCAACGGCGCTCTACCCCCAGGCCTTCAGAAAAAACTCCAGCCCTGCCCGGTAGAAATCACCCGAGAACTTCCTCCGCTCCCCCCCACGTACCAGCGCAGCGTCATCGGCGCGCACATCGTCGTCTTCAACAAAAACACCAACATCATCGTCGACGTAATGAAAGACGTCGTCCGCTGATTCTGTCTCGGTAGCGCTAGCATCCTTGCGGCTAACCTCCTCGGCGCATGACTACGTTCCGGCCTTATTTCCACTTGGGCACGTAAGGCCAATTTTGCCCAAAGTTTGCACATCGAGAAAACGCATGATAGCTAAACGCATGCCGAGCACACAGCCAGAGTGATTTGGCACGCAGCTCATCGTCCGACCGGAGATTGGATCGTTGAAAGCGGCTTCTGCTGAAGTATCCAGCCCCGAACCTGCCGAAGCTCCCGCAGCCGAGGCTTCTCGCGTAACCAGTCCACTTTCTTACGCAATTTTGCTTGGCGGGCTCATCACCATCGTCTTGTCGCTCTACATAGTGGCTACCAGCTACTCGAGTCTCCCCTACTGGGACGGCTGGAGGCAGATTGAAGTCGCTGCGCACGGTTTCAACCCGGTCAATCCTGCATGGCTCTGGGCACAACACAACGAACACCGCTTAGTCCTCCCCAAAATTTTCCTGGCGATCGATCTTCGTTTCTTTCAGGCTCGGCAGGTCTTTCTCTTAGTGGGCATTTTCGTGATTCAGCTCTTGCATCTTGTTTTGCTGAGCTGGAGCATGCGCGCGCTGGGCGGCTGGAAAGGCGACCTCTGGCGAACAGGCACTGGTCTGGCTGCATTTTGCCTGTTTTGCCCAACGCAATCTGAAAACTTCACCTGGGGTTTCCAAGTTTGTTTCGTGCTGCCGCCCTTTTTTGCCACTTTGTCGTTTGTGGCTTTGTTGTTGTACTGGACGGAGACGCAACATCCCGTAAAAAAGGCTTCGCCGCGCTTTCTTGTCGTATCGATTCTCGCTGCAGCCGGAGCCGCCTATTCCCTCGCCAGCGGAAACCTGCTCTGGCCGCTTCTCGTCGTGGCGGCAATTTACCTGCGTCTGCGCGCGCGAATTATTCTAGGCATCGCCGCCACAGGAGCCGTCAGTCTCGCCGTCTATCTGTACCACTACGCCCGCCCCGCGGGCCACGCCAGCCCCGTCGCTTCGCTCGGCGCTCCGCTTAAAATGGTCAAGTATTGCGCGGCGTATTTCCTGAGCGCCTGGCCCTACTACGACGTACCTGGGTATTGGCTCCTTCGGCTAGTCGTCTTCATTTCGCTTCTTGTCCTGCTCGCCGCTGCTCTGCTTCAGATCGCCAAGCTTCGCGCCTTTGCGGTGCAGCTGGTCTTCATCATGCTGTACTGTCTGGCTACGGGATTCATCACGGCGGCGGGCCGACTGAATTTCGGCATCTCGCAAGCCACGGTTTCGCGCTACCAAACCGTCGCTCTTCTTTTTTGGTGCTGCCTGGGACTTCTGTGGCTCGGAGGTTCCTTTCTTTCTCGCGCGCGAATTTTGCATCCGTTTTTGGTCGCGCAGCTCTGTTTGCTGGCAATCTTTGTTGTCGCAGCCACAAGAGCCAAGTATCAAGTCTTATTAACTCGCGGCCACGCATTCTCGCAAAATGCAGCCGCTGCTGCGTTGCTGTCCGGCATGGCAGACTCTGTAACTCTCGCCGAGGTTTACCCGGAAAAAGAAATGTTTACCGAGACCTTGCCCTACATGAGGGCCAATCATTTGTCGGTATTTTCAGACCGCCTCGCTTCCACCCTCGGCCAACCGCTCGGCTCCGCTTTTCCGATGGCCGATTCGAATGCGTGTTCTGGCGCTTTGGAAACCGTCTTTCCTCTCAGCGATTCGCCCTCGACCGGCTCATTCGGTGGCGGCCTCGGTTCCGGGCTGCGCGTCTCGGGCTGGGCTTGGGACAATCAGCGCCAAAAGCTTCCCTCGGCCATCGTCGCTACAATCGACGACAAGGTCGTGGGATTCGGCGCCACTGGCAGGTGGCGGCAGCCGCGCTCTGACGGCTTCGTGGCCTTCTCGCCCGAGTTCGATCCACAATCCGCAGCCACCTTCTACGCAATTCTGAACACCTCTCCGCCATCCGCCTGCTACATCACAAAACTCCATTCCAAGTAGGAGGCTTTGTAGCAGCCGGTCTTTCACCGTATTTGCGGTGCGGTTTTGACCGGACAGACCGGTTCTTTTCTCTGTAGCCACCAGCCCTGCACAAGTGCGCCGTAGAAATCATGATCTCCCTCCGGTCCAGTCCCACCTACCAGCGCCGCGTTCATCGGCGCCCGCATCGCCGTCTTCAGCAACAGCGCCAAGATCATCGTCGACGTAACGTCGCCCGCTAGTCTTCAGTGGCACAGACTTCAGCAAACAGGTCGATGTCGTTTTCGGTTCGCTCGTCACATTTAAGTGACGCAGACACGTAACCGGGATCCGCCTTTGCCGAGCCGATTCTCACATGGCGCTCGCGGGTGTAGCATTACGTTCGGCCGCCGACTTCGGCAGGGTCCGGCAATGATTGACCAGACCATCTCCCACTTTCGCATCACCGAAAAACTCGGCGCCGGCGGAATGGGAGTGGTCTACAAAGCCTTCGACACGCGCTTGGACCGTCCCGTTGCACTGAAATTCCTGTCCGACAATCTAACGCGTGACGCGCAGGCGCTGGAGCGCTTTCGCCGCGAAGCGCGCGCCGCCTCCGCCCTCAATCATCCCGGCATTTGCACCGTCTATGACATCGGCGAGCAGGACGGTCGCGCATTTATCGCTATGGAATTCATTGACGGCGAAACCCTGCGCAGCCGCATGCAAAGCAAGCCGCTCGGTTTGCACCAAATGCTCAGACTCGGCATTCAGATCGCCGAAGCTCTCGACGCGGCCCATTGCGAAGGAATCATCCACCGCGACATCAAGCCCGCGAATATTTTCGTCACCAAACGCGGCCAGGCCAAAGTCCTCGATTTTGGCCTGGCAAAACTCGTTCCCAAAGGGATCGCTGCAGGCCACGTAGACTTCGGCGAAGAAGTTGCGGGTTCCTCATCGATCGCGGGAATCATCAGTGGCACCCCCGCCTACATGTCTCCCGAACAGGTTCGTGGCGACAACCTCGATCCGCGCACCGACATCTTCTCGCTCGGCTTGATCTTGTACGAAATGGCGACCGGACGTCAGGCGTTTGGCGCCGCAACCCCGGGCATGATTATTGAAGCCGTTCTCACTCGCTCTCCGGCTCCGCCACGCACCATCAATCCCGAAATCCCGCCGCCCTACGAGGAAATCATCAACAAAGCGCTGCACAAAAATCGCGAGCAGCGCTATCAGCGCGCCGTTGACATCCGCGACGATTTGCAGCGCTTGGAGCGCGGCTCCGATTCCGTTCTCGCCTGGAAACCCGCGCAGGAACAAACACTAACCGGCCTCGAACCGACCGCAAGTGCAGCACACGCTGCAGACCAAAGTGCAACTGCCCGCAAAAAACGCGTCTCGAAAAAGCCAGATTCGCTCGCCGTCTTGCCTTTCGAAAACCTAAGCCGCGACCCCGAGCACGAATACCTGAGTGACGGCATCACCGGCAGCCTGATCAATATTCTTGCGACCGTACCAAAACTTCGCGTGATGGCCCAGAGCACCGTATTCCGCTACAAGGGCCGCTCAGTGGACCCGCAGGCCACAGGCAGCGAGCTAAACGTTCGCGCCGTCCTCACCGGCAGAATCATGCAAAGTGGTGGCTCTTTGCGCATCGGTGCCGAACTGGTTGATGTTGCTACCGGCTCTCAACTGTGGGGCGCGCAATACAATCGCTCCGCCGGCGATATTTTCGCCATTCAGGATGAAATCTCGCAGGAGATTTCAGAGAAGTTGCGGCCAAAGCTCACACGCGCCGAGAAAAAGCGTCTCACCAAGCGACAGACGGACGATCCGGAAGCCTATCGTCTCTATCTAAAAGGCCGCCATCACTGGAACCGCTGGACCGAGGACGGATTCTACAAAGCCATCGACCATTTTCAGCAAGCGATCGACAAAGATCCAACCTACGCTCTTGCCCACGCTGCCGTTGCCGATTCCTATGTGCTACTCGGATGGAATAGCTATCTGCCGCCCAAAGACGCTTATCCGAAAGCCAAGCTGGCGGCAATGCAGGCCCTGCGTCTTGATCCCGACCTGGGCGAAGCCCGCGCTCCGCTGGCCGCTGTTTTGTGGCTCCACGAATGGCAATGGCAAGAAGCCAAGGCCGAATTCGAAAGAAGCATCGCGCTGAATCCCGCCTATCCCACCTCCAACCACTGGTACGCCGAATACTTGATGACCATGGGCCGGCACGACGAAGCCATCGCGCGCATGAAAAAAAGCCAGGAGCTCGATCCCTTATCTCTGATCATCAGCGTCGCCATTGGCTGGGCCCACTATATGGCTCGCCGCTACGACGACTCCATGGAACAGCTCCGGCGCACCGTCGAGTTGGATCCGCACTACCCGGTTACCTATTGGATTCTGGGTTTGCTGCTCAGAAAAATCGAGCGTTACGGCGAAGCCATCGCCGAAGGCGAAAAAAGCGACACGCTGTCGGGCGCGAGTCCGATCATGCGCGCGGCATTGGCGCAGACCCTCGCCGTCGCCGGCGAGCAAATACCAGCAAACCAGATCCTCGACGATCTAATCAAACTCTCCCGCCAGAAATACGTAGCGCCCTACTTCCTTTCCGGAATCTACCTAGGCCTCCGTCAGCAAGACCGCGCAATGGAGTATCTCGAAAAAGCCTGTGAAGAACACTCCCATTGGCTCATTTATCTCCACATCGATCCCAGCGTGGACACCCTCCGCTCCAACCCGCGTTTCCAAACCCTGCTCCGTCGCATCGGCCTGCCGCTATGATCCCCCATTGTCGGTCGGCACCAAACCGGCCATCGAGAACAGCTTGGGTGCAACCACCCTAAGGGTGCGGTTTTTTCTTGCTCTTGCCTGCTCACCGAAGCGGGAAATCAGCATCCCTTTCGCGTCGTTGAGCACCAGGTGTTCAAACGATTGCAACCTGGACGCCGGGAACGAGGGCATAGGAAACACGGATCACGACGAGCACCTGCCGCAAGGATGGCTCCTCGACCACCGCTACAAGGGCCAGCCTCCGGTACAATGAAAAAGCACTCACAAAGCTACTGCTGCCAAAGGATCATCGCCGAATGTACGTTGCCCAACCCATTGAGTGGACCGACCGTGGCGTGGTCATGCTCGACCAGCGCCGCCTCCCCGCCGAGGAAATCTTCCACACCTTCACCACCTACCAGGACGTCGCCAAAGCGATTCGCGAAATGATCATCCGCGGAGCTCCCGCCATCGGAGTAGCCGCCGCCATGGGCGTCGCCATCGGCGTAGGAAATTCTCCGGCGAAATCGCTCGACGAACTGCGCGCGGAATTTCCCGTCATCGTAGAAACGCTCGCCAAGACCCGCCCCACCGCAGTCGACCTTTTCTGGGCGCTTGACCGCATGAGCCGTCGCTTCAGCGAACTAGCCAGGCAAACTTCCGATCTTGCAAAAATCAAATCCGCGATGATCGAAGAAGCAAAAGCCGTTCACGCCGAAAAGCGCGCCACTGATGAAAACATCGGCCGCTTCGGCGCTGAACTCATGCCGCAAGATGGCATCGTCATGACGCAGTGCAACGCCGGAGCTCTGGCCACCGCCGGTATCGGTACGGCGCTAGGCGTGATTCAGGTAGCCGTCCAGCAAGGCAAAAAAATTCATGTGCTGGTTCCCGAAACGAGGCCTTATTTGCAAGGCGCGCGCCTCACCGCCTGGGAACTGCACCGTAGTAATATTCCGCTCACACTGATCACCGACAACATGGTCGGCCACTTTCTGAAAACTGGGAATGTCGGCGCCATCGTGACAGGAGCCGACCGCATCGCCGCCAACGGCGACACCGCGAACAAGATCGGGACTTATCAAATCGCGGTCCTCGCCCGCGAACACAATGTCCCCTTCTACATCGCCGCGCCCGTTTCTACTTTTGATTTGTCCATTCCAGACGGCAACCAGATTCCGATCGAGGAGCGCTCTTCCACCGAAGTGACGCAATTCCAGGGAATCCGGATCGCTCCCGACGTCAAAGCTGCGCATCCGGCCTTCGACGTCACGCCCAACAAGTACATCGCCGCCATCTTCACCGAACGCGGCGTGGCCCGCGCCCCCTACACGGAATCGCTCGCGTCGCTCGCCGCCGCGAAGCATTCTTTTTCCGCGGGCTGAAAGGAGACACACCGCCCCGATTGTCATTCCGAGCGAAGCAGGTCGATTGTCCTTTCATGCGCGAAGCGCATGTCGACCTGCGCACAGTTGAGGAATGTGATTTTCTCTTGGTCCGAGAGCGCCGAGCGGTTGTTGCTATCGAAAATTCTCGACCAGCATAATCTGCGACTGTTGCCATCCTGGCTGATCGAACACGATCTTTTTCCCATCGCGCGATGCCCCCAGCCAGAACGGCACGATAGCCAATTGCCCAACGGTCTTCACGCGATGTGTCGCCAGATCAAACAGGCTCACAACCGGCGAGCCGCTTCCGGACGGCTGTGCGAACAAAATGCCGCCAATTGATCCTGTGTCCAGCACAGCCCACGCCGCCCACATTGCCGGACGAACATCACGCGACAACAATTTTTCATTTCCACCGTCCACATCCGCTTGCCAAATCTCCGGATACGCTAGGGGCGTTTTCGCGTAGAGGATGTGCTTCCCGTCCGGTGCTTCCAGCGCGGCATGGCCGGCGTTGCGAGTGACCTGCAACGCCGTGCCGCCGTTTGCAGGAATTTTCCAGACTTCAAAGCGGCCCGTCCGGCGGGAAGCAAAATAGATCCATTTGCCGTCACGCGACCAGCTCGGGCAGCGATTCTCAAAGTCGTCCGCAGTCAGCAGGCGCGTTTCGCCGCCTTCCACTGCGGCGGTGTAGATGCTCGATCCATTCTTGCGATTCGCATCAAACACAATGGCCTTACTGTCGGGCGACCAGCGAGGAGTTCCGGCATTTCCGATCGCCGTCACTTGCTTTGCGTTCCTGCCGCCCGCATCAGCGACCCAGATTTCCATCGTGCCGGAGCGATCGGACATGAACGCCAGCTTCTTTCCATCGGGAGAAAATTGCGGCGCGGGCCCTTGGTCGGTCTGGCCAGTCAGAGGCACCAGAATGGTCTGCTCGCGCTTTCCGTTTTCGGCAAGGTCCAACTGCCAAATGTTCAGGCCGCGACTGCCGCGTTCGTACGCGAGCAATCCGCCCTGCTTCGCAATCGCCGGATCGGCGGCGGAATCGCTAATCTGAATGGGTGAATCGCGTTTGTTGGCGGAGACTCGCCACAAACCGGCTTTGCCGCCAAAGTTCGAACTGAAGAGGACGGAGTTGCCGTCCGCGGACCAGCGTGGAGTGCCAATAATTTCCGCCGTCACCGCAGTCACCAGCATTTCCTCGCCACCGTCCACGTTGGCGATTCGAATCTCTTCCGGAATTCCTCCGCTGCGGCCTCTCACAAACAGCACCCGCTTGGAGTCCGCGGAAAATGCGGGCGCACGGTCCTCTGCCGAGGGAGGGGGATTCGTCAGACGACGCGGCGACCCATCGTTCAGCGCCAACAAGAACAAAGCGTCAGCACCGTTAAAAGCGAGGAATTTTCCATCTGGCGACCAGTCCAGCTCATCACGCTTGCCGGCGACCCCGTGCGTGTCGAGTTTCTGCGCCGCTCCGCCTGCCGCCGGCACCTTGTAGAGTTCTACGAACGAATCTTCCCAGCGTGAAAATGCGATCATGCTTCCATCCGGAGACCATACCGGACGGCGATCATGTCTGCTGGATGTAAGCTGAATCTGCGCGCCACCGATCTGTTTCACGAAGATTCCAGAGTCTTTGGCTTCAGAGGCCCAGCGCACGAAAGCGAGATATTTGCCATCGGGTGAGAATGCCGGCTGGCCAGCGTCCTCGTCCGCACCAGTGAATGCGAGCATTCGCAGCGGCGACGACGGCGAATTGGCCAGTGCCTCACGCGGACCTTTACTCCGGCTGCCGACAACGAAGAAGATGGTGAGCAAAACGATGGCTATCGCGATCGGGCTCAGCCATAGTTTCACTCGTTCAGAACTCCATGGTGTTTCTGTTGTTTGAAGCGAAGCCGCCGGCGCGAGAAGATGCGGCTCGGTCGAGATGAAGCTGGCCGGGACGTTCGTGTCCGCTCTCGGGAACGATACCGGATCCCTCGCTGTCGATGGAGCATAGGGCGGTTCGACTTTCGCAATGAATCGGTACCCGCGCCTGGGCAGCGTCTCCACAAAAAGCGGCTTGTCGGCCGAATCGCAAAGCGCCTCTCGAAGTTTGTTCACAGCGGCGTTCAGTCCGTGATCAAAGTCTACAAACGTGTCACCCGGCCAAAGCCGCAGGCGCAGTTCTTCCCGCGTCACCAGTTCGCCGGGCCTGCTGAGCAGGACCGACAAAATCTCAAAGGGTTGGCCGATCAGGCGAATCCGCGTGCCGTCTTTGCGGACCTCATGGGTGTGCAGATCGACTACGAAAGGTCCAAAGCGCACGCGATCGGTTGCCGGGTTTCTCATCTCTGGAAATTAGACTGTTCGCGTCAGCGAACGGTCTGCTATCCCCAACTGAGATACGCCCGGCCCGGAACCTTTGTTCCTTTAAAGATCAGAATAAATTCCATTCTTTCAAGAAGTTAATGAGTGACCAGCAAAGGACTCGCAATGACCTGAAATGAATTTCCCGCCGCAATGAGCGGGTGGACGGTTTTCCCGCGGGTCCATTCGGATGCGAAACTACCGCATCGCGGCAGCGGTTGGAGCAGGCGTCCCGTAGCGCTGGGTAGCCCAGCCGACCAGCGCGCCTACGATGCTGCCGGGCAGAATAATTTCAAAATAGTAGCCGTGCTGCAGGTAGGCGACGAGGAAGGCGAGCACAAAGCCAACCGCAAGGCCGAAGAGTATTCCCAGGGGCACGGAATCTACTTTGCGGGCGAAGATTCCCGCAGCCACGCCGGCGATGATTCCCTTGATCGTCGAGCCAAAGACGATTCCAAGCATTTCCGGCCGCGCCGCGGGCGTAAACCATGCTGTACCTCCGTCAATCGCGCCCAGAACCGCTCCGATCAACAATCCCAGCAACACTTTGTTCATTTGCTCTCCTCCGAAGTTGCGTGCATGGCTGCACGCCGACTTTGTGCGAATCGCGGGGTTTGCTGGCCCGCATTTTCGCCCGGTCTGTTGTCCTTTACAACGGTGGTTTGGTTTTCTTTATGCCAAACGGCGAATTTTAGCGGCGGCTGTAAATAACCAACAGCGCGCGCATTAGCAAGTACGCCGCGATCAGGAGGATAGCGGGCTGGTAGCGGCGGTAAAAACGCAGGGCGCGTTCTGCAAGATTCTCCCGGTGGGCGGAGACCGGCGCGCCGTCAAGGTAGCGAGAGACGTCTTCGGCAAGCGCTGAAACAGCAGGATAGCGGAGGGCGCGATCTGGCGCCGTGGCCTTGTCGCAGACAGCGCGAAGAGGGCGTGCGAGTCGCGAGCCAGCAGAGCCTTTGCCGTCCGGGGACTGCACGACGAAGTGCAACAGCTTTCCGAGCGAGAAGATGTCGCTGCGTTGGTCGAGATCGGAAGAACGGCCAGAGGCCTGTTCCGGCGACATGAAACCGGGCGTTCCCACGATCAGACCGTCTTGAGTTTTGCTTCCAAGATGCACTGTGTTGTTGCTCGCGCGAGCCGGAGCGATCTCAGGCCCGACGGCGGGGGGCGGGCTTTCCACAGAAGGGTGCGGCCAAACCTTGGCGAGGCCCCAGTCCATTACCAGGACTTCGCCGAAGGCGCCGACCATAATGTTGGCGGGCTTCAAGTCGCGATGGAGAATGCCGCGCGAATGCGCGAAGGAAACGGCGTCACAGATTCGAAGAAAGAGCCGGAGCCGCAGGGGAAGCGAGTTCACGGCAACGAGAAACTCGTCGAGACGCGAACCTTCGACGAATTTCATGACGTAAAAAGTGCGGCCGTCGGGCAGCACGCCGGCGTCGTGGACCGGCACGATTCCGGGATGTTCGAGCTGAGCCAGAACGCGCGCTTCCTGGCGAAGGCGATCCGCGAGCTGGCCATCGGGATCGGCGGCGTCCAGAACTTTGATGGCAACGCGGCGAAGCAGTGTTTTGTCGTCCGCAAGATAGACAGCGCCCATGCCGCCGCGGGCGATGAATTCAGAAAGGGAGTAGCGCGTGCCGGAAAAGTCGGGTGCAACATCGGCGTTGCGCAGCCTTTCCATAGCTTTGTCGCTGACAAAGGCCATCAGGAGCTAGCACCGAACAAAGATTTCGACTCACGAACAAATTCTTCGTCGGTTGGACAAAGTGCGCGCAAACGGCATTGAGCAAACCGGCGAAATTCGCGGCGCGCCCAGGCGAGCTGGTTGGTGACGTCGGTGACCGAGATGCCTCGCGTTTCAGCCAGCTGCGAATAGGACACATCGCTTTCGGCGAGATCGTACGATTCGAACAGCGCGAACGCCGATTCCTTTCCGCGCGAGATGCAGAGCTGGCGCAAGTCCTCCACGGCTGAGGAAAACAGGCTGCGAATCCACTCTTTTTCGAAGAATTCTTCGAATTTTTCCGGCGAGGCGATGGAAGCTGGATCGATCGTTTGTTGGTCGAGTTCGTTTTCGACGGCGGAAAAATCGAGCGACAAATGGACAGCATCGCCGCCGCGCTTCTGCCGGCCGGCGTGTTTGATTTCGTTCAGAACGAAGCTGTCCGCGCACAAGCGAATGTAGGTGCGCAAGCGGCTCTTGCCGGGGTCGAAGCGCGAGAGAAGGTTGCGCTCCAGCAATTCAGCGAAAACGCCTTGCGTTAGGTCCTGGGCGTCGTCCGGCGGCCGGGAGAATTTCAGGCGGATGTATTTGTAAACCGGCTTCCAGTACGCGGCGAAAAGAACGTCCAAAGCGCGAGTGCGCTCGGCCGAATCGTTGCTGCGTGCGGCAACGACAACCGACCAGTGGGTCGGAGGAAAGTTTCCGGCTGCAATGGAATTATTGGCTGCCATGAAGGCGCAAAGAAGCTCAGCAAATGACTAGAGCGAGTCTACGCAGACGAAATACCGCGGCGCAAGTGCGCGAGTAGGCTACTCGTAACGCAAGGCCTCCACGGGGTCGAGGCGGGCGGCTTTCCAGGCGGGATAGATGCCGAAGCCGATCCCGATCATCGCGCAAGCGATGAGCGCTAAGACTACCCACATTACGGAAAGCTGCGCCGGCATGTGAACGCCGTATTTCAGCAACAAGGTCAGCCCAGCGCCGAAGAGCACGCCGATAATGCCACCCAGCGCGCTTAGGGTCACCGCTTCGATCAGGAATTGCATCAGGATGTTGCTGCGTTTCGCGCCAATGGCCTTACGCACGCCGATTTCGCGCGTTCGTTCAGTGACGCTAACCAGCATGATGTTCATGACGCCGATGCCGCCGACAATGAGTCCGACCGAAGCGATGGCAAACATCAGAATGAAAATCAGGCCGCTGATTTTGTTCCACAGGTCCAGAAAATAGTCGGAAGTGAAGAGCGCAAAATCGTCCGGCTTGTCATTGGCCAGGCGGCGCTTGCGGCGCAGGAGATCGCGAATTTCCTCCACCGCTTCGCCGACCATCGCCGGATCGGATGCTTTTGCAAAAATCACGTAGTCTTTCTTATTCGGATAAAGTTTGCGCAGCGTGGTCACCGGCATCACGGCGATGTTGTCTTCCGGATTCGAACCGCCGGAGATTCCCTGCCGCCGCCTGTCCATGGTGCCGATTACCGTGAAGAGCTGACCATCAATCGCGACTTCCTGGCCGACGGCTTTGTCGGCGCCTTCCGGGAAAAGCAGGTTCGCGGTATCGAAACCGAGCAGCACCACAGGCGCGCGATGTTCCGCATCCAAGGCATTGAACTCGCGCCCGTGAACGACTTTCATGTCGAAAATCTGCGTGATGGACGGCGAATTACCCTGCAGAATGACGTTCTTGGCGCGGCTCGCGCCCCGGCGGACATCGGAGGTGCCGACGCCGAACTGCGGCTGAAAAATTCGCATGGACGGTGAAGCCGCTTTCACGTGCGGCAGCTGAGCCATATCTTCGGCCCACTCCGCTTCGAGTTCCTTGCGGGTGAACCATTCGCTGGGCGGGCGGGAAAGCGAAGCCCACGGAAAGCGGTACGCAATGATGGTGTCGGAGCCGAGCTCGCGAATTCCGCCGAGCACGTTGTCATTCAAACCGTTGATGACGGAGCTGACAGCGATGACGGTGGTGATGCCGATGACGATGCCGAGGACGGTTAGGGCGGAACGCAGGAGGTTTTTGCGCAGCGTGTCGAGCGCGAGGGCGACCTGTTCGCTGAGTTTCAGCGTGCTTTCCACGCGGACCAGCGCCTTGATGCGCGAGGCGCGGCGGGAGTCGCTGAGCGTGTTGGCTATTGTGGACATGGTTTTACGGGCTTACGAATGAGAAGAGAGACTCCTCGCTTCGCTCGGAATGAGGAGTTGAATAGTGGGCCGCACGAGTCGGCACTGATGCGCGTGGTCATTCGGAGCGCAGCGCCTCCACGGGGTCGAGTTTCGATGCCTTCGACGCCGGATACGTTCCGAAAAACAATCCGACGCTCAACGCCACGAGTAATCCGCCGAATACCGACCACAGCTGCACGGCGGCGGGCAGGGGCGACACAATGGAAACCACTTTGGCAAGAAAGACGCCGCCGACCACGCCAATGGCTCCGCCGATCACCGCGATGGTGGACGACTCGATCAGAAATTGCAGCAGGATGTCGCCGCGCCGCGCGCCCAGCGCTTTGCGCACCCCGATTTCACGGGTCCGTTCTGTGACGCTGACCAGCATGATGTTCATGATGACGATGCCGCCGACAACCAGCGAAATGGAAGCGATGGCGATGGTCACCACAAAGAACGATGAGCTGATGTCTTTCCAGAGCGACAAAAACGAATCGCTCGTCTCCACTGCGAAATCGTCTTTGGAGCCGTACGCAAGGTGATGCCGTCCGCGCATGATCTGACGGATTTCGTCTACGGAGTCTTGCATGTTTGCCGCGGAGCCGGCGCGAATGGTGATGCGCAGGGAATCGGTTTGCGAGCCGAAATCTTTTTGATACGCGGTGAGAGGGAGGATGATCCAGTTGTCGAGCGAAGTGCCGAGCGAGGAGCCCTCTTTTTTGCCGACACCGATGACGGTGCAGGGAAACGTATTGTTCCAACGAATCTCTTTGCCGACAGGATCGACGCCGGGCAAAAGATTGTCCACTAAATCCATGCCAATCACGCAGACCGAGGCCGCGCTGTTCACATCGGCATCGGTGATGTGGCGGCCTTCAACCAGGTCAACGTCATAAAGCTCGGCCATTTCGGGAGTCCACGCGCGCAGGTTGGTGTCTTTGAGCGAATTGAGGCCACTGCGCACTTCGACGCGGCCGCCGAGCGATGCGCCGATTCCCTGGCAGGATTTGCAAAACTCTTTGATGGCCTGAAAGTCGTCCACGGTAATGCGCTTGCGCTTCTGAAACTCCAGCCAGTCGTCGACGTTGGTGATGATGGACGGTTGTTTGGAGAGGCCGAAGACGTCCGCGCCGAGGCGGAAGACGCGCGTGGCGACGTACTGATTCGCGCCGTTGATCAGGCTGACCACGGCAATGACCGCGGCGACGCCGATCACCACGCCCAGCAGCGTGAGCACGCTGCGCAGCTTGTGGGCCCACAGGCTGTCCGTGGCGATGGCTACCGCTTCGGTGAAGTTCATGCGGCGAGCCCGCGTGCCGGCGGCGCCGGCAGCATGGTCCCGCGCCGCGCTGTGAGAAATCAGCGCAGTTGGAGCGATAGCCGAGGCCTTTAGGGAAGCTGGGTTAGACCTGTCCATGGACACGTATTGCGGGGAATGCCCTCATCCTACCATACGCGAGGAAGGCTGCTGGAATTACAAGCGGGGGACAGAAGCTAGGCGAACAAGAAGAAAAACGGGGCGTCCCGATGGCTCGCGACGCCCGAGAAACCGCCGCCGCGCTTACAAGGCGCGGCGGGAAACAAGTTAGAAGGTGTAACGCAGCGTAAACCGAATGCTGCGCGCCTGTTGGAAAAGAAATGGTTTGCCGTACCACGAGCTCTTAATCACAGCCGGGCCGGTGCACCCGCTCGCGCCGCCGAGAGTTGCGCAGTTTCCTCCACCCACCCCCTGCTGCGGGTCATATCCACTCTCGAGGGCCTGATAGGTTGCCGCGCCGGCGCCAAGGCCGACGTTCCCAGGAACCAATGGCGTCGCGAAATTCACCGAGTTCATGCCTTGGTAGTACGCGGTGATGGCGCGCTGATTGAGCACGTTGAAGGCGGCTGCCTCGAAGGCAATGGACTTGCCTTCGCCGACCTTGATCTGATGTCCAAGATTCAAATCAGACTGAGTGAACCACGGTGTCCGGCGGGCATGGGGAGCGCCGAACGTGATGTTGCCATTTGCATCGGTCGTCAAATCAACCCACTTACCGCGGCCGTAGATGTAAGTTGCTTCGGCGACGAAGGAGCCGAACGGCATTCCGCCGATGTCGATGTAGGAGCTGACCGGGCTGCCCTCGTAGGCAGACTGGAAGATACCGATGGTCGTGGTCTGGCCCTTTCCCCAAGGCAGTTGATAATAAACGTAGCCTTTGAAGGTGTTCGGACGATCGGTGGGAAGAGGCCCGTCGTTTGACTTGCCATTGGCTCCAAAATAGTAGAATGGCTCGTCGAAGGAACGCGTAGTGTCGGGCGAGTTGCGTCCCGTGGACCCGCCGTCGATCTGGTCGGTCGTGGTCAGGCCCGTATAATTGCCCCACAGACTGCTCCAGGTGTAGCTAAACGACCCGGCCCAGTGCTTACTGGGACTTTTGGTCAGTCGGAACTCCGCGCCGTCGTAGTTGCGGATAGCCTTTGGGTTGGCTGGGCACGAGGGGCAAGTGCCGAATCCAGCTGTGCCGAACGCCCATCCCGGGACACCGTACGCTTCGCCAAGGGAGGCCAAGAAGGCGGCATAGCCGTCGATGGTTTTGTTCACACCCTCGCCAGGATTGACAATGGTATAGGTTTCGCCCCACGCCGGATCCGACAAGGATGCGTCCTCAATGGCGTGGTCGAGACGCCGACGATCGTAGCGCGCTTCAAATGCCCAGTCCTTGGAGATTTGGTAGTCCCACCCCGCGACATACTCATGCTGACGATAGGGTTTAACGCCGGGGGCTACCGGTTCCCACGGACGAAGGTTGATGTTTTCGATCAGCGAAACGCCCGACTTGGCGTCGATGAAAGATTGAGGGGTTGCGCCGCTGGCGAAGTTGGCTCCCGTGGTGGCTGGGCCGTTCGGGCAAGCACGGCCGTTCACGTAGGTGATATCGATATCGGAGACGCTGAATCCTCCGCTCGCATCCGGGCCAAGAGCGTAGCTGCACTGCTCGTAGGACTGCGCGCCCCATGAAGTCTGGGCAAGCAGGAGTTTCATGACGTCGTTGACGACGCCATAGCTGCCGAAGAACTTCATCTTGCCGTGCCCGGTTGGATCCCATGCAGCCCCCAGGCGCGGCTCAATTTTGTCGCTCCAATTGAAATTGATTGATTTGATGTTGTAACCAGAAGGCGCTGGGAGGTACTCCTTTTCGATGCGGATGCCGAGGTTCAGGGTCAGGCCGCGGCCAACATTCCAGGAGTCCTGCGCGAAGAAGGCGTGGTTATAGTCGCTGGCAGGCTTGGTCAGAATGGTCGAGAAGTCCTGCACGATCGCGTAGCCGTACAGGCCGGTGCAGTTGCCATAAGCGCCGACGAGTCCGGTCGGCGGGAGCGCCGTGCCGCAGTTGCCTGTACCGGTATTCGTGTACACGCCATGGTTGTGCCCGCGGCCAACAATCAAGAATGCTTGGGGTACGTTGCCGTTCTGATCGATCACGTTGGTCAAATGGTTGAGCTGATAGCCAACCTTAATGTTGTGTGTGCCCCACCAACCGCCCTTGAAAAACGCCACGTCCTGGTTGAACTGGTAATGTTTGTTGGCGTTGAAAAGGGTAAAACTGCTTAGGTAAGGCGTGGTGGAAGTGCCTGCGGGCTGCTGCAGGCCTGCCGGTAACGGATTGCCGCCTGTGGGGCAGGCGGTGGACGCGGCGGTGGCTGAGTTATCGCAAACGAAGGTGGTTACTCCAGTTACTGGATCGGTAGTTGGCGCTCCGCTGGTAGACCACACTAAGTTGGGAGCCGTGGTCGGCCAGCCAAAATCGTGATAGTTCTCAAAGAAATAGCCATAGCGGGTTGTAGCCACGATCTTCGCTGTCAGGCTGATGTCGGCCCCGACGTTATAGGTCGAATTTGGGGCTGCCCATCCAAGGCCGTGGGAATAGGACGACAACGGGCTGAGGGTGGAGGTATTTAGGTAACCTGCTGTTACCTGCGCAGCTGGCGGATCCGATATCGGCAAGGAGTCTCCGGTTTCGCGGGCGTACTGGTAGAGCCACGAGCCGTAGAGGCGTATTTTCTGCGTTAGCGATGCGTCAAGGCGAGCGGTACCGTAATAGGTCTGCCTATCTTGGGTAAAGTACTGTTTGCCCGCGTTGCCGTTACTTGAGCCGAAGTCAACCGTTTTGGACACGCTGTTAATCTGAGGTGCAAATCCCGTGAAAAACCACAAGCGGTCCTTCACAATTGGGCCGCCGACGCTAAAGCCGGGCTGAAGGATGCGGAAGTGGTCTTTCGTCGGCTGGTAGAGCTGGGCTCCGGGGTCCCGGCCAACCGAAGAGTCGCCACCATCCGTCGGATCGTACCGCAGGAAGGCGTTGGTGGGATTCGCGTCCACTCCGGAGGGTTCATAGGTGGCGAACAATTCGCCGTGGTAGGCGTTGCTGCCCTTCTTCATGACCACGTTAATTACGCCGCCGAGCGCGCCGCCATGTTCGGCTTCGATGCCAGAAGTTTTGACTTCGACTTCCTGAATGAATTGGAAGGGAACGTTGGCTTTAGAATAGCCTCCGGAGTTGTTTTCTGTATCCTGGCCTTCCACGAGGTAGCTGCTCTCCGAGTCAGACGCGCCGCCGATGGAGAAACCGAAGCCTAGACCATTGCCACTGCTGCCCGGCAAGGAGCCACCGGTGCCGCCCACCGCCGAGCCGTTCATCGAGGAACCTGCCAGGGGCTCATTGCGCGCCATCGGCGCGAACTGAATGACCGACTGGAAGCTCAAGCCATGGGGAACGTTAGCAATCACGTCGTTAGTCACGTTTGTCAGATTCTGAGTTGTAGTGACGTCGATTACCGGAGATGCCGCGGTTACTTCAACCGTCGTTGCGGCCGAGCCTATTTCGAGGACGATATCCACGGTCGGCAAGTGCCCGACCTCGAGCGTCAGGCCTGCTCGCTTTGTGGTCTTGAACCCTACCGCGGTGACGGTAATTGTGTAACTGCCCGGCGGCAAATTGGCAAAACGGTAGTAGCCGCTGGAGTCTGTTGTCAGCTCCTTGTTGCCGACCAGAACGTCGGCTGTGATCGCGACCTTTGCATTCGGCACCACTGCGCCCGAGGGATCCTTCACGGTGCCCTGCAGGCCCCCGGTTGTTTCCTGTGTCTTTGCGACAGGGGCGACAGTGAAAAGCAGCCCAAATGCCGCAAGAAGGCATAGCCACTTCTTATCAAACATCGGTGCTCCATTTCTTCTGAACTGGTTTCCAGGTCAGTTTGAAGAATAGACTTTAAGGAGAGATCAGTCGGGCGAATGCACACACCCAAGTGCCAGAAAATTGCATTCGCTTCTGCTTAAGAATGCATAAACTATGCCAAAATCGTGGCGTGTTTTTGGCCAAGCTAAATATTTGATTTCTTGGCCTTTAGATAAAAGTGAGAAGCAACAGGCGGTCAAGGCCTATGATTTTCGGTATCCGATTCAAAAACTCGGACTTTAGAAACAACCAGTACGCCAGTTACTTCGCGGCGCGATCCGCCAACATGCGCGCTCTCTTTCGTGCCACATCCACGTATTTGGGGTCATTGGCGATCTGCTCGAACAATGGTAGTAGTCTCTGC
>UEXQ01000364.1_pt1 | contig 18478 bp, 19 predicted proteins | sample 4301111 | NCBI WGS metagenome assembly UEXQ01 (sample SAMEA4773181, study PRJEB27434) | metagenome | biome: 2259; feature: agricultural soil; material: soil | place: USA | collected 2014-09 | depth 0.25 m
GGATAAGGGTCAAGAGTGGGTGATCCGAGCCTTGGCGAAACTGCGCGGAGAATATTCGGACTTAAAGCTGCTCCTTGCGGGCGAAGGGCCGGACCGAGCCCGATTGCAGGAGCTTGTTGGTGAACTCAAGCTGCAAGACGTCGTAATTTTTGCGGGCTTCGTCAAGGATGTAGAGGCGTTCTATCGAGCGATAGACGTGTTTGTATTTCCGGCGCTATTTGAGGGTCTGGGCACTTCCCTGCTCGCGGCCATGGCGTATGGCGTGCCATCGGTGACCTATTTCGGGTGCGCGCTGGGAGAGATCGTGGAAAACGGCCAGAGCGGCTTGCAGGTCGAGCCGCGAAATCCAGAGGCACTCGCCGGCGCGCTAAGAAAGATTTTGGCCGACGCGCGATATGCGGCGGAAATGGGTGCCGCGGGGCGGCGTAGAATCGAGAGTAATTTTTCCGCCGACCGAATGGTGGAAGAGACGCTGCGCCTGTATCGAGAAGTTTGCGGGTAGGACTACGTCCGCCGACCTTAGAACTAAAAAGCTTGCCTCCGTGTCCTAGCCCGTGGAAAGTTAGCAACATACTTTGAGCGGGAGATGACCATGCCGAAGCTCGTCCGTTTTCTTCTGCTGTGTTTCGTAATTAGCAAAATCGCCTGCGCGCAAAGCGGCCACGCACTCTCGGGAAAAACCGCCGATCTCAACCTGACCGCCGTTGGGCGGCAGCACCATCCCATCCACACCAAGAGCAAAGAAGCTCAGGAATATTTCGACCAGGGGATCACGCTGGTGTACGGCTTCAATCACGAGGAAGCAGCGCGCGCTTTTGAAAAGGCAGCGCGGCTCGATCCGGCTTCGCCGATGCCGCTGTGGGGAATCGCGCTGGCAGTGGGGCCGAACTACAACCTTGATGTGGACGCTGAACGCGAAAAAAAAGCATACGAGGCGATTCAGAAGGCACGCAAGCTGGCTGAGCGCGCGCCGCGACTCGAGCAAGACTACGTGAACGCACTAGCCGCCCGTTATTCAGGCGATGCGAACCTCGATTACAAAAAGTTGGCGCGTGACTATGCCGCTCAAATGCGAGAGTTGGCGAAGAAATACCCCGACGACCTTGATGCGGCGACGCTTTACGCCGAAAGTCTGATGAACTTGAATCCATGGAAGCTGTGGAGCCTGGACGGCGCGCCGGGAGAAAACACCGACGAAATTGTCCGTGTGCTGGAGAGCGTTCTGGCGCGCGATCCGATGCACGCTGGCGCCAATCACTACTATATCCACGCGGTTGAAGCCTCGTCTTCCCCACAGCGCGCGCTACCCAGCGCGGCGCGGCTCGAAGAGATGGTTCCGAAAGCGGGACACCTGGTGCATATGCCGTCGCACATCTACTCACGTGTCGGGTATTTTTCCGATGCGGCAGAAAGCAATGTCAAAGCGATTGAAGCCGACAGGAGCTACGCCAAGGAAGCTGAGCAGAGCGGAAGTCTCTATGACCTGATGTATCACAGCCATAACGAACACTTTCTGGCGTTCGCCGCGGCGATGGAGGGCCGCTACAGGGAAGCCAGAAGAGCGGCTGATGCGATGGAAAAGCGCTTGCTGCCTCATGCGGACATGATGCCGATGCTCGAGTCGTTCCTGTGGACGCCCATCTGGGTGGATCTGCGCTTTGCCAAGTGGCAGGAGATTCTTGCGCGTCCGGAACCGCCGCCGAACCGAAGAGTGCCTCACCTGATGTGGCGATACTCGCGGACGCTTGCGTACGCGGCCCAACAACAGGGCACAAAAGCAGATGCGGAACACGCGCTTTACATCAAGGAAGCCTCGGCGCTGCCAAGTGGAAATCCCATTGGCCAAATGAATCCGAATGAGGCGATGCTTGCCGTAATAAATGCTGTCGCGGCAGCAAAACTCGACGCCGCCAAAGGGAATGCGGAGTCGGCAATCAAATACTGGCGCGCCGCGGCAGAGGCGCAGGACAAATTGAACTACACCGAACCTCCGGATTGGTATTATCCCGTACGCGAATCGCTCGGTGCGGCGTTGCTGGCGAGCGGCAAAGCCCAGGAAGCTGAGGAAGTTTTTCGCGATGACCTGCGCCGCAACCCGCGCAACCCGCGCTCGTTATTTGGATTGAAAGAAAGTCTCGCGGCACAGCGTCTGGACAACGACGCAGCATGGGTGCAACGCGAATTCGAAAAGTCGTGGAAGAATGCGGAGGCGAGTTTGAAGATAGGCGATTTGTGACATGCGAAAAGACCAATTCCAAAAAGACCGAAGCGCCGCATGGGCTCCTTCTCAGTCCACACGGCGCTTCAGTTGCGCTTAGTATCTGTTTCCACGAGTTCCGTCTGTTCCCCTCCCTTTCCGCCTTGCCGTTCGGCCTAGCTAACTAGCGTTTTGAACAACCCATCGTCCTCGCGGCTCGAGGAATTCCACCCCGATCGCAAAGCCGTCGCCTTGCATCGGCTGGCAGTAAGCCACTCGGGCCGAGGAACGAAACTCTCCGGAACGCGAAGTAAATGTGAGCCGGTCATTGGGCTCCCAGCGCCGTACACTCATCACGCGCGCGCCACGCTCGCTGACGTTTTCCGTAAATGTGGATTCGGCGCCCGGCACTTGCCGGTTGCCTTCGAGATAGACGCCAATCTCCATGGGGATGCGGCGTTCTGTGCGATGGAAGGGGAAGGCATTGCCGCGTAGTGAGTTCATTGTCCGGTCGCCCTCACAAGCACGCTGCGATGCGCGAAAGATTTTGAATACTGCTGCCGCGATGCTTCATGCGGTAAAGAGCCCGGTCCGCGGCTGCCAACAATTTTTCGGGCGTGTCGCCGTCTTCCGGGAAAGTTGCTGTGCCGGCGCTTGCGGAGAGGGCGGGTGATTCAGCCTCGGTAGCCATTTTTTCGTGGATGCGGCCAACGATGCGCGTCGCGATATCCGACCCAGCTTCGGGAAAAACGATGGCGAATTCATCGCCGCCGTAGCGAGCCGCGGTGTCAATGGCGCGGCAATGGTTGCGAAGAATTTTGCCGAGGCGAACGAGAGCGCGGCTGCCGGTGAGATGCCCGTAGCGATCGTTGATCTGCTTGAGACCGTCCATGTCGAAGAGAACGACGCTGAACGGGCGCTGCGTGCGGCGCGAACGATCGAGTTCGCCTTCGATGACGCTGAGCAAGCGGCGATAGTTGGCGAGACCGGTGAGCGGGTCACTGACCGCGAGCGTTCGTACCTGGTCGAATAGTCGTGCTTGCTCGAGCAGCGCGCCGAAAAGCATCACAAGGTAGCTGGTCGTCTTCGCCAGTTCGGCCAGGAAAAACGGCCCGTCGAGAAGATGGCGCGAAAATGCGGCCGCGACGTGGCAGAAGACGTTCAACGAGGCGACGATGAAGAGGGAGTAGTCGTACACCGAAGCCGACTTGGCTTCCCTTCGCAGCCGCCAGCGAAAGGCCATCGCCGCAGCAAAAAACAGCGCCGCAGGGAGCAGATCCCAGGAACGCGAAAGCAAACGGGCTGGATGAGAGCTGGGTGCGGACGGGGCGGCCAGGAATGCTGCGCTTGTTCCGTAAGCGCAAAGCGCCACGACCAAGAGGGCGATTGCGATTTCCTTGCTCGGCTGCCGTGCAGTCGGGGTGTAGGTTTCGACTGCCAGGGCGGCGAGGAGAAGAACCGCGAGCAGCGTACGGCTGACCATCCAGCCTAAAGGAAGATGCAGATAGGCACTGCTGCCGGCGTGCAGATACTGACCGAAATGGAAGTAGCCGACGGTTTCGATCAGTCCGGACAGGACAAATCCGAAGGAAAGGATCAGCGCGATGCGATCGTGCGTGCCGCGGAAACGCACCAGCGCATTGGCGGCGTAGCAGAAGCTCAACAGCGTTCCACCGACTTCCAGATACAAATAAGTCTGGTAGCTGCCAGTAATGTTTAGGTTGCGCAGATACACCGTCGCGGGCAGGAACGCTAGGGCGACGAGCAAAAATCCCAGAGTCCAGGCAGCCAGCGGCCAGCGGCGGAGAAACTCGGCGATTCTGGTCCAAAGTCGCAAGAAAGCCCTCAGATACCCAACAAAAACCGGCAAAGCCGGAAGAATGCACGCGCATTACCTTTTGGCCCTTGACTGAGGACCGCCGTAACCCACTGAAATTGTTTAGCTTATAAGCGTGACGGCAAAGGTGTATGTACCCTTTGGTCGCATTGCGAGACACGCGCATCGCTGCGAGACGACGCAGTTGCATGCGTAAGACTTTTGTTTACAGAGAGTTACATCCAGGTTGAGCACTTTTCTTCAGCCGCCGGACAGCGTCTCAAAGTGAGACTGTCTCAGGCTTGGGCAAGAGCGTGCCGTTCTAGACTTTGGGCTTCGGGGCGGGCAGCTCGCGAGCCACAACCGTGTCGTTGAAACCGACCGTCTTATGTGAGCCGTCGCAGAACGGCTTGTTCGCCGAGTGGCCGCAGCGACAGAGGCTGATCGCAGTCCTTCCGGCCAAACCAAACGCTTGGCCCTGCGGGTCGCAGATCTCAAAATCGCCTTCGACCTTGATCGATCCGTTGTTGTTGACGGTAATTTTAGTCGTTGCCATCTGTTCTCCGGTGCGAGGCTATTCCGATTTCACTTCACGCAAGCTGCCCCGCTTCACATCGTAAACAAAGCCGCGCACTTCGATCTGTTTGGGCAGGAACGGATCATTCTTCACGCGGGCCACTTGTTCGCGCACATTGCGATCTAAATCACGAAATGCATGAAACTGCATGTGAGAGGCGTCCTTGCCGGTGGATGTCGAAAGCCGCCAGCGAAACTCCTCGTCGGTGATTGACATGAGCCCGCATTCCGTATGCTGAATGATGGCGATCGAACGCGTTCCCAACAGGTGCGTCGACAAAATCAATGAACGCACAGCATCGCCCGTCGCCAGTCCTCCGGCGTTGCGAATCATGTGGGCATCGCCCACGCGCAGGCCGAGAAGCTGCTCAAGGTCCATGCGCGAATCCATACAGGTAAGAATCACCAGCTTGCGAACGGGCGGCGTTTGAAGATGGCCAAGGTCAAAGCCCTGCGCGTATTTCTCATTGTGCGCGACCATCTCATCGAACACAGTCATTGCTTTTTGCGCTCGAATAAGCCGAAGTCTCCCACTCAGTATTTGGGAACGCTCGAGTCCACGTCATCGGACCACGCGAGGATTCCGCCCTTCAAATTATGTATTTTACGGAATCCGGCCTTGCGAAGGAAATCCACGGCTTCCGCGGAACGTTTGCCGCTGCGGCAATGCGCGACGATTTCTCGCGAGGAATCGAGCTCGTGCACTCGCCGAGGCAATTCACCGAGCGGCAGTAAATGGCCTTTGATGTTGCAGATCTGGTATTCGTGCGTCTCGCGTACATCGAGGATGTAGAGGTCATCGCCGCGATCGAGCCGCGCCTTCAGTTCGCGCGGCGTGATTTCGGGAACCTGTAGATCAAGCGCCGGCGCTTCTTCACCGCGAACCCCACAGAATTCGTAGTAATCGATCAGCTGATGTATGGTCCGGTTTTTGCCACACATCGGACAATCCGGATTTTTGCGCAGCTTGAGCTCGCGGAACTTCATTCCCAGCGCGTCAAAGAGCAACAGGCGTCCGATCAGGCTGTCGCCGCTGCCAAGGATCAACTTGATCGTTTCCATGGCCTGGATCGAGCCGACGATGCCGGGCAATACGCCGAGCACGCCGCCCTCTGCGCAGGATGGTACCAGCCCCGGCGGGGGCGGTTCGGGATACAAGCAGCGGTAGCATGGCCCGTCCGGCATGCCGAAGACCGTAACCTGTCCCTCGAACCGGAAAATCGAGCCATACACATTCGGCTTTCCAAGAAGAATGCAGGCGTCGTTCACCAGGTAACGCGTCGGAAAGTTGTCCGTGCCGTCCACAATGATGTCGAAATCCGTGAACAGTTGCAAAGCGTTTGCGCTCGTCAGTTGCGTTTCAAAGCTTTGAATCTCGATGTCCGGATTCAGGTTCGAAAGCCTTGCGCGTGCCGCTTCGCTCTTGTACTTTCCGACGTCGCTGGTACCGAAAGTAACTTGCCGCTGCAAGTTGGTGAAATCCACTACGTCGAAATCAACCAAGCCGAGCTTGCCGATGCCGGCCGCGGCCAAATACAAGCCGAGCGGCGCGCCCAATCCACCCGTTCCGATGAGCAGCACCTTTGCGTTTTTCAGCTTAAGCTGACCTTCCATGCCTACTTCCGGCATGATCAAGTGGCGGCTGTAGCGAAGAATTTCTTCCTTCGACAAGCTGGTCACTGCTGGTTTGTCGTTCAGTGTTTGCGTTTTTGTAGCCATAATCTTTGCCCTGTCCTCGCGCCCTATCGGCGTTACGCCGAGGCACAGCCTCCCGCGATCGAAGGTACGATGCTCACTACGTCTCCGTCTTTCACTGGCGTCGCCTCTTTTGCCATGTAGCGAATGTCTTCGTCGTTCAGGTAGACGTTCACAAAGCTCCGCAGCTTCCCATCATCCGTGAAGAGATGCTTGCGCAGGTCGGCAAATTGCGTAGTCAGACCGCCCAGCGCCTCACCGACTGTCTGCGCCGAAACCTCAGCGGAGTCCTTCTTCGCCGCGTAAACACGCAGCGGGGTTGGGATAATCACTTTCACCGCCATGTTTTTCTCCGTCTCTGCATTCTCGAAACTCAAACCGCCGCGCGGTTGCGAATTTCAATCCGTTCCGGCGTGTAGTCCTGCCTGTCGTCGTTCAATCGCCACGACGTCATGTCCGCAGGCTTGCCGCTCATCACACTGACAATGATGTAGCTGTACCACGGCCACGCGTGTTCACGATCGAACTGGCTCGGCCGCGCCGGATGGTCAGGGTGTGAGTGGTACCAGCCAACCACATCCAAGCCGTGTTTGCGCGCTGCTTTTTCAGCTTCGAGCACGTCTTCCGCCGTCACCGCGAAGCGGTTGCGCGGTGAATCGTCGCGGCGATTTACCAGCGGAAACAGCTCCAGAACTTCGCGCGACGCAGCTCCGCTTGCGTTCTCCTCAAATGCCGAGTCGCGCCCGAGCAGCGCTCCGCAGCATTCGTGCGGAAACGTCTCCGCGCCGTGGTTTCCGATGCGTTCCGCGAGTTCGTAGCCGATATTCAGCTGAAATTCGTCCGCCATGTCTTTTCCAGTTTAGGGTCTGTAAGTACAGACCCTAAAACCCGTCTTCATCCCAAAAACGTTCACTCAAATATTTTGCCGCAGAATCGGCAAAAACCGTAACCATCACCGCCGGCTCGCCGCTGGGAATTTTCTCCGCCACAGCCAGACAGCCGACCAAGGCCGCCGCCGCACTAGGACTAACCAACAGTCCTTCTTCACGAGCCAATCGCTTCACCATGCGGTACGACTCTTCGGTTGAAACTTCCAGATTCTCGTCGGCCAACGTGTCGTCGTAAATCGCGGGGCGCAAGGCCGTCGGCATGTGCTTCCAGCCCTCCAGGCCGTTCCATGGACCATCGGGCTGCAAACTCACACAACGAATTTCGCGATTCAATTCCTTCAGTCGCCGCGTCGTGCCTACGAATGTTCCGCTAGTTCCCAGCGCAGCAACAAAATGCGTGATGTGGCCACCGCTCTGCTCCCAAATTTCGTTCGCGGTACCGTGGTAATGCGCTTGCCAGTTCGCCGGATTGCTGTACTGATCGGGGTAGAAATATTTGCCTGGCTCGGCGGCAGCTAATTCGCGCACGCGGCGAATCGCGCCATCGGTTCCTTCGTCTCCCGGCGTCATCACCAGTTCGGCGCCATACGCATCAAGAATTCGTTTGCGCTCTTCCGACGCGCTATACGGCAAAAACAGTTTCACCGGATAGCCGAGCGCCGCGCCGATCATCGCGTAGGCAATGCCCGTGTTGCCGCTGGTTGCATCCAGAATCGTCTTGCCGGGCCGCAGGGATCCGCTCTCGAGTCCAGCGTGAATCATGCTCAGGGCTGGCCGATCCTTTACAGAGCCCCCTGGGTTAAGCCACTCCGCTTTGGCGGATATTTCCACGTTTGGCAAATGCTTGGCGATGCGCTGAATACGGATAAGCGGTGTGTTTCCAATGCGTTCGAGCAAGGTCTGGCCGGCCTTCCTTTCGCCTTCGAAAGACGGCGCCGCGCCGACTTGGTACCTCTGAGCCAATCCAAATCCTCTAGACGTTATTGGACGTCCTAAGTAGCCGAAGATATCCGACCAGTTTACTCCTATTTGGATGCTTTGCCCGCTGGTAAAGATAAACCGCCGCCGGCGCGCCATTCGGCGCGAGGAGGGTTCGGTCCGGCTAATTTTTCGTAAGCTGCCGAATCAGGTCCGTTTCTCCCTTCTTGTATGGCTCGCCGTTAGTTCGAAAGATTTCGTGGAACCAGACCGTCGGCTCGCGGTCGGTATAGGGATGTTCCCAGGAATCCCAAGGCAAGAAAGTCTGCGCCTTTCCTGCCACCAACCCCCAGTTGACCGCTCCAACGTGCTCGCGCTTGGCAATGGGCAAGGTTCCTTCGAACGTACTGCCGTTGCCGCGCGCCATGTACTCCGTGCAGATTAGCGGGCGCTGATACGCCTGCAGCCATTTCACGCGCTTTTCGAACTCATCGGGTTGGTCGTAGCTGTGGAACGAGATGACGTCCGAATTTTCGAGCTGAATCTTCTCTGTCGCGCTCAACTTTTCGGCGGAAGACCAGTCACCCTTCCACACGCCGCTGGTCAGCGGTTGCGTCACTCCAGCTTCCCGCGCCCAGCGAAAAACTTGCGGTAGCAAGGTTTCCACGCGCTGCACTTTGTCTGCAGGCTCCTGCGAGTGATATGACCCGCCGTTGGTGTTGTCCGGTTCGTTCCAGACATCCCATGCCAGCACTCGATCGTCTTTGCCGAACGCCTTCACCACTCCCTTCACATACGCTTCGAGGCGCGGATATTGCGACGGATCTTCGAGAGCTGCCGCTCCAGGACTCTGGACCCAGCGCGAATTATGAATGCCCGGCCGCGGCGGCAGTTGCGGTCCCAGACGCGGAGCAGGATCCCAACACGAGTCGAACAGCACAAACGCCGGTTTGATGTGATGCTTCTTGGCGATCTTCAGAAACTGGTCAATGCGTTGTGTAAACCCTTGGGCATCCTGCTGCCAGACCAGATCATGCAGAAATACGCGCATCGTGTTGAGACCGATGGATTCCGCCCAGCCAAGTTCCAAATCAATCCGCTTCGGATCAAACGTCTCCGCCTGCCACATCTCCAGCTCATTCGAAGCCGTCGCGGGCAAATAGTTGCTGCCCACCAGCCAGCCCTGCTTTGCATACCACGCTTTAGCCTGTTCCTCGCTCCAGCGGGATGGGACGTCCGCGCTGCTGGCAGTCACGCCCGCGAAACTGACGAGAACGAGCAATAAGAAAATGTGCTTCATCGTGAGACTCCCCTGTTGCGCCGAATCCGGCATCAGTCCCGGGAAGGATACAACTGAAATCGCCAAAAGCGGCATTGTCGCTCTCGCTGGCCCACTTTACAGACGTCGCCACATTCTTTAACCTTGTTGCACCATGTGGAATGTCGAACAACGCTTTGATCCCAAGGCCATCGAAGGCTTGGCCGCGCTCGGATTTTCCGTCGGCAGCACACGCGGTGTGGTTCGCGTCGAAAAGTACGGTTGCGGCGCAGAGTTTCGCCAGGGCACCGATTCCCGTTATCAGCTCACTGTCCTGCCCACAATTATGGTGAAGGGCCAGTTCGCGCGTCTATGGGACGCCGGCTACCAAAAATTCTTGCTGACCGACGAGGGCATCAAGCTTCCGGCGCTTGCCTCGCACTTGCAGAATTTGCGCAAGTTCAACGAAGAGCTGCGTACCGCCCTGGGCGTTCCGACTTTCTATAACGAAGCCATTGGTTCCGTTAGTCAAGTTTCCGTCTACGATCGCGTCAAAGGCCGAGCGGGCGACGTCCCCGACGAAACTGTCGGCGCGCACAGCCCCAGTTCCGGCCACTAGCCTGTCCGGCGGCCTCGATGGCTGCGCTTGTCATGGCATCGGCGCCGAAGCTTTCAGCATCTATTCTTTATCCCCTCCAGGAGAACGGTGAACGATGCCACGCGTTGTAGCCTACATGGATGATCTCTTTTTTCAGATGAAGCTTGCCGAAACCGCTAAGCATCTGGGCCTCGAAGCAAAAGTGGCCTCCAATGCGGAGTCTCTGCTTCAGCTTCTTGATCCTCTGCCAGCCTTGGTTATCGTCGATCTCAACGCACGATCTTCTCCTCTTGATGCCGTCCAGCGTCTTCGTGCTGCACAGCCGAATCTCCGCGTTGTGGGTTTCCTTTCGCACGTGCAGACCGACCTCGCGGCGAAAGCGCAGTCGGCAGGGTTCGATGAAGTAATGCCGCGCTCGAAGTTTTCCATGCACTTGCCGCAAATCCTTGCCGCGGCCGTCGCAGAGCAGAAATTGCCATGACGGCGCGCAGCACCTTGTTCTGTGTTCTGGCTCTGCTTGCCGCGCTCGTCCCGAATCGCATCCTGTCTCAAGAATCCAGTTCGCGACCAAACAGTACGCCGGCGCCGAATGCCTCGCCGTTGCCCGATCCTCCCTCCTCCGCTCTCCGCGACCTCCTCGTGGCTGCTTGCGCTCACGACGAAACACGATTCGAACAGTTTCTCACCGCCCGCAACGCCGAGTCTTTCTCCCGCCTCACTCCTGCAGCCCGAGTGGAACTCATGAAACGTTTTGTTCTTCTCGACGGCGCGGGCAAACCCGCTCTTTCCGCAAACTCCGGCAGGCCTTCTCTGCGCTGCACGACTCCGGACGGCGCTGCGGACATCCAGCTCGGCGGCACAGATCTCCGCGACAACCTTGCGTTTCTTCCGATCGACATCCGCGACGCTTCCGACCCTAACGTCCCAATGGGCGAACCCCACCACATCCTTATGGGCCTCGTTCGCGAAAATTCTTCCTGGAAGATCGTTTCGGTCGGGATGCTTTTTCTGGACCTACCTTCCCTCGAACTCGAATGGGACCAGTCCGCAATCAGTGGCAACGAACAGCAAGCTCTCGCCGACCTGAAAACCATAGCCGCTGCCGTCGAGACCTATCGCACTACTTACTCCCGTCTCCCGGAGTCACTGGCGAAACTTGGCCACGCTGTGAAGACTTCCGCTGACTCTGCGGGTCTGCTCGACGCGGAACTCGTGGGCGGAGAGCGCAACGGCTACCGCTTCCGCATGGTCATCGTCGGCGCCAGCGACATTGGCGCTCCTGCTCAATACGAACTTTCCGCCACACCCGCCATCTATGGCCGCACCGGCCGTCTCTCCTTCTTCCGCGACAGCAAAGGCAAAAATCACGCAGCTGACCATCGGGGCGCCGTCGGTCATTCTCTCGATCCCGTGGTTGACTGAAACTTCCGGTTCACCCCGTTTTCAGTTCGCCACAACGTTCGCGATCTTTCTTGTGTTTTCGGACGTCCATTCCGAAAATAAATCACGGGTCGTCTCTGCAGTCGCGGTTACGCCGCGAAATTTCTTTCTTGATTCTCCTTCGTAAGTTGCAAGGAGATTCGGAAATGCCAGGCACTATGCAAGATCGCCGCGATGCCCAGCGCTTACCGTTGATCCTTCCCGTGGAAGTCGTCGAAGTGGACTCGGGAACTCGCCTCTCCGCTCGAACCAGTGACATCAGCCGGACGGGCTGCTACGTTGACACGCTTAATCCCACTCCCACTGGGACCGTTGTGCGCGTCAAGTTCGACCACAACGGCGAGGAGCTCGATCTTCTGGCGCGAATTGTTTACGTAAGCCCGCGTCTCGGCATGGGTGTTCGCTTCGATGAAAGCATTTCATCTGAACACCTGGCGATTCTCGACCGCTGGCTTTCCGAGTAGTGGTCGGTTCCGCCGCTCCGCGGCTATCCGCTTTCAGATGTAGTTTGCCGCCTCCATCGGTTGGCGCTACCATCATCCTTCATCTCATGCGCAGCTTTTCACCGCCCATCAACCGGATCGTGCGTATTCTCCTCTTCGGCGCCGGTCTTTTCGCCGCATCGCCGGCACCGGCGCAGGACGAGCCTCCTTCGATTCCTCTTCCCGTCTTTGAGTTTCACAGCGGCTTCTGGATCAATCTCCACCACACGCTCTATCGCCAGGCTCGTTTGCAGCGGTCTTCCGCGGCGGGTGCCAATGCGGTTACCACCGCGGCAGGCATGAGCAATCTGTCCCCAGCAGAAGCGCGCGCCTGGAACGCTGCGCTCGCCTTTTACGCAAAGACCTACGCCGACAAAGACCTCACGGTGAGCCTCGAAATGGTCCTCATCAAAAATCAGCTCGGCGATTTTGAAACCTGCGAAGACCTAACGGGCACTAAGAAAAAAACCTGCGACGCCGGCTTACCCGCCCAGGTTACGCAAACACTCGAATCCGCTGCACCCGTCTATCGCGCTCACCTTTGGGCGGAACACGATCGTTCGAACCGCCGTTGGATTTCCGCCGTCGCCCCGCTCATCCGCCGAAGTGGCCTCGACCTTTCCCATCGCCTAGCCGAAATCTATCAAACGCCGTGGCCCAGGGAGCGAATTCGTGTGGATGTCACCTCGTTCGCCAGCTCCACTGGCGCATACACCACGCTCGATCCGCTGCGCGTCACCGTCTCTGCGACCGACGCCCGCAACCAGGGCGCGGAAGCACTCGAGGTCCTTTTCCACGAAGCTTCTCACGGCATCGCCGACGTCGTGCAGGACGCCATCTTTCGCGAATGCCGCCAGCGCGATAAACCCATTCCGCGCGATCTGTGGCACGCTCTGCTTTTCTACACGACCGGCGAAGTGATTCGCCCGCTCGCCTCAACCAACACTTCGTCTCCACCGATCTCGTCGTCGGTTAGCACGAATTCATCCGGCTCGTCTTCCGCCGCGCCTTCTTCCGGATACGTCCCCTACGCGGTTCGTGAAGGCCTCTATAAACGTGGCTGGGAGAATTACCTGCGCATCCTCACCCAATATTGGCAGCCATATCTCGATGGCCGTGTCGACTTCTCCGACGCCGTCGCGCACATGGTTTCTGCGTTGTAACGGGCTAGCTGTTGTAGAATCACCCCGCAAAGCAGCGGAAGGTCTGGCCATGAATTTAGACGAGCAGGAAATCGACTCGGACCGGATCTGTCAGGGAGTTTCCCCGACGGACGAACCCTGCAACCTTGCGGCAACTGTGCATTGCGCAAAGTGCGACCAGTGGTTCTGCGATGTCCATGCCGAAGACGATCAGTGGCATTCCTGCATGTTGGCGGAAGGAGAAGAAGGCGGCGAAGCCTGAATTCTATTTCCAACGATGATCCTTGCCCTCAGGCCCTTCATCCACGCAATCGCCATTTGCGAACTTTGGCTGCTGTTGGCCAATTCGATCTGTTCTGCCCAATCTTCATGGGCATCCAGCCCGGATTCCATTGATCTCGTTCTCATCAACGGCAAAATCATAACGGTGGACGCACACGACTCCATCGCTCAGGCCGTTGCCATCCATAACGGCAAGATCACAGCGGTGGGCACGAACGAAGAAATCGGCAAACGCACTCCGCAAAACGCTAGGATTATCGACCTACACGGCCGCACTGCCACTCCCGGCTTGATCGACACGCATTGCCACTTCGACGCCACTGACGAGCTCTACGCGATCAATCTGAGCTCCGTCAAATCTGTCGCCGAGGGCATCGAGCTCGTCCGCAAGAAAGTAGCCACTGCCAAGCCCGGCGAATGGATCCAGGGTGCTGGCTGGGACGAAGGCAAGCTCGCTGAGCGCCGCTACATCACCGCCGCCGATCTCGACAGAGTCTCTCCCGACAATCCCGTCTGGCTGACACACACCACCGGTCATTACGGTGTAGCAAACTCCGCTGCGCTTCGCCTTGCGAAAATCTCCTCGGACACAAAAGACCCCAAGGCTGGCACCATCGACCGCGACGCTTCTGGCGCTCCTACGGGCGTGCTCAAAGAGACCGCCATGCAAGCGGTGCGCAGCCTTATCCCGGACTACACGCGCGATCAGCAGCGCAATGGTCTCCTCAAAATGATGGCGGACTTCAACGCCGAAGGCATGACCGCCGCCAAGGATCCCGGCACCGAGGGCATTCGCTGGGATCTCTATCGCGAACTGCTCAATACAAATAAATCCACGGTTCGCATCTTCGCGTTGCTCTACGGCGGGCGCGATATGGACTCCGCTCGCAAAACACTCGGACGCCTGCAATCGCAACCGAAACCTCCGCAGTCTTTCGGCGACGGCATGCTCCTCTCCGGTGGCGTAAAACTCTTCATGGACGGCAGCGGCGGCGGCCGCACCGCTTGGGTCTACGACCCCTGGCTGAAAAATGGAGAGCCTGACACAACTGCCGAAGGCCAACCGAACACGGGCTACCCGAATATTGATCCGCCCGTCTATCGCGAAATGGTCAAACTTTTTCACCAAGCCGGTATCCACGTCAGCACTCACGCCGTCGGCGACCGCGCCATAGACTGGGTGGTGGACACCTACGCTGACTTACTCGGACAAACTCCCACCAAGCATCTCCGTCACGGCATCATCCATTGCAACATTCCAACCGATCACGCGATCGAAACAATGGCCCGAATCCAGCGCGACTTCGATTCCGGCTATCCCGAAACGCAGGCGCCGTTCATGTGGTGGATCGGCGATATCTACAACGCATCATTCGGCGCAAAGCGCGAGCAGCGACTGATGCCCTACAAGACGTACACGCGAAAAGGAATCATCTGGGCCGGCGGCTCCGACTATTTCGTAACGCCATTTCCCGCGCGTTATGGCCTCTGGGCTTCCATCGCCCGCCAAACTCCTAGCGGCGCGCAGCCCTTCGGCACTGCCGAGTCTGTGGACATCCACACCGCGCTCAAGTCCTACACCATCTGGGCCGCCCACCAGCTTTTCCTCGAAGACCGCATCGGATCTCTCGAACCCGGCAAAGACGCCGACATCGCTGTCTGGGACCGCGACCCATATTCCATCCCCGCCGACGCCATCAAAGACATGCATTGCGAGCTCACGCTACTACGCGGCAAAGTCGTCTTCGACGCATCGGCAACCAAAGCCAGGTAATAGCACTCAGAAGAAGGCATCGAGGGCAACAAATACGTCATCGCGAACTCCAAATGAACAAAAACCAACAACCTGCTTTGGCTTTGTTAGTGTTCGGTCTGCTCGGACTCGGCGTTCTGGCCTTGAATTACCGTGACTTTGCGCTCGTTTGGCAGCCCGTCCCGGCCTGGGTTCCCGCCCGCGCCGCTATTGCTTGCGCCTCTGGCGTGCTCATGCTTGCCCTCGGGATCGGGCTCCTCGTTCCAACTACGCGGGCCTGGTCCGCGCGCATTCTTTTCCCGTACTTAATAATGTGGGCGTGCCTCAAACTCCCTGAAGTCATCGCGGCTCCGGGAACGGAAGCATCCTGGCTCGGCCTCGGAGAACTCACGTTGCTTGTCTCAGGCGGCTGGACGCTTTTCGCGTCTCTCGGGCGGGTCGCCGCAGGATCGCCGCTGAGCTCCCTAGCGGGTGACCGTGGCCTCCGCGCGGCCCGTTGCCTCTTTGCCGTTTCTATTATCCCCATTGGCCTGTCCCATCTCGTGTATCTCAAAACCACCACTAACTTCGTCCCAGCCTGGCTGCCCTTCCGCAAAGGCTGGGCCATCCTCACCGGGGCCGGCCAAATCGCCAGCGGCCTCGGCGTGCTCTTCAACGTCCTCCCGCGCTTCGCCGCCTATGCTGAGGCCGCGCAAATCATGATCTACACGTTTCTCGTTTGGGCAGGGGCGCTTCTCGCGGCGCACACCCGGCTGAACATCACCGCCTTCTTCATCTCCTGGCTCTTAGGCGCCGCCGCCTGGGCCGTCGCCCAAAATATTCCCGCAAAGACCAAGGGCTAATTTCCGCCTTGCCAAAAAAAAGACGCGAGGGCCAATCGCCCCCGCGCCCGCAGTTTCCGAATTGATCAAAACTTACGGTTTCTTCGGCACCGCTCCGGGCTTGAGCAAATCCGACAGGTCAACCGCATTCGCCGCGTCGCCCAGGTAAGGCCCGACATGGAAAACGTTCTGCCAGGTCCGCAGATCCGACGAGTGCGAATAGTTCAGAGTGCTCGCGTAGGGCAGCCCATTTACGTTCTCATGTGCGCGCTCCGAGATGATGATTTCCGGAATCGTATGGCTGAAATCATCTTCTTCGTCGCCCTGCAGGCCGTCATCTTCCGATTCGTCAAACCAGATCACGATGACGCCGTGATTCTTATACGCGTTCGACGCCATGATCAGCGGCACCACCTTCCGCAGAAAATCATCGCCTTGCAGGATCTTCGCGGGATCACCCGTCAATCCCTTGTAGCCGCCACTCAGCGTCGTGTGCATGTCATTGAACTGGTCCGGCGTAATCCAGTTGTAGTCCGCTACGTTGTCCGTCGCCAGATCGGTCGCCAGCTGCTGCAATGGTGCATATTGCAACCGAGCCGGATTCGCCGTCGTCGCATCGTTGCCGCCGTTCGAATCGGTAAAAAACGCCTGTGGGTTGTGCTTTACCGCATAGTTGTACTGGCTGGAGCCATTCCATTCGTTCGTCGTTCCCGGAGCAAAAATCCCCGAAGTGCTGTGGATCGGCGACGTCCATTCCGATTCGGGCAGCACCACATTCGTCAGTTGGCCCAGGCTGTTCTTCGTCAGATCAATATCTTCTTGATAGGACGTCCACGTTTTCCCCGCCTTGGTCAGCAGAGTCACCAGGTGCTGCGTCGAATCCTGATTCGTTCCGCCAGTGTAAGGGTCCGCGTCGCTCAGGACACCAAAATTTGTCCCGGCTTCCGCCCAGATGTAGTTCGGTTCCGAAGGATGAATGTCCGGGTTGTTTCCGCTCGGCGTTGCCAGCACGTTGTGATACGCCGTCGCATACGCAACTTGCTGGCTGATGTTCACTTCCTGTCCGTCAATGATCGCCACCGCAGTTCCGTTCACCAGACTGTTGATAAACGGTGCGGCCAGGTTCTGCGAAATCTGCTGAATGCCGCCGGTGAACTGATTGGCCGGCTGCGTCCAGTTGTGATTCTCCATCGCGATGACGAACACTTTCTTAATCTCCTGCGCTTTGCTGACGGGGCTGCCGAATGCAGCCAGGCCCGCGCAAGCGCCCAGAGTAAGGAGGTGCTTGTAATAAGACATGAATTCCCCCATTTAAAATTTGGCGGCCTGCGATGGTCCAGGTCAGGTCAGCCAGATGACCCATTGGGGGCCGTCGCGCCGCCCTTTGAGGGATATCAGTCCTCCTTTGCAGCAAAATGTCGCGAACGTTACAGCAGCAAAACATCTCCGTTTCATTCGTCTCTCGCTTGTAAATTCCTTTGCGGGACACTAGGTACGAAACGGCGAGCCACGCCCACGTCTGCCGTGCTGCGCCAGCGGGGTGTAACTGCGATCCTTCTTTCTTGTTTGTAAGTTGCGGATATTGGATTTGCGTCGACACGATCAAACTGGTCGGTCAGGTTCTCCGTCCAAGGTAAACCAGAATCTCGCACCCTGGCGATGGGGTCAGGCCCTAGGCGCGCGGTACGTGCCGCGAATCGGTAAGGAGCGGCTTCCACCCGATCAGCGCACTGTGCGCTAAAGTGCATTGACTTGCACGTTGGCCTACTTCTCGCCTTTCAGCTTTTTCAGCCATTCCTTGGCGTTCTCATTCTTCGGGTCCAGTTGCACCGACTTCTCGTAGTTTTCAATCGCCAGGTCCTTTTTCCCTGCCGCCGCATACGCCTCTCCGAGGCTGTCATACACGTTCGACGACTCCGGATACTCCCTCACGTTCCGCTCAAACAGCCGGATCGCATCCTCTATCCGTCCGCTGCGCAGCGTCTCGTAACCGAGAGCGTTCAGCACGAACTCCGGCGGACGCTGCTTTGCATCCCCTGAGCTCTTCTGCTGGTCGTACTTCGCCAGCGCTGCGTCTATCCCGCCCACCTTGGCGGCCAGTAGAAATTCTTCAAAATCACCGCGCTTCTCTAGCGATCTCCATCCATATTCCTTCGCAATGCTTTGCAACAACTCCCGAGCGACCAGAACGCCGTTATCCGAATTGGCCATCAGCGCCGCGCCTTGCCCCGTCTCCCAGTTCATCACCAGCAAAGCCTGAAACCCCTCATCGGCTCCGTTGTGTTTGAACTCCCCTGGCCGCTTCTTCGACACAAAAAATCCCAGTCCCCCCTCGTCCTTTACCGGTGTCAACATTTCCTCCACCGTTTTTTGTGTCAGCACCTTGTTCGACTTCCCCTGCCGCGAAAGGGCAATCTCGATCGCAAACTTCGCCAGGTCCGTCGGCGTCGTCCACAGACCCGCTGCAGCCATCTCCGGGTACACATGCCATTTCCCATGGATCGCGTTTCCGTCGCCCGTCGTTCCGGTTGGCGTCCTCGCCTGCCACGACGCAGGCAGCGGCTGTTCGTAACTGCTATCGTTCATTCCGATTTTGCTCAACACCAGCTC
>UEXQ01000020.1_pt1 | contig 18027 bp, 10 predicted proteins | sample 4301111 | NCBI WGS metagenome assembly UEXQ01 (sample SAMEA4773181, study PRJEB27434) | metagenome | biome: 2259; feature: agricultural soil; material: soil | place: USA | collected 2014-09 | depth 0.25 m
ACGATGATCCAATACAACAGTCCACTCATAGGTGCCTCCCGGCTGATTAGAAGAACCACGGCGGCGTGCGATGCGCAAGGTTTTAGAAGATTCCAGGTCCAAACGTCAAGCGCAATCCCGTCGAGAGCAGCAGGTCGTTGCCCTTCAGGTTGAGCGGCGGGTTGCTGATGTAGCGATCGCTGAACGTCACCTGCCAGCCTAGCCACGTTTTCAGTTTGGTTGTCGCCGTGGCGTCGAAGTTGATGCGGTACTCTCCCAAGTTACTTACATTTGGAAAGAACGTGAGTTGTTCCGCAAGCGTCGTGCGCGAGCCGAGTTTCGTGCTCAGCGACTCGCCGACCAGAACTTCGGCGCTGTGACGCGTCGTGGAAGGCACTAAGATTTCGTCGGGCGGCGGGGCGGGATTGGCCGTCAGGTATGAGGAAAAATATTCCTGATTGAAGCTGGCGCCGCCAAAGACATCGAATTGAGTGTTTTTGGAGTGGATGAAGCGATAGCCCAAGCCGCCGCCGAGCACGTTCCGCAAATCCAAATTTTGTAACGCATCCGAATCAAAATCCGTGAACGCGAACACGTAGACCGTGGGATTCAGGTTGAACTCGTCGCGGATTCCCGCGTGGATCGCATTCGCGGTCGTCACCGCCGGGTCTTGCCTGCTGTCCCTCGCATAGACCTGCGTGTAGTAGAGCAAGAGCTTGTTCTTCGGGACCACCCGCGCCGCCTTGCCCGCAATGCTCAACGCCGATGTCGCGGAGTTCCCTCGCGTCACGCTCAGGCCGAGGTCGAAGAGCCCGTTCCAGTAGTCGCGTAGCCCCGGATGCTGCAACCGGTCGAATTGCGCCTGCTCCTGGTCATTTCGAATCGCTTTGATCGTCGCATGTTCCGTAGACACCTCGCCGGCGTCCTTTGTCGCCACGGCCAATTTTCCATCCGTAGTTGTGACGGTGCCCACAATCACGCGGCCGTCGGAGAGCGTCAGATGCAACGGCTGAGAAGAGACGATGCCGGTCACAGCGTCCCATTGCACGGTGACGTCGCCGGCCAGCTCCGTCTTGACCTCCAGCGTCTTCTTGTCGTCATCGGTCTTCACGATGGTGCCGGTCAGCCGGTCGCCATTCCTTAGAGTTACCTGGTCCGCTCGCAGCAGTGCAGCGGACAAAGACAACGACAGCACCACCAGGACGAACGTTCGTCGCATACGGAATCTCCTTGCAGAAACGCGTAGGTTTAACTTCGAGGGCGCGGGCAGGCCTTGCAAGAAACTGTCGCAAGAACGTTGCAGCTTCAGAAGTTTACTCGAATCGCTACCAACTTCCCACTTCATCGTTTGTCGCGCTCCATTCCCGGATTCTTTCCGCTTGCGCTTATACTGTTGCAACCAAAAAGGGAGTTTCGATGTTACTCGGCTTGAGCAGACGCGTCTTTTTCGTGCTGATGACTGCGGCCGTCAGCGCAGGCTGTGCCTCGCCACCCGCACCCAAGGACTTGGCGCAAGCAACTCCGCGCAAACCCACCATCGTTTTCATGACGGATTTCGGCACCGCGAACGACGCCGTCGCGATCTGCAAGGGCGTAATCGCTGGAATTGCTCCAGACGCGCGCATCGCCGACATCACGCACCAGGTCACACCCTTTCAAATCGAAGAGGCTTCGCGCTTCTTATACGGAGTCACGCCTTACTATCCGTCCGGTACGGTATTTCTGGTCGTCGTTGATCCGGGCGTTGGCACTTCCCGCAAAGCCGTCATCGTCAAAAGCAAGAAAGGTCAATTGTTTGTTCTCCCCGATAACGGGCTGGTCACCGCGGTGGTCGATCGCGACGGCTTGGCGGGCGCGCGCGAAATCACCAATCAGAACTGGATGATTCAGGCCGCGGTGTCATCCACTTTCCACGGTCGCGATATCTTCTCGCCTGCCGCCGCGCACCTCGCCGAAGGTTGGGACTACACCATAGCCGGTCCCGAAGTTGCTCAACTCGTTCGCCTTACTCCCAGGAACCCTTCCGTCGAAGACAAAGGCATCACCGGCGACGTGATCGGTCTCGATAACCCTTACGGTTCACTGATCACTGACATCACACGCGAAGATTTTGAAAAACTCGGCTACGCACTCGATGACAAGGTCACGGTCCAGATCAACAAAAAACCGGTCACGCTGCCTTATGTCAAAACCTTCATGAACGTCGCGGTCGGCGATACCTTGCTCTACATCGACTCCCGCGGCCGCGTCGCCGTCGCCGTCAATCAGGGGAACTACTCCAAAAAGTTCGGCATCGAACCTCCCGCAACCATCTTCATTCCGAAAAAGAACGCGGCACCAGCAAAATCCGCGAAGCCCATAAAGCCAGCACCTAAGAACTAATTCTTGTCTTCCGGGTCAGAAGCCCTTAATGCGGTGTTCGATTTGCATTTTTCTCCACACCGGCGAAAAATTAAATTTGGGAGAAACACCATGCCAGAAGCCGTCATTGTCTCCGCCGTTCGAACTCCGGTCGGTCGCGCCTATAAAGGCACTTTACGCTCCACGCGTCCCGACGATCTCGCCGCGCTCGTCATCAAGGAAGCTGTCGCGCGCGTCCCCGGCCTGGTCGCCGCGGAAGTTGACGATGTAATCCTCGGCTGCGCAATGCCCGAAGGCGAGCAGGGTATGAACGTCGCGCGTATCGCTGCGCTTCGCGCCGGCTTGCCCGTGGAAACTTCGGCAATGACCATCAACCGTTTCTGCTCGTCCGGATTGCAGGCCATTGCTCTCGCCGCGGATCGCGTGCGCGGCGGAGGCGCGGAAGTGATTGTCGCAGGCGGCACTGAGTCCATGTCCATGGTTCCCATGGGCGGCAACAAAATTTCGCCAAATCCCTGGCTCGTTGACAATTATCCGGACGCCTACATCAACATGGGCTTGGGGACTGAAAACATCGCACGCAAGTTCGCCATCACGCGCGAGGCGGCCGACGAGTTTGCGTTGAACTCCCACAGGAAAGCGGTCGCGGCAATCGCCGCGGGACAATTCAAGGATGAAGTTTTGCCCGTGGACGTCAGCATCACTTCCCTGCCGCCCAATGGCAATGGCGCGTCCGGCAAAGCCAAACCGCAAAAGCCGACCACGCAAACCATCAAATTTGACACGGATGAATTGCCACGCGCCGACACTTCGCTCGAAGTTCTCGCGAAACTGAAGCCGGCATTTCATGTAAAAGGCTCTGTCACCGCCGGCAACAGTTCGCCGATGAGCGATGGCGCCGCAGCCGTCGTGGTGATGAGTGATGCTCGCGCCAGATCACTCGGCGTGAAACCGTTGGCGCGTTTCATCGCGTACGCGACAGCTGGCTGCTTGCCGGAGGAATTCGGCATCGGCCCGGTCAATGCGATTCCCAAAGCGCTCAAACTCGCCGGACTGAAACTCGATGACATCGCCGTCATCGAGCTGAACGAAGCCTTCGCCGCGCAATCGCTATCGGTAATTCAACAAGCCGGGCTGAATCCCGAAAAAGTGAATCCCAATGGCGGCGCGATCGCGCTCGGTCACCCGCTCGGTTGCACGGGCGCAAAGCTTACCGCCTCCATCGTGCGCGAACTCGAGCGCCGCAACGCCCGCTACGGCATGGTCACCATGTGCATCGGCGGGGGAATGGGCGCCGCCGGAATCGTCGAACGGTTGTAGCAGAATCACCGGCCGAGGGTAGTCGCCCGCGGATTCGCTGGTTTGTCTTGTTCGGATTCCATCAGCAATTTCAGCTTTGCCAGATCGTCGTGCACTTTCCGTTGCGTCGCAAACGTCAGGGCCGGCTCAAATATTCGGTCGTTCAAGCTGACATATTGGGTGCGTGACGTGAACACGAGTCGTGTGTAATCATCGCCCGCAATGAGTTTGAAATTGGCATCGCCAGAAAATCCGCTTGTCGAATCTCCAGACGAAACCAGCAAACCTAATTCCTGGTTGGGCACCACTCGAGTTATGCGCAGAGTCATTTCCACGGGATGACCAGCGATGATCTGCGTCATTTTGAAGCCAGTCACCTTTTGTTGTGAAGCTCCCTCGTCGGCTCGGCGCAACTCGATAACGTCAGAAACCCAGCGACGCACTAAGTCTTCAGAACTGATCCAGCGAAAAATCGCCGGAGCCGGCCGCGCGATCGTGACCTCTTCTTCGATGAAGCCGCGATCACCCCGCCGCGCTGCAAACCACAGCACCGCTGCCAGGGTCAGCGCAACGGCAAGACTTACTTGAATAATCCGAGTCAGGAAACGCATGCATCCTCTCGGCGCGGCAATCCATACTGGGCTTGACAGCATCTTAGTCCGGCCACACTCTCTCACCAAGCAAATCCACTGGAGCCATCTCGCCAATTGCGAAACCCTCGTTAACTGAACCGCACGTTCAATTGCCGTGACCGGATACCGGGAGTAAAATTCAGTTGTCGCACAAAAATGCAGCCGAACGTTTCCGGCTTGCGTCCGGAGGTATCCGATGGCAACCAGTGTCGTGACGAAAGCTCCTGCAAAAGGTGGCAGTTTCCTGCTGGAGTCTCCTGCCACGCAGGATGTGTTCACTCCGGCCGATCTGTCGGACGACCAAAAGTTGATCGGCCAAACTGCAGAAGAGTTTGCGCTGAAAGAAGTATTGCCGCTGGTAAAGGATCTGGAAAACAAGAAGCTCGGCTTGATGGCGGAGTTGGTGCGGAAGGCTGGCGAGCTCGGTCTGATGGGCGGCGGCGTGCCGGAAGAGTACGGCGGCGCGGGCCTCGACAAAATTGCCACGACAGTGCTGACGGAGAAGCTTTCGATCTATGGCGGATTTGCCGTAACACACGGCGCGCATGCGGGCATCGGCACGCTGCCGATCGTCTATTTCGGAACGGAAGAACAGAAGAAGAGATATTTGCCGAAACTCGCAACGGGCGAACTGATTGGAGCCTATTGCCTCAGCGAGCCGCAAGCCGGCTCTGATGCACAGAATTCGCTGACGCGCGCAGAACTGAATCCCGAGGGCACGCACTACGTGCTGAACGGCCAGAAGATGTGGATCACCAACGGCGGCTTCGCAGATCTGTACATTGTGTTTGCGAAGATCGATGGAGAGAAGTTCACCGCGTTCATCGTGGAGCGCGCGTTTGCCGGATGCAAACCGGGTAATGAAGAACACAAGATGGGGATTCACGGCAGCTCGACCACGCCGGTATTCCTGGAGAATTGCAAAGTTCCGAAGGAAAATCTGCTGCACGAAATCGGCCGCGGGCACATTGTCGCGTTCAACATTCTGAACGCAGGACGCTTCACGCTGGGCGCGAGCTGCGTCGGCGGCGCAAAACACGTGCTGATGACCTCGTCAAAGTACAGCAAAGAACGCAAAGCGTTTGGAAAATCCATTGGCGACTTCGGCTTGATGAAAGAAAAGCTGGCGGAAATGGCAATCCAGATTTTCGCCGTCGAATCCATGGTGTATCGCAGCGCAGGGAATATTCAGGCCATGGTCGCTGCTGGCACCGGAGACAAGACAGCGCACCTGATGAAAGTTCTGGAAGAGTACGCGATTGAAAGCTCCATTGCCAAGGTCTATGGCAGCGAGATGCTGGACTTTGTGGTGGACGAAGCGGTGCAGATTTTTGGCGGCTACGGATTCCATGAGGAATATCCGGTTTGTCGCGCGTATCGCGATTCGCGCATCAACCGCATTTTCGAGGGCACCAACGAAATCAATCGCATGCTGATCGTGCAGATGCTGATGAAACGAGCGACGGGCGGACAGCTGGCGTTGATTCCCGCGGCAACGAAACTCGCGGATGAAATTTTGGCGGGCCCTTCGTTTGAAGAAACTCCGGACGGAGTTCTTGCCGAGGAAACGCGCATTGTTGCAAATGCAAAAAAAATGTTTCTGCAAGCGGCGGGCGGCGCGGTGCAAAAGTTCCGCGAAAAGCTAGCCGACGAGCAGGAGTTGGTTGCGGCGCTGGCCAACATCGTGATGGAGATTTACGCGATGGAGTCGTGTTTGCTGCGCGCGCAAAAAGCAGCGGAAGACAAAGGCGAATCCGCGAATGCGGCGATGATTGCGGCGGCGCGAGTCTTCATCAGCGACGCAATGGAACGCGCAGAGCACGAAGCAAAGCGGGCGCTGGCGGCGGTTCACGAAGGCGACATGCTTACGACGCAGATGGCGGTGCTGAAGCGTTTCGGGAAGCGCGGCGCGGTGGACACGATCTCGTTGCGGCGGCAAGTTGCTGCAGCAGTGCAGTCCCGGGATCGCTTCCCTTTCGAGGGACGCTAACGAAATTCGAGTCTTCGGGTTCGCAAAAAAGTGCTCCGCTGAAATGATAAGCAGTCGGCAACTAGACAAAAGGCTTTATTGCTTGATAAGAACAGCGGGCACGCACCGGAACACCCCGCTCAGCGACGAAGAATAAACTAATCAACAAGGAATATAGTTTCTCCGCTGAGGGAGAGGCCTGCCCGGATGACGCGCAAAATCACCATCCTGGCTTTGGCGATTGTGGGTCTGCACATCGTCGAGGCGACTGTACTCGGGAAGTCTTCCAGCGGCGCTCTGCTCGGAAACCTGCTGCAAATCATGGCCAGTTTTATAGCAACGTACGCGTGCTTTGACGCTTCGCGGCGTTCAGCGAGGCTTGGCCAGGCGTTTTGGGTTTTGGTCGGCATCGGCATCAGCGCTTGGGGACTAGCAAACATTGGCTGGACTTACTACGAAGTGGTTTTGCGGATCGAGCCGCCGGAGCTTTCGTTTGTGCGGTTCATGTTCGACATGCAGCAAGCGTTTTTTGCGATGGCCGTCCTGCTGGATCGCGACGAGCAAGCCAAGTACGCGGATATCGGATTCATTCTGGACGCAGTACAGATCACGCTGATCTTCCTATTCATTTATGTGGGGCTGTACTACATCCCTTCGCTGACGCTCGAACCGCACAACGCATTGCTGCGCGAGTACGCAATCACGACGGCAGAAGTGACGGCAGTGCTACTGTTGGCGCTGCTGCGGGCGATCCTTGCAAGCTCGCAATACGCGAAGCGGCTGTACGGGGGGCTTGCGGCGTACTTGTTTGTGTATGCCGTTGGGTCGAGTGTGGCAAATTTCACCCAGATGCAGAAGGAAACGCAAGGAGGGACGCTGCTGGAACTGGCGTGGACCGCGCCACTGCTGTGGGCGGCGCTATGGGCAACGAAATGGAAGGACGAACCGCAAGGCAAGGCGAAAGAGCCGGCAGCGGCAAGAACCAAGACAATAGGCGAGACGATTCTAACGAACGCAATGTTTGGCGCGGCGCCGGTGCTGGTGTTCCTCCTGTCGGCGGGACTGGGCGGGGAATGGCGCAATGTGCGGTCGGCCATGCTGGCAGTGTCTGTGGTGTGCTATGTGGCGCGCATGGCGATCGCCGATTACAGGCAAGTGCGGAATGCGGAGCTGGTGCGGCGGCAAGCGAGCGCGCTGGACTCCGCCGTAGACGGCATGGCGATTGTGAGCGGCGACGGCACATATGCTTACGTGAACGCAGGCTACGCGGCGCTGCTGGGGACGCGTTCCCGCGAAAAAATGACCGGCCGGCCATGGGCGGAAGTTTCCGTGACGCCGAGGGGTGGGCGAGTGCCGCCGTCGGAAGAGATTCGAGGAGCGCTGCAGAAACAGGGCCGGTGGTATGGAGTGGTGGAGGTTCCGGCTCGCGGCGGCGCGGGAAATCACGCGGCGTACGTGCCAGTGGAAATCGCAGTGACCTTGCTGCCGGACGGTGGCGCGGTGGTGGTGAGCCGCGATTTGACGGAACGCAGGGAAGCAGAGCAGGCCCGCGTCGACGCAGAGATCAAGTACCAGATGATTGTGGAGCGCGTCGCGGCGATCAGCTACATCGCGGAGCCGGGAGTAAACGGGAAGTGGTATTACGTAAGCCCACAGATCGAAACGATCCTGGGATACACGCCGGACGAATGGCTGGCCACTTCGGAGTCCTGGATGGAGTTTATCCATCCCGACGATCATGCGACTGTAATTGCCGCCGAGGAGATTGGCGTTAAGCTGAAGTCGTTCCAAGCCGAGTACCGGATCAGGCGGAAAGATGGCCGGATGATTTGGGTGAGCGACACGGCTGTGATTATCCAGGGCAGCGATAAACATCCGGTGATGGAAGGATTGCTGGTGGACATCAGCGAACGCAAGCTGATGGAGATGCAATCCCAGCAAGCGCGAAGGATGGAAGCTGTAGGACGGCTGGCCGGAGGAATTGCGCACGACTTCAACAATCTGCTAACGATCATCAAGGGCTATACGGAGCTGGCGCGGCGGCGAGCAGAGACACCGGAACTGAAAACCGATATCGATCGGATCGAAGACGCAAGCGAACGAGCCGCGGCGCTGGTGCGACAGCTGCTGGCGTTCAGCCGCAAGCAGGTGCTGCAGCCGAAGAACCTGGATTTGAATAGCGTGGTGGGCGGGCTGGAACATCTATTACGCCGGCTGCTGGGCGAACATATCGAACTGCAGACAAGCCTTGGCACGCAGTTGGGAACGATCAAAGCCGACCCCTCACAAGTGGAACAGGTGCTGATGAACCTGGTGGTGAACGCGCGCGACGCAATGCCGGAGGGCGGACGGCTGATCATCGAGACGTGCAACGCGGAACTGGACCAGAAGTACGCGAGCGAGCACGTGAGCGTGAAGCCGGGGCCTTATGTAATGCTGGCGGTATCCGATACCGGCACGGGCATGAGCGCGGAAACCGCGGCGCACATTTTCGAGCCCTTTTTTACAACGAAGGGCGGGGGAAAAGGCACCGGGCTGGGCCTGGCGACGACCTATGGAATCGTGAAACAGAGCGGCGGTTATATCTGGGTCTACAGCGAACCGGGCCAAGGCACGACCTTCAAGGTGTATCTGCCACGATTCGACGAAGAGGTTGCAGCCGAGGCCCGCGCCAAAGTGAAAACCGCAGTGGCGCGAGGCAACGAAACGATCTTGTTGGTGGAAGACGATGAAGCAGTGCGCGAACTGACCGAGATGGTGCTGAAATCCTATGGCTATAACGTGTTGGTTGCCGAAGATCCGACGCACGCACAGACATTGTCGGACACTCCGGAAACAAACGTATCTCTCGTTGTGACCGACGTGGTGATGCCGACGATGAGCGGCCGCGAGTTGGTTAAGCGATTGACGGACAAGCACCCGCATTTGCGCGTGCTGTATATGTCGGGCTATACGGACAACGTGATTACCAGCGGCGGCGTGCTGGAACCGGGACTGGCGTTCCTGCAAAAGCCATTTACGCCGGTTTCTCTGGCGAGCAAGGTGCGGGAGGTGTTAGATGCTCCGGCGCCAGTTGGAAAGCAGCTGCCTTAACGACGTACAAGGTTAGCGTTGGCGATCCGCAACAGAACTAAGGCTTGCCCGGCAGCGGATTCTCGGCCGCTCTTGGTTTGCTGATGGTGGAGAGAGTCTCGATGTTGAAGCGGCGGTAATCGGAGTAGCGCGTCACTTCGTTAAACTTGAATCCTTTCAAGAGCAGAACGCGGGCGCCGATGTGGGCTTCTTCGTAAGTGGGAAGCCAGACTTCATGGTTGACGAAGGCCTGTTCGAAGACAAAACTGGTACCCTTTTGCAGATTGGCGAGGAGGCCGCCGCCAAAGCGAACGTCTTTGACAAAGTAGGCTTCGAGGCGAGCAACGTCGTGGGCTTTTTCGTCTACCCACACGACACCAGCTAGCTGTTGCACGACGCGCTCGGCGAGTTTTTTGGGTTTGTATTCAGGATTTCCTTCAAAATCGAAGACGAGAACGTCCTGTCCGCGAAAACGTTCGCGGCGTGGATTGACGAACTGACACGTACGGAGGAAAAGTTCTATGCCGGGTTCGTCAGAGTCCTTGTCTTCTTTTCCCTCTTCCTTGGCTTTTTCTTGCTTTTTCTCTTTGTGAGCTTTCTCTTCCTGATGTTTGGCGATGCGTTTCTGGACCCGATCGTTCTCCTTGCGCTGTTCGTCGTCGCTGAGAGGCTTCCCGTCTTTCCCGACGAGAGTGGAGATTTCTTCGCCGTCGAGATAGAAAAAGGTTTCTTCGCGGCGATCAAGTTTGGTGACTTTGCCGGAGCCGTCGTATTGAGTTTCTTCGACCGAGCGACGGCCGGTGTAATTTTCTTTCAGTTTATCGATGGCTTTTTGGTTGGCGTCGATTTCAGCGAAGAGCTGCTTGAGGTCCGGAAGCTGAATTTGCGATTTGCGGGGAAAATCGAAGACACGCTCGCCAATTACGCCGTTTACGGTCACGCGGGTGATAACGATGTTGTAGGTTTCAGCGCCGCGGTCAAGTCGCAGTCTGTGTGGGATTTGAATCCCGTTTTCTACGCGATAGTCGTCGTAGGAAATCTCGAAAAGTGCTCCGTTGACCGTGCCGGATTCTTTTGTCAGCACGTGCGAAGCTGGATCGAAAAAGAGCCGGCGTTTTACGCCGGTGGGCATGGTGAGCTCGACCTGTTGCGTGGGCGAGCTGGTATTTGAACCGCTCAGATGCGCCACGCCGATCTTGTTTTTGTGCAGATCGAGCAAATGACTGTTGGCGAGCCACGCGGAAGCTTCGAGCTGCAGAGCGTCTTGTTCCAGAAGCGTTGCGGGCGCACCGGTGGCGGTCGTTTGCCAGGCAGATTTGCCGTTGTAGGCGAGGATCTCGGGTTGCTCGCCCGCGAGCAGCTCGAGGTAGTAGCGGTTGGGAACCTTCGTGTCGAGAGTAAACGCGCCCACCTTGCCGTCGGCGGTTCGGATGAACGTGCCTTCCAGGCTGAGCGTGCGGACTTTGGCGAGCTTTGCGCTTCCGCCGATGGCGTTGACGTACTGATCGACGATTTTATTGGCATCCTGCGCCAGGCAAGCCCTTGCGCAAGCGCACACACAAAGGAGTAGGACAACACAATGGCGAGTGGAGAGGCGCATTGCAGCTACCATTACAAACGCGCGATAGCCGGAAAAGTTTCGCCAAGATGGCGGATTTTTTAGTGATTTTCGTCCGCCGGCGGCCTCAGGGCTTCGGCCGGTTAGAATACTTTTCGAACAAGCGCTTGTGCCGGTTGTCGGTGGACGTGAGCTGGCCTTTGATGAAGAGATATTTCACGTCGGTAGTCAGCTCGAGCGGGTCGCCGTTGGTGACGATGACGTTGGCAAGTTTGCCGGTTTCGAGAGTGCCAATCTGGTCGGCTAGGCCTAGAATTTGCGCCGGGTAAAGCGTGACGGATTTCAGAGCGTCATCCTGGGAAAGGCCGTGTGCGGCGGCGTTGGCGGCGTTCTGGCCGAGACGGCGGGCGAACGAATTGTCAAAACTGCCTATCGCAAATTTGACTCCGGCCTGAGCCAGCTCGGCAGGCTGGTTGAGCAAACGATCGTACGGGTCGTCTTCGTCCACAGGCAGAGTAAGAACGGGACGCAGAATCACCGGGACATTTTTGGAGCGGAGCAACTCTTTTACTTTGTAGGCTTCCGAACCGCCGGCGAGGATCATTTTCAGTTTTTGCTTATCGCAGAATTCGACTGCGTTGCGGATGTCGCGGGCTCGGTCCGCAAAGACAAGAACGGGCAACTGCCCGCGGACCACGGGAGCGAGGGCTTCGAGCTTGACGTCGCGTTCGAAGTCGGACGGACCGCCGTGACCGATGGCTTGCGCGTAGTGCCGGGCGCGCTCAATCCATTCGGTGAGCTCGTTCAGATTCTTTTCGTATTCCTGCTTGGCTTCGGCATAAGGGCGCTCTTTGCGGGAGAGCGTCGCGACGTCGAAAGAACGTGTTTGGATTATCGGGAAGTTCATAACCATGGCGACGCTACGCTTGATTTGCATGTCGTCCATGGTCCAGCCGGCGAGGCTGAACGCGGAGGCTTGGCCGCCGAGAATCGCGCGGCTGCCGGAAGAATCGAAACCGCCGCTGGCAGGAACGGCAAGAACCTCGGTGATGCCCGAGGCCCGAGTTACCGGAATGTGTTCGCTCGAGGGAGAAACGGCGGTGGCGGCGACGACGTCAGGATTGAAGTTTCCTGTTTCTGAGGAATCGACCGTGGAGCTGACGGCGCCGATTTCGCTGAGGCCCATTTGGGTGACGGAATCGAAAAGCCCCGGATACACTTGGAGGCCTTTCCCGTCGATGACCTGCGCGCCGGCGGGAACCTCGACACTGGCGCCGACGGCCGCGATTTTACCGTCCTTGATGACGAGCGTGCCGTCGTCAATCGTGGAACCAGCCAGTGTGAAAATTCTTGCGTGCGTGATCGCATAGGTCGTGGCGGCTTGCGGAGTTTGCGCAGCTGCGGATAGACCAGCAAGAGAGAAAACAGCGGCGACGAGAGTTGGACGATGCATGGACGCCATTCTCACTGGGTACCGCCGTTTGCTGAAACTGCAGCTTGATTGCCTGAAGGCGGTTTTGGCTTTTCCTCGGGTTTCTTTTCGCCTGGCTTGGCGGCGTGCTCGCCCTTCTTTTCGTCGGACTTCGTCGCGGCAGCTTTTTCTTTAGCGAGCAGGTCCTTCTTTTCTTTTTCGAGAGCGGCGCGGCCGGCGATGTCTTTGTCGCGGTCGAAGAGCACTCGACCGTCGATCAGCGTTTTTTGCACAACGGCGTAGGCACTGAGTGGGTCGTGATTGTAGATGACCAGGTCGGCGTCCTTGCCGACCTCGATGGAGCCGACACGCTTGTCAATGCCGAGCTGGATGGCGGGATTGATGGTGACGAGTTTGAGCGCTTCGTCGTGCGTGAGTCCCCCGAACTTCATGGACTTGGCGGCTTCTTGATTGAGGTGCGTGGCTTCCTCCGCGTCGTCGGAATTAATGGAAACCAGCACGCCGCGGCGGGTCATCAAAGCGGCACTGTACGGAATGGCGTCGTAGGCTTCGACTTTGTAGGCCCACCAGTCGGAAAAGGTGGAAGCGCCGACACCGGCGGCGGCCAGTTCGTCGGCGACTTTGTAGCCTTCGAGAACGTGCTGAAAAGTGCGCACTTTGAAAGCAAATTCTTTGGCGACGCGCATGAGCATCAGGATTTCGTCTTCGCGGTAGCAGTGGGAATGGACGTAGCGCTTCCCTTCCAGCACTTCGACGAGGGGATCAAGGCGCAGATCGCGACGCGGCGGCAGTGCGATTTTGTCTCCGCTTGCGACTTTTTTGCTGTAGGCGTCCCACGCGTTTTTATAGTCGCGGGCTTCGGTGAAGGCGGCGCGAATGGTTTCTTCCACGCCCATACGGGTAGCCGGATAGCGCTTGGGCTGGCCGGGTACGCTGAAGTTGGAGCGTTTGGGATTTTCGCCGAGCGCGAATTTGATTCCGGGGAGGGCGCCTTCGAACGGCAGCTTGGAAGCGGGCTGGCCCCAGCGCAGCTTGATGACAACAGTTTGGCCGCCGATAGAGTTGGCGCTGCCGTGAAGAATATTTGCCGTGGTGACGCCGCCAGCGAGGTCACGGTAGATATCAATGTCATCGGAGTTGAGGACTTCGGCGGTGTTCGCGATGGAAGAAACCGAAATGCTGCCTTCGTTCACGCTGCCGTCAATGGCGATGTGCGAGTGGCAATCAATAATGCCGGGCGTGACGAATTTGCCTTCGGCGTCGATCACAGTGGCGTCTTTGGGAGCTTTGACGGTCGGGCCGACTTCGGCGATCTTGCCGTCCTTAATAAGGATGGAGCCGCGCTCGATCGTGCCCTTCGTGACGGTCAGGATCGTGGCGTTCTGAATAACGATGACGGGGCTGGAGTCCGGCGGTGCGGCCAACGTTGCGCAGGAAGTTCCCAGCACAACGAGTGCGGCAACCGCAGCGAAGCGAAAGGGGCGGTTCATCGCGCGTCTCCTTGGCCAAAGTCCACAGCTTGCGCGAGCGAAGAGGATCCACCGGGCTTGGCGCCGGTGAAATCGATCGAGTAACCTTCGACGCTGATGTTGCCCTTCAACGAAGTCCCGTCGTAGGTGCCCGAGAATGTGACGTCGGCAAAGTTTTGGCCGATGTTGATGTTGATAACGAAGGTGAAGTGATCACCGCTGAGGTAGCCGCTCAAGATGGTGGCGTTTCCACGCTTGCTGGAGAGCGTGCCGGAAATTGTGCCGTCCGTCGCCATGGTGAGTTCAGCGGTGGATTCTTCGGCGCCTTCGGGTGTGGTGTAGGACAACTTCCATCTTCCGGTGATGTCGCCTTTGGGTGGATCCTTGGGTTTTTCTGGTTCGCGAATTTCAAACCGCCTGCCGTCCACAAAGACATATTTAATCTTGGTTTTTTCATTGAGCAGGTCACCGTCGGTCACGACAAGGTTGGCGATTTTTCCTTTTTCGATGGAACCGAGACGGTCGCTGACGTCAAAAAGTTCCGCTGGAGTAAGCGTCAAGGCACGCAACGCCGCATCTTCCGCCAGGCCAGCGTCCACGGATTTCTTGACGGCTTTCAGCAAGTCCTTCGGATTCGGCGTGTCGCCTGAATAGAAAACGAACTTCACGCCTGCTTTCGCAAATGCCGCGGGCGTGGAGGGTGCGCGGTCGCGCAGGCGCAAAGTGCGGAGCGTCGGCGTCTGATCGGGATCGGCGTCTTTTTCCGCTTCCGGCCATTTCAGGTTGACGAGCACTGGCACTTTCTTCGCCGCGATTTCGTCGGCGACTTCATATCCCGCCTGGCCGCCGTAAATTGCGGCGTTGACCTTCCAGCGGTCCGCCAGATCCAACGCGCGACGAATCTCCAGAGCTGAATTGGCAGAAATGAGAACCGTCGCGTGAGCCTGCAGAGCTTCGGCTAGCGCTGCCGATGCGCGGTCATAGCGAGGCCGCGCTGCGCCTTTGGGATTTTTTTCGTAGGCGGCCTGGGCTTTGGTCAGCCAGCCCGTGTCCAGAAAAACTTGATGCTCGTAGGCAAGAACTCCCATCAGCGAATCCGGAAATTCCCTGCCAAATCCGCCGATCGTTTTTGTCGAAACAGGTATGGCCACAGGCGTCTTGACGACCAAATCGCCGGGGCGTTCGCCGCCAAGATCAAGCACCGAAGCTTGCCCTGGGAAAAATCCCGTCTTCGGCGCTGAAATTACCGTGGTGAAGCCAGCACTGCGCCAGGTCTCAATGCGTTTGTCCGCAAGGGTTACTTCGTCTGCCGCGTTGCGCCAAGGAGAACTGTTGGGGCGATCTGCTGGTCCAGCTGACGGTTCCCCCGCGCGCCGGGGCGGCCCTGCCGCAGCTCCTTCCGCGGGTTGCGCTGCGGGTGCAGTCAGGCCAACGTCGGTCAGCGCATCCACCAAGCCCGGATAGACCGTCAAACCTTTCCCTTCAATCACCCAGGCGTCAGCGGGAATGGATGCCTCCTTGCCAACCGCAAGAATCACACCACGAGCCACGACGATGGTTGCGTCCTCGATGGGCGGCGCTGAAACGGGCACGACCTTCGCGCCGCGAATGGCGAAGTATTGCGGTTCGCCACCTTGCGCAAACGCCGGCGGACTCGTGGCCAGAAGGAAAATTCCCGCTAACACTGCAAGCGCGCACAAACCGATGCGATCCAGGGTAGAACGCATGCCGAAACTCCTTATGGGAAGGCGAAAGGTCACCGATCGTCCGTCATTCAAATGGACGGATGAGGCTACCGGGAAGTTTCAGGTGAGTCAAGGCGATCGCCAGCAAAATTTAGGCGCCAAGACGCAAATTTAGAAATCGCTCAGGGCTTTTTCTTTTTACCAAAAAGTCCGCCTATCGCGTTGATGGTGTCAGCGGGATTTTGCCCTCCCGCTTTGCCGACGTTGGGCAGGGAACCGCCTGCGCAGCCGAGTTGCGACTTCAGCATGCTGGCCGCGACGCCTCCGACATCTGGGACAAACTTTGGATCAGAAGCCGTGCCTTGAATCAGGAATGGAATCGTAGTGCCGCCCTTGCAACTGCTGCCTTTGCTTCCACCGAGCGCGCCAAGCACGCCGCCAACGCCCGCGCCTGCCCCACCAATTGCACCGATGGCACCGCCGGTTAGCGTGGCCGCCATCTTGAAGTCCAGATTGTTTTTGGAATCGAGCGTTCCCCCGCCAGCCAGATTGCCCACGCTGGGAACGACGGCAAGAAAATTCTCCGCGCGCAAGCCGTTGGGAGCCATGTGGACGTTGGTGGTCATTTTTTCGATGTCGAGATCCTTGCCGGTCTTGAGGCCCGTGAGAGCAGAAACCGCGGACATTTTTGAGCCGAGGTCAAATCCTTCCAGCTTGGCATTGAACAATCCGATGGTTCCGTCGGTCACCAGCTTGTCGGTCGGACCCTTTATATTCAAATTAGTGCTGAGCGTGCCGGCATTGAGCGAAGCGCCTTTGGGCAGGTTCACGCCGATCGCAGGCAAAAACGCCTGCAAATCCTTCGCGGACATTCCATCGCCCGCCAGCTTCAAATCCACCACAGTTGCTTCACCCTGCGAAGAATATGCCCCATTCAGCTTCGCAGTGGCCGAACCGATCTTCACGGTGGAAGGATTCAGCACGCCAGAATTTTTGCGCAGGTCATATTTGGTGCTGTAGTCGACGTTCATCGGGACGCTAGCGGGAGAACCGCCTTGTACCAGCAGCGCTTTCGACAATTTCACCGTGCCGTTGGTCTGCGCAAGGCCGCCCTGGTTGGCGAGCGTGGTGTCCAAATCGACGAGGCCGCCCAATCCGAGCGACGGATCGAGGAAGCCTGTCGTCGCCAGGTTCAGGTTGGAAACATGTAACTTGGCATCCACAGGTGTCAATGTCGTATCCGACTTGTCCAGCGGCCCGACATTTCCTTCCAGTTTCATGTCGCCGCCGCCGGGTAGATCGGCTGTTACCTTTACCGGGAATTTAGAGTTCAACGAAAAATCCGATGCCGTCACATTTACCTTGTCGTATGTCGTGCGCTTCTGTGAATTTGTGGTACCCAGGATGATCTTTCCGTTTTTCAGTTCCAGCTTTTTCACGGAAATATCCGGCGAAGATGAACCGGCCGAGGAACTTGTGGGAACCTGCTTGGTATCCGCTTTAGCCGCACCAGAGGAACCGCTGCCCGAGCCACCAACTGACGAGTAGTTCCAATCCCCAGCGGGATTCTTCAGCAGCGTCACTTGCGGTTCGTCAATCGTGATGCCCGTAACATTCAGCTGTTTCGAAAAAATCAGCGGCATCATTTCCACGCCCACGCTTAACGACTTCGCGGTAAGGAATGGCGACGGGCTGAATTTCGGATCGTCGCCGATGGAGAGATCCTTCGCGGTGAGAGCGCCGCCCAACAGCGACAAGCTGAGATCGCCGACCTGCACCTTGCGGCCCAGCGCCGCCGATGCCTTTTCTTCGATGGTTGGGCGGAAACGATTCACAGGAATCAGGAACGGCACGACGATCAGGATGACGACGAGGACGCCAACAGCGATCAAGATATTGCGCAAGGTACGGCTCATGGTGACCTCCGCGTGGCAGGACCCAGGTCAGGGTTGTGTCGCGAACCCTTTTCGAGAGGGTCGAAATCGGGCGGCGAAGCGGATAATACCACACGGTCATTAAATAAAAACTGTAAGAGCCTGCCGGCAGGACCTCCGTTGGTCTCGCGGTTTTGCCCTTATAATGAGAAACAAGGGGACGTAGCTCAGATGCATAGAGCGAGGCACTCCTAACGCCTAGGTCGCGGGTTGGACTCCCGCCGTCCCCACCAAACCAATTGATTTGACTGCTTTTGTTTTCTCCGTTTCTACCAAAACCCGCGTTTCTACCAATTCAACTAGTTCACGAGTCTTGCAGACCGGTTTTCAACTGCTGTGCGTTGCTGGTCTCCAACAACGTGGCCATATATCCCAAGCGTGATCTTCGCATCACTGTGCCGTACGAACGTGGTCCGCAAGCGCGGTTAGGGATTCGGAGGGAAACGAATGAGAACAGCACTATATTGCAGGGTTTCGACGCTAGACCAATCGGCGGAAATGCAATTGCGGGAACTGCGGGAGTATTGCCAGCGTCGCGGCTGGCAGATCGTAGGCGAGTACGTTGACGTTGGCGTGTCTGGTGCTAAGGATAGCCGTCCAGAGCTTAACCGGCTAATGGCGGATGCTCACCGTAGGA
>UEXQ01000233.1_pt1 | contig 17986 bp, 15 predicted proteins | sample 4301111 | NCBI WGS metagenome assembly UEXQ01 (sample SAMEA4773181, study PRJEB27434) | metagenome | biome: 2259; feature: agricultural soil; material: soil | place: USA | collected 2014-09 | depth 0.25 m
TGGTAGCTTAGGCACGGGCATTCTTGGAACTTTGTTCGCACTCGTGCGAATTAACTTCGGAAGCCTTCTGCCGGCGGTCGTGTGGCATTCCATACTCGACATCGTTGCTGGAGTGGCTGGCGCCCGATTCCTACTCAGGCCTCAGGCGTCATCGCCGGACGCGCCAGTTTTGAACAAAATTCACAGATGATTTACTACAATGACAACAAGTAGTCCGGGTGCGCCCTCAGCTGGGTCAATTCAGCGTGCCACGGGAGAATTTGGCCTCACGGTTAATGAGAAACAAATCGAGCAAATTCAACAATATACAAGGATTTTGCTAATCTGGAACGACAAGGTAAATCTCACTGCCATCCGCGATCCCCTAGAGATACTATATCGTCACTTCTGTGAATCCATGTTTGGTTCTACTGTCCTGCCTGTGGAAAAGTGTCGGCTCGCCGACGTAGGTTCAGGCGCTGGTTTTCCCGGACTCCCACTCAAAATCATTCGACCAGATCTCGAAGTTTTCCTAATCGAATCCAACGTTAAGAAGGCCACCTTTATCGCGGAAGTTATTCGTGAGCTTGGACTTACGGACGCGAAAGTGCTTGTCAGCCGGTTCGAAGAGCTGGGGGAAGAGGTCGCGCCACTGGACCTGGTGTGCTCCCGGGCCCTGGGCGATTTCGCCAAATTCTTGGACTGGGCGGGCTCTCCACAGGTTTTTGCCCGAAATGCCCTCCTGTGGCTGGGGGGCCGCGATTTGGATGAGGTCCGGGCGCTCCCGGGCTGGTCGTGGGACACGCCGCTCCCGATGCCGCATTCACTTCAGCGCCTACTTTTGCGAGGCACAAGAACCGTGACGCAAGAGGCGGAAGCGGCTCCCTCCAGGTAGCTCGCGATCTATATCTTGCGAACCAGGCGTCGGCCGCTCGAAAATAACATCACATAATTCAGTAGCCTATAGGTAGTACATCTGCCGAATCGACATGCGTGAGGTTTGTACGCGATTTATGCTTGGCTCAGCACTGAACCCCGATTCCAAGTGAAAGCAATTTTACTGGAATTCGCCCCGTACAGCGTTCCACGTGGAACGCGGCACGGTGGAATCGGTCGCGCTACTTCACAGATATTCGGCTGAGATGGATGACGCTCGAGGTCGCCCAGTCTAAAAGGTTCCACGTGAAACAAAAGCAGACATCGACAGAGACTTTGTGGCAGTTCAAGAGCGGCAAAATTCGGCCCAACGGAGTTCCATGTAACAACTGCGAGGTCGCGACGTGAAGCGCATCTCGTAATTTCGTTCCACGACGAAGCAAAGTGGTGTTCCACGTGGAACAGTAAGGGTAGCCCGGCCATGAACGTTTCACGTGGAACAATACCATTCCCATTTGGAGTCGTTCAGAATTCTTTCCACAGCTGGAGACAAGTGTTTCATGCGAAACACCTTGCGTCGCATTTGAGACTTTGCTAGATTTTCGCCTCATACGGTGGATCAAGCAGGAGAACGGCTTGGCTCGAATTATTGCGGTGGCAAACCAAAAGGGTGGAGTAGGGAAGACCACCTCAGCCGTAAATCTTGCGTCCTGTCTTGCCGCTGCCGACCAACGAACGCTTCTCGTCGACTGTGACTCACAAGCCAACGCCACCGCTGCAATTGGCTTCGCAAAGGATCCCTCGCGCCGGACTCTATACCATGCGTTGATACTAAATGAGCCGGCTGACAGGATCATCCAAAAGTCGCAAGTCGATTCGCTAGATGTCGTCCCCGCCGACAAAAATCTCGCGGGCGCCGCTGTAGAGCTCGTAACGTCGGAAAATCGAGAATATCGCCTCCAGTCGTTTCTCGAACCTCTCGTTCCGCAATACAAATATGTCGTTCTGGACTGTCCGCCCGCGCTGGACCTCCTTACGTTAAATGCGCTGGTCACGGCAAACTCCGTTCTGGTACCAATCCAGTGCGAATATCTGGCGCTTGAGGGCGTTTCCGAATTGCTGGATACGCTGATGCGCATCCGTCGCACACTCAATCCCAGCCTCGAGATCGAGGGGATTCTGCTCACGATGTATGACGAGCGAACCACGCTGTCTCGCCAGGTTGCGACCGATTTGCGGAGTTTTTTTGGCGCGCAGGTCTTTCAAAGCGTCATTCCGCGTAACGTAAGGTTGGCTGAAGCGCCGAGTTTCGGTAAGCCTATTATTTTCTATGATCTACACAGCAAGGGGGCGGAAGGCTATACGCAGCTCGCCCAGGAGGTTATTGCCAATGCCGAGAAACGCCTTGGGACGGGGGCTCGGAGCGCTCATTCGGGAGCCTGAACCCGCACAACCAGCTCCTGCGATTCAACAAGGTGCCGCAGCGCCAACTTCAGCCGGTTCGACGGCGGCTGCCGCAGCCCCGGCGCGGGAAGCGGTACACGGTCCGCAGGAAATTGACATTGATTTGATAGAGCCAAGTCCGTACCAGCCTCGTACCCGTTTTCGTGAGGAAGCTCTGGACGAACTCGCTCGGTCGATTCAGGCCAGCGGCATCATTCAGCCGATCGTGGTCCGCCCGGTTGGGAGCCGGTTTCAACTTATCGCCGGTGAGCGTCGGTGGAGAGCCGCACAGCGCGCTGGCCTTCGACGCGTAGCCGCGATTGTTCGACAAGTTGCGGACGAGCTCGCGCTAGAGATGACGCTAGTAGAAAACATACAGCGTGAAGACTTGAACGCCATGGAAGCGGCGCGCGCGTTTGAGCGCCTGATGGACGAGTTCCAGATGACGCAAGAAGCCGTCGCAGAGCGTACTGGCAAAGATCGCACAACGGTCGCGAACGCAATTCGCTTGCTTAAGCTCGAGCCAACGATTCAGGACTGGATTGAGGAGGGAAAGTTGAGCGCGGGTCACGGCCGGGCTTTGCTTGCTGTTCTGGATCCGCAGATGCGCATGCGCTATGCGCAACGGGCATCCCGGGGCGGACTTACCGTTCGGCAGGTCGAGCGCCTAGCCTCGCGGCGCGCGCGCGGAAGCAAGGAAAAGGCGGAGAACCACATCGATCCGAACGTTAAAGAGGCTCTGGAAGAACTGCAGCGCCATCTCGGCACGAAGATCTTTTTGCGCGAGCGTACCAAGATTCGTCCCGGTCAGCTGGTTCTCGAATTCTACGATGATAATCAGTTGATGGGACTTTACGACCGCCTGATGAAGTAAGACCTCCCCAAAGATCCAAAGTTCCTTGAATGCACGTGAGGGACTGTACGCCCGTTCAGTCGCGAATTCGACACGCTCGCCGGATTTTTTCTATTACGTTCTTTCCCTCGGCCGAACGAATCGCTACAGTGTGAGCGTCGATTCCCTTTACCGACCTGAGGATTATCAAATGGCGTGGAAGTGGCCCGGCAGTTCAAGCGGCAACAGCGACGAAGAGTGGACTGGCTTTATTGATCAGGGTGTGACGCTCGAAGGCACACTGCAGCTCACCGGAACGTTCCGCATAGACGGTAACGTAAAGGGTAATATTATCTCTGAGCAAACATTGATCCTCGGAGAGAACGCCAAGGTTGAAGGCCAGATCGAGGGCAATCGTGTTGTGATTGCGGGTCGCTACGACGGCGTCATCTTCGCCAGAGGCCGCGTGGAAATCCAAGCGAAGGGTGTTGTGACCGGCGAAGTTCACTCGCCGTGCCTGGTGATTGACCCGGGCGGGATTTTCGACGGCCGCTGCCACATGCTGGCGGCATCCGACACGGCCACGGCGCCCAGCGTCACCATTCCCATTCGTGCTCTGAGCCAGGCGTAATCGCGGCAAGGAGCCTTCCTTCACCTCAGATTGACATCTCGCCTTCGCGAATCGCTCCGCTTCGGCGATCTGTTTCGTCAGAGAGGCGGCGAGCTGCTACCGGCGCGGCACATTTGTTCAAGTAATCACAAAAGTCGGGGTATCGTGAAGTTGCGTCAATCACGGCTTGCCCACAGCGGTACGGCGCCGCAGGATTGACACTCGCTTGGCCGCCGTCTATCGTCGAAAAGGGAATTCTCTTGCGGCGTTATTCAGGACGGCGAGACTTCAAATGAAGATTCTTGTCATCGGTGGCGGCGGACGCGAACACGCTTTGGTCTGGAAGCTTCGCGAAAGCGCGCGTGTGGAAAAAATCTGGTGCGCGCCTGGCAACGGCGGCATCGCCGATGAAGCGACTTGCATTCCCGTAGACACCGGCGACGCGCAGGGGCTCGTGGCCATCGCGGAGAAGCTTCGCCCTGACCTCACGGTGATCGGCCCGGAGTTGCCGCTCGTCAATGGAGTCAGCGACGCCCTCCGCGCGCGCAATCTCGCCGTCGTCGGCCCGTCGCAAATCGCCGCCCAGCTCGAAGGCAGCAAAATCTTCGCCAAGAATTTTCTGCTGCGCCATGGAATTCCGACGGCAAAAATGTATGGCGAATTTTCCCGGCCTGATGAAGCGTACGGCGCGCTGCCGCAGCTCTCTTATCCGTTGGTGGTCAAGGCCGATGGCCTATGTGCCGGCAAGGGCGTTCTCGTCGCGCAGTCTGCTGCCGAAGCCAAGGACTTCATCACCCGAGCCATGCTCATCGAGGACTTTGGCGCCGGCGGCAAGCGCATCATGCTTGAGGAAGCGCTGGAGGGTGACGAACTTTCGTTCATCATCGTCACCGACGGCGACAAATACGCCGTCCTGCCGCCTACTCGCGACCACAAGCGTGTCTTCGACGGAAACCGGGGTGCCAACACGGGCGGCATGGGTGCCTATTCCACCGACGACTTGATGCCAGCCGCACTCAAGGCGAGCATCGAAGAGAAGATCGTTCATCCCACTCTGCACGGCTTGGCCCAGGACGGTATTCGTTATCAAGGCTTCCTTTACATTGGCCTGATGCTGACCGCCGAAGGCCCCAGGGTGCTGGAGTTCAATTGCCGGTTAGGTGATCCGGAAGCTCAGGCGATCCTGGCCCGAGCGGATTTTGATCTAGCCGAAACACTGGTTAACCTAGCGACACGCCGCTTTCGGCCTGTGGATTGGAAATGGAAGCCCGGCGCAAGTTCTTGTATTGTCGTGACTTCAGTGGGCTACCCCGGCAAATTCTCGACTGGCAAAGCCGTTCACGGTTTAACCGGTTTGCGTGGTGAAGCCGGTGTGAAAGTGCTCCACGCCGGCACTCGGCGTCAAGGCGACGAGATTTTCACCAGCGCAGGCCGAGTGCTGGGAATCACCGCTGTTGGCCCGGATTTACCTACTGTTCTCTCCAAAGCTTACGCCGCTACTTCTCAGATTCGCTTCGATGGGATGCACTACCGCACCGACATCGGTGCGGGCAGCGGGCGTGCGTTTTCCGCCGGAGAATGACGAATCGTGCCTTCCGTCGCTCACTTGTTCCGTGCTCTCAAGCGCCGGCTTCCCATGGAAGAACTCCTCGCTGCCGAGGCTGCGGCCAATCTGGGTTTTGTCGGATGCGCTCATGCGCGGCCAGATGGTGGCAAGCGGCAAGTACTTCTTGTAGATAAAGAAACACTGGACGCCATGGAGTTACAGGCCGGAATCATCCGAGAAAACATCACCACTACGGGCTTGAACGTGAACGGCCTCACTCCTGGCGAGCGACTACAAGTCGGCGAGGCACGACTCGAAGTCAGCGCCGTTTGCACGCCCTGCGATCAACTCGAAAAAATCCGGACGGGCTTGCGCCGCGAACTCTATGGAAGGCGTGGAATGCTGTGTAGAGTTATTGAAGGCGGCATCATTCGTTCTGGCGACTCGATTGTGCGGCTAGCCAAGGCGGCCTCCGCCTAACCGCGGCAACCCTGCTATTTAGGCGGATCCACTCTCCGCCGCAGCGTCGGCGCTTCCGGTGGCCGGTTTTTGTCTTCTTCCTTCTTCGCGCGTTCCACCGGCTCTTCGGGAGGAACCACCCACTCAAATCCGTGCTGCTCTTCGAATGTCCCCATCACGAATTGACGATTCTGGTAGATCAACGGAATCGCTGCGCGCAGGAACGCTGCGGCGTCCGGAGTGACCGCCTTCTGCGCTTGACCCTTCGCAATCAGGTCTACGGCCTTCGCCCACTTCGGATCGGAGCTGCTCAATTTCGCCAATGACGGCTCGTTTCCTTCAAGGAGCTGTTGCAACGTCGGCCCTTTGCATGCGCCCGGATAGCAGGTTTCCACCAACTTCTTCGGCGCTTTTTTGTCGGGTGGGTAAATCTGCTCAAATCGCGGACGCAACACTTTGGTCTGCCAGAAATCGCCGCGCGAAGAAATCATCTCCTGCTTCATGCGGTATTCCATCGTCCACACTTCGGGACCGTAATCGGCCGGACCAAAGCCGACGACCACCAGCTCAAAAAGCGGCTGATCTGCGGGGAAATCCAGTTTGTGATGCAACCGCGCCGCCAGCGGAGTCAGCTTTTCCAGAAAAGCCACTCCGATCGTCTCTAGATCCGGCTCCGCATCTCCATTGTAGCTGCCCGCGTATTTCGGATCCTGATTGGCAATCCGCGTAAGCTGCTTATCCAAGCGAATCGGGTTCGGTTCCGCGGGAATTCGCCACTCCGAAGATCCAAACAGAACCCCAATATGTCGGCTGTCCAGCGAAACGACGCGCGGCGGGACCGACCCCGCTTCTTCGATTGGTTCGTTAATGGCAATAAAAATGACGTTCTCGCGTGTGGCGTGGATTATCACGCGGCCGCCCGCCAGCGTTGCCACAATCTCGTCGTCCCGGTCTTGCGCGGATGCTGCTAGCGAGCAACCTGCAAGCAAGGCCGCAGCTAAGGCTACACGCAGAACGCGCGTCCCTACGCCGCCGACGAGCTCGCTAGAAGTCCAACCCATGCCTCAATCTTACTCCCACGCAGCCCGCCGCCGCTGATAATCGAACCTGGCGCGGTTCGCCGCCCTCTGGTTCCCACATCTAGCCGCTTCCGGTAAAATAAAGGAACACTCTGCAAGAGGAAATTTACTGAGTTTTATGGGACTGAAAAAGACAAAGAGCATCACCCACAATGGCAAACGTGTCCGCGAAATTCTGGAAGCGCACGAGCGCTTCTTTTCCGGCAAAGACGGGAGCGCTCGCGCCGATCTGTCGGGCGCAAATCTTAGTCGCGCAGACCTTGGATCGGCTAATCTGAGCGGCGCCATTCTTCGTGGCGCAAATCTGGAAGGGGCGGACTTGCGCAAGGCAAAGCTCAGTTCCGCCGATCTTTCCGGCGCCAATCTGCGCAAAGCTGATTTGCGTAACGCCGACCTCACGGAAGCCAGCCTGGCGGGAGCCAACTTGGAAGAAGCTCAAGCCAGTGGCATTGAGTTTTTCCGGTGCGACCTTTCCAACACCAATTTCCAGCGTGCCCTGCTGCGCAATACCAACTTCCGCCTGGCCAATGTCAACGGCGCTAGATTTTCCGGCGCGGATATGGGCGTTGCCATCCTACGCGAAACCGATCTAACGGGCGCCGACCTCTCTGGCGTCGATCTTTCGACGACGCTTATGCCGCGCAACTATGCCCCAGAAAAGGCACCAGCTAAGGTGGAAAGCAAGTCCGCCTGACTGCCCGCGCAGTTTTGGTCGACGGTAATCTATTGGTGTTCTTTCGTGGCGATTTCCGGGGCCGCATGGTAATTTCTCGCTGAATCTCCGACTGGAGTTCCGTGGCCACTCCCACCACGCAAATTGATCCGATGGCCGCGCGCGAACGCGTGCTGGACGTCTTGCGGGCACTGCTGACTGAACTGGGCAGCGAAGGCGCGTTGCCCATGCTGGGGCCCAAGTCGCAGCTTGATCGCGAGCTCGGTCTAGGCAGTCTCGAGCGCGTCGAATTGCTGACCCGCCTTGAAACGGCGTTTGGCGTACGCCTTCCCGATCGCGTCGCGGCCGAGGTGAATACTCCGGAAGATTTAACTGTCGCTGTCCTTGCCGCACCCTCTTCTACTTCGCTTCTCGAATCCACTTCCGCGCTGCGCACTTCGGCCACGGTGCAAACACTTCATCGTCGTACCGCCGACGAAGGCGTTTTTGCGGCGCAGACGCTCATTGATGTTCTTCGGTACCGAGCGCTACACGATGCCGAACGCGCTCATCTAAACATCACGGAGGAATCCGAGTCCGGCGATAAAACACACGCGCTGACCTTCGGCGACCTTTACGCGGCCTCACAACGCTGCGCCGCCGAGTTGGCGCGTCGCGGTGTTCCACCCGGCGGTCGCGTCTCCTTAATGCTGCCAACTTCCCGCGCGTTCTTCGTTTCCTACGCAGGAATCTTGCTGGCTGGCGCGATTCCCGTGCCGATCTATCCTCCTTTCCGCGCCGATCGCATCGAAGAATACGCCGACCGCCAGGCCGCCATCCTCAACAACGCCGGCGTGTGCATGCTTCTGACGTTCCGCCGCGCCGAAGTCGTCGCCAAACTGCTCAAGCCGCGCGTTCGCTCGCTCGATTCCGTGGTTGACGCGGAGAAGCTTCTCGACGCTGCTGACAAGGCACCTCCGCCTGCCCCCGGCGCGCTGCCTGCTCATCTCTCCGGCGCTCGTGTGCGCAAGTCCAGCGACATCGCACTGTTGCAATACACTTCCGGTTCGACTGGAGATCCCAAGGGCGTCACGCTCACGCACGCCAATCTCCTCGCCAACATTCGCTCCATCGGCGAAGCTGTTCAACTTACTTCCGACGATGTCGGCATCAGTTGGCTTCCGCTCTATCACGACATGGGGCTCATCGGCGCGTGGCTCTCGCTTCTCCACTTCGGTACGCCGCTTTGCGTAATGTCCCCGCTGGCGTTTCTCACGCGCCCTGAACGCTGGCTTTGGGCCTTTCACAAACATCGCGGCACCATCACCGCCGCCCCCAACTTCGCTTACGAACTTTGCGTCCGCAAAATCGCCGATAAGGACATCGAAGGTATCGACCTCAGCAGCTGGCGTGCCGCGCTCAATGGCGCCGAGCCAGTCAACCCGGAAACGCTCGAACGATTCGAACAACGCTTCGCCAAATATGGTTTCCGCCGCGAAGCCCAGCTTCCGGTCTATGGTCTTGCCGAAGCCTCGCTCGCCGTCACTTTTCCCCCGTTGAATCGCGGCCCGCGCGTTGATCTCGTGCATCGCGACGTTTTCACTGGGCAAGGCCGCGCCGAACCTGCGCCCGACGATCCCGCGGCGATTGCTTTTGTTTCTTCCGGAATGCCTGTCCCGCGCCACGAAGTTCGAATTGTCGACGACTCCGGCAACGAACTCACAGATCGCAACGAAGGCTTCCTCTGGTTCCGCGGTCCATCGGCGACGAGCGGTTACTTCAACAATCCCGCCGCCACACAAAAACTCTTTCCGGAAGGCGAACCACCAACCGGTGAATTCGCTTGGGTGAACTCCGGCGACCGCGCTTATCGCGCCGAAGGCGAAATCTTCGTCACCGGCCGCGTCAAAGACATCATTATCAAAGGTGGCCGCAACCTCTATCCTCACGAAGTCGAAGAGCTCGCCAGCCGCGCCGAAGGCATTCGAAAGGGCTGCATCGTTGCCTTCGGCCTGAAAGACGTAGGCAGCGGCACGGAAAAACTTGTAGTCGTCGCCGAATCGCGCGAATCCGAGCCTGCCCGCCGCTCGGCGATCGCCGCGTCGGTCACACAAGAAATCTCAGCAGGCCTCGGTCTCCCGCCGGATCGCGTCGAACTTATCCCTCCCGGTAGCATTCCCAAAACTTCCAGCGGTAAACTCCGCCGAGAAGAAACGCGCCAGCTTTATATCGCCGGAACTCTCAGTGCCAAAAAGTCTCCCGCTTGGCTGCAAATCGCCCGTCTCGGCACGGCCGGAACCGCAAGAAACGTTTTCCGCGACACAACTCGCGCTCTTCGCCGCGGCCTGGAAATTCTGTACGGCGTCTATTTCATGGTCCTATTCGCTGTCTGGATTGTTCCCGCTTGCGCCGGCGTCCTCCTGTTCAAAGATCACCGCGCCGCCGGTCGCTATACATCTGTCGCGGTCAAGCTACTGTTCTTCCTCGCTGGCATCCGTGTTCGTGTTGTCGGCAAAGAACACATGAACAAGCCAGGCGCAAAAATCTACGCTTCGAATCACACCAGCTTCTTTGACGTTCTTCCGCTTATGGGCGCTCTCGGCGTTCCCTACCGTTTCGTTGCCAAAAGCGAAGTGCACGACATGCCGTTCATCGGCACCTTCCTGCGCAAGATGAAGCATCTTTCCTTCGTGCGCGCCGATTCGCATTCGCGTCGCGAAGCTGTCGAAGAAATGGAGTCTATCCTGCGCGGCGGCGAATCTGTTTTCGTTTTTCCCGAGGGCACCTTCGTTCCCGAAGAAGGTGTTCGCCCCTTCCAGTTAGGCGCCTTTCACACCGCTGTGTCTACCGGCGTTCCCATCGTTCCCGTTTCTCTCGCGGGCACGCGTCGTTTTCTTCGCGACGGCACAATTCTTCCTCGCCCCACTGCGGTCACCATCACACTGTCGCCTCCGGTCATCCTAAACTCAGCCGCAGCAAATTCTTCCGACTGGCACCAGGTCGTTCGCCTCCGCGATAATGTGCGCGAACAGATCGCTCGCTTCTCCGGTGAGCCATTAATTTGAGAAAAAGTGTTCCCCCTCCGCATGGCATAAATCTTTGTAAGGAAAACCTTTACGCTCTCTTCGCTTGCAACTTCTCCCGCCAACTCCGCATCTCTTATGACAACACAATTAAACAATTGCGTATCGCCGCTTCCCTGCCTGAAGCGCGCCGCGCACGTGTAGCCGCGCATTTCTAGCGCGCGCTCGCGCAAACAATTACACCCATTTGGAGGGCTTATGAAGTTGAAGGTCGTAGTGTGCTTGCTCGCATTCGCTTCACTGTTTAGCGTCGCCGCATCTGCGCAGGATGTGCCCAAGGTCGACCTCTTCGCCGGATATTCTTACGTCCGCGCCAATCCCGGAACTTCCGGTGTGGACGGCTTCAATCTTCACGGAGGCAGTGCTTCCATCGCTTACAACGCCAACAGCTGGCTCAGCGGCGTTGCTGATTTCGGCGGCTACCACAGCAACGACATTCTGGGCACCGGCGTGGACGGCACGCTCTCCACATACCTCTTCGGTCCGCGTGTCTCCTATCGCCACAATTCTCACTTCACACCGTTCGGCCAGGTTCTTTTCGGTGTAGCGCACATCGGCGGCAGCAACGGCCTCGCCTTCTCCACTTCCAATAACTCCTTCGCGATGGCGCTCGGTGGCGGTGTGGACGTCAAGGTCTCCCACCATTTCTCGCTGCGTCCCGTTCAGGTGGACTACCTGCTCACTCACTTCAACGAATTCGGCAACGGCGCACAAAATCAGAACAACTTGCGCGTCTCGACCGGCGTCGTCTTGCACTTCTGACGCACCTTCCGTACGAAGAGTTCCGAAGTGACTCGCTCCGCCTGATCAGCGGTTAGCCTTTCCCTTCGGTTGTCGGTGCCAAGGCAGAAAGGGCCCGTGCACGCAGCAGGGTTAAGAAGCATGTTTTGCACCCTGATCTCCGCGGCACAGGCCCTTGCACCGTTCGCCGGACCAACGTTGTTATCGGTGGACCGCACTCCCCGCTGGCCCCGCGCTTCCTGGAGGGGAACCCTTCAGCAAAGCTTTTTCACTGCGAATTCAGTATGTAGAGCACGGTGATGAAGGTATCCACCTCGACAGACTGTCCATTCAATTTCGTCGGTGTATAGCGCCACTGCCTCACCGCATCCAGCGCCGATTGTATAAACATCGGATCGCCACTCACCACCTGCAACGACTGAATCGTTCCGTCCGTCGCAATCACCGCATGCAGCTCTACCTTCCCGCTCTTTCGAATCTGCTTGGCCAGCGCCGGAAATACTGGTTCCACGCGGTGCGTCAGCAGCGCCGGGTCGATGTGGCCCATGACAAGTCGTTTCTTTTCATGAACCTCAGGCGGAGCATCTGGCTGCCGCCTGGTGTCGAAAATTCTCAGTCCGTCGGCAGATCCCTGCGGCTCTCCGGGAATTCCAATTCCGGGATCCACCGGTCGGGAAGGTTCGTCTTTCATCATGCGTCCTGTAATGGGCGCCAGATGGGTGTCGAAGGACACAACGCATCGTCTCAAGTGCGTGGGATCGCTGGCGGCCGCTTGTGTTTTCTGCGGCGAACTGCTCCGATACGGCGGAATCGGCACGGTGTTTGTCATTTTGATTTCCGCCGGCTTCGCTAACATCGGCGCGATCACCAGTGCTGTTAGTCCTGCGCTTTGCAGAGCGATCGAAATCGCAATCGCGCGCCGCTTGATCTTCCTCCCGCGCTTTTTGTCTTCAGCACTTCCCTCCACCAGGCAATCGCCAAAATTCCCGAGCCCAGCTTCCACGTTCACAATCTCCTTTTTTCCGTTCATGACACACCTCCACGGACAAGCTTTCCAGAGCTATTTGCGAACTCTGAGCACACGCGGCTTGAGCCCTCGTCAAAAACGAGTCTGCAGCCGCTCCAATTGCTTTGCTTATCCCTGAGAGAACCCCGCGAGTTGGTAACTTTGCCGCACCGGCTGCCGCAGGTTGCCATGCAGTGGCCGGCGCGGCGCTCGCAGGGATGTGAGGTTGCGCGCGTCCTCACCCTTTTGGACACCGCCCACCGTTTCCAGTTCCCGTTAGTTCGCCGATAAGTCAACGAGCTTGAAACGCACCCGTAACTCCTTTTTTTTCAATTCATCGGAGTCAGCTGTAACCTTTCGCCTTTTCTGCGCATCTTTCTCTCGGACGTGGATCCATTCGGTTAGGCGAAACTTCCCAACGGCCTACTTCAGGGGGTTCTATGGAACGGCATAATCCCGAAACCATCGGGGTGCGCCGCACCGGTTGGGCTGCTCTGGACCGCGATCCGCAGCTGGACAAGGTCGAGTTCGTCTGTCCCCACTGCGGCCAGCGCGACCAGAAAAATGCACGCCGCGAGCGCACTCTCTATCGTTTTACCGACGGTTTCCTTCAGGATTTACAAGGTGAAGTCACGCAGTGCCACAACTGCAAGCAATATTTGCGCGTGGTGCCGATTGTGATGCTGCACGATCAGGATGAACAGCGCCGCTTCGCTGCGGTGTTCGCCGACGAACTCGTCTCTTCGGCACAGTAAGCGCGAGGGCTTTCAAATTGCAGCTCTCAGCAAAAGCGCGGCTCCGTTTTTCACGGCTGGGGTCGCAACAACGGAGCCGCTCTTCTTGGCCTGCAACAATCTCTGCCACAATTTCACCGCAGCTGAATCATGGCTAGCTTGACGGTTCTCTTTGACGGTCACTGCGCGTTATGCAGCGCGAGCGCGGCGCGTGTGCGCCGCTTCGATTCGCGTGGTCGTATCGAACTTCTCGACCTGCACCACCCCTCCGCTTTGCAGCGGTTCCCGCAGATCGATCAAGAAGAAGCGATGAAGTGGATGGTGGCCGTCGATCCACAAGGTCGCGCGTACAAAGGTGCCGACGCCTGGGCACGCATCGGCCTGCTCCTCCCCGGTTGGAATCTTCTCGCCTGGATCCTGCTCGTCCCCGGAATTCATCGGCTGGCTACTAAAACTTACGCCTGGATTGCTCGCAATCGTTATCGTTGGAACCGTACCGTTTGCAACGACGTTTCGTGCAGCGTACACCTCGGCCGCTTCCCTTCTTCGCGGCCGTAAATTTCTTTCACTCTGCTATTCGCGCGCTATCATCATCGCCGATGGGCGACTTCTTGCAACGCGCCGTTCGTTGGTGGACCGGGCCCGGCATCACCGGGCCGGGCGGACACATTCTTTCGCGTTGGCTGTTTTGCCGCGCCCTCGGCGTTATCTATTTTTCCGCGTTCTACTCGCTTACCTTTCAAATCCGCGGATTGTTGGGCCCAAACGGGTTGCTGCCCTCCGGTTCGTATTTACAAGAAGTAGCGAAAGTCATGCCAGGCGCCGTGCGTTTCTGGTATGCGCCGACGCTGCTCTGGTTCAACAGCAGCTGTCATGCGCTGACCGCGTTGTCTTGGCTCGGCTTGATTGCATCGTTCTTGCTGATTCTGAACTTTTGGCCGCGGGCGACGCTTGTGCTGTGTTTTGTTCTGTTTCTGTCGTTTGTTGCCGCCGCCGAGGATTTCTCCGGCTACCAATCCGATGGAATGTTGCTCGCCGCCGGCTTCATCTGTTTCTTCTTTGCGCCCGGAGGCCTAAGGCCGGGGCTCGGAGAAAAAGAGCCGCCGTCCCGCGCCACCTTATTCTTGCTACAGCTGCTCTGGTTCTCAATTTATTTCGAGTCTGGCATCGCCAAGTATTTTGGCGGCGATCCTTCCTGGCGCAACTTTTCCGCTCTGAACGAGTATTACCAGAACGGCCCGCTGCCGACGTGGATTGGCTGGTACGCAGCCCAGCTGCCGCGGGGTTTCCACGAAGCTACTGCCTTCGTAACCGTCTTCGCCGAACTCGTAGTCGTCGGTATGGTATTTCTGCCTCGCATTTTTCGAATCATCTGCTTTTTCTTTGTCACGTTCCTGCAGATCGGCATGATCCTTACCGCCAACTATGCCTTCTTGAATTACCTGGTTCTCGCACTCGGAATTTTTCTTCTCGACGATGCGTTTCTCCTCGGCCTGATTCCGTGTCGCTGGTGCGAATCAGTTGGCCACAGATTCAACATTGAACTCGGCGAGAAGTCCTGGCGCAGAACTTGGTTCAGATTTCGCCGCCGCGCGATCCAAACTCCCGACGCGCCCGTGCCGAAGCCTCTTTCGTTATTGAATCCGCCAGCCGCGCTGGCCGAAGAAACCGCATCCGCCGCGCAAGCTAACGTAACGGACGCTCAAGCAAAGCGCCATTGGCGGCAAGCATTTTCCAGCACGGCGTTGTGGGTGAAGGTTTTCCTTTTGACGTGGGTGCTCTACGCAACTCTGTTCCTGCTCCTACAGCAGATCTCGCCCGGACTTCCCTTACCTTCGAAACCCATGACCGCCCTCGAACCATTCCGCGTGGTTAATTCCTACGGTCTGTTCGGCCGTATGACCTGGGCGCGCTACGAAATCGAATTTCAAGGCTCGAATGACGGCGTGACCTGGACCACTTATCCATTTCGCTACAAGCCGCAAGCGCTTAATGAAGCGCCTGGAATCTACGCTCCCTATCAGCCGCGCTTTGAATGGAATCTGTGGTTCGCATCGCTGGGCGGGTGGCGCGAGAATCCTTTTGTCGTTCGCAGCGAACAACAACTTCTTCTTAACAATGCCGACGTGCTCGGCTTTTTTCGTTTCAATCCCTTTCCCGGTTCTCCGCCAACTCATGTGCGCGCCGTCATCTGGCAATACTGGTTCACAGACCGTGCCACGAAAAAGTCCACTGGCGCATGGTGGCGGCGCGAATTCCGCGGCCTCTACGCACCCGCGCTCGAACGAACTTCCGATGGGAAAATCATCGTCTCCGAATGGCCGCAAGGCTTAGTGCCGCCGCCATAGCGCCCGCGGTTGGAATTTTGCACAGTTCGAACGAATGCTGCTCTGCACTACCGTGCTAGAATTTCGGCGACACGCATGGCCCGCCAATGCTCATCCCGTTTCGAGCGAGCGGCGCGGCAACTGGGCTGGACGCGCATCGCCGGAATTGACGAAGCCGGACGCGGTGCGCTGTTTGGTCCGGTGGTGGCCGCGGCCGTCATTCTCAATCCCAAGCGCCGCATCGTCGGCCTCGACGATTCCAAAAAGCTGACAGCAGACCGGCGTAATGAGCTGGCCGCCCGCATCCGCGAGCATGCTCTGGCCTGGGCCGTAGCGGAGGTTGACGCAGGACGCATCGACGCTTGGAACATTTATCAGGCAAGCCGGCAAGCCATGACCGCCGCCCTGCAGCAGCTCACCCTGGCGCCAGATTACCTCCTCGTCGACGCCATGCAGCTGGACGTTCTCATCGAGCAGAAGTCCCTGATCAAAGGCGATGCGCGCAGCATCTCTATCGCCGCCGCCTCCATCCTGGCCAAGACGCACCGCGACACGCGCATGGATGAGTGGGACACGGTCTACCCTGGCTACGGCTTCGCACAGCACAGGGGCTATGGAACGCCGGAGCACTTGGACGCCCTCAAGCGGCTCGGCCCGACTCCCCTTCATCGCCATTCGTTCGCCCCGGTCCGCGAAGCTGGCTGCTGGGCCACGGGCGCGACGCAAACTCCTTTGCCCATCTTCTAAACCGGCCGCTCTAGCCCGAGGGCCCTCTTGCTTTATACGCCATGGGGATAACTGCCTGCTCACACTCCTTCTGACCTGCGTTGACTGGCATATCCCCCGCCTGTAGCTTTACTAAGAGCAGCGGGCCGCCCCGTCAGCCGCTTTGCGGCTGCACGTGATTCGACTGGTTCAACGGTCGTTCCAAACCGCTGTGCACCTAAACTGAGCCGCTTGCGGCTTCGGTTCGGGTGTCTGCCTGGCCGCGATTCGCTGAGGAGAACGTCCTGGAAGATGGCTGGCAGGCAACCGTGTTCGCGGTTGAAATCTGAACAGTCAGATCTTCCGGGTTAATGCATGGCCTACAACAAGAGCAAATACGTCGAAGCCGCGCAGAAACTGCTGAACCAGGGCAAAGTTCCGCAGGCCATCAACGAATACCAACACATCCTGAAATACGAGCCGAAGGATCAGGTCACCCTGATGACCATCGGCGAGCTGTACATCCGCCAGGGCGAAACCTTTCAAGCCATCGAGTATTTTGAGCGGCTGGCTCAGATCTTTGTGGGCGACGGTTTTCTGACCAAAGCCATCGCAGTTTACAAGCGCATCGCCAAGCTGGCGCCCGAAGAGATCAAGCCGCTGGAGCGGCTCGCCGACCTCTATGTGCAACAGGGCGTAATGAGCGAGGCGCGCCCGCTCTTTCTTCAGCTGGCCGAGATTCACCTGAAGCACAATCGCCAGGCCGAAGCTGTGGCACTGCTGAAAAAACTGCTGCAGGCTGAACCCGACAACCTGCGCATACAGATCCGTCTGGCCGATCTGTACCAGGCCATGGGTCAAAAGGGTGAAGCGGTTGACACTTATGTTTCCGCGTCGCAACGCGCTTTAGCTCGCGGCGATCACGCCGAATCCGAAAAGCAGGCTGATAAGGCGCTGAAGATTGACCCTACCAGCGCGCCGGCCCTGACGGTCAAAGCGCGGTCCGCCTCTTCGCAAGGGAAATTTGCTGACGCAGCTCAGTTCCTCAAAGGCCTTCCCGGTCTCGATAAGGGCGGCGAACAAAGCGAATTTCTGCTGGACCTCTACTTGAAGAGCTCCAATTGGGACGATGCCTCGGCGCTTGCCCTGCAGGTTTTTGAGGGCGACGAAAAGAATTTCGGCTTGGCACAAAAAGTTGCGGAGTCCATGCTCGAATCCGGCCAGACCGAACAGGCCATGACCCTGGTTTCGCGGCTCCGCATCCCTATGCTCGACGCCGGCGAGCACGACGCGATAACGCGCATGTTGAACGACCTCGCGTCACGAACGCCCGGCCGTCTCGAGCCGCTCGAATGGCTCGTGGACAGTTACGCCCGCACCAGCGATTCCTTCCGCCTGCCTGATGCGCTGGCTCATTTAGGCGACGCGCTGGCGGAAGGCAATCAGCTGGATCGCGCGAAAGAAATCTTCGAACAGCTGGTAGACCGCCAGCCCGAAAGCGATTTCGCCAAGCGTAAGCTCAACGCCGTTTTGCGGCGCATGGGCGTGAGCACGCCGGAAGAAGAGCCGGAGCCCATCACCGAAACGCTGCAGGCAGAAATTCAGCAGCCGGAAGCGCCGAAGTTGCGTCCCGATCTGAATATTCCGGAAGAAGAGAAAGTTGCCGCTGCCGCAGTGGTCGAAGAACAGCCCGACGAAGAAACACAGAAATTCATTTCGCAATCGCTGACGGACGTCGATCTGTTCGCCAGCTATGGCCTGACGCAAAAAGCGATCGGTTTGCTGGAAGCAATCCTGCGCCGCGCCCCCAACCACACGCCGACGCTGGAAAAGCTGCTGGACTTTGTGCTGGGCGCCGGCGACGACCGCCGAACCGCTGAACTTGCGGCGCAACTGGAAAAGCTCCATAAGGAC
>UEXQ01000003.1_pt1 | contig 17832 bp, 16 predicted proteins | sample 4301111 | NCBI WGS metagenome assembly UEXQ01 (sample SAMEA4773181, study PRJEB27434) | metagenome | biome: 2259; feature: agricultural soil; material: soil | place: USA | collected 2014-09 | depth 0.25 m
CTTTTCGTACTGCGCGAACACATCAGCCGTGTGGCGCATGTCGGGACTGTGAGCTTCGGCGCGCAACATTTCCGGCGTCTTGGCGTGATTTTTGGCGAAGCTGATCTGGCTGAGAATCGCGCGGGGCTGTAGCTCTTCGTCCTCGAGATTGAGGCTGCCCATGGCGAGCTTCACGGCTGCCAACTGGTCGGTGTCGTCAAAAATCGAAAAGTTGGAGGGAAGACCCGCGGCTGCGGCTTCACGGCGAAGCAAACGCGCGCAGAGTGAGTGAAACGTGGAGAGCCAGGGGCGCTCCGGCGGAACGCCTGCTTTCAGGAGCAGGTCAGAGACGCGCGTCTGCATCTCCTCGGCGGCTTTGTTGGTGAAGGTGACGGCGAGGATGGACTCGGCGTGCACGCCTTTGGAGATGAGGTTCGCCATTCGGAACGTGATGGCACGCGTTTTGCCTGTGCCGGCGCCGGCCAGAAGCAGCACCGGGCCTTCGGTGGTTCCCGCGGCGAGGCGCTGTTCGGGATTGAGAGAGTTGAGGAAGTCCTGCATGAGTTCGAGTGTCGGTCGAAAAATCTGACTCAACGATGTTAACGGACAGAACGAACTCGCGCAAATTTGTGAAAAATTCCAAGGAAGTCATCGGCTTGATTGCGGAGCGGTTGAGATCCTTCCGCTTCGACGCAGGAGGGTCAAAGCCTTAGGATGACATTGCTTTTTGGCAGGTAGCTGACAGCTAGTGCGCGCCTGACCGGCTGAGGTCGATATCGAAAAACATCAGCGCTTGGTTTTTCTCGAGGGCGATCAGATCGGGAATGTAGAGGTGAGCGTTAGCGAGCAGATCGAACTGATTCTGCAAATCGAAATAGAGAAGACCTTCTGTTGTGGACTGCGGCGCGACGACACTGGCGTGCAGGCCTTTATCTTCCGCGAGCCTTTGATACTCCTGCCAAGTCTTGTCGCGGCCGCCAGACGAGCTTGGTATCGGCAGCGGGAGGCGCGGTTTGTTCGCCTTCACGCGGGGGTGAAGGACGGCATCGGCGAGTTGCTCGGAGGTTAGCGCGGGAAGCTCCTGGCGGTTGTTATCGTCGAACGTAAGGTTCAGGCGAATGCGCTCGATGCCGACCTTGATGCTTTCGGCGGAGTCGTTGCGGAGGGTCACTTTTATGGCGAGGATTCCCGCGGCGTAAGGGGACTTTTTGGGGAAGGCTTGCTTGTAGCGCTCCGCCGACAGCCATGGCTCGGCGGCAATGGTCAGCCCCTCATGTGAATCGAGCGAAGCCGTGGTAATCGGCTTCGACGTGGACTGTTGCTGTGCACGCGCGGCTGGCCTGGAAGGCAGAGCAAGCATCGCCAGGAAGAGCGCCACGGAGATGACGGCGGAAGAGGCGATTTTCATCCGGGTATAATAGACTTTTTGCATCTCGACGCCTTCGATTCCTGGGTTGTGTGCAGGGTTGCCCTGCGCCCACGGGTCAGACCGGAGCCTTGCGGAGTGTATCTCGTTTACAGCCTGTTGATGGGGCTTGTCGCGATTCTATTAACGCCTTACTGGCTGGTGCAAGGCATACGCCACAAGAAGTACTTGTCGAATTTGCGGGAGAGGCTGGGGCTGTCGTTTCCCGCGCTGGAGAGGCTTCCGGCAGAGCACCGGAGCGCGATCTGGCTGCATGCGGTTTCGGTGGGCGAAGTGCTGGCGGGAGCGGCGCTGGCGAAGAGGCTCAGGGAACAGTTTCCGGATCAGCCGTTAGTAATTTCCACAACCACAATTACAGGGCAGGCGCTGGCGAAAGAGCGGATACCCTTTGCCGACGCAGTGATTTACTTTCCGCTGGATTGGGCGTCTTGCGTGCGAAGGGCAATCGCTGCGGTGAAGCCAGCAATCGTCGTGATTCTTGAAACCGAGATTTGGCCTAATTTTCTGCTTCTGGCTTCGAAGCAAAACGTTCCCGTCGTATTTGTCAGCGGACGGATTTCGGACCGCTCGTTTGCGCGGTCGCAGTCATGGATGAGTCTATTTGGATTTTATCTGCGGCCGTTCTGGAAAGACGCTTTGGGTCGAGCTGCTGGTTTCTGGATGCAAAGCGAGAAGGACGCAGAGCGCGTGAAATCGCTGGGCGCTCCCGCAGCGAGAGTTCACGTCGGGGGAAATCTGAAGTACGACATGGAGCTGCCGAAGAATACGCCGCTGGCGGCGTGGCTTGAAGCAGAGATCGCGCGCGACGGGCGAAGGCCCCTGATTGTTGCGGGGAGCGTGGTGGCTACGGAAGAGCCCCTGGCGCTGATCGCGTTTGGCGTGGTGCAGGGAGAGCATCGCAAGTCGCTGCTCGTGCTGGCTCCACGCAAGCCGGAACGGTTTGAAGCAGCCGCACAGCTCATCGAAGACTCGCACCAGAAATGGGTGAAGCGGTCGTCGTTGCGCGTTGCGTCGCCGAACGGGCACGTCGCGAACGGCAGCGGCGAGACCTCCATCGCAAACGATGTTTCGGTGTTGTTGCTCGACAGCATTGGGGAACTGGCTTCCCTGTATCGTCTGGCCGATGGTGTTTTGGTCGGAGGCTCGCTAGTGCAGTCGGGCGGGCACAACATTTTAGAGCCTGCGGCGTTCGGCAAGGTTCCGGTTTTCGGCGAGTCCATGGAAAATTTCGCGGAGATCGCGGAGCGTTTCGTTACGGCTGAGGCGGCGCTGCAAGTGGGCAGCCCTGAAGACGCGGGCGTCTCCTGGATCGAGTTGCTGCGCAATCCCGAACGGAACAAGAAAATGGGTGAGACCGCGCGCCGACTGGTGGAAGAAAGCCGCGGCGCGACGGAGCGAGTCGTCGCTGCAATCAAAGCTGAGCTGGATCGCGCCCACGCAAACGGCTAAATGGACTTGCCGCTGCCAATCCGGATTTTGCTCTGGCCGCTGTCGCTGCTTTACGGACTGGTGGTCAGATACAAGACGTTCTTCTACAGATCCGGTGTATTCCGCCAGAAGCGGTTGAATGGTGCCGTAGTGAGTGTCGGAAACATCACTGTGGGCGGGACGGGAAAGACCCCGATGGTGTTGTGGCTCGCGGAAAAATTCCTCGCTGACGGCAAGTCCGTTGCGATTCTGAGCCGTGGCTATCGCGGAGAAGACGGAAGCAGCGATGAAGTCGAGCTGATTCGCAAACGGCTCGGAACCCGCGTGCAGTTCGGGATCGGAGCCAACCGCTACGAAGAGGGAAGGGCGCTCGAGCGCGATTCCCCGGTGGATATTTTTCTGCTTGATGATGGCTTTCAGCATTTGCAGCTAGCCAGAGACTTGGACATCTTGATGCTCGATGGGTCGAAGAAGCTCATGGGCGAATGGCTGTTGCCGGCGGGTACTTTGCGGGAGCCGATAAGCGCTTGCTCGCGAGCTGAGCTATTGGTCGTAACGCGAAAGTTTGAGCGGCCGCCGGTCGAAGCCTACGATACGCATGCGCATCAAATTTTCTACGCCCAGACGCGATTGCTTGGATTCCGAAAGCGCAATGAGCAAGGGGAGGTCTCCTATCTGAGCGAAATCGCCCCTGGACCTTTCTTTTCTTTTTGTGGAATAGGAAACCCACAGGCATTTGCGGACGATCTAAAGCGGTGGCATGTTCCCGTCGTAGGCAGCAGAGTCTTTCGCGACCATCATAAATATTCAGCGACAGATCTCGGAGCGATTGAAACTGCAGCGGTCCATGCTGGCGCCGTTGCTTTGATCACGACTGAAAAGGATGAGCAGAACTTGCCTGAAGTGAGCTGCAAGGTGCCCGTTTACATCGTGGCGATTGATTTTGTGATGAGCTCTGAAAGCGAATTTGTGGCGGCGATCGACCGCATACTCGCCACCCGGCGGAGTACGGCGTCGTGAGGCTCTTGATTCGCGCCACGAACTGGGTGGGCGACGCCATCATGGCGCTGCCTGCGTTGCAGGCCGTGCGGAAACGATTTGCCGACGCGCACATCGCGGTTTTGGCATTGCCTTATGTGGCGCAGATTTATGAAGGCCAGGAAATCGCCGACGAACTAATTGCCTACAACCGCAAAGGCGAGCATGCGGGAATTCGAGGGCGTGAAACGCTCTCTGCGGCGCTGAAAGCTCGACACTTTGATGCGGCGCTGCTCCTGCAGAATGCGTTCGATGCGGCATGGGTGGTATGGCGGGCAGGAATCGCGCAAAGAATCGGCTACAACCGGGATGGACGAGGGCTACTGCTGACAAAAGCGATTCCGCTACCGAAAGCCGGTGAGATTCCAGCCCACGAAAAGTTCTACTATCTTGAGCTTGTGCGTCGGGCGGGTTGGCTGGATGTGTTGCCCGATGTCCCAGAGATTGCGTTGCGGGTAAACGCGGAGGACGCCCGAAGCGCCGAAGAGAAATTGCGCAGTCTGGGTGCAAGAGCAGGCACTACGCGAATCGCTGTTGGAGCCGGCGCCTCTTACGGTTCAGCGAAGTGCTGGCCTCCGGACCGCTTTGCGAGCGCGCTGAATCAATTGCAACAAGAGCGCGACGCTGACGTGGTCCTGTTCGGAACGCCAATCGAAAGGGAAGTATCCGCTTCCATTCAAGCCGGCCTCGCGCGGCCTGCATTGGACTTGACCGGCAAGACACAAATCGCCGAATTGCCGGCTCTGCTCTCCCGCTGCAGCGCATTCTTAGGCAACGACTCGGGAGCGATGCATGTTGCCGCCTCGGTTGGTCTACCGGTAGTCGCGGTGTTCGGGCCCACCGATCCGTTCGGTACCGCGCCGGTGACCCCGCGGTGCACCATCGTTCAGGAAAAACCGTATTGCAGTCCCTGTTTCCTGCGTCGTTGCCCGACCGATCATCGCTGCATGAAAGCTGTTACGCCGGAGATGGTCAGCAAACAGTTGCTTAGGGTCGTCGCGGAGGTGGCTCCTGCGTGAAGTTTCTGCGTTGCAGCCCGCCGTCTTTCTGGACCGCGACGGAACCATCACCGAAGAGGTCGGCTACTTGAATCACATCAGCCGATTCCGTATGTTGAGCGGCGCCGGCGCGGCGATTCGAAAATTGAACGACGCGGAATTGCCGGTCGTTGTGGTGACAAATCAATCCGGCGTTGCACGGGGATATTTTCCAGAGTCGCTGGTGAAGGAAGTGCATGGGCGGATGGTTTCCGAATTGGCCGCGGAAGGTGCCCGCGTGAATGGCGTGTATTATTGCCCGCACGTTGGCGCCGACGAGTGCGATTGCCGCAAGCCGAAAACAGGCATGTTGGAACAGGCAGCCAGGGAGTTGCGATTGGACCTGAAGAAATCGTTCGTCGTGGGTGACCGCGGCGGCGACGTGGCGATGGCATTTCGTGCCGGATGCAAAAGCGTCCTGGTGCGAACGGGATTTGGCGAAGGCGAACTGGCATGGCACGCGGCAAAGTGGCCGCATCAACCGGACTTTGTGGCCCAGGATCTCGCCGAGGCCGTGGAGTGGATCTTGAGAGAAGTGCAACGATGAGAGCAGCAGAGAAGAGCACGACAAACGCGTCGGCGGACTTGGCGGCATTGGCCGAGATTGTCGAACGGTTCGCCGGCAAACGCATCGTCTTGTTTGGCGATTTCGTCGCGGACGAATTTCAGTTCGGCGAAATTTCGCGAGTTTCGCGGGAGGCTCCGGTTTTGATTCTGCGGCACCGCGAAACGAGGGTAGTTCCCGGCGGGGGAGCAAACGCAGCCAACAATCTGGCTGCACTCGGCGCGAGAGTCGCGCCGGTAACCGTGGTTGGCCTTGATGCAGTCGGCGACGCGCTCGTGAAGCAGTTTTGCGATATGGGGATAGACGCGAGCGGCATCATTCGCGCAAAAAGCTGGCATACTCCGACCAAGACGCGCTTCCTCGCCGGATGGACGCACACCGTGTCCCAACAAGTACTCCGCGTCGATCGCGAGCCTGGCTGCGTGCCTCCCGATGCAACGCTGACGAAAGTCACGGCGAAGCTGCAGAGCAAATTACGGACCGCGGACGGGCTGGCAGTTTCAGATTATGGCTTCGGAGTTGCATCGCCACGTACGGTTGGCAAAGCGGCTCGTGCCATCAAACGGAGTATTCCGGTAACGCTAGATGCTCGCTATAACCTGCTGGCTTATGCCAAAGACGGAATTACCGCTGCCACGCCTAACGAAGCTGAACTCGAGGCGCTGCACCATACTTCGATCGGAAGAAACGTCGGCGAATTGGAAAAACGTGGCATCGCGACGCTCAAGAAAATGGCGTTGCAGTCTTTGTTGGTGACGCGTGGAAAAGACGGAGTAGCGCTTTTTGAGCGGGGGCGCAAGAACGCGACGCACATTCCCGTACACGGGAGCGATCAGGCGGTTGACGTAACAGGTGCCGGCGACACGGTTCTGGCTGCGTACACGCTGGCGCTGGCGTGCGGCGCCAAACCGTTCGACGCGGCGCATATTGCAAATATCGCCGGCGGCTTGGTGGTGATGAAACGGGGAACTGCGGTAGTGACGAGAGGAGAGCTGCTGGCTGCGATTCATGGAGAATTCTCCGGCAGTGCTGCTTGACATGCGATTCGCCGATGAAAAAATGGTTGCACGAAGACGATTGCAGGAAGTCGCGAAAGAACTTCGCGCCGATGCGAAGAAGCTGGTGTTTGCCAATGGCTGCTTCGACATCCTTCACGTCGGTCATGTGCGCTACCTAGAGGGCGCTCGCGCGGAGGGCGATGTGTTGATCGTAGGCGTCAACGCGGACAGCGGCGTTTGCGCATTAAAAGGGCCGGGAAGGCCGATTCTCGATGAACAAGCGCGGGCGTTGCTGGTTGCCTCACTCCGTGCAGTGGACTATGTTGTGATTTTTCGCGAGCCGAATGTCGAATCGCTGCTGGAGGAGTTACGTCCGAACGTGCACGCCAAGGGCACCGACTACACGGCAGAAAGCGTGCCCGAGCGAGCAGTGGCCGACCGGCTGGGAATTCGCGTAGCAATCGTGGGCGACGCGAAAAATCATTCGACGCGCGAGCTTTTGCAGAGCGTGCGCCAGGCGCCAAATGGCTGACGATCGATTCCTCGTGATGCGACTCGGCTCGCTGGGCGATATCGTGCATACGTTTCCGGCTGTCGGCGGCCTGCGAGAATCTTTCCCTAAGGCAGAAATCATCTGGGTGACGCATCCGAAGTGGGAAGCGCTGGTCCGTTCGAGCAATCTCGCGAATGAAATCTGGACCGTGGACACTCGCGACTGGGCGGCACTGCAGAGCATCCTCGCGCGCGTTCGCCGGCATCATTTTGAAGTGGCGATTGACTATCAGGGCTTGTGGAAGTCGGCTTCGATTCCATTTTTGACTCGCGTGCCCAGGCGAATTGGTTTCTCTTCGGACACGATTCGCGAAGCGGGGGTCCCGTTGTTTTATACGGATCGCGTTCGCGTGAATCCGGCGACGCACATGGCCGAACAAAATGGCGAGCTGTCGGCGCGAGCGGGAGCGAAGTCGCCCACCGGCAGCGTGACGCTCAGTATACTGCCCCAAGACGAGGCAGCAACGAAGAAAAGATTGGAAACCGAGGGGATCGCGGACTATATCGTGCTAAGTCCGGGTGGCGGTTGGCGATCCAAGTGTTGGCCGCCGGAGCGTTTTGGCAAACTGGCGCGCCGCATTTCTGAAGATCTGGGACTTCGGTGCGTGATCAATGCCGGCCCCGGCGAAGAAGATTTGGCGCAGAGCGTGATTGCGGCAGCTGAGGGATCGCAACCGGTTGCATACAGCGGAAATTTAGGAGAATTAATGGCGTTGCTTAAGAATGCAAGTGCCGTCGTTGCAGGCGACACCGGGCCCCTGCACCTGGCTGACGCGCTGCGAGCGCCGGTGGTAGCGATTTTTGGCCCAACCAATCCGGCGCGAAACGGGCCCTATTGGCATTCGGGCGTCGTCCTGCGCTGGGAGGGCGCGGAAACAACCTACAAACGCGGAGCGGCACCCGATGAATCGCTGCTGCATGTAAGTGTGGACGAAGTGTTGAGCGCGTTGCGCGGCCTGCGTGAAGCCGCATGACAAAGGCTGCGGCGCTATTCGCGCGATGGCGTGTCCGGTTGGGCTATGTGTTGGCAGTGTTCGTGTTGTGGTTCGCAAGGCCTACGCCGTCCAGCGTAATTTTGGGCGCTTTCGTTGGCGCCGCTGGACTCTGCGTTCGCGCCTATGCTGCAGGGTATCTGCACAAGCAGTCCGTGCTTACCGTCACGGGGCCTTATGCCTATACGCGTAATCCTCTTTATCTGGGAAGTTCCATCCTGGCATTGGGAGCCGGAATCGCGACGCGGTCTTGGATTTCGGCGACCATTCTCGTGGTCTACTTTGCCCTTGTGTATGCCGTGGTGATGCGCCGCGAGGAACAGGAGCTGTTCCTTCAGCACGGCGAGGCGTTTAGGGCGTACGCCGCCGCTGTGCCATTGTTTTTCCCGCGGCTGACGCCAGCGAGCTTGGGCGGCGCGAGCGCAGGACGCTTTTCGCTAGCGCAGTACAAGAAAAATCACGAATACGAGGCGGCCGTCGGTTTTCTATTGCTGCTCGTTGTTTTCTTGCTGAAGTGGCATTTCAGGCCGGCCTGAATCCAGGTGGTCCGTGATTTGCGGGCACGAAAGGTAGACACTTCGAAACGCTGGCCGTCCGTAGCGATGTGAATTGCGCCGTTCTGATCAGTACGCAGAATTGGCACGCCTGCTTGCTGCAGCCGCCGGAGAGTTCAGCTTCGCCTGGCGGTCATTTCGGCGGGAGAAGCAAGTCCCTATACCCAGCCGAGGCCGGCTCTGCAAATAGGTAAACGCCCGGCCACAACACCATCGCAATGCCGAACGCAATGGCGGTTGCGATGGGTATGACCGGCAGCTTCATCAGATTCGCCGCAATCGCACCAGTGTTTCGATGTGAAATGTTTGCGGGAAGAGATCGAAGAAATCCACCGACGCGATCTCGTACTTGTGCGCGGGTGCTGGGAGTTCCGCCGGTTTGCGCGGCGTTTGCAACAAGACGGCTAGGTCGCGCGCTAAGGTGGAAGGGTCACAGGAAAGATAGGCAATCTCGGCCGGTCCAAGGTCGGCGAGTTTTTGCGCAGACGATTGTCCCAGGCCCGCTCGCGGGGGATCGAGAACGACGAATTCCGGCTTCTCGTTGGTCTTCTTGAGATATTCCTCGGTGTGCTCGTTTTGCGAGATTACTGCGACTCCGGCCTTCTCTGCATTTTCGCGGAGATTGCGGGTCGCAGACAGATTGGCGTCGACGCTGACCACTCGCTGAAATGATTTCGTCAAAGGAAGCGTAAAAAAGCCCACACCCGCATACAGATCGAGCGCCAAGTTGCCCTTTGCGTTGTCGATCACAGTCTCGAGCAAGTCTTCAATCGCAAAGCGGTTAACCTGAAAAAATGACAAATGGCTCACGCGAAAATCGTATCCACCAGCCTGATGGATTAAGCAGCCCGGACCGGAGAGCTCGAAGCGATTCGTCTTCTGATCGAGCAACAGCAGGCTTTCGAGTGAAGGAAGCACGTCGCGAAAGAGCTTCGTCAGTTGCGCAACCGGCGCGTCAAAATGCTTGAACGCGACGTTCAGCGCAATCTTAGCGTCCGTCGAGTCCGCGAAGGCCTCGATTTCGAGTACTTCTGGAGGCAATGAGCCGCCGCGAGTAATTTCCTGAAGCCGGGAAAATGTGTCTGCGAGTGCCGGCGACAGGATATCGCAGCGATCCACGGGCATAACCGTGTTGGTTTCCGGCAGAAAATAGCCGAGTGCTCTCGGATTGGCGTGGCGCACGGCCCATTGAGCACGGTTGCGGTAGTGAAGTGGCTCCGCCGTGTGGACCTTAATATCTTCACTCCAGTCCACTCCACCCATGCGCGAAAGCGTCTCACGCAAAATCTCCAGCTTGAGCCTGACCTGCTCCTCATAGCTCGCGTGCTGGTAATGGCAGCCCCCGCACACACCAAAATGAGGGCAGAAGGGTTTGACGCGTTCACTATTTGCCTTGCTGATTTCCAGGGGCTTTGCCCAAACCAGCTTCTTCTTGCGAGAAACCGCTTCTGCCTTGATCTGTTCGTCCGGCAATACGTACGGGACAAATACGGTGTTACCGTCGGCGTGGCTCAGGCCGTCCCCGCCGTAGACCATCTTCTCAATCAATAACTGTAATTCATCTGGCATAGCCGCTCTCATTCTCCATAATTCGCCGGAAAAGAACAGTGGCGAATGATGCAAAGCCGAAATTTGCGTGAAGCGTTTCTACGAAAGATAGAAGAGGCTCAAGCGTGGAAGGCGAAACTCTTCCAGCAAACGCTTTTGCAGATATTGCTTCTCGACCAGCGCCAGCTGCTCGGCTTTCATTTTGCGGCGGTAAGCCGCAAGGGCGCTGTCCATCTCGCGGCGAATCCGCAGCATCGTCTCTTCGCTGGCATGCAGTAACAACCCGGCGTGAATTCGCTCGTCCAGAACCGTCAGCCGGCGCTCGAGATCTTCCACGTCGATCGAACTCGGCGCTTCCAGTAGCACAAAGCAAGTCCGCAATCCGCTAACGCACTCTTCTAATATTCTCATGAGCGCGGAATTTCCGCTGTGAACACCCATCGCGGCGCGGAGCATTTCCGTGTTACGCGAGAAATAGCTCTTCAGTTCGTCCCGTTGAAACGGTTCCGCAATTTGTCGAGCCGTTGCGCTTCCTGCCTTGCCAGCGGCAGCTTCTTGAGATTCTTCCGCCGCCTCCAACACCGCATCGGTGCAGTACGCCAAGCTTTTCAGGGAGTTGCCGGCCCCGCGCCGCGAACGTCCATAGCTTTCGAACGCGCGGTCGATCCCCTTGAACACAGCTTCCAGCGGAACGCCGGCCTTCTGCCATGTCTCCATGATCGCCCAGTCGAGTGGAGAGACCAGCAGGTGCGATCCGCGCTTTTTCCAAAAATATTCTTCAATCTCGGTGAAATAGTTGAAGTAGTTCCAACGGTCCATTCGCGAGCTACCGGGCCGCTTTGTGTTCGGTTTTCTTGTTTGCGTCGTGAGGCTGGTTCTTCTCCCAAATCAGTCGCAAACCGTCCAGCGTCAGGAACTCATCCGTCTCCTCGATATGCTTGGAGCCTTTCGCCACCAGCTTCGCTTGGCCTCCGGTGGCGATCACCCGCACCTTGCCGCCGATTTCCGCCTTCATTCGAGCCACCATGCCGTCCACCATATCTACTGCTCCGTAGTACAAACCGGCTTGCATGTTCGCTACTGTATTGGTGCCGATCACCTTTCCGGGGTCCTTAATCTCAACGCGCGGCAATTTCGCGGCGCGCGCAAACAAAGCTTCCGCTGCAATGCCGATTCCCAGAGCGATCACGCCGCCGAGATACTCGCCCTTGGCCGAAATCACGTCAAACGTAATCGCCGTGCCGAAGTCCACAACGACACACGGTCCACCGTATTTGTGAAACGCGGCGACACCATTCACGATGCGGTCGGCGCCAACTTCCTGCGGATTGTCTACCAATACCGCCATTCCCGTTTTCACGCCCGGCTCGACAAACATCGCCTTCTGCTCAAAATAAATCTTCGCCGTTTGCGCCAGCGTCCAGTTCATCGGCGGCACCACTGAGCTGACGATCACGCCTTGCACTTCCTTAGGATCGAGCTCTTTCAATGTAAAAAGATTGCGGATCAGCACGCCATATTCGTCCACCGTCTGCGAGCGCGCGGTGGTCAACCGCCAGTGCGCGGTCAGTTCTTCGCCGCGAAAAACTCCTAGCACCGTGTTGGTGTTGCCTACGTCAATAGTCAGCAGCATTTTGGCTGGCACTCACCTTGCATCCGTAACGTCGCCGGCAATGACCGTAACAATCTTGCCGTCTTCGCGCTCCACCTGCAGCAGGCCCTCGGGTGCGAGGCCCGCGGTCACGCCCGTGAAGCTCTCCGCTCCGTTCGTCACGCGCACCTTTTTCCCGACAGCATACGACGATGCTTTCGTGAAGCGCGCCGTGACGGACGACGCTCCTTCGCGCAGAAAACGATTGTAATCGTTCTCAAATTCGCGGAGCAAACGAGCCAGCAACTCCAGGCGCGATTCGTTTTTGCCGGTCTCGGCGCGCAACGACGTCGCCATTGTGCTCAGCTCGCCCGGAAATTTCTCCTGGTTGACATTGATCCCGATTCCTACGATGACGAAGCGGACCAGAGTCGTATCGGAGTACATTTCCGTCAGAATGCCACCCAGCTTCTTGCCATTGAGCATCAGGTCGTTGGGCCACTTCAGATCAACCTGCAAGCCAGTTCGCGCCTGAATCGCAGCATGAGCCGATAGGCCCGCCATCATCGTGAGCAGCGGAGCCTGCACGGGAGAAATCTTCGGCCGCAGCAGCAGCGTGACGTAGATGCCTGTCCCTCGTTCGGAGTGCCAGCTTCGCCCCGCCCGGCCCCGTCCTGCGCTCTGCTCCTCGGCAAGAATTACGGCTCCTTCCGGTTCGCCGGCATAGCCGAGTTCCATGCCGACACGGTTGGTCGAGTCTGTCCTGAAAAAGTGACAGATTCGCTTTCCGAAGAGGCTGCCTTTTAGCTTCGTTCGCAAAAGCTCTGGCGTCAGGATGTCCGGAACCCGCTCCAAAAAGTATCCGGTATGCGGCCGGCCCTTTACGCGAACGCCGACTTCGCGCAACTGTTCAATCCATCTCCATACCGTCGAACGAGACACACCAATTTCTCGAGCGATTCGTGCACCGCTGATCGATATGGTCGCGTTATTCGCGAAAAGCGCTAGCAGAGAAGCGAGCCGCTTATCCGTTGCGCCCGGCAGGGAAGTGGAGGCCATAAATGTAGCGGTAGCTTACTTGTCCTCGATGGAGTCCACAAGCAAGCTGAGGTTGGCTGCGGGAGCGGAGTGTGTGAGTGATCCCGACGACAAAAAGTCTGCGCCGGTTTCCGCATAAGCGCGAACATTTTCCAGCGTGATGCCGCCGGAAATTTCCACGATGCACTCAGGTTGAAGCTTGCGGGCCAGTTCGACGCACTGCTTTGCTTCGGCCGGCGACATATTGTCCAGCAGCACCGACTCCGCGCCCGCTGCCAGCGCTTCTCGCAGTTCGCCTTCATCGCGCACTTCGATCTGAATCGGCAAAACAGTGTCCGTAGCCCGCACCGGGACCGCCTCTTCGTATGCTGTTAGTGCGCCAGGCTTCGCGTGGAGGGCGGCGTAGGCATTAGCCTGATCCAGCGCAGCCTTGACGCCGCCCGCGAGCGCAATGTGATTCTCTTTAAGCAAAATGGCGTCATACAGCCCGATGCGGTGATTCGTGCCGCCGCCGGCCTTCACCGCATATTTCTCCAATAATCGCAGCCCCGGCGTCGTCTTGCGCGTGTCGCGAATCCTTGCCCGCGTCCCTTGGATCTTTTCCACAAAATGGTGCACCAGTGTGGCGATTCCGCAGAGCCGACCCAGAAAATTCAATGCAGCCCGCTCGCCCGTCAAAATGGCGCGGGCTTTTCCCTCCAGATGCAACAGCACATCGCCTCTTGATATCGGCGAGCTTTCCTGCACACGCCGTTCGATCTGCATTTCCGGATCGAGCGCCCGAAAAACGCGCTCGGCCATGGGCAATCCGGCGCAGATCAAATCCTCGCGCGCCAGGATGTGTGCCTTGCCGATCGCTTTTGCGGGAATAGTAGCGAGCACGGTGGCATCGCCCGCGCCGACATCCTCTTCCAGCGCGGTCTGCACCAACCGCTGTACGTATTCGGAATCCCAGTTCATCGATCTGCCGCGGGAAACACTAGCGCGGTTTTCAGCCACAATTCAACTGTTCGAGGCGCTCCTCTATCTTGGCGAGCTCGATACGATCTTGGGCCATTAAAGCTTCCATGCTTTGAACGACTTTCTCCGGCGCGCGATTGCGAAACGTTTCGTCGGAAAGCTGACGCTCTTTCGAGGCGATATTTTTCGTCAACCGTTCCCCTTCCTTTTTCAGACGAGCGCATTCTGCGGCGACGTCCACCGTCTCCGTGTAAATAATTCGCACATCGAAAAGAGAAGTCGAACGAACAGCTCCGCCAGCTTGCAGCTTCTCCGCCGAGACCTTGAGTTCGGTCAGCAGCGCGAGCCGCAAAATGCCGTCCAAGTTCGCCTGAATCACAGAGCGAACCTTGGCGTCGCTGCTCGAAAACTCCGCGGCAACGCGTTTTTTTGGATCGAGCTTCATGTCAGCCCGAATCGCACGCACGGTTGTGACTACTTCCTGAACCAGCGCGAACTCTTGTAAGGCAGAGTCGTTTCGCCATTCGGCGCGAGCCTCCGGATAGCGTTCCAGAGCGATGGATTTCGCTCCAGGTCGCTGCGGCAGCTGGTGCCATAGCTCCTCGGTTAAAAACGGCATGACCGGATGGAGTAAGCGCAACGCCGTATCAAAGGCGGCAAACAGGTTTTCCCAGGCAACGGTAGCTCGTTCGCGATTTGCTCCGTTCAACTCTGGTTTGACCCATTCGATATACCAGTCGCAGAAATCGTTCCAGAAAAATTGGTAGATGCTCTGCGCGGCTTCGTGGAACCGGTAGGTCTCAAAAGCCGACTTGACCACCTCGAGCGTATCGGCCAAACGGGCAAAGAGCCACGCATCGATCAACGGCACGGAACCGCTCGAGGAGTAGGGCGCCTTGTCGCGAACTTCTGGCGCGGCGAGCGTTTCTAGCTTTGCGCCACCCTCCTCGAACTTGTCCAGGTTCACAAACAGGAATCGCGCCGCATTCCAGATCTTGTTTGCAAACGACCGCGCGCCCAGCAGTCTGTCTTCCGACAGAACGATGTCCGTGCCCGGCGCGGCCATGGAAGTCAGGCAAAACCGCATCGCGTCCGTCCCGAACTTTTCATTCAACGCCACGGGGTCCAGGCCGGTTCCCTTGGATTTGGACATCTTTTCGCCACTCGCGGTTCGCACCAGCGAATGCAGGTACACCGAGCGGAAGGGAACCTGTCCTGTGAGGTGCAGGCCCATCATCACCATGCGGGCTACCCAGAAGAACAAAATGTCGTAACCGGTAATCAGCGCGCTGGTCGGGTAGTATTTCTTGAAATCGGCTGTCTTTTCCGGCCAGCCCAGCGTTGAAAACGGCCACAACGCGGAGCTGAACCATGTGTCAAGCACGTCGTCATCCTGACGCAGTTTGTGCGAACCGCAATGCGCGCACGAGGCCGGCACCGTGCGGGCTACGGTGACCTTCCCGCAATTGCCGCAGTGCCACGCGGGAATCCGGTGTCCCCACCACAGCTGCCGCGAAATCACCCAGTCGCGGATGTTGCGCATCCAGTGAAAGAACTCTTCTCGGCGATTTTCGGGGACGATCGTGATCTCGTTGCGTTCCACGGACTCCATCGCCCGGTCCGCGAACGACCTCATTTTGCAGAACCACTGGTCTGAGGCCCGCGGCTCGACAACCGTCTTGCACCTTTCGCACCGCCCCACGGACAACGCGTGATCCGTAGTTTTCTCCAGCAGGCCTTGCCCCTGCAGGTCCTCGACGATCTTTTTACGCGCTGCAAACCGATCAAGACCCGCATACACACCGGCGTTGGAACTCATCTTGGCTTCGTCGGTCATCACGTCGATCTCGGGCAAGTTGTGCCGCTTGCCCGCTGCGAAGTCGTTCGGATCATGTGCCGGGGTGACCTTCACTGCGCCGGTTCCGAATTCGCGGTCCACCATAGCGTCCGCGATAACCGGAATTTCACGGTTCATTAGCGGCAGCTTCAGTTTGTTGCCAATCAGATGCCGGTACCGTTCATCTTCTGGATTCACGGCCACTGCCGTGTCGCCCAGCATGGTTTCCGGTCGCGTGGTCGCCACCACCACAAACTCAGAGCTACCAACCACCGGATAGCGGATGTACCAAAGATGTCCGGCGCGTTCTTCGTGGTTCACCTCGAGATCGCTCAACGCCGTCAGACAACTCGGGCACCAGTTGATCAAATAGTGCGCGCGATAAATCAGTCCTTCTTCGTACAAGCGAACGAAGACTTCCGTCACCACGCGCGACAATTCTGGCGAAAGCGTAAATTTCTCTCGCGTCCAGTCGCAGCTTTCGCCGATCTGCTTCATCTGGCCGATAATCGCTCCGCCGCTTTCCGCCTTCCATTGCCAGACGCGCCGCTCAAACTCTTCTCGGCCAAGCCGGCGATAGTCAATTCCTTCGTCAGCCAGTTTTTTTACCACCACGCGCTGCGTGGAAATGCCCGCGTGGTCCATTCCGGGCAAATACAGCGTATTGAATCCACGCATGCGGTGCCAGCGCGTCAGGATGTCGATTTCCGTGTGGTCCAGCATGTGCCCGATATGCAGGGAGCCGGTCACGTTCGGCGGTGGGATGACGATGGAGAAGACCGGCCCGGGCGCGTTCACATCGGCGCGAAACAGGTTGTCTGCTACCCAAAAATCCGCCCAGCGCCCCTCAATCAGTTGTGGATCGTATGCCTTGGCAATCTCCCGGGCCATGCCTGCTAATTCTCCTGTTGGTATGCGGATTCCGGCGTGTACTGCGTAATCTTTGACTATACGGGTAGAAAAGTCAGGCCGTCAAACGAGCGCGCACGACGACACTTTAAGCGAAGCGACTAAGCAGATGGAAGGGAACCTGTGAAAAAGACCTACTTCTTGCTGAGTTCGTCTTTGACGAGCGCTTCGACGACCGGCTTCAGGATTTCTCGCGTAACCGCCTGAAGCACCTCGGGATTCATTTTGGCTAATACCTTGGCGACCAGTTCGTCCATATTAGGTTCAGCCGGTATCACTGCGCTCGCTGGTGGTGCGAGAGGCGCCTCCGCCGCAACCGGCTCCGGCTCGCTAACCACAGAAGCCGACAACTCCTCCGCTTCATGCAATTCCTCATGTACTTCGGGCGAGTACAAACTCTCGGTTTGCGCCGGAGCTTGTTCGACGGGCGCGGAGTAGCTCACCTGTTCGGCCTTTACTTCCTCGATCGCTTCCACCACGTGCTCGTGCGCGGTGGCCATCAAGCCGGAGTTCAAAAACGCTTCGCTAGCGGCCGTCTCTTCCACGACCGCCGCCGGTGTAATTTTCGCGCTGTCCCAGGTGGACGAAAGTTCGTTTGCACGCTGCAGTTCCGCTTCCCACGGACTCAGTCCTCCCGCCATCCACGAATTCAACGGAGGGTTCGGTTCGGGCGCGGCAGTTTCCGCCTTCACTTCAGGCGCTGGAGCAGTGTATGCTGGCTCGGAAACTTGCGCAGCAGGCGTTTCTTCCACTAGCGGTGGAGCAGCAATCTCAGCGGGCGCTGACGTAAACGTTGGTTCCCTAACCGCTTCCGGTTTGTCGAAAATGGCGTTGATCGCCTTCGACCAATCTTCCGGGCCACGCGCAGGAGTCTCCGCGCTATTCGACTGCTGTGCCTTCGCGACTTGCGCAGCCTCTTCCTCAGTGATGGAGAGGCCGTTCTTTTCCACTGAGGGCGCCCATCCTTGCTGCGATTTCTCCGTGCCGATTCCTGCGAATGCTGCTTCACGCCAATCGGTTTGTCCGGCCGGAGCCTCGTTAGGAAGCTCGTCTATCGAACTCGACCGCCAGGCTCCGTTTTTGGAACCCTCATCTTCTGCTTCCTCTTCTCCCTGCTCCCCGCTATGTCCCCAATCGCGCTCTGGGGCGAGTCGGCTGCCCGAGGACGTCGTAAACACTGTTTCTTCCTCTGCGGGCGAGTCGAGCAGCGTGCGGAACGCCAACGGTTGATCAGCCTGGTCAATGTTCACGGGAGCCGGACGAGAGGAGAATACCGGCACACCCAAATCAAGTTCGGCTGCGGGCGCGGGCGGAGGCGGCGGTGGAGCAATCTTCGGCAACGGGGGAGGTTCCGCCTTTGCAGTTGCGACGGGTGGAGGT
>UEXQ01000390.1_pt1 | contig 17678 bp, 9 predicted proteins | sample 4301111 | NCBI WGS metagenome assembly UEXQ01 (sample SAMEA4773181, study PRJEB27434) | metagenome | biome: 2259; feature: agricultural soil; material: soil | place: USA | collected 2014-09 | depth 0.25 m
AAACGCGCGCCCGTCTTCGAGCAGATCGAGCCCGCTCACGCCGGAGATGTCAGAAAAACTGCCGTCTCGGTTATTCAAATAAACCGTGTTGCGTTCGAAACCGGACCAGCTGTGGTCGGACCGGATGAGTTCGTTGATTGCGTTCCATCCGTGCTCGTAGTTCGAATTGGGCGTTGCGTTGGCCGGCGAATTTCCGACGACCTGTCGCCAGAAAAAACTGGAGACTTCCGGCTCCGCTGTTCCGGAAATGTAGCCGTTGGCGACGTAGAGATCGGAGTATCCGTCGTGATCGAAATCCCAGGCGTCGGCAGACCACGCCCAGCGCCCCATCGCCGTGCCGCTCGGTTCGCCGGTCTCGACGAATTTTCCGTTGCCCTGATTGCGGTAAAGCGAATTGCCGCGCGCATGACGGCGGTAAAACGAACGCGTTTCCGCGGAATCCTGCGCGTGAAACGGCTCACTTTCCGAAACACGATGGCCCGCCGCAGACCACATGTTGGAAACATAGATGTCCTGTTTCCCTTTGTTGTCGAAATCGCACCAGCAAGCGCTCATGCCGGCTCCGGGAACATTCGTGCCCGATTCGTCGGAGACTACTGAGAAGGTGCCATCTCGATTGTTCCGGTACAAGTTGCTGCGGCCAAAATCATTCGCAACATACAGGTCGGGGCCGCCGTTTCCGCCGATGTCTCCCCAAGCAGCCGCGAAGCTGTAGCGGTCGTTCTCCGCGTTCAGGCCGGCGGCGGCGGTGCGGTCCACAAAACTTCCGTTGCCTTCGTTGTGAAACAAAAAATTCGGCGGACCATTTCGCGCATCAAAATACGGCGAAGGGTAGTGGTATTGGTCAAGCCCGAGATAGTAGGTGTAGAGGCAAAAATAGATGTCGAGTCGGCCATCGTGATCGAAATCAGCTACGGCAGCATGGGTAAACGTGCCTTCAGGCGGTTTCGCAAACGAAAACGCGTCTGCCTTGTGCGCAAACGTGCCCTTCCCCTGGTTGAGAAAAAGCAGCGGGCCGGAGTTGCACACCACCAATAGATCCTGCACACCGCGGTTTTGAAAGTCCGCAAACAGTGCGCAAGACGTCGGGTCGAGCACGCCGACGCCGGCGCGCTCCGTTACATCTTCGAACATTCCGTCGCCGCGATTGCGATAGAGCCGGTTCGGCAATCCCGAAGGCTGGCATACATAAATATCGTCGCGGCCATCGCCGTCGAAATCGCCCACCGCGATCCCGTTGTTTCCGTAGACGTCGATTCCCGAGGCTCCGTCCAGTACGGTGCGCCAGTGATCCACGCCGAACGCAAGTTGTCTTTCATAGGAATCCACGCTGGCGAAAGCTTGCGCGGTGGCGTCTACGAAAAGCGGTTTAGCTGCCTTTGCGGAACGTTCTTCGGTGAACAGCCACTTGCTGGCAAGCCAATCTGCGGATGAAGCTTGCTTCCAGTCGATCCGCCAGAGGCCGATGCGCTGTTCGCGCACCCCATCCGCTTGCGTGCCGACGAGCGAGTAGCGGACTTCCGAGGAAATATCGGTTGAAGTCGTAGGCAAAACACGGATGATTTCGAATTCGGTGATATCCACCGACCGAAGCGAACGACAGTACTCTGTCCATTGCACCAGAAAAGCGTCTCGGCCAAGCGACGCGCTGCTGTCTGCTAGATCGCCAAACCTGCGACGTCGTATTTCGATACCCGGGCCAGAACGTAACCGTTGTTCTGAAAACTCCCGTGGCCCACGCCCGCGAAATGAATCGTCGAGGAATCGAGCAAGCGTTTCCGGTATTGGCTGTTTTTGCCGAATCGCGTTGCCGATTTCGTTGCAGCGCTGCTGCAAACTGGCTGCATATTTTTCAGTGACGTAAGCATCCGAGCCTTGCGCGACGAGGCGCAGCATGTCGTCGAGCGGGGAAGGGCTCGGGTAAGAAGGCTTCAAGCGAAAGTCGGAGACGGCCGAATCACCCAACAGCAAGGCAAAGGGAAACGGCGCGTAGGCGCGCAGAGGAGCCGGCAGCAGAACGGGTGCTGCATAACCGAGACGGCTTAGAAACTCACGACGATTCAGCGTACTGGGTTCGTCTCGGCGGCGCCCCATTCCAGGATCCTCAGTAGGTGGAGAGTCCGATGGTAGCATCGTTACAGTTTGGTTCAACGGTTTGGCTCGCCGTGGTGCAAACGTTGTCAGGCTGAGCATGCGGTGCAAGCCAGGCCACCGCAAGTAGGCTAGGGAGCTCTTCGATATGGTGACATGGGGAGGACAGAAAAAAACGCAGGGAAACGGGGGATTTTGGAGGCTAAGCGCGAAAAAACCGATGGCCTCAAGAAAAATGCTTGACAAGGGAAAAACCAAGTGTAATTCTTTGCCCCATCGTAGTAGTTTTGCATTAGGGGTGCTGTATAAAAGGTAAGCGTTTACATTAACCGGTAACGCTCTAGTTGAAAATTTTGGGGCCGTGGCGGTGGTCGTTGTTTCCGCCTTTTGACCTGCGTCGTTCGTTGTTTTTCGGAAGGCAAAGTAAGCGTTTACTTTCCGTTCGCGCCGGTCAACAAGGTTCTCGCTCGAGACCACGGGGATGTTCTGAGGAGGATGTTTATGCGACGTAAGACCGTTCTGTTTTGGGGTGGACGGCTGGTTCTGGTGGTTGCGTCTTGTCTCTTGGTTCTCCTGTGCTCGGCGTCTCCGTCGCTGGCACAGGTGGATACGGGCTCGATTTCGGGTGTCGTTGCCGACGCCTCTGGTGGCGCCATCAACGGTGCCAGCGTCACGCTCACCAACGAAGGCACCGGCGCGGAGTTGACCAATACCACGGGTTCGGACGGCGGATACAAGTTCACGCCGGTGCGCATCGGTTCGTACAAGCTGACTGCGACCATTCAGGGTTTCCAGACCATCGTGCAACGCGGTGTGGTCGTCAACGTCGGTGAAAATGTCGTCGCCAATTTTACGCTAAGGCCGGGCTCTGTCTCGGAGACGGTTACCGTTGAATCCACCGTGCCCGTCTTGCAATCGCAGGACGCCTCGGTGGGCCAAGTTGTTGACTCGAAAAGCGTCAACGATCTGCCACTGAATGGCCGCAACTTTACTTTCCTTGCTCAGCTTGCCGCCGGCGTGAATACGCCACAGGCCGACACTCGCGGCAACGCGGCAACTGGTGCGTTTGCGGCCAATGGCAGCCGCCCGGCGCAGAATAACTATCTTCTCGACGGCATCGACAACAACTCCGACACAGTGGACTTCCTCAACGGCACCAACTTCGTAGTGCTGCCCCCGGTTGACGCCGTTCAGGAATTTAAGATCCAAACTTCAGGTTTCAGCGCGGAATATGGCCGTTCGGGCGCCGCAGTGCTGAATGCGACAATCAAATCCGGAACCAACGAATTTCACGGCGCTGCGTGGGAATTCTTCCGCAACGACAAACTCGACGCCGCCGACTACTTTGAAAACGCTGGTGGCGTCCCCAAGGGCGCTCTTCGCCAGAACCAATTTGGCGTTGCGGCCGGTGGCCCGATCATCAAGAACAAGATTTTCATCTTTGGCGACTATGAAGGCTTCCGCCGCGTTCAGGGGACCGTTTTGAACGGCACTGTGCCGACCGCACTCATGCGTAGCAGCGGCTATACGAATTTCACTGAGCTGCTGACTCAAGGCGGAACCGAGACCGACCTTCTCGGCCGCACTGCCCCAACCGGTACGATTTTCGATCCGGCCACCACGCGCGCTCTGAATGCGCCTTGCGGAGCTGGTGCAGGTGTTGGCCTCGACCCAGTGAGTGGTCGAACGTATAGTTTTGCCGCCACAAACTGTCCTAGCGGCTCGCCGGTAGGCACTCCCGTGGCTATTGGTTATGCCCGCGAGCCATTCGGAACTTGCGGTCCGAGCACAGCTGCGTTCACTGCTGCAGGCTGCGGTTTGAATAACCTGGCTGCTGCCGCCGCGGCTGGCCGTTTCGACGCTAACGCGCTCCGTTTGCTGGACCTTTATCCCAATCCCACATCTTCCTCAGTGTTCGGAAATTTCACTACGTCGCCGAAGCTGTTCGAACATCGCAACGCCTTCGACACGCGCATGGACATTAACTTCAATGAGAAGAACCAGCTGTTCTTCCGCTTCAGCCTGGTGGATGATCCGCAGTTCATCCCAGGCATTTTCGGCGGAGTTGCCGATGGCGGCGGTTTCCAAGACGGTAATCAGACCGCCATCGCGCAGCAGAGCGCCATCGGCTATACACACACTTTTAGCCCGAACTTGATCAACGTCGCTCGCGCCGGCCTAAGCTACCTGCACACCACCAGAAACATTCCGGCAGCGAATGACCTCAGCGATCTCCCTGGCAGCTACGGCATCAAGGGCATTCCGCAAGCTCCTGAAAACGGCGGTCTGCCGGCCTTTGGCTTCAACGGCGCTTTGCAAACCCTCGGCGGTAACGCTTTCTTGCCTTCCGACGAAGTCAGCTCTACGTTTCAGTTGACCGACGACTTGACCAAAATCTACGGCAAACACACTTTCAAGATGGGTTTTGAGTGGCAGCACGTGAAATTCTCCACCCTGCAGCCACCCTGGTCGCGCGGCGAATTTGACTTCAATGGCAACTACACCGACCTTCCGGGTATCAACAGCGGCCACACGGGCATGGCTCAACTGCTCTTGATTCCCCAGGCCTCGACTGTAGGGGGAATAGACTACGTCGGCGGACCGGATTCCGTGTTCGTCTCCAACATCTCGCTCACCGACAACGGCAAGAACTACTACGGCGTCTATCTCAATGACGACTGGAAAGTTTCCAGCAAGTTGACCCTGAACCTGGGCGTCCGCTGGGATTACTTCCAGCCCGTCTATGAACACCACGGCGCTCAGGCCAACTTCATCCCCAATGGCGCTCCGACCGGTGGCCCCGCGTACCTCATCCCCAAGGGCAATCAGGATCTTAGCTATTTGACGAATGTGGACTGCAGCGACCCGGCGAATAAGAATTTTCTGACCTGTCTATTGGCAACCGATGGCATTGCTTTGTCGGTTGGCCAGTTTGGCAAGAGCTTGGCGGAAGGGCAGAAGAACAACTTCGCCCCGCGCTTCGGTTTCGCCTATCAAGCCACGCCAAAGCTAGTCGTGCGCGGCGGCTTCGGCATCTTTTACAACGGCTTCGAAAATCGAGGATTCTCTCCGAACCTCGGCGAGAACTATCCGTTCCAGTTCAACTTCTCCTTCTTCAATCCGAACTCCGGCCATCCCATCAACAACTTTGCCGGCTGCCAAGACGCGACTCCGGCTGGCGGCCCGACTTTTGAAACGGGTTTTGCCTGTACGCCGCTCGATCCCACACTGGTCAACGCCAGCGGCTTGGGCCTGCGCGGAATTCAGTATAAGTACCTGACTCCGTATTCAATGGGTGGCAATTTAACGCTGCAATACCAGTTGAGCTCGTCGCTGTCATTGCAGGTCGGTTATGTGACGACGCTGGCGCGGCACTTGGAGGTCTTCCCCGGCAACAACAACGTCACTTCGATCGAGCCCAACTCTGTGGATGTCACCACATTGGTGCCATTTCCCGATTTCGGCCGCGGCAGCAGCCAGGCCGATACCGAAGGCAACAGCCACTATCATGGACTGCAGACTCGCGTGGAAAAGCAATTCAGGAGCGGTTTGACGTTCCTCGCGACCTATACTTGGTCCAAGACCATGTCCGACGCAGGTGACCTCCTCAACGGCGGCAGCGACAATGTTGGCTACCGCGCTCCGGATGTTCCCGGGTTCGGTATCCATCAGGACTACGCTTTGGCCAATTTTGACATCCGCAACGTCTTCCACTTCAGCGGTGGTTATGAACTGCCATTCGGTAAGGGCAAGAAGTTCATGTCCGGCGCCTCGGGTGCCGCAGATAAGATCGTTGGCGGATGGAGCGTGCAATGGATCGCCACACTGCAGGACGGCCAACCGATTCGCCTGAGCTGCGCGAACAACACCCTCCAGCAGGTGAACTGCGGCGCTCTATTCACTGGCCAGCCACTGAAACTGGGCATCCAAGACGTTACCATTGACGGGAAGAAATACACCTCGTGGTTCGGGAATCCGGGCGCTTTCACCGACCCAGCCCCTTGCGCTGCCGGCGCCTGCACGTTTGCAAACTTGGGCGGTGTCACACAAGTTCCGGGTCCCGGCTTCCATCGCTTGGACTTCTCGATCTTCAAGGATTTTCCGTTCAACGAGAAACGCAAGCTCCAGTTCCGCACGGAAATATTTAACATTCTCAACCACCCGAACTTCAACGCGCCCGGTTTCGGCGGGAACGGCGTCGTCGCCATAGGTGGTTCAACTAATTTCACCAACAGCAACTTTGGCCGAATCGGCTCTACCCGCGACGCTCCGTATGACCCGCGGCAGATCCAGTTCGCTCTCAAGTTCCTTTTCTAAACGCAGACAACCACCCCACCGGGGAGGTGCTTCGAAAGAGGCGCCTCCCCGTTTCTGTTGTAGGCAGCTTGCAGCGTCGCGCGGTGCTAACATCGGGTTAACGTGATTCAACGAGGATTCGGCATATTTGGTGGTTTGCTCTTGTCGCTCGTTCTAGCAGGTACTTCGGGGGCGCAAGGAACATCCGCCGGCGCAAAGCCTAGTGCGCCTGCCAGCGGCTCTGCTAGCGAGAAAGATCGGCTCTTCCGAGCGGGCGCGGAGGCCTATGAGTCGGGGCGTTATGCAGACGCCGTAGCGCCGCTCGAAAAGCTGGTCCGGGAAGCTCCCGAAGTCTTTGAGGTGCATGAGTTGCTTGGTCTCGTCTACGCCGCGCAATTACAGGACCCCAAAGCCAATGAGCATCTGGCAAAAGCCGTTCGTCTTAAGCCAGACTCAGCCCCGGCTCGTTCGAATCTTGCGGCGAGCTATGCCCGCCTGGGCAAAATGGACCTCGCTGAGGAACATTTCAGCAAAGCCGTCGAACTTGAGCCCAACACTTACGACACCAACCACAACCTGGGTGCCGCCTACGCGCACAATGGCAAAGTTCCCAAAGCCATTCCGTACCTTGAGAAAGCGCAAAGCCTGAATCCCACGTCCTACGATAATGGTTACGACCTTTCGCTCGCATATTTGGTCACAGGTCGTCTCAAGGAGGCGAGAAGTTCCGTCCAAGCTTTACTGAAAATCAAGGACACGGCTGAACTGCACAACCTGCTGGCGCAAATCGAGGAAAGGGACGGCAACTTCATCGTAGCCGTGAACGAGTTCCAGGCCGCCGCTCATCTCGATCCCAGCGAAAGCAATCTTTTCGATTGGGGCGGCGAGCTGCTGGTGCATCGTACGCTCGACCCGGCCGTCGAAGTGTACCGCCAAGCGACGGAGCGTCATCCGAACTCGTCTCGTTTGATGGTTGGCCTGGGCATGGCCTATTACGCGCGCGGCAACTACGACGACGCGGTGAAGGCGTTCTTGCGCGGAGCGGATCTCGACCCAAGTGACGCTCGCTGCTACAAATTTCTCTCGCGCGCTTACGACAGTTCACCCAGCCAGGCCGCCGACGTCATCGAGCGATTCCGACGCTACGCTGAATTGCAACCGAAGAATGGTTTGGCGCTCTACTACTACGCGATGAGCCTCTGGAAAGGAAAGCGCGTACAGGATCCTGCGTTTGATCCCAAGCCCATTGATGAGCTTTTGCGGCGGGCGATCGCCGCCGATCCCAAGCTCGCCGAAGCTCATCTCCAGTTGGGCAATCTCACAGCCGACCAGGGCAAGTTTGCGGGAGCCATCCCTGAGTACCAGCGCGCCCTCGCGCTGAATTCCGATCTGGCCGATGCTCACTATCGGCTCGGTCAGGCCTACGTCCGCACTAGTCAGAAAGACAAAGCGCAAGAGCAGTTCCAGGTCTACCAGCAGCTGCGCGCACAGCACCTCGCCGATCTCGATAAGCAGCGTGCGGATATCCGTCAGTTTGTTTACTCGGAAAAGGAGAGCGCCCGCCCATGACCGCCCCCTTCGCCTTTACCTTCCTGTGTACGATTAGCCCACGCGCAGTCGCTGTGGTTCTAGCACCATTACTTAACTCAAGAGCTACGTTAACCTCGCGTGTGTTCAGTTGTAGTTGGCCTCGCCGAGGTTTTCCTTTCCTCTCCGCTCAGTCACCGGATCTGAAAGTCGCCCAAAGTTGTCCTTCGATAACCCTTTTATTTGCTATGTTTAGCTGCGACACCGGGGGTATACACCATAATCTCTCCTCCGGAGGCACTAATGCTTGACCGTCGTTTCCGGACCTGGTCTCCGTCCTTGGCCCTCTCTCGCAGGGAGTTCCTCCGCGATGCCGCGGGCCTCACTCTCGGCAGCAGTCTTCTCCCTGGCGGACTGCTCGCACGCTCCGGCGTCCTACAGCGCGATCGCAAAGTTGTCGTCATTACCTTTGGGGGAGGCGCTCGCGATCAGGAAACGTTCGCTCCGGAAGGCCAAGAGAACATTCCGCACCTGATGAAGGAACTGATTCCACAGTCCGCGTTCTTCACCCAGGTGGTCAATCGCGGCATCCTCGGTCACTACGTTGCGACCGCGAGTTTAGCCACCGGCGTCTATGAGACGATCAACAATTTCGCCTCGCTGCCGCCGGAAAATCCCACGGTTTTTGAATACTTCCGCAAGGACCTTAAGCGGCCGGCTTCCGATGCGTGGGTGGTCGCGCCCAGTAACGGTTTCAATCGCATTGGCGAAAGTAGCCACCGCTCGTACGGCTTCGGTCAAGGCGCGCGCGTGATCCTTCCCAAGCATCTACTCACCGCCGCAACCAAAGGCGGCGCGGATTACGAACATCTGCTGCGCGACAACTACGAGACGCCGTTCTTCGCGCCGGAAATTGCCGGCAACGAATTTGAGCTGGAGCAATTGCGCAGCATGTTGAAGCTGTCCGTCAGCGAATTTAAAGCGCGCGCGCTTACACTCTCCAGTCCCGACGAACTTTCCGTCTACATTGTGCGCCAGTTGATGCGCCAGGTTGCGCCCAGCTTGCTCTGGATCACCATGCACGATATTGACATCGCTCACGCCGGCGCATTTTCTCTTTACATCGACGGCATTCGCCGCACCGATCGGCTCTGCGCGGAGGTGTGGAAGGCCATTCAATCGGAACCGGAATATGAGGGAAAGACAACGCTGTTTATTCTTCCGGATTTCGGCCGCGATTCAGACGAGGATTCCGCAGGCAACGGTTTTCAGCACCATCGCACCGGCGATGCGGCGTCCCGCACGACCTGGATGATGGCGCTCGGGCCTGGAATTCGCGAAGGCGTTGTCCACGAGCGCGCTCTCGATTCGACGGATCTCGTTCCGACAATCGGCTCCATCATGGGCTTTTCGCCGTCATTGGTGCATGGCAGCCCGATTCGGGAACTTACCTGAGCGACCATGCTGCCCAGCGAACTCAAACCCGAACAGTTCAAGAGCTATCCGCCGCTGGCGCGCAAACTGGCCGCGGACAACATCGCCACGCTGCGGAAACTTCCGTTGAGTTTTCTCCCCAGTCTTCTGCGGGAAGTGATTGAGTACGATTACAAATTTCCCGCCGAGCGCCGCGCGCTCGACAAGGAAGTCGGAAATCTTGCATCTCTGTCTGCTGCGCAGTGGAGGGAGTGGCTCGGTGAATTTGAATCCATTCAAATGTCGCCGGCGCTGGAAAAGCTCGATTGGGTAAATTCACCTGCGCAGTTCGTTGAACAGCTTTCGGCGCACCTGTGGACCACGCATCAGCAGGATGCATTCCGCAAAGCCGCTACCGACTACGGGAACCGGTTGCACACCGCGGCGCCGCCAGAGAATCCCGCGATTCCCCGGCTGGGAATGGCGATTGTCGGCCAAGGTGTGACGGCGGGTGACTATCCGCTCTTCCGACGGCTGCGTTCGCACGGCGCTTACTACACACGCGTCAGTCCCGCAGGCGGGTTGCCAACCCTGCTAGAATTCGCGGCGGTTCGCGCAAAATCGCATCCGATTCCGTACGGCCACTGGTACGTGGACGGGGGACGGTCCGCCGAACACGATCCCGCTCTAGTTAGCGTCTCGTATGAAGCGCTTGAGCCCGCTCGCAATGCTCTGCTCGGTAAAATGCAAAAACACAGCGAGGCTCCCGGCAACGGCCCCGAAAATCTTCGTACCGTTATGGCGGCGCTGCGGCCGTCCGATCTTCGTCTCGATAAATCCATTCCGGATCCCGTGCTGGCCCGGTTTCAAATGAAGTTGCTCACGGAAGGATCAGGCACGCAAATTTTCAGTACCACTTTCGCCCAGTGGGCTGCGCGCGAAGTCTTGCGCCGCGCCCAGCCTCTTACGCTCGTCGTACGTTTCGCTCCGCGCCAGCGCCAGCGCCCGATGAACGAGTTGCTCTCGGTGTCCACCGAGAAAATCGAATTCGACGCCGAGGGGTCGCTGGTTGACGCCGACATGGGCTCCTACTACAACTGGATCAACCAGCAGCGCTTGACCGGTGCTGACCATTCCTGCTTTATCGCGTGGTTTGAGAATCACAACGAAGCCATCGCCATCGGCCCAACCGTGCCGCGCGGAACCGTCTCGAACGCGCCGACAGACTTGAACAAGATTCTGAGCTGGACGGTGTGAAGGAAGAAAGAAAAATACCTCGTAGCTAAAAGGTGTGGCGAGTATCGGGAACGGCGCGCAAACGCTCCGCGCTGGTTTCCGCGGTGATATCACGCTGCGGCATCGCGAGCAGTTCGTACCCAACCATGAATTTCCTTACCGTCGCGGAACGCAAGAGCGGCGGGAAGAAGTGCGCGTGGAAGTGCCACTCGGGATGCTCCTTACCGTCCGTGGGCCGTTGGTGGAAGCCCATGGAGTACGGAAACGATGTCTGGAATAAGTTGTCGTAGCGCGTGGTCAACCGCTTCAGCACATCGGAGAGTGCATCGCGTTCTGCACGGCCGAGTTGGTCAATGCTGGCGACATGGCGGCGGGGAAGGATCATGGTTTCGAAAGGCCACGTCGCCCAGTAGGGAACGACAGCCAGAAACTCTTCATTCTCGACGACCACTCGATCGCGTCCGCGTTTTTCGAGCAGGTGGTAATCACACAACAGACAGCTTTTGTTTTCCTCGAGGTACGCTCGCTGCGATTCCTGCTCTGTCTTCGCAACGTTCGGAATGAATGCCGTGGACCAGATCTGGCAATGCGGGTGCGGATTGCTGGCCCCCATCATCGCGCCGCGATTTTCAAAAATCTGCACGTAGCTGATGTCGGGGCGCGATCCAAGGTCCACGAACTGTTCCGCCCAGCAATCCACGACGGCACGGATGTCGTCGGGCTCCATCATGGATAGAGTCAGATGATGTTTTGGAGAAAAGCAGAGTACGCGGCAGACTCCGGTTTCCGTTTCGGCGACTAGGAGATTGTTTTTGTTTACGCTGCCGCGCTGTCCTTCGGGCAGCAGCGCCGGAAAATCATTGTCGAAGACAAAGACAGTTGCATACTGCGGATTAATATTTCCGGTCGACCGCGTGTTGCCCGGGCACATATAACACTCGGGATCGTATTCGACTTCGCTTTTCTTTGCGGTGGCCTCGACCTGGCCTTGCCAGGGTCGCTGCGTGCGATGCGGCGAAACCAGAATCCATTCGCGCAGCAGCGGATTGAAGCGGCGGTGCGGCTGTTTGTTCGCGTCGAAGCCGCTAGAAACATCAGCCATTGGCGTTCACTTCGGTAACGCCGGCACCGGCGGCGGAGACGTAGATCTCGGGCGAAATTCCAGTCGCTTGGTGGTATGCAGAGCGCATTTCGGCTTTGAATCGGTCGACGGATGTCGCCCGAACCAGATTGATGGTACAGCCGCCAAATCCGCCACCCGTCATACGGGAGCCGATGACACCGTCGCGGCCGCTTGCGAGATCCACCATGATGTCCAACTCGCGGCAGCTGATTTCGTAATCGTTTTTCATGCTGAGATGCGAGTCGGCCATGCACGCCCCGACCCTTTTCAAGTCGCTGCTTTGCAGCGCGGCGACAGTACTTAGGACACGCTCATTCTCGCTGACGATGTGATGGCAACGGCGATAGATCAGCTCAGGAAGATCACCACGATGGGATTCCAGCTGAGCCGGCGTGACGTCGCGCAGCGCATTGACCGCCGGGAAGTATTGCCTGAGAAGACGCACGCCTTCTTCGCACTGCGCGCGGCGATCGTTGTATTCACCGCCGGAGTGGCCGTGTTTGACCATGGTGTTGCAGATGACCATGGTAATCCCGGCGGGAAGCGGCAGGAGCTTATATTCGAGGGAACGGCAATCGAGAAGGATGGCGTGATGCGCGCTGCCGAAGCAGGAGGCGAACTGGTCCATGATGCCGACGCGAGCGCCGACAAATTCATTTTCGGCGCGCTGGCAAAGCTTCGCGACTTCTACGAGCGGAAGGGAATGCCCGGATGCGGCGAGAAGCGCGCTCGCAACGGATACTTCCAAGGCGGCAGACGAGCTAAGGCCTGCACCGCTCGGTACATCACTGTAAACGGACATGTCCGCGCCGCAGAGAGTGACACCTGATTTTTGCAGCATGACGGCGACGCCGTGAACATAGTCGGACCAATGATCGCGCGGCTGCGGCGAACGCTCGGCTAAATCGATTTCGGAGAATTCGTCGAGGTTTTCCGAGTAGACGACCAGTTTGCCGTCGTTGCGGGACGAAATCGCGGTCCACGTGTAGAGATCAATTGCGGCTGGAAGAACAAAGCCGTCGTTGTAGTCGGTGTGCTCGCCGATCAAGTTGACGCGACCTGGAGACCGGAAAATTCGCGGGGTTGAGGCAAAACGCGCAGAGAATGACTGAGCAAGACGCAGCGGAGCCTCGGCGGTGGTCGGCTGGCCAGTCGTGTTTTGCATCGCGCAGCAGTTTCCCTTAGCCAGAATGGGCGAAGCAGCCGGTCGCTCGCGGAGGGCAATCGGAAGACAAAAGAAAGGGACGGGAGGAAAGGAGAAGGGAAGGCCCGACGAAATTGCAAGCGTTTACACTCAGGCGGCTGCCCAAACCCAGCCTCCTCCGCGATGGGTATATCTTCCGGCAACGTGGAAGCATTGTCAAGAAGCTAGATGCTTTGGAATCAAAGAGTTCGGGTGGATTCTCGAAGAACCAAGTGGGTCGTCATGGTGTAGTCGGCGGGGTCTAATTTCTCTCTGCGAATCAGCTTTTCGAGCGCGGCAAACGCAGTGAAGGCCAGTTGTGAACGGGACAAAATGATGGTGGTGAGGGGGGGCTGAGTCAGGCGCGAAAAGGATATGTCATCGTAGCCGATGAGAGAAATATCGCCTGGCACCTGGAGGCCGGCGTCATGAATCACGCCGAGTGCGCCGATAGCGGTGAGATCGTTGGATGTGATTACGGCAGTCGGAGGCTCGCTAAGGCGAAGCAGATTGTGCATCGCAGAAATGCCGCCTTCCATGCGATGGTCGCCTTTCTCGAGATATTCCTCCGGCACCTCGATGCCGCGGGCGTTCATGCCGGCAACAAAAGCGTCGAGACGGCGGCGGGCGGAAGGCAAATTTAGCGGGCCGGAGATGAAGGCGATGCGGCGATGGTTGAGAGAAAAAAGATGCTGGAGCGCTTCCTGAATTCCTTGTGAGTAGTCGATGACAATGTTGGCGCTGTGCTCGGTGTTCTTGCCGGTGTCCATGAAAACGGTGGGGATGTTGCGGCGCGTGAGATCGGCGACCATGGCGGGATCGGCTTCGGAAGTCATGATAGCTGCGCCGTCCACTTTGCGTTCGACCATGCGCCGGATGCATTCGACCATGCGCTTGGGCTTGTAGTCGGTGTTGGCAATGATGACTTCGAGGCCCTTTTGCACGGCTTGATCTTCGAAGTGTTTTACGAGCTCCGGAAAAAAAGGATTGGTGATGTCAGAAATGATGAGGCCGAGCATGCGAGAGCGGCCGGAGACGAGCGTGCGCGCATGGGTATTGGGATAGAAATTTAGTTCCTTGATGGCTTTCTGGACGCGCTCGGCAGTGCGGGCACTGACTTTGTCTGAACCGTTGATAGTGCGTGAGACGGTCGCAGTGGAAACCTTTGCAAGCTTGGCGACTTCTTTAATGTTCATGGAGCCAGCATTGGCACGACGGCATGAGCGGTAAGCCAGCCGGGCGCTTGTGGGGGAATAGTAACGCGAATAAGGGCGTGCGCGAAAGCGTTTGCACGAGGCGAGTTGAGGCGGGCGAGATTCGCGTCAATAGCGCCGGCCTGTGTGCGAGCGTGAGCGCCGGGGCGGAAGCAGGAGTACCTGCCGGAACGCCCGGGTAACGTGTGGGCGACAAGAACGGTGGCTCGGGCCAGTGCACTAGGAGGTCTTACGGTTTGACGCCCGGCTGGGTCATGTCCTTGATGTCCTGGCCGGAGGCGACGGGGAAGAGGTAGTTTAGAGTTTGCGCGGCTTGAGATTCGCCGCGCGGATTGCGCAGCGTTAGTTGCAGCTTGGCGTGATGGACGGCTGGATCGGCGGTCCAATCGGCGTGAAGCGTTTGCGATTGATCCATGTCAGCTAGTGCAAAGTCGCCTTGATGGAGGAGTTTGCCTTCGCCGTCGCGATATTCCCAGTGGAGTTTGTAGTCCTTCAGCGGATAGGAAGGCAGCTCAGCCAGAGGTTTGCGGCCTGTCGTGACTTCGAACCCACCTGTTTGATACCAGCCGACGTATTTCCACTTTGCATTTAAAACTGCCGGTGAATTGCGCTTTTCCCACGCGAAAAACGAGGGACGCCGCTGGCGGTATTCGTCCACCACACCATGATCCACGTAGCCTTCCATGTGGCCGGGCCAGAGATTGCGGTGGGATTTATAGTCCTGATAGCACCAGAAGATGGCGCCGGCGATCCAGTCATATTTAGCGAAGAGATCGAGTTGGTGGTGCAGGATGTGCACGCGGAGCTTGTCGGCTTCGACGGTGTCGGTGGCAAAGATTCCGGGCGTGCCAAATTCCGAAATGATGAACATTTTGTCCGGGAATGAGCTACCCGCGTGTTCGAGCATTTTCACGAGGCCTTCTTCGGGGCCGTTCCAGGCGCCGTAATACTGATTCATCATGATGAAGTCGGCGTCGTTGGCCGCTTCTTTCTTCGGATCAGCGCCGTAGGAAATGTCGTTGTCGGCGAAAGTGACAAAGCGCGTGGGATCGAGCTGGTTGACGAGCGCTTTGATCTGCTTGAAGTAAGCACGGCCTTCGTCGGTGCTCATATCGCTTTCGTTCGAAACGCTCCAGGCAAAAATGGCGGGGTGGTTGGCGTTCTGCGCGATCATTTCGGTGAGCATCTGGCGGGCGAGGGCGATGAACTTGGGATTGCCGAGCTGATCAGCGCGGGCTTGCCAGATGGGAATTTCAGGGACGAAGAGAATGCCGTGCGTGTCGGCGTATTCGAGGACCTGTTCGTGCTGCGGATAGTGAACGGGGCGCGTAAGCGTGGTGTGAAGGATTTTCAAGTCGTCGTAGTCATGCTTGATGGTGCCGGGAGTTTCGGCGAGGCCTTCCCACGGGGATTCTTCGTGGCGGGTCATCCCGGAGAGCCGGACCTGCTGGCCGTTGATGTAAAGATGCCGGTCGTGGATTTCGATTTTGCGGTTGCCAAAGTGGTCGGCGTTGGAATCGAGGAGGCGGTTGGCGGAGTCGGAGAGGCTGGCGCGGATGGAGTAGAGATTGGCATGGTCGAGGTCCCAAAGCTGGACGTTGGCGACTTCGAAAGCGAGTTCGACGGATTGTTTTGCGCCTGGCGCGAGAATGACCGACTGGGTTTTGTTACCGAGATCGGAGCCGTCGGGAGCGGAGAGATGAGCCGTGACGGTTAGTTTTTGTGGCTTGCCTGAAGGGTTTTCGAGATAGACCAAGTCTTTAACTTGAGCGGAATTCTTAGTGAGATCCACGTCGGAACGAATCTGTTGGCGACGGATGAGGACGGCTTCGTTTTGGGCGAGCCAGATGTCACGCACAATGCCGCCGTAGTGCCACCAGTCGTACCAGATGTTGCCGCCAGGTTTCAGTTTGAGCGCGAGGCCGGGAATGCTGGTTTCCGTAGGCCGATTGTCGAGCTCGACCGCAATGAGATTTTGGCCCGGCTTGAGTAGCCTGGTGATGTCGAAGAAATATTCAGTGTGGCCGCCTTCGTGTTTGCCGGCTTCGGTGCCGTTCACCCAAACACGAGAAGTATAGAAGGTGGCGCCGAAGTGAAGTTCGACGTGTTTTTGTGGCGCGAGCGCCGGCAGATCGAAGGTGCGGAAATACCAGGCGACGCCTTCGTAGTCATCGTATTTGCCGGTGTTCCAGGTGTGCGGCACGCGGACAGCTTCTGTGCCGACGGGAACAGTCTTAAACCAACTTTGCGACTCGCCTTCGGATTTGGGATCAGTGCGGAAGAGCCAGGTGCCGTTGAGGTCGATCCTTTCATTGGCTAGCACGAGCGCCGGAAGAACGAGCAAGAAGCCGAGTAAGAGCGAGCGAAAGAGGGCAGAGGGCTGGCGCATGTGAGATCTCCGGAAGAGCAAATGGGTCGAGAATGTAAACGCTATCATAATGGCGCTGCCTTCCGGCCACAACTGACAAGTCCCGGCTGGCGCGAATTCACCAGCATGCCTCAGAGGACTAGTTGGTTTTTGGTGGCGTGCGGCGAATTTCCAGAGCCGGCTGGGCCGTTGAGTCACAGGGAAGATTCGTGACGAAACGAAGTGTGCCGGTGCGGTCCTGGAAGGCCAGTCCGGATTGTTGATTACCGCCTTTGAATTCGCCCCACTCGGCTGGAATGTATGACACGCAAGTGTAGCCGTAAACGGTTTGCGAGTTCGCCTTAGTGGCGCGCACATCGAGGGCAGCAGAGAGAAGCAGCACGAAAAGGGCCAGGGCAAGAAATTTGAGAGCGAAGCGTTTCACGGACGGTCTCCTGTCAGAGGTGGGCGGCGCTTCGGTTATAGCACGAGCGAATGAATCAAGCTTGTGCTTAGGCGCGGAAAGCATTTTGGGACCGGCAGTGAACGGACTAGCGGATGTGATCTGTAGGCGGAGCGGCGCCCACTCGCGGTTGTGCATGGCCGGTAGCCAGTGCAGAGCCTGACGCGCTTGTGGGCGCGGGCACAATCCAGCGAGCAGCAGACCGATCGCGAGGAACAGGAGAATGGCGACCGCGACGAGGTTCGAACGCTGGAGTGCTCGGGAGGGTTCCGTTTCGGGAGGAAGGAAAAACCAGAGGGACCGATCGGAATCATTGCGTTGCATAGGGCCTCCTCGATGGCTCCGGTCGAGAGCGTTCGGTCAGAGGCGCATCCGGAGAGGCGAGCGCAGCGTTCGCCTCTATGAATGGGACGAAGAGAAGCCGCATTAGGTTGCAGGGATCTCACATAGTTCCTGGTGGTCGACTCACAGACCGCATCATCGCCATGGGGAGCGGAAGCGCACTGTGAACCATAAGGATCGTTGATATCGGCTAGTACATGGGACACGGTATAGGTGCAACCAAACGCAAACGATAGTGTTTAATTAAGCGTGAGGCGATATCCCAGGGATCGCTTCGTTGGGCAAAGTTCGCGCCCGCAGACGGAAATCAAGAACAATCCAGAAAACGTGCGGGCAGGAGGAAGCATGAAGCTCTTTCGCAAAGCGGTAGGTGTGCGGACCCTGGCCATGGCAGCGATGATGGTGGGTTTGCTCACGTTGTCCGGCAGCAGACCAACGCAGGC
>UEXQ01000396.1_pt1 | contig 17501 bp, 15 predicted proteins | sample 4301111 | NCBI WGS metagenome assembly UEXQ01 (sample SAMEA4773181, study PRJEB27434) | metagenome | biome: 2259; feature: agricultural soil; material: soil | place: USA | collected 2014-09 | depth 0.25 m
AGCGAACGATGCGTGGCAACAGCAGTAGTCGAACTCGATTCCCTGCCCGATACGGTTGGGGCCGCTGCCGAGAATGATGATTTTTGGCTTAGCCTGAGCGTCCGATTCGTCCTCATCCTCGTACGTCGAATACATATAGGGCGTATACGATTCAAACTCGGCGGCGCAGGTGTCAACACGCTTGAAGACCGGCGCGACTCCATAACGTGCTCGCTGCAGCCGCACGGCCGCTGCAGTCGTCTTCCACATTTGTGCCAACTGCTCGTCACTCGTGCCGTGCCTTTTTACTTCACGTAGCAATTCCTTCGACGCCGTTTCTACGGTCACACCCGCGGCGCGCTTGTTCATCGCGACCAGATCTTCAAGCTGTCTGAGGAACCAAGGGTCAATCTTTGTCAGCTCGCCGATTTCTTCTGCGTGGATTCCGCGCTCAACGGCAACCAGCAGCCAGTGAATGCGGTCCGGGCGCGGTGTAGCAAGTTTTTCGCGCAACAGCGAATCGGGAGCGTCGGCAGGCGCGCGCCAGGGAGTGTGCGGCTCAAGCGAACGAATGGCTTTCTGAAGCGATTCTTTGAAGGTGCGGCCGATGGCCATCACTTCGCCGACGGACTTCATTTGGGTGCCAAGTGTGCTGTCAGCGCCCGGAAACTTCTCAAATTGCCACTTGGGGATTTTCGTTACGACGTAGTCGATCGTAGGTTCGAACGAAGCCGGAGTCTTTTTGGTAATGTCGTTCGGAATTTCGTCGAGCGACATGCCGACTGCCAAGCGGGCCGCAATTTTCGCGATCGGGAAGCCCGTGGCCTTGCTGGCCAATGCCGAGCTGCGCGACACACGCGGATTCATCTCGATCACCACCATGCGGCCGTTTTCAGGGTTCACGGCGAACTGCACATTGGAGCCGCCGGTCTCCACGCCGACTTCGCGTAGAATCGCCGCCGCGGCATCGCGCATCCGCTGGTATTCCTTGTCGGTGAGAGTCTGAGCGGGGGCGACGGTAATCGAGTCGCCCGTATGCACGCCCATCGGATCGAAATTTTCAATCGTGCAGATGACCACGAAGTTGTCGCGATAGTCGCGCATCACTTCGAGCTCGTATTCTTTCCACCCGAGAACGGACTCTTCGACCAGCGCTTCGTGCACCGGGCTGGCATCGAGCGCCTGGGCAATTGCATCGGAAAACTCTTCGCGGTTGTAGGCGATCGCTCCGCCGGTGCCGCCCAGAGTGAAGGAAGGGCGAATTACCAGGGGAAAGCCCAGTTGTTCGCACAGGCGCATCGCGTCCTGCGCGTTGTTGATTAGCGCGGATGCTGGCACTTCTAGGCCGATCTTGCGGCAGGCATCTTTGAACCAGAGGCGATCTTCGGCGACTTTGATTGCACGAAGGGATGCGCCGATCATTTCCACTTTGTATTTTTCGAGGATGCCGCCTTCGGCCAGCTCCACCGCAAGGTTGAGCGCGGTCTGTCCGCCGACGGTTGGCAGCAAGGCATCAGGCTTTTCCGTTGCGATGATCGCTTCGAGATATTCCTTCGTCAGCGGCTCGATGTACGTGCGATCGGCCATGCCCGGATCGGTCATGATCGTGGCGGGATTGGAGTTGACGAGAATCGTTTCGTAACCTTCGTCGCGTAGGGATTTACACGCCTGCACGCCGGAATAATCGAATTCGCACGCCTGGCCGATGATGATTGGCCCCGACCCGATGATCAAAATCTTCTTGATATCTTTCCGCTTCGGCATTTCACCTCTTCAAAACTCTTTGTGCCCGACGGACCGGCTACCGGCGGGAGCTCCCCGGCTGCTTCCATTCCTTCATCAAATCCGTGAACTGCGTAAACAAATAGTGCGAGTCGTGCGGTCCCGGTGATGCTTCGGGGTGGTATTGGACGCTGAAGAGCGGCAAATTCCGGTGCCGCATACCTTCATTCGTATGATCGTTCAAATTCAGGTGTGTCACTTCTACGTCGCTCGACGGCAGCGACTCGGGATCCACACAGAAGCCGTGGTTCTGCGCCGTGATCTCCACCTGATTGGTCAGCAGATTCTTTACCGGATGATTTGAACCGTGATGTCCGAATTTCAGCTTGAAGGTCTTTCCGCCCAGCGCGAGCCCGCACACCTGATGCCCGAGACAGATACCAAAGACCGGCACTTTGCCGACAAACTTGCGCACGTTTTCGACCGCGTATTGCATCGGCTCGGGGTCACCTGGTCCATTCGACAGAAACACGCCGTCTGGTTGCATCGCGAGAATATCTTCGGCGGGGGTCATGGCGGGAACCACGCTGACCTCGCAGTGGTGATCAGTCAGCAAACGTAAGATGTTCTGCTTGATGCCGAAGTCATACGCCACGACGCGGAGCCGTTGTGCATCTTCGTTGGCTGCAGCTTCGCCCATTTCTTCGGACCACGGGGACGTCGCCAAATCGATCGAGCCCTTGGCCCAATCGTAGGGCTTGGCGCAGCTGACACGGCTGGCTAGCTCCTGCCCGGCCATCGTTGGCAGCTTCTTAGCTTCATAGAACAATTGGTCGGTTGGAGTTCCGTCGGTGGACACTATTCCACGCAGCGCGCCGACCTTGCGGATATGCCGCACCAGGGCACGCGTGTCAATATCCCAAATCACGGGGATCTTGTGGCGGTTCAAGTAAAGATGGGCAGTTTCGGTCGAGCGCCAGTTCGATGCGATTTGCGAAAATTCGCGCACCACCAGGGATTCAATGTACGGCTTGCCCGCTTCTTCATCGTCGAGGTTGGCACCGACATTTCCGATGTGAGGATACGTCAGGCAAACGATCTGCCCAGCGTAGCTGGGATCGGTGAAAACTTCCTGATAACCGGTCAGGCTGGTATTGAAAACGACTTCGCCGCCGCGGCGCGTGATTGCGCCGGCCGCACGGCCATTAAATACGCGCCCGTCCTCGAGCGCCAGAGTTGCGGGACGATGCAGAACTTCGGTCAGTGTGCCCTCCGCTGATCATTTTTCTTTTGCTTCTGTGGTCGTTCCGCCCAGCGAACCGAAATGGTCCACGGGCCAATAGGCGAATACCGCTCGCCCATAAATGAACCGGCTGGGAACCGGGCCGAACACTCGTGAATCGTTGGAACTGATGCGATGGTCGCCCATCACGAAATACATGTTGGGCGGCACCCGCACCGGGCCGTAATCGCTCAAATCCTCATATTGCGGCGGGACGTAAGGTTCTTTTATTTCCTCCCCGTCCACGTAGACCATACCCTGGCGAATTTCGACGCTTTCTCCCGGCAGCGCAATCACCCGCTTGATGAAGGACTTCGTGCGGTCCAGCGGATACCAGAACACAACGACGTCGCCGCGCTGGATCGGCTCGAACCGGTAGACAAACTTGTTGATAAAAATTCGTTCCTGGTCGGAAAGCAGCGGCGCCATGCTGGTGCCTTCGACTTTCACCGGTTGGTACAGGAAAATGATGATGACCAGGGCCAGACCGATCGCGATGAGCAAGTCGCGCGTCCACACGCGGACCTCGTGCCGCAAATGCCTGTGGCGCTGTTTATTTCTTTCTTCCGAAGAATGGAGCGCCGGTTCCACGGCATCGTTCGGTGGATTCGCGGGAGAGATCTGTGAGCGCTCGTCCGAGATCGGCATGTCTGCTTACTTCTTTTATTTATAGCACGCGGAGCGCTGAAGTTTCTAGATTGAATCTCTCGAGACGCCCTGACTTTCTCCTTTGTTCGGCCGAGGTGCCTGCAAATTGAAATCAACATGAAGGTCCGCGACACCGAGCGACGCCAGGCAGTCGCCTGCTAATTGTTTCGCGGCCCTTTTACTTTTCCAGGGCGTAATTCACGGCCGCCAAACAGGCCGTCACCGCGGTTTCAGTACGAAGGATCAGGGAACCGAGTGATGCCTCTTGGAACCCTGCGTCGTGAGCCGCATTGAATTCTGTGTCTGTCCAGCCGCCCTCGGGTCCAATCGCGACGGTTACGCGATCTGCAGCCTGGTCTGGCAAAACCTGCCGCAGCAGTCGCGCATCGGCGCGTTCGGAAAGCAGCAGCCTCACTTCCCTCTCTTTCTGCGCGAATGCTGCTTTTGGTACAGCCACATCCTCTATCGTTGGAAGCCGAACGCGCCGCGACTGCTGCGAGGCTTCGAAAACAATCTTCTTCCAACGTTCCGCCCGCTTCCCCACGGCCGCTAGCAGGCCCTTTTCACTTCGACTTGCGGCCAGAGGCACGATTCTATCCACGCCTAGTTCGGTCGCCTTTTCGATTGCCCATTCGAAGGAATCGAATTTCACCACCGAAAGCAACAGCGTCTTGTGCAATGTGGATGTGCGAGCCGGAATCGGCTGCAAAAGAGCAAATTCCACTCGGTCCCGTCCAGAAAACTCAACCTTCCCGAGCCGCACCGACGTGCCATCGCTCAATTCATACAATTGGCCCGGCTCGGCGCGCAGTACTCGTCCCAGATGGTGGGCCGCGTCGCCAGTTAGAATCGCGCGATCTGCGTCGAACGCGTCCACAAAAAATCGTCTTCGCATGCGCGCGCTCCGCGGTCAGGTCGCTACTATCCGAAAATGTCCTTCACTTTGTCGAAGAAAGACGAGCCGCGCTCCGCCGGCCTATTGTCTACTTTCAGCGTTGCGCCAAGCTGCTCCATCAGCTTGCGCTGATCGCGGTTCAGTTTCGACGGCGTGATTACCCGCACGTGGTAGTACAAATCTCCCTTGCCGCCGCCACGCGGATCGGGTAATCCGTGCCCCTTGATCCGAAACACCGCGCCACCCTGCGTGCCTTCGGGAATCTTCAGCTTTTCCTCGCCGTTCAATCCCGGCACCGACAATTCCGCCCCCAATGCCGCCTGCGCAATGCTCACCGGAATCGTGCAGTACAAATCCGCGCCGCGCCTCTCGAAGAAGGAGTGCTCCTTAACTTCCAACACGACATACAGGTCGCCGGTTGGTCCGCCGTTCGCGCCCGGTTCGCCTTCGCCAGGCACGCGCAAACGCGTTCCCGTGTCGACGCCTGCCGGTACGCGCAATTCGATCGTCTTTTCCTTCTCCAGTCGACCATTGCCGCGGCATTCCGCGCAGCGCTCTTTGATGACTTGGCCGGCGCCCTGACACGCCGGACATGTCCGCGTAATGGTGAAAAAGCCCTGCTGGTAAGCCAGCTGCCCCCGGCCTCCGCAAGCTTGGCAAGACGTCGCTCCCGTGCCTGCTTTTGCACCGGTTCCGTGGCAGGAGCCGCACAGCTCCTGTTTCGGCAACTTGATCTTCGTCGATACACCCGCCGCCGCTTCCTCAAAAGTCAGAGTCATGTCGTAACGCAAGTCGGAACCGCGCTGCGCCCGGTTGCGGCCGCGACGACCGCTACCACCGAACAGATCCTCAAACCCGAAGAAATCGCCAAAAATGTCGTGGAAGTCCTGAAAAACGGTTCCATTGAAGTCCACGCCGCCGCCCGCATTGCTCAATCCCGCGTGGCCATAGGTATCGTAGATCTGCCGCTTTTCCTGGTCACTCAGCACACTGTACGCTTCCGTGCATTCGCGGAACTTTGCCTCGGCTTCGTGCTTGTTCTCCGGATTGCGGTCGGGATGCCACTTCAACGCAGCCTTGCGGTACGAAGCTTTGATCTCTTCGACCGAAGCCGACCTTTCGACGCCTAACACTTCATAAAAATCGCGTTGATTCGCTTTCGCCATTCCCCTTCCCCTGAACGACTAATTCGCTTTGGATGCTGGCGCAGGATGGACCGCTACACGCACCATCGCCGGACGCAGCACGCGGCCGTGAAAAACATATCCCGGCTGAAAGACCTGCAGCACCGTTCCATCCTCTTGCTCGGTAGTCTCCGTGCGATCCATCGCCTGGTGCAGATGCGGATCAAACGGCTTCCCGACCGGATCTACTCTCTCTGCACCGAGTTTCGTTACGTTGTCCAGCAGTTGCCTGTAAATCAACTCGAACCCGCGCCGGTAATTTTCATACTCGGCCTCGCGATGGGCTGCCAGTGCGTGCTCGAAACCATCAATTACCGGGATCAGCCCCTCAATCACTCGTGCCGTAGCCCGCTTGTTGTCCTCGGTCCGCTCCCGTTCGACGCGTTTTTTGTAATTGTCGAAGTCAGCCTGTCGCCGCAGCAGCGTCTGCCGCAAGTCTTCCAGATCGGTCGCAAGCTTTGCCACGTCCGCATCGGCTCGGACGTTTTCCGCCGCCATGCCCGTTTCGGAGGTCTCTCCCGTTTCATTGATAGGAATCCGCTTGCTTCTGTCGTCCACTGCTCCCTCGTTTCTAGCTAGGAATTTGTTTTTTTTTGGCTGCCTTAACTCGTATCCGGCTAGGAAATCTTGTTCAACGTCTCGCTAAACAGCTGCGCGACGTAAGCCACCGCTTTGACTGCGCGTTCATAATGCATTCGGGTCGGCCCCAGCACACCCAAGGATCCTTGCACACCGTCTCCCCGCGTGTACGCGGCACTGATCAACGCCAGGTTTTCTCCCGCCGGCGAAATCTCTTTCACGCCAATCTGCACTAGCACCGGCTCCGGCGCCTCAATGCAAGCATTCAGCACCGTCACCAGCCGATGCTTTTCTTCGATCGCCGCCAGTAGCTCACGCAGTTGTGCGTGATTGGCAAACTCCGGCACCGCCACAATCTGCGAAGTGCCTTCGACGTGCAGCTCGGGCGCCGTCTCTTCGCCCAATACGGCCGGATCGCAGAGCGCCAGAGCGCTACGCAGTAGACCCTCGTACTGTTCCCGCTCGGTCGCTAACTTCGTCAACAGATCCGCCCGAATCGCTTCCAGCGTCCAGCCCGAATACTGGCGGTTCAAAAACTCCGCAGTGACATCCAGCTCTTGCTGGGTAAACGTCCGCGGCGGGCGCAGCACTTTGTCGCGCGTCACGCCTCCCGGAGAGATCAGCACCACCACAACGCGGCCGTCCGGAAGCAGCCACAAGCGCGCATGCTCGAGCACGGTTTTACTCAGCGGCGGCGACACCACAATTCCTAAACCGTTGGAGACCTCGGCCAGCACGTGCCCCGCGCGTTCCGTCACTTCCGCGCGACTGTTCGCTGCGGCAAACTCGCGCCGAATCCAGGCGCGGTCTTCGACGCTCAGCGTCGCCTGCGACGCAATCTCCTGAGCAAAGAAACGATATGCCGCCGCCGTCGGCACCCGTCCCGCCGAAGTATGCGGCTGATACAAGTAGCCGCCATCCTCCAGATCCGCCATGACGTTGCGGATCGTCGCCGGGCTCAGAGTCTCCTCATATCTTTTGGAAATAGCGCGCGAAGACACCGGCTCCCCCGTCTCGATATACGTGCGGACTAGGTCAGCCAGGATCTGCCGGTTGCGGCGCTCCTGCAGTGGCGCGTTCCTCATGGTTAGCACTCGTACCCGTCGAGTGCTACCTTCTATTTTAGAAACCCTGTCAAGCCCGGTCAATTTCGGCGTGAGGATTGTTCGCCAACCGCTACGCCCTCTTCTTGGAGGGGCGGCCGGAGCGGACCGGCGGTCAATCCGCATTGTCAATCTGCGCCCGCTGCAGCTTGTCCGAGTAATCGATGTAAAGAGTCTTCCATTCCGTATAAAAGTCGATCGCCGCAATCGCCGCTTCGCGGTGGCCGTTTCCCGTTTGTTTCGTTCCGCCAAACGGCAAATGCGTCTCCGCTCCAATCGTCGGCGCATTTACGTAAACAATACCGGTATAAATATCCCGCATCGCCGCAAACGCTTGGTTCACGTTCTTGGTATAAATCGAAGCCGACAGTCCGTACACCACGCCGTTAGCGATCTCGATGGCTTCGTCGAAGCTTCCGACGGGAATCAACGACACGACCGGTCCAAAGATTTCTTCCTGCGCCACCCGCATCTTTGCCGAGCAATCTCCGAACACCGTCGGCTCGTGGAACCAACCCTTTGCGAACGCGCCGTCCGCCAGCCGCTTTCCGCCGGTCAGCAGCTTTGCGCCTTCCGCCACGCCAATCTCCACGTACGACATCACGGTCTGCAACTGCTGTTCATTGATGCACGGCCCCATCTCCACGCCAGCATCGAGCCCATTGCCCACCTTCAACTTCTTCACGCGCTCCGCCAGCCGCTTTGAAAATTCGCCGTAGACATTTTTATGAACCGCAACCCGGCTCGCCGCCGTGCAGCGCTGTCCCGTCGTGCCGAAACCGCCCCACACTGCTCCGTCCACGGCCAGATCCAAATTCGCATCGTCCATTACGATGATGATGTTCTTGCCGCCCATCTCCAGCGACACATGCTTGAAATCCGGCGCGCATGCCTGCGCGATAATCCTCCCGACTGACGTCGAGCCGGTAAAGCTCATCACCGGCACTTCCCTGTGCTGGGATAACGGGGCTCCTGCGTTTGGGCCATCTCCGCTGACCAGATTCACCACGCCCTTCGGCAATCCGGCTTCCGCCAGCGTTTGCACCAGGTGGTACGACGACAGTGGTGTATCCTCCGCCGGCTTCAGCACCAACGTATTCCCCGCCACCAGCGCTGGCATCATCTTCCACGACGGAATCGCCATCGGAAAATTCCACGGCGTAATCATTCCGCACACGCCGATAGACTGCCTCGTGCTCATCGCAAATTTGTTTGGCAGCTCCGAAGGCGTCGTCTGCCCAAACAACCGCCGCCCTTCGCCCGCCATGTAGTACGTCATGTCAATCGCTTCTTGTACGTCGCCGCGCGTCTCTGCTAGCACCTTGCCCATCTCGCGGGTCATGTCCCGCGAAAATTCTTCCTTGCGCTGCACCAGCAGCTCCGCCGCGCGGTACAAAATCTCCGCCCGCTTCGGCGCGGGCACCAGGCGCCACGACTTGTACGCCTCTTTGGCTGCGTCCACAGCAGCGTCTACGTCCTCCGCTTCCGAAGACACAAACATGCCCACCAGCTCATCCGTGTTCGCTGGGTTGCGGTTCTCGTAAGCCTTCCCGCTGCTCGCCTCCACCCACTCCCCATTAATGAAATTCTTGTACACGCGCGGAGCCGCTGCCGTTGCCATGATCCCCCCTTATATCCTCTTACTATCTTAGTGCGCACTGAGCCGCCGGCCAAACTCGCCTTGTCAAATATCTCGCCGGCCGGTTCGTCCTCTGACAGCGTGGCTGCTTGGTTGGCCCGCAATCCGGACCGGCATATTCTACTGACCGTGGCGATCCGTCATTTGATCTCCTTCCGCTCTTTTTCAATCGTCCATTCCGCCAATTGGGTGCCTATGATCAAGACCACAATTTCTGACGCCTTTCCTCCACAGATCGTCAAGATCAAGATTACAGCGCCTCTTTGCCGAGCCCTGAACGCGAAAAGCTTGTGTATTGGGTTCCGTGCGTAGTTGCCATGTATTCCCTAGTGCGCAGCCTGGCCTACGCCGCTTCCCTACCTTAGTGGTTCGAAACACCGGAACGCGCGTTGTTCCAACGGAAAAGCCAGATGTGAGCTCCGACGCTCCTGACGGAATCACTGTTGCGGCCGTCGACCAGTACCATTGGCGACGTCGACCGCCACTTTCCCGCCCTTCATCACCCACTTGACCTTGTTGATCGCCACTGCAATGTCGGCGGTTGGATCCCCCTCCACCGCAATCAAATCCGCAAAATACCCCGGTGCCACAGATCCCAACTCGTCTTTCTTCCCTAACAACTCCGCGGCATTCACCGTAGCCGTCTTCAGCGCCTCTTCCGGCGTCATCCCCGCTTTTACAAACCATCCGAGTTCCCGCGTGTTCTCCCCAAACATCGAATAAATCGCATCCGACCCCATCGCAATCTTCACTCCAGCTTCATGCGCCTTTCTTGCGGTCTCTACATTTCGTTCGATATACGCACGGCTCTTCGCTTGAAAACCGTCCGCGTAACCAATCTTCTGCCAGTTCTCCACGTAATACCGATTGTGGTCAATCGTCGGCACATAAAACGTGCCCCGCTTCACCATCTCCGCAATGGTCGCGTCATCCATATCGGTCGCGTGTTCGAGCGAATCCGTTCCCGCTCGCACCGCATCGCGTGCCCCATCTGGGCCGTATGAATGAATGGCAATCTTCTTTCCGAATTGATGCGCGGCAACTACCGCGGCTTCAATTTCCTCGTAGCTGTACGTCTCAAATCCGCTCGGATCGTCGTCCGTTCCCGTGCTTGCGTACATCTTCACCACATCCGCTCCTGCCGCAATCTGCTGTCGCACGGCGCGCAGAACTTCCGGCACGCCGTCTGCCACTGCGGTTCCCGCGACGGCCGGCACCGCCTTTCCCGTCGGGGTCATGGAAATATTCAGTCCATATCCGGACACAAACATTCGCGGCCCGATCATCTCTCCGCGATTGATCAAATCCCGCATGGCAATGTCCATGTACTGGTCCGCGCCCAGGTCCCGCACCGTGGTCACGCCCGCTTCCAGCATGCGCCTTGTGCCTTTGCGCGCCAGAAACACCTGCACCGCCGGAGGATTCGCAGTGAGCTGCTTCAGCATCGGCACACCGGGCGTCTCGTCCGTGTACATCGTCGAATGTGTATGCACGTCAATCAGTCCCGGCAATCCGTAGTACTTCGTCAAGTCAACAATCTCCACTCCCGCCGGAATCCGCTTCGCGTCGGTCGTCACCTCTTTCACGCGCTCGCCTTCCACAATCACGATCGCGTTGGCCCAGACCTTCCCTTTCCCATCCCACAATTTCCCAAACTTCACCGCCTTCACGTTCGCCACTGCGTTTGTCGCCTTCTGTTGTCCGGACGCCGCTCCTGCTATGGCCAGAAGCCCACACACCGCCAGTCCTTTGCGAAGTCTCACAATCTCTCCCTCAATCGCCAACTTTCTTGTAGTCTCCACGGCTGAAATACTTTTCCAGCCACACATACAAGCAAATGAAAAGGTATCGGCTTCCCATTTCCTTGATCTTCAACTTTGCTGCGCCCGTCCTCCGGTTCCGCCAGGTTATCGGCACCACTTTCCAGCTATACCCGCGCACGATCGCTTTGAGCGGGATCTCAATCGTCAGATTGAAGTGTGGCGACAAGTATGGCCGGCAACCATCGATCACGGTCCGCCGGTAACCCTTAAATGCATTCGTCGTATCGTTCAGTTGAATCCCAAACAGTGCTCGGACGAAGACATTCGCTAGCCTGTTGATTCTTAGTTTCAGCCATGGGTAATCAATCGTTCCCCCGCCCTTCATGAATCGGCTGCCGAATACGCAATCGTATCCTTCGTTCAAAACCTTCCAGTACGTCACTACATCGCGGCAATCGTCGGATTCGTCAGCCATCATCACTACGACGGCGTCTCCGCGCGACTGGTCGAATCCCCGGACGATAGCCCGGCCGAATCCGTGTGGACTTACTCCTCTCACAGGCACCAAGGTTGGCACTCGTTCACTCGCTTCTTGCAGGAGCTCCCACGTCCTGTCCGTGCTGCCGTCGTCCACCACCACAATCTCATGGGGCACATTCCGGAGACGCAACTCGACGTGGAGGTGCTCCACAGTTGAGCCTATGCATCCCTCTTCATCTCGCGCTGGAATCACCACAGAAAGCAATTTCAACGGTTTCACGCCGTCTGGCGGTGTCCCAAGCTTCTCATTGCTCAAGTTTTTGCGCCCCTTTTGCTCGTGACTGGTCGCCTTCCGCAGGTGTCGTTTCGCTTGTTGCGGCAGCATTCTTTCATACTTTTCACTGCGTGCACCCGTGTGATTGGCATCTTGTGCCGCGGCGCGAACTCGCAGTGTCGCCACGTCCGTTCTTGATTTGTTAACCAGCCCGCGGCAAGCCCTCGCTAGCTCGTGAATGTCACTCAACCAAAATGGCTCTTCTATCGATGGCCGTGTGGGATGTCAATATCACTTCGTCGGTGGATCGAGGCTAGTCCGAGAAGAATTGAGGTGCGTACCAATGAATATCAACCTTTTGCAAACCGTCGCACTACTCTCCCGCACTCCTGCCACTCTCAACGCTTTGCTGTGCGACCTGCCGGACTTCTGGACATTGTCCGACGAGGGCCAAGGTACTTGGACCGCTTTCGATATCGTCGGCCATCTCATCCACGCTGAGCACACCGACTGGATTCCGCGAGCCACCATGATTCTCCGGCACGGCGAATCGCAGACGTTCAAGCCCTTCGATCGCGAAGGACAACAGCAAAAAGCTCGAGGCAAATCGCTGATCAATCTGCTTGATGAATTTGCCACTGTGCGAGGGGAGAGCCTCGTTCAACTTCGCGCCATGAACCTACAGCCACCGGATCTGGATCGCCGCGGTCGCCACCCGGCCTTCGGTTCAGTCACTCTAGGTCAACTACTCTCCACTTGGGCTGTGCACGATCTCACGCACCTTCACCAACTTACTCGTCTCATGGCTCATCAATACCGCGAAGCCGTCGGCCCGTGGAGCGTCTATCTCGGCGTTCTGCAATGCGCGGGCCACAGTTCAGCAGCATGAATTGGGTCGCCGCATTCACGCTAAGCTCTTGCACTGCGTGACCTGGGAAAGAGGGACGGCGATCGTCGGGTGCGAGCTAAGGAAGAAACTCGAAGTTCAATTCGGAGTCACGCTACTTCGTCTGTAAAATCGCCACGCTCTCAAGCAAAACATGCCCGACAATCCCCAGGCTTTTCGCGCTGATCTTGTCCAGCGTATCCTGCGGGGTGTGCCAGTATCCGGCCGAATTCACCAGGTCAATTACATCCGCCGACGGAACTCCCCGGGCCAGGAATGACATATGGTCGTCATCCACCGGCGTAGCTTCATCCAGAAAAATCTGGCCGTAGCCGAGCCGCTTCGCCACAGCCCAAATCAGGTCCTCGAGCTCCTTCGTCGAGTTCTGTTCCTTGCGGATTCCCAGTGACTTGCCCCCTACCAGATCGGCCAGGATCATCGCGCGGACACGTTTCAGGTCGCCGCTCGCCGCCATCTTCGCCGCCATCTGCCGGCTGCCGTACCGGTTGTCCGGGTCCTGCCATTCCTTGCGAACCGCTTCTTCGCCGTCAAAAAACGCGATCCAGATCGAGTAATGCGGCCGCATCGCGCACATTTTTTTCGCCAGCTCCAGCATTACTCCCGTCGAAGAGCCGCCATCATCTGCACCGACAAAGTTGTCCATCTTCTTCGTGTCGTAGTGCGTGGCTAGCAGGATAATTCCCTGCCGCTCTCCCTGAATCTTCGCCACGATATTTTTCATCGGCAGCCGGCCTGCCGGCGTATCCGCCGAAAATGAGTCCGCATCCACGGTGCAACCGAAACTCGAAAGCTGCGACGAAATGTAGTCCTGTGTCTGCAAGATCGCCTGCGAACCGGCAGGCCGGGGTCCAAAGCTCACCAGCTTCGCCACATGCCCGTAAGCCTTCGCTCCGTCGATACCGCCTGTCTTTTCCGGCGGCAGCGCATCTTCCGGAACTTGGGGCGACGCGGTCGTCGTGCCCGCCATGAATGGTGTGCTTCCCTTCTCCGATGCTTCCCCGTTCGCAGTGCTCTTGCATCCCGCAAACAGTAGCGCGCACAAGCCAAGCCACACTCCTGCGCTTCGCATCGTTCGCCCGCCTCTACCCATGGATTACCCCTGTGTTTCCGCGGCCAGTCGCCGCTCTCTCTTGCGCACCACGACCCACGAGACTCCGACTCCCACAAAATACAACCCGGTCATTACCGTCATTACCATGAGCATTGTTAACGCATCCGGAGTCGGCGTTACAATCGCCGCCACCACCGTGATGATCAATACGGCGTACTTCGTATTCGCGATTAAGAATTTCGGTGTCACGATTCCGAAAAGCGTCAGGAAGAAAATCAGCACCGGCAGTTCAAACACCAGCCCCAGCGCGACGATCACAAGCAGCACCAGATCGAAGTAATCGTCAATCTTGATCAGCGGAACTGCCGGCCCTTGAAAGCTCACGAGAAAATCCAGAATGTGCGGCAGCGCGAGATAGTACGCAAACGCAATTCCCGCAAGGAAGAGAAAGACTGTGGAGAACAGGAAGCCGGTCACCGCGCTACGTTCGCGCTTGTACAGCGCCGGCGCCACGAACAGCCAAACTTGATAAAGCACGATCGGCGACGCCATCACAATGCCGAGATAGATGCTCAGCTTGATCAGCAAGCTCAGGTAGTCTGTCGGACCGGTGTACACCAGCTTGTCGGAAAGTCCATGCTTTTGCAGGCTATGCTGAATGGGAATCGTTACGACGCTTACAAAGCGAGGCGCCACAAACCAGCCGATTGCCGCACCCGCTGCAATCGCCAACAGCGCATTGATGATCCGCTTGCGCAGCTCGATCAGGTGCTCGAAAAAGGACATCTGGCCGCCCGAGCCTTCGTCGTGCTCCGGCGGTTTGGGCGTGTTCACTTCAAGCTGGCTGTCGCTCGTCATTGGGCTGATGCGTCGGGGGCTGCTCGACGGATGGATTTTCGGTCAAAGAATTCGTAGAGTCGGACGACGTCGCTTCTTCGGCAGGAACCGTGTCGGAGACCTCAATTGCGCTGGCGCTTGAAAACTCGGGAGAATCAGAGCCGCGGGCGACTGCCTCGTTCACGGGCTCTACGACCGGCTCGATCGACTCAGTAGATTCGCCCGTGGCGGCTTGCTCGGGAAGAATCTTAAGTTCGGTATTGCCTTCTGCGGCTTGCGAAGTGGCCAACTCTTTCTGGCGTCTGGCTTCCGCCTCTTCCTGGGACTTCTTCCACTCCGCTTCCCGGTTCTGGCGCTCGATGTTGCGCATTTCCTCTTCGAATGCCATCTTGAAGTCGTTGGAAGCCTTGCGGAATTCAGCCATCAGCTTGCCCAGCCCGCGGGCAAGCTCCGGCAGTTTGTGCGGTCCGAAAAGGACCAGCACCACAAGAAACAACACCACAAGATGAGGAACACTGAACATTTCAGGTTTACTGTAGCCGCCTTGCGCCTCTTTGGCATCATAGGAAGTGGGTTGCGGCCTGTCAAACCGGTGTCTCGCGGGGAATGGAAGCGCTCGCGCTTCCATATGCGTCTAACCGGTGTATCCGCAGGATTGGCGCCGTTCCGTTCGGATTGGCGTGTTATACTTGAGAATCCGCAGGAAGCCTTTCGTTCAGGGCTCGCCCTGAGCCTGCCGGTCGCGTGAGGTGAGGATGAATCAGAATCGTCGCGGCGTTGTAGTCATCGTTACTGTTTTACTCGCATCCGCCGTATTTGGATGGATTTACGGTCCCTCGGTGCGAGCCACCTCCAGCGCGGCCGAAGACACGCAGTCCGCCGTGCGCGAATTCACCACGGTTCTGGACGTAGTGCAGGCCAACTATGCCGAGCCGGTGGACGTGGATAAAGAGGTATACGCCGGCGCGATACCCGGCATGCTCCGCGTTCTCGATCCCCACTCCAACTTTTTTGACGCCCGCCAGTACGCGCTCCTCCGCGAAGATCAGCGCGGCAAATATTATGGCGTCGGCATGATTGTCGCCCCCCGCGAAAACAAGACAGTCGTGATGGCGCCCTACGTTGGTGCACCTGCATATAACGCCGGCCTTCGCCCTGGCGACGTGATTGTGAAGGTCGATGATAAGCCGACGGAGGGACTTTCCACGACGGAAGTCGCGGACATGCTGAAGGGGCCGAAAGGCACTGTGGTTCGAATCATGATCACGCGTGAGGGTTACGCGGAGCCGCTGACCTTTACCGTGACGCGAGGTGAAATTCCCCGGCATTCAGTAGACATCGCGTTCATGTTGAAGCCGGGGATCGGCTATGTCCGGCTGTCTTCGTTTAACGAAACTACGGATCGCGAAATTGCCGACGCGCTGAAACAACTCAGTGCCAACAGCCTCGACGGCCTGATTCTGGATATGCGTGGGAATCCCGGCGGTTTGCTCAATGAGGCCGTAGCAGTCGGCGACATGTTCCTGGAAAAGAATCAGCTGATCGTTTCGCACCATGGGCGTACTTCCAGCGAACGGCGCTACTACGCAGTGCGCGGCAACCAGGGCTTGAACACTCCGCTGGTGATTCTGGTGAACAACAATTCCGCCTCTGCCACGGAAATCGTTTCCGGCGCGGTGCAAGACCATGACCGCGGCATGATTGTCGGCGAAACGACCTTCGGCAAAGGTTTGGTGCAGACTGTTACGCCACTGAGCGAAAACACCGGGCTAGCACTAACCACGGCGCGCTATTACACGCCAAGTGGACGCCTGATTCAGCGCGACTACAAATCCATTTCGCTCTACGAATATCACTACGAGCGCAAGATCCCGGATCATCCAACGGAAATTAAGCTGACCGACAGCGGCCGGCAAGTGACGGGCGGAGGCGGTATCACGCCGGACATCGTGGTTTCCGCACCGAAGCTCACCAAGTTTGAACAGGAACTTTTCCGCGCCGATGTTTTTTATCCCGCAGAAGCAGGCGTGGGCGGCTTCACGCGCCACTACCTCGGGTCGCGGCCGACCGTTACGCATGAATTCACGGTGGACGACGAAGTCATGCGCCAGTTGCGGAATTACCTGACCAGCAAGAACGTGCGCTTCTCGGAAAGCGATATCGCCGAGAATCAGGATTGGATCAAGCGCAAGATCAAACAGGAAGTCTTCATGTCCACATTCGGCATGCAGGAAGGCTTCAAGGTTCTGCTCGAAGCCGACCCGCAAGTGCAAAAAGGCGTGGAGGCAGTTCCGCAGGCTCGCGCGCTCTATCAAAACGCGCGCAAGATTGTGGCCCAGCGCACTGGCGCCGGCATCGACCAGCCTTAACCAGCGCAAATTTCAAAAGCAAAAAGGCGCTTCATGTAATGCGAAGCGGCTTTTTGCATTTCTGGGTATGGTTAGCGGCTTAGAGCTTTCTTGATTTTCGCCAGATGATGCCAACTGTGGCGAACCGCATGATCTTCAATCACGAACTGCGCGGTGACGGGTGCGTTATAGCTGAGGCCAAACGGCGCAGCGGTGTCGAGTTGTTCATCGGTGAAAGTACGGACGACGGCTGCCGCTTCCCGACTATTCTTGCGTAGAAGTTCCAGCGTTTCCGCCTTCCCAACCGCGGCTTTTTCTTTCGAGTGATTCGAGTTCATTTCCGCGACCGCTTCCCAGGTCACTTCGGTTACGGCTTTGCCGCTGCCAATCGTCTTGGCTAGATCCACCTCAATGGGATAAACGCTCGCGACATGGTGGATGACAACTCCCACAGGCCGCCGGTCGTTGCCACCCGTTGCCCCGGGAGCCTTCCAGTCCGCTTCGCTCAATTTTTCCGCAAAGGCGGCCAATCCGTTGGCACCCTCTTCGATGCGAGCAGCCAATAACTCTGCACGACGACCCATGCTTCTCTCCTCCTGACACAAGTTTGATGCACGAACTCAATATTTCGGTCGAACCGACCAGTCAGAGCTTAACCTTTCGGCCGCAAAAAATGGAAATTCGGCGAGGCTTAACGTATCATTGTTTCACCAGCTGTTTGTCCGGTCAGGTTGGGCGAGTAGCTCAGCTGGGAGAGCGCCTCGTTCGCAACGAGGAGGTCGCCGGTTCGATCCCGGTCTCGTCCACCAG